>Ga0180009_10005967_pt1 | contig 12914 bp, 10 predicted proteins | sample OS_PC_MetaG_FD_123537 | JGI IMG/M metagenome (GOLD analysis project Ga0180009, IMG submission 123537) | Groundwater microbial communities from the Aspo Hard Rock Laboratory (HRL) deep subsurface site, Sweden - OS_PC_MetaG | ecosystem: Environmental > Aquatic > Deep subsurface > Groundwater...
CGCCGCGCGATGCTCCGCGTGGCGCGCGGCGACGACCGCGGACGCCATCGATGTGGCGCAACCCTTTGGAACCCCACTCTCCGATCACGCGGCTCCGCCAACCGTAGATTGACGCCGTAGGGTATTCCCGTCGTCGTCAGCGCACGCCGGACGAGCCCTCGGCGCCTGCGCTGAAGGTGCCGTCGGCTGCCGCTGCGCCGCCCGACCAGGCCTCGCGCGAGGGCAACTGGCTGGTGGGGGAACAGGGAGAGGTCAACGGGCAGACCTTCTACGTCGGCACACGGACCGTCACGATCGGCCGCGGAGTTCAGAACTTCATCCAGCTCACGAACACGGACGCATCCCGCGTGCATTGCCAAATCCGCCCCACGCCTCAGGGGATGCTGGTGACGGATCTGCGGAGCTTCAACGGAACCCTCGTCAATGGCGAGCGGGTCCGGCAGCACTTGCTGCAGGCAGGAGACCGAATCCAGGTCGGGAAAGCCGCGTTCGTCTACCAAGCACACGCCGCGTTCGAAACGGACCACGGGCTGACGAAGAAGCAGACGGGACCGCTCCAGGCCGTGGAGACGAACATGGCGACGCTCGTCCAGCCAGCAAGAGCTCGCACGTACGCAGCCGACGGCAAGCGTCAGAATGAAACCAACGGTGCGCTGTCTGTGAACGCCCGGGAAACTCCAGTAGAGCCAAACGTCGTCCCGGTCCGCAAGGCGTACGGGCAGGCCAGGGAACAGCAGCAGGCCAGCGAGCAGCAGCAGGCCAGCGAGCAGCAGCAGGCCAGCGAGCAGCAGCAGGCCAAGGGGCAGCAGCAGGCCAAGGAGCACGAGCAGGCCGTGGGGCGAAAGCCGGTCGGTGGCGAGCCGCGCCGGGATGCCCCGCAGCAGGCCACAAGGGACCCGGGGCGCAGACCCGATGTCGAGGGCGACTTCAAGCGATATCCATTCCCGAGGTTGCTGTTCTACCTGCACAAGAAGCAGTTCCTCGGACAGCTCGAGGTACGCCAGCTCGACGGCGTGGAGGGCTCGATCTACTTCCGGAGCGGATCCCCCGTGTTCGCCGACCTCTCTTTCTCCGAGGATGTCCTGGGCCGCGTGCTGCTCGAGAAAGACCTGATCACCGAGGAGGCCTACGAACGCTCCTTGCGGGAGCTCGCCGCGGGAGGCCGGCCCCAGGGGCAGATCCTGCTGGGAATGGGCGCTCTCGACGGGAATGCCCTGCTGGAGGGCCTGCGAGTTCAGCTTCTGCGCAAGCTCATCCGGCTGTTCCAGCGCTCAGATACTGCCTTCTCCCTTCACGGTGGTGACCACGACCACGGCAGAGACGACGAGGATCCACGTGTGGACCCTCTGTGCGCCATCTATCACGGTGTACGCAACACCTTCGACGCCGGCCAGATGAAGCCCGAGCTGGACAAGCTGCGCGGCGCCGTGATGAGCCTGCCGTCCACATTCCTGAAGAACATCACCCGCTACGAGATGGAAGACGAGATGCACGACGTCGTGGCCGCCCTGATGCGGGATCCGGTTTCCATCGATCGGCTCTGCGGGATCGGCGGCCATGATCCTATGGCGATCCGCAAGCTGGTCTACATCCTGTGGGTCACGGAGGCGCTGGTCGTTGCTCGCCCCGGGAAAAAGCTGGACAGACTGCCTGTTGCACACCCCGCGGACCGGTCATCGGCTGTGAAGACTCAGGCCGGGCGCGCCGTCCAGGCTTCGACACCGCGAGTCGAGCCTGCCGCCCCGGCTGTCTTTGCCCTGACGATCCCAGCGGACCACCATCCCGCCCGTGTGCAGCAGCCGCGGCGCAGCCGAACGTCGGAGCCGGGAATCGAGGAGACTCATCCGACACCACCCGACGTGCGGTCAGGCGGGCCGGATCTGCTCCCTCCCGCTCCAGTTTCTGACTCTGACTACCGACTAGAGGCCGATGACCTCGACGCGTTCTTCCACATCCAGGTAGTGGACATCGACGATGGTCCCGTCGCCACCAGGTCCAGGAAGCGGACGTGGCTACTCCTGGCTATTCTGGCGCTGGTGGTTGTGCTGGGAGCCGGGGCCGCGGCGTACCACTTCTTCTTTCGCGGATGAGTCTTGCCCGAAGCTGTCGGACCGCGAGATGGCCTACAGCACGCCGATCTGGTCGCGCCGCACCCACCCCTCCAGCCCGTTGGCCAGCCGGATACGGATCCAGGCCCCCTCCCCCGGCTGCACCCGCACCCTGAGCCCGGCGTGCAGCTGGAAGCTGGTCTTGGTCGACGGATCGGGGCCCTCGCGCACGGCGAGCACGTCGGGCAGGACGATGCCGCTGGTCACGCGGGAATCGAGGTAGAGCCGGCTGGTGAGCATCAGGGCGCAGAGCAGCGCCAGCAGCGCAACGAAGCTGTTGCCCGCCACGAGCCCGGCGCGGGCCGGGCCGGGGCTGATGTAGCGCATCATGAACAGAGTGCCCATGGTCAGCCACCACAGCACGAGGAACAGCACGGCCCAGCTCGTCGGTGTCAACGAGCTGACGGCGCGCACCCAGAACGGCCGTTGCATCGCCCCCTTGAGCTCGTCCTTCACCCGTCCGGCCACCTGGCCCCGCACCGTCTCCAGGTTGAACAGAGCGTCGTCCGCTCCGGGGTCGAGCTTCAGCGCGCGCTCGAAGTGGTAGATGGCGTGGCCTGGCTTGCCCAGCTTGAAGAAGGCGCAGCCGAGGTTGTAGTGCAGATCTGCATTCTCGACCGGGATGGCCAGCACCCTCCTGAACCCCGCGACGGCATCGGCGTAGCGGCCGGCGTAGTGGTCCTTGAGCGCCGCCGCATAGGCCTGGTCCACCGTCTCCCCGGAGGCCGGGGAGATCCACAGCAACGTCGCCATGGCGACCGCCGCCCGCCTCACGAACGCACCTCGCGCACCGCGACGCGGCTCAGCTCGTTCATCAGCCGCCTGGCGCGGGTCAGAGTCTGGCTCATCTCCTCAGGGTTCACGGCTCCAGGCGCGAAACGCGCGGCGTCGCAGAGGTCCAGCTCGCGCTCCACGGCCAGCACCAGCTGATCAGCCAGGCCGGCTCGCCGCATGCGCGCCATCAGCTCGGGACGGGTGAGTCCCTCGATCGGCAACCTCAGCCGGTGGTCGAGCAGGCTGCGCAGCGCCCCCGCCACCTCGCCATGGAAACCACACACGTCCCCCGCTCGCCTGCGCTCGTCGGCGCGTTTCAGGTAGCCCCGGGCCCGCCGTCCGGCCGCACGCCTGAGCGACCCCGCGGTCTCCCGCCTGAGCCGGGCCCGCAGCCGTTCGCCGCCGCTCCAGAGCAGGACGAAGGCGACCGGAAAGCCCGCAAGCAGGGCGAACAGCCAGCGCTGGTAGGAAGGGGTCTGTGCGGGATGGTGACCGAGGTGCCGCGCCGGGCGCGGCGGTCGGATGGTGAGCGCCAGCACGTTCTTGGCCCCTGGCTCTCCAGGCGTCGCGCCGCCGAAAGGCATCTTGCCGGTGACCGTGAGTGCCAGCGGCGCGGTGGCGGCCCGCCCGTATTGCTCCGTCTCGGGGTCGAAGTAGTCCAGGTGCATTGGCGGGATCTGGAGCTGTCCGGCACGCGTCGGCATCAACAGGAAGCTGATGACCTTCTCGCCGCTGACGCCATCCTCGAGGGTCAGCCGCTCCTCGAAGGTCGGCCTGTAGACCTTGAACCCGTCCAGGTGGTCGAGCGTTGGCGGCTTGACCTGACGCAGGTTGCCGCGCCCGCTGATCACCAGCTTGAGGGTCACTCCCTCCCCGGCCTTGATCCGGCTGCGGTCCAGGCTCGCCGCCATGTCGAACTGACCGACGTTGGAGTCGCCGAAACCCGACGGCTGCCCCCGGGTCGGCAACGGGAGCACCTCGATCGCCACCGTCTCGCTCTGCTTGTTCTGAGCGGTGGAGGCGAAGTGGTCCAGCGTGCGAACCCGGGCGCCCAGGGGACCGACGCTGAGGGTCCCCGTTCGCTGGGGGAAGAGCGCCTTGCGGGCGATCACAGCACTGTAGAAGATCCGGTTCCCAAGCATGCGGCGATCGAAGACCAGCCGCCTCGGAGAACGCAGATCCTCGCTCCAGAAGTTGTCGGAGGTTGGCTGCTTGGTGGTGTTGAAGCCCAGCACATCCGACTGCGTGAACAGGTACCAGGTCACCACCACCTGCTGCCCCAGGTACACCTTGCGCGGAGTCGCCACCGCGGCGAGGAAAACCGGCTCGTTGGCGCGCTCCACCGGGAAACCGGGGGCGCTGGCGCCGGCGTCCGGCGCCTCGACGGGAGGGGGTGCTGCTGGCGCGGCGCTGCCCCGCACCTGGATCGTCACGCGCCCGGACGAGATCCGGCGACCCCGGATGCTGATCGCCGCCGGGCCGATGGTCTGGGCGCCGGGCCGCACCGGCACCACCTGGTAGGTGTGGCTCTCCCGCCGGCGCACCTGCCAGTTGATGATCTCGATGTTCTGCGTCGTCATCCCGCCGCCCGACACCTGGAACCCGGCGCCGAAGGTGGGAGGGATGTACTGATCATAGCCTCCCCGGCCCTCCACCACGATGTTGACCGTGACCTGGATCGACTCGCCCACGCTGGCGATATGGCGATCGACGTCGATGCTGACCCGCCCGCTCTGTGCCAGGGCCGATGCAGGCAGCAGCGCCAGCAGCGCCGGCAACCACCGGCCCACCTGCCTCCACTGACGCGTCGGCACGCTCATGGTCATGCCAGCCTACCAGTCCTTCGTGGGGCGATGGAAGCCCCGGCCCATCATCCGCGCGCGTTGCCGCTGCAGGTTCTTGTCGCTGCGATCCAGCGCGTCGAGCACCGAGTCCATCTGGCGCTTCGACGGGGAGGGGCGGGGGCGCTGCTGGTCGGGTGACGGCTTGGGCTGCTGCTTCTGTTTCTGCTGCTGATTCTGCTTGTCGTCCTGGCTCTGCTTCTGCTGGTCCTTGTTCTGCTGGTCCTTGTTCTGCTGGTCCTTGTTCTGCTGGTCCTTGTTCTGCTGGTCCTTGTTCTGCTGGTCCTTGTTCTGCTGGTCCTTCTTCTGGTCCTTGTTCTGCTGGTCCTTGTTCTGCTGTTTCTTCTTCTGCTGTTTCTTCTTCTGCTCCAGCAGCCGCAGCGCAAGCTCCAGGTTCCACTTGGCAGACCGGTGAGCGGGGTCCGCGCGCAAGGCGCCCTTGTAGGCCTCGACCGCGTCCTCGTATCGCTTCTGCTCCATCGCCGCGTTGCCCGTGTTGTAGAAGCTCTTGCTCTTGAGCTTGCGGTCGACCGTCCGCGTCGCCCTGCTCAGGGCCACGGCGGCGTCCTTGTACCGTCCCAGGCGAAACAGCGCGATGCCGCGGTTGTACTGCACTCCGGCCTCGTCGGGCAGCTCCTTGGCCGCCGCGTCGTAGTGCTTGAGGGCCTCCTTGTACTTGCGGGCGCTCAGCTTCGCGTTGCCCTGGTCGACATCCTCGTTGGACTTGCGCAGGGGGTCGAACGCCGCCAGCAGCGGCAGCAGCAGCACCACCACCAGCACCTGACGACCTCGGTCGTTCCTCATCGTGTCCTCCTCGCCGGCGCGAGCTCCGCCGGCACTCGCCTGCGGTCGGCCAGGCAGAGCTCCAGCAGCAGCAGCAGGAACCCTGGCAGCAGGAACAGGGCGTACACCTCGTCATAGTGGCGGATCAGGCGGGACTTGCTCTCCGACTTCTTCAGCTTGGAGACCTCGCTAAGGATCGGCTCCACTCCGAAGCGCCTGGGGTCCATGGCGATGTATCGCCCCCTGGTGACGGAGGCCAGCTGCTTGAGGGTCTTCTCGTCGACGCGCGTTGTGACGAAGCCTCCGCCCGGCTTGGGCATGTAGCCCGCCACCGTCCCGTCCTCGTTCAGCAGCGGGATCGGCTCCCCCGAGCGCGAGCCGATCCCCACGGCGTAGATCCGGATGCCCTGCTTGGCCGACTCCTTGGCAGCCTCGATCGGGTCGCTCTCATGATCCTCGCCGTCGGTCAGCAGCAGGATCACCTGAGAGCGAGGCGGACCCTTGCCGCGCACCCCCGCCAGCAGCCGGTTGGCCGCCACGACCGCCTTGCCCACCGCCGTCCCCCCCACCGGCATGTCGAGCGGGGTCATGTCGCGCCAGAACAGCTTCGCCGCGCCGTAGTCGGTGGTCAACGGGTAGCTCAGCGTCTCGCCGGCAAAGGCCACCAGGCCGACCCGGTCCCCCTTCAGGCTGTCGAGCAGGCGGGACAGCTCCGCCTTCGCCCGCTCGATCCGGCTGGGGTAGGCGTCCTGCGCCAGCATGCTCTTGGAAAAGTCGAGGGCCACGACGATGTCGATGCCGACGGAGGGGGCCAGCGTCGAGCTCTCTCCCGCCTGGGGCCGGGCCACGCTGAGGATCACCAGCGCGGTGCCCAACACCAGCAGGATCGCTTTGGTCAACCGCCGCGTCGGGCTCACCGAGTCAGCCAGCCGCCGCACCTGGGGCACGTGTCCCAGCCGCGCCAGCGTGCGGCGACGCCAGCCGTAGCGCAGAGCCAGGCCCACAACAAGGGCCGGCAGCAGGAGCAACAACCAGAGCAGCTGTGGTTCGGCGAACCTCATGGGAACTGTCTGAACCTCGTCATCGCCAGCAGCAGCTCGATGCCGAGCAGCACCAGCGCCAGCACGACAAAGGGGCGAAAAGCGTCGGAGTAGACCGCTGCAACGTCCCTGCGCGTGCTCTTGTCCAGCTCGTCCAGGATACTCTCGAAGTTCTTCTCCAGCGCCTGCCGGTCCGTTGCCCGGTAGGCGCGGCCGCCGGTCTTGGCGGCGATCTCCTCCAGCAGCTTGGGGTTGACCGGATACTGTCTCCGCACCCGGATCGGCCGTCCGAACAGGTCCCGTCCCGCCGCCACCTCGCCCTCCTTGGGGCCCATCAGAATGGTAAACACCTTCACGCCCATCGCCGCCGCGTAGCGGGCCGCCTGCTGTGGCGTCACGTTGCCGCTGTTGTTGTCACCGTCGGTGAGCAGGATGACGACCCTGCTCTTGGCGTCGGACTTGCGCAGCCGGGCCAGGCCAACGCCGAGGGCGTTGCCGATGGCGGTGGCGGTCCCGTCGATCAGGCCGAGCTGGATGTCGGAGAGCATGGTCCTCAGCACCGAGTAGTCCAGGGTCAACGGGCAGTGGGTGTAGGCCTCCTTGCCGAACACCACCAGGCCGATCTTGTCGCTCTTGCGCCGCTGGACGAACTCGTCCAGCACGCGCTTCGCCGCCTCGAGCCGGTTGGGCACCAGATCGGAGGCCTCCATGCTGTTCGACAGGTCCAGGGCCACCAAAATGTCGATGCCCTCCACCTCCACGCGACCGCCGCGGTCACGCGTCTGGGGCCGCGCGAGCGCCAGCCCAATCAGCCCCACCGCGACGACCCGCAGCACCGGAGGCAGCGAGGCGAGCCGGGCGAGGATCCCGCGCCGGAAGCGGGAGACCAGCCCGGTGGCGGAGTAGCGCAGGGTGGCCGCCCTGCCGCGCCTGAGCACGATCTGGACCCAGTAGGCCAGCGGCACGGCGGCGAGCAGCAGCAGCGCCCAGGGGATCTTGAATGAGAACCGCCCCGCCTGCTCCAGGCTCCAGGCGAGGTAGGCCGCGACGGGAGCGCTGATCAGCAGGGTCAGCGCCAGATCGACGCGCCACTCGCGCCGCCGGGGAGTCTCAGGCCGGGCCATCATTCCCCCCGGCTCCTGGCCCGGAGCTGCTCCCTGCTGCTGCGTCCGGGCCATGGCTGGCAAATGGCGGGGGAGACAGCGACGAGCCCGCGAGGAGCGAGGTCGCGCGAACCATCTCCTCCGCCTCGCCAACCGCACGCCTCGCCACGTCGGCGCTCGGCCTGACCTTGGCGAACTTCACCAGATCCCAGCCCTCGAAGGTCTGTATGATCTCCCGGTGGGTCTCGCGCTGGACACGGGCGCGCTCCAGCGACTCCGACACCTCGGCGGTGGTCATCTCCAGCGCGTCGAACCCCCAGCGGCGCCCGACGTACTGGCGCATGATCTCCGACAGCAGCAGGTAGAGCTCCTTGTGGCGCTCCTGCGCGATGTAGAGCTCGACGTCGATCTCCGACAGCCGCTTCAGCGCCACGACATAGGCCGGGATCGGCGGTGGCGGCGGCCTGAGCCTCTCACGGCGGTCCTTGAGGTGACGGCTGATCACCAATGTCAACGCGATGGTGAGCGCGACGAGCACCAGGCCGGCCAGGGTGTAGAACAGCCACCAGGTGTGCTGGAACACCTGGACCGGGGGCTCGATGTCCTTGGGCTTGGGGTTGGGCTCGTTGCGCATCAGGCTGCGGATCTCGATCGGCAGCGGTTCGGTCCTGAGCGTGACCAGCTCACCCGCGGGGCCGAGGGCCGTGACCTCCACCGGCGGCAGCGTCAGGCGGCCGAGCTCGTAGGCCGCGACCTTGACCGAGAAGGTGCGCTCCAGCTGCGGAAACCCGCCCTTCTCCGCCGGTGGGATCTTGCGGGTGGACTCCTCACGCGCCAGCTCGGAGAACTTGCCCAGCGCGAGCTGGAGCGGCAGATTGACCGAGACCCCCGCGCGGTGGCGAACCTTGAGGGTGATCTGCACCGGATCGCCCAGGTGGGCCACCGCCGGCTTGACAGTGGCGTTCAGCCTGGGCGCCCACTGTGGCAGGGGCGCGCCGGCGTCGGGGGAGAGATCGGCTCGACGAAGATCGGCCCCGGATACACCGGCATCGAACGGGCCGCCCACGTCGCCGACAGTGGATGATCCGCGCGCTCGGCCCGCACTCCGGGGGAGGCCCCCCACCTCGCGCGCGACACCGGCGTCGTTGCCCCACGCCGGAGCGCTCAGCAGCAGCGCGACGACAGCGGCGATCTGCGCCCAGCTCACCGCCGCAGCCTCCTCTCCCGCGCCTTGAAGAAGTCCACCAGCGCCGGCATGTAGGGCGTGTCGGTTCGTACGTTGACGTAGTCCATCTTCAGCCGGCGAAACATCCCCTGGCGAAACTCCCGCGCCCGCCGCATGAACAGCGAGTGCTCCACCGCCTCGGGCCCCGAGGTGTCGAAGACCACCATCTCCCCGCTCTCGAAGTCCACCAGGTTCAGCAGGCCGAGGTCGGGCAGCTCCTCCTCCAGCGGGTCGGTGATCGTCACCGGGATCAGATCGTGCTTGCGCGACACGACCCGCAGCACATGCTCCAGCCGCGGCGGCACGGAGTGCACCCTCGGGTCGGGCCGCTCCCCCGCCGGCGGCAGCACCATGAAGTCCGAGAGCAGAAAGGCCACGCTCCGCCGCTTGGTCACGCGGCCGAGGAACTCCAGCCCCACGGCGAGGTCAGTCCGGCGGCTCCGCGGCCGGTAGCTCAGGATCTCGGAGATCACCCTGAGCACGTGCTTCTTGCCCTTCTTGGGCGGGACGAACTTCTCGACCTGGTCGGTGAAGATGATCAGCCCGACCCGATCGTTGTTCTTGATCGCGCTGAAGGCCATCACCGCGGCCATCTCGGCCGCGATCTCCCGCTTGCTCTGCTCGCGCGTACCGAACAGCCCGGAGGCGCTCATGTCCACCAGCAGCATGACCGTCATCTCACGCTCCTCGACGAAGAGCTTGATGTAGATGTCGCTCATGCGCGCCGAGACGTTCCAGTCGATGAGCCGGATATCGTCGCCCGGCTGGTACTGCCGCACCTCCTCGAAGGCCATCCCCCGTCCCTTGAACACGGACTGGTACTGGCCGGCCAGCTGATCGTTGACCAGGCGGTTGGTGAAGATCTCGATCTTCCGGATCTTCTTGATCAGGTCGCGTGCGATCACGGGACTTCGATCTGCTCGAACAGCTTGCGAATGATGTCCTCGGTGTTGATCTCCTCGGCCTCCGCCTCGTAGGTCAGGATGATGCGGTGCCGCAGGATGTCGGGGCCCACGCTCTTGATGTCGTCGGGGATGACGAAGCCCCGGTGCTTGAGGAACGCGTGGGCCCGCGCCGCCTGGGCCAGAAAGATCGATGCGCGCGGGCTGGCGCCGTACTCGATGAAGTCGGCGATCCCCTTGAGCCCGAACTCCTTCGGGCTGCGGGTGGCGGCGACCACGTCGACGATGTAGTCGCGGATCTTGTCGTCCAGGTAGACCTGGTTCACGACGCCCCGGGCTCTGAGCAGCTCCTCCGGCTCGATGATCGCCTCGGCCCTCGGCAGGCTGGTGGCGATCATGCGGTCCATGATCTGGCGCTCCTCCTCCCGGCTGGGATAGGTCACCTTGATCATCAGCATGAAACGGTCGAGCTGCGCCTCCGGCAGGGGATAGGTGCCCTCCTGCTCGATCGGGTTCTGCGTCGCCATCACCATGAATGGCTGGGGCAACGGGTAGGTCGTGTCGCCGATCGTGACCTGGCGCTCCTGCATCGCCTCCAGCAACGCGCTCTGGACCTTGGCCGGCGCGCGGTTGACCTCGTCCGCCAGCACCAGGTTGGCGAATATCGGCCCGTGCTTGGCGGAGAACTCACCGGTGTGCGGGTTGTAGATCGTGGTGCCGATGATGTCGGCGGGCAGCAGGTCCGGGGTGAACTGGATGCGGGAGAATCGCGTTCGCAGTGTGTCGCTGACCGTCTTGATCGTCAGCGTCTTGGCCAGCCCCGGCACGCCCTCCAGCAGGACGTGACCCCCGGTGAGCAGGCCGACCAGGATGCGCTCCACCATGTAGTGCTGCCCCACGATGACCTTGGCCACCTCGCCCGCGATCCGGTCGATGAAGCCGCTCTCGGCCTGGACCATCTCGTTGATAACCCTCAGCTCGCTCTGCATCGGACTTTGACCTCTCGCTGCAACTGTGTACTGTCTGGCGCCTCACCTGCCAGGCGGGCTCAGGACTTCTAGCACACCGGCCGCCGTCACGGCAATTGATAGCAAATTCGCGTGTTTCCCCTCAAACCCGCGGCGGACGGGTTCCATTCCGGAAAATCAGTGCTGGTCAGAGTGGCAGGACGTACATCCGGATGCAGTTGTTGTTGGTGTCCGCGATGTAGAGCTTCTTGCTGGTGGAGTCGTACGCGACCCCGGAGGGCTCATTGAACTGGGCTGTGCCGGCCAGGCCGTCCTTGTAGCCCGGGGACCCAAGACTCCCTGCGAGGTTGGTCATGGCGCTGCCCGCATACAGCCCAATGCGGTGATTACCCGAGTCGGCGATGAAGAGGTCGGGAAGGTGGCAGTCGAGGCCCCGCGGGGCGAGCAGGCCGGTGGTGATCTGTTTGACGAAAGCGCCGCCCAGGGTCTTGTAGTGAAGCACCTGGTTCAGTCCGATGTCGGAGATCAGGAGCTCGCCCGCTTTCTTTACCGTGAGGCCCACGGGTGCCTGCAGCGTGGTCATCATGCCGGGTGCCGTGGAAACGCTCCACGGTCCAGACTGCGGCGTGATCTGGCGCAGCGCCGCGTTGCCGGTGTCGGCCACGAACAGAAAGCCGCCGTCAAGCGCCAGGCCCGACGGCTTGTCGAACCTGGCCGTCGATCCATTGCCGTCGTTCGAGCCCGATGCCCCGCACAGCCCGGCCACGTCAGAGAGCGTCGTGCCCACGACCTTGCGGATGCAGTGATTGCCGGTGTCCGCGACAAAGACCGTCCCGAGGTCGTTCACGGTAACGGCCTCGGGCTGGTTGAAGCCCGAGGCCAGCGTCGTTGCCACGCCTGTACCCAACTCCACCCTGGCGATGCGATTGTTCCCCGTATCCGCGACGTACAGCTCCGCGGCTCCCCCCGGTCCCAGCGCTATCCCCCTGGGGGCGTTGAGCTCAAGCAGCGTGGGTCCCCCGGCGATGGTGACAACGCAACCCGGAATCGGCAGCGCGGTCCATGCAGTCTTGCTCTTCTTCTCATCGCAGACCTCGCAGACGTTGAGCGAGATCTTGTTGTCGTGGCACGTGCCGTCGATGTAGCAGCCCATGGTCACCTCGAAGCCGCAGATGCCGGTGTTGCACACTGCCTCCAGGCAGGTCGGGCCGGGGTTTGGACAGGCGGCGCACAGCTTGCCCGACAATCCGCACCCGCCCGCGTTCTGACTTGCGACCTCCACGCAGGTCGCCCCGCTGCAGCAGCCGCCGCAGGAGTCCGGGGTGCACGTGCAGTGGCCGCCCTTGCACTCCTGGCCCGTGGCGCACGGGAACCCGCACATGCCGCAGTGGCTGGAATCGGTGTCCGTGTCGACGCAGCCGCCGCCGCAGAGCACCTCCGAGGGGGGACAACCCGGGACACTGCCGCCCTCCGGCCCGACCAACACGCCCACGCCGGCCTCCTGCCCGGCCGGCTCGGCAGGACCGAGCGGCAGGATCCAGTTGCATCCGGCCACCAGTATCAACATCAGGCCAAGTCTATTGAACATGCCCTCCAGTCTAGCAGGAACAGGCTCCTGCTTCCAACCCGCTGAAATCGCAAGGCGTCTGGGCGGATCCGCGCGTTCTTTTCTCACTGTAGGGATCCAGTCGCAGAAAAATGCACATTTCTGCCCAGGCGCCTTGTGATCACGAGCGGTTGGCGGACAGAGCCTGTCCCGCTCGTCGTATCGGCGCAGGACGTCGAGGAGCACTTCCCTCGTGTCCAGCGCGATCTCGACCTCGCTTGAGGTTCCGTCCTGCTCACGGCGTTCGGGCTCAAACGTAAACTGGCCGGTGGTCCAGCCGACCATCTCGAGCAGGGCGCGTGCAACCTGCTCGTTCTGCGTCCGGAGGTGGTGAGGGTCGTCCTGTGCCGCAAGGAGGGCGTTGCGCACCGCCACATACCCTTCGGATGTCGCGTTCCGCCTTGCCATTCCCACTCGGCTCCCCCACAAAGTACCATCTATTCAACTGATCATCGGATCTCCCAATAGCATGCCTAGCGAGCCTCAGCACAGGCCGCGCCCTGCCGATTGATCCCTCTGATGCGTATCTCCCTGCTCCCCCCCTTGCTGTTGCTGGCGGCCTGC
>Ga0180009_10005968_pt1 | contig 12913 bp, 12 predicted proteins | sample OS_PC_MetaG_FD_123537 | JGI IMG/M metagenome (GOLD analysis project Ga0180009, IMG submission 123537) | Groundwater microbial communities from the Aspo Hard Rock Laboratory (HRL) deep subsurface site, Sweden - OS_PC_MetaG | ecosystem: Environmental > Aquatic > Deep subsurface > Groundwater...
ACAAACATCTGGTAATCATGCTTGTCGCTAAATATCTCTTCACCTCTCCTACCACGGTTCATTACATGATACCACGCCCCAGAATATTCTATCCTCAACGGCCTGCTCATAATAAAATCCCTACATTATCAGACCAAATGAGTCAAGAGCAGACTTGACCCCTATATCGATCAGGGATTGGAGAAAACGCTCCGCATCAATCTTGGCTATAACCTGCTCATCGAGCGGTTGCTTGTTGTTTTCGAAAAACTCAACGAAAATTTCGTTCTCGAAATCCTGGGGGAAAAATCGGAGTATTTTAACGTCCTCCCGCTTTTTATAGGGCTTGTCCACCGATGAACTGGTTTTCCAAACATCTCTCATTCTCCACCTGATGCGGTTCATCAGAAAGCCGTCTGTTGCGCCTGGGTCTTTTAGCAGACCACGCCACACTTCGAGGGAAGCCTCCTGGCGCAAATCATCATTGTCCCTGGTCTGTTTGTAGATAAACCCTTTGAAGTCCTTTATCCTGCTTTCATAACATTGCTGTAATTCCTGAATGTTCATTGATTGTGCCTCCTTTCAAACGCAAAAAGGGCGGTCAATCTCCGTTATGAGACCAACCGCCCTCTTGCTTGGTTTAATGGTTTATGATGGTGCTACGTGGTTTTGGAACTGCTATGCTGGTCTGAGACCTCCTTTCGCAGTGGTAAGGGGAAGCCCTACCGGCGCCCTATAACCATTTCTGCCGGAATACCGCCTGTTCAATATGCCGGGGTGGTCTTCACTATAAATCCGGCAATTTTAACATCGACGCTCACGATAAGGGGACCCGTCTACAAAATATGCCGACGCTAATAAAACATACGACCATGATGGGTTCATGATTGTTTGAAAAAATTAAATCGCTTTATAGATGGTGAACTCTCTGGGGCATGCTTGGGCATAGGGTGAGGGGCGAACGTCTAAATTTGGGCTTCTGGTGAAGCCAGAGAAGTAAAACTGAAATGATAAAATAAGTAATGTATAACCTAACTAAAAAACTTAAGAAGGGTTTCGATGCTTACTCCATATTCCTTTGCGAACTTGAAACATAGCTTGAAAAGGTCATTAACATTTAATGCAGTGTTGAGGCTACTTTTGAGTTTTTCCAGGAAGCCTTTCTCACTACTCCCATCCTTGAAATTCGGAATAGCTTCATCAATTTTACTTTGAATATCAAGATACATTTTAATAGATTGACTTTGCTGTTGGGTCTGGGTAATTACCGTGCTGGGCATTCCAGAAAAAGGGGCAAGTTCATCAGAAAAAAATTCACCGTAAATTCTTGAAATTATACCACTCAACTTTTGCCGATAAGTATTTATTCGAATGCATGGATGCTTACTACCTTCGGGCGTAATAATAAATTTACTATAATCTTTTCCTGAAAGTTGAGATAATTCATTAACGGTTCTATTGTATTGTTCCCAAAAATATTTATCACCTATTGCATCGTGAGGGTTCTCCGCAAGGGGTGCCTGTGAAAGGTAGCCTTGGAATTCTGAATATATGGGTCTTATCTTTTGTTTTATATCTGAATTTGGCATATCATTTTTCTCCTATTGTAAATTTCTACAAAGCTACAAGCATCAACTCTTTACGAAGGATACACTGATGATAAATATACTCTGAAAACAAACATAAAAAAACGGGTATTAAGATAGGACAAAGTGAACTACATCAGAAACACTTTATATTCATTCAGTTTAATGCTCATTCCTTTAGCGTCCCCAACAAGCTTATTCAACTCTATCCAAAATCCATTATTGTGATTTTTTAGGCGGGTATGAACCAGTTCATGTAATAGGACATAATCAATCAAATCGTCCGGCAATCTTACCAGTTTCATGTTGAGGCTTATATTATTCTTGGCAGAACAGCTTCCCCACCTGGTCTTTTGGTTTCTTATGAACACTTTGTTAAAGCTAAAACCGTGTTGCTCCGACAATGCATTTAGCCGTTTAACAAGTTTCTTTCTGGCATCTGCTCTGTCGATTTTAATAGAATTCTTTGTAAATGCTTCACGTTCCTGTTCCACCTGCTTCATTTTATCCAGGTGTTTTATTATCCAGCTTCTTTTAGATTGGGCAACTTGCTTGGCTTTATCGAATGATACGCCATATGGAACTGCAACACGAACACCTTGGAACGGTTTCACAGAAATATTGATATTCTTTGCCCGCTTACTGCGTTCAAATAAAATTTGACCGGCACCATCTATTTCAAGAATTTCGGACTTTGCTTTCAAAAATGCTTCTCCACATATTTCATGGCTTCCTGACTGAATTTAGAATAATCGTCAGGGTTCAAATCGACATCAGGATGTTCTTTAGCATATTTTGCAAGCTCCAGAATGATATCTCTTTTAATAGTCGCATGAACGCTAGATTGTGCTTGCCAGCCGGGGAATGTTTGCTCTGCCACACATTGCGTTATTTTAGAGACCAAATCATCAGCTTCGCCATACTGGACAACCTTTTCACTTACCAACTGGCGTATTGCCATTTCGCCTTTGGATAATCCCATAGCCTCTTCCTGCTTTACAGCTTCATTAAAATCGCCTGTCAGCTTAATCAGTAGGGCAAGGGTATCCTGGATATCCTGGTCTTTTTGGTCAATTATCTTTTTCAACTGCTCCATTAAAGTTTTGTAAATGGGCAAATTATTCAATCTTACGGTCAATAGTGAACGAAGCCTCTTTTCAAGTAGGATTTCTCGCTGTTCTTTATCACCGGGAAGTTCATCAATCCGTCGCAGATAATTGTCGTCTACCACAAATACCGGTGCCGTGGTGTTTATCTTACCGATGTCGATGTGTTGCTGAATAAGCTCTCGGGTATGGGCTAAATAGTCTTGAACATTGGGGGCGGTATTGGCATTCAATTGCCGTAGCGCTACCATGATTTCAGTAGCCCATTTGTAATCTTTGTGAAATTCCAGAACAAAAGGGTCTGGTGCGATAGTTTCAAAGGTAAGCTGTAATTCTTTGTAGACCTGATTTACATGGCTTTCCAGCTTGTTTTTTTCAATGTGCTTCAAGCAGTGCCATAAATTTGTAATTTCAACACCGGCAAAGATATTTTTGAATTCATCTACAAGGTCAGGAAGTTTGTCCTTTAATTCATCAAAGTCTATCAGACAGCTTTCAATCTCTTCTTCATTAAAGTTTAACGCTTTATCCAGATGTTTCAGGACACCGCAATAATCTACGATGATGCCACACTTTTTGTTCAAATATGGTCTGTTGGTGCGGGCAATTGCCTGTAAAAGGTTGTGGTCTCTTAAAGGTCTGTCCAGATACATTACTTGTTCAACGGGCGCATCAAATCCGGTCAACAGCATACTTTGTACCAGCAATATTTTAAGTGGATTTCCAGTATTTTTGAAATTGCTGACAATTGTTTTCTGCTCTTCTGATGAATAATGATACTTTCTCATTTCGTCTTCGTCATTTTGAGCTCCGGTATAAATGATGTCTGATACCTCTGCTCCCAGCAATTTATCCAAATGCTCTTTTATTCTTATACAAGCCCATCGTGTGAAACAGACGACTTGTGCCTTATATCCATTAGGGGAGACATGCTTTGTAAAATGGTCAGCGATATCCTCTGCTACAGATTTCAGGCGTTCCGGCTTCAACATAAAGGTTGAATAGGAGCTTGCCTTCTTTTTCAGTTCATCAAGAACCTCATCTTGAAGGTATGAATATTCCTCTTCAATGATTTTATCTAAATCGGCTCCATCCAGATGCCATTTGCTATTCCGGAGTTGGTAATGAACCGGAACGGTGGCTCCATCTTCAATGGCTTGTTTGATATTGTAAAGGTCAAGATATCGCTCTATCTTACCATCAGGTCGTAAGCCAAAATTACGATGGGTGTTATGGTCGCTCCGGTCAATCGGTGTGCCTGTAAAACCGATAAAATAAGCGTTCTTTAAGACAGACCTCATTTCGATGGCATTTAGCCCTTCCTGGCTCCGATGGGCTTCATCTACCAGCACAATGACATTCTCACGGTGAACCAGGATATTTTCCAATTCGCTGAATTTGAATACAGTTGTGATGATGACTTCCCGCTGGTCATGTTTCAGCTTGCTACGCAAATCTCGAATAGAATTAGCATGGGTGGTATTAGGGAGTTTTGCCGATACGAATGTGCCGGATATCTGTGTATCCAGGTCTTTTCGGTCAACGACAATAAAAACGGTGGGATTATTAAGGATTGGATGCTTACGCAGTTTCCAAGCCGTAAAAAGCATTGTAAGCGATTTGCCACTACCTTGAGTATGCCAAACAAGTCCGGTGTTCATATCGTCGGCAAGAACACGGTCAACAATCTTATTGGTGGCCCGGAACTGTTGATATCTGGCAATTTTCTTTATGGTTTCATTCTCGGCGGTTTCAAAAACTATGAAATTATGTATCAGGTCAACATATGTTTGGTGATTGAATAGACCATATACAGCCTTATCAATGTATGGATTGTATTCCTGTCCTAATTCGAGTTTTGCGAATTCACTTTGCGATTTATCAAAGTCCGCTGGCAATCCGTTATCATGCTTCCATTCAAAGTAATATTTTGATGATGAGCCGGTTGCGCCGTATTTAAGGATATGCCCATCGGTGGACACATTAAAACAGTTGGATATGAATAGATTAGGGCTGTGTTTTTGGTATCTTTCTAACTGTTTGAAGCCTTCGTACCATGTGGAGCCTTCTGTTGACAGCACTTTACATTCAATCACTGTTGTGGGGATGCCGTTGATGAACAATACGATATCCGGTTTGATATGTTTTTCGCCTTCTATTACACCCTTGGTAATGGTTTGCTTGAATTGGCTGGATACAGTAAAGCGGTTGTTTTTAATATTTTCACTATCTATTAACTGGATGGTAATAGCTTTTTCAGATGGGCTGGGCTTGAAAGATTTTTCGCCTTTAAGCCACTTTGAAAATTTTTCATTATCCTCAACCCTATGAAGCTTATGGATTATCTGCCTGGCGTGGTCTTCTGTAATGCCTTTATGTCCGTTTAATTTAACGATGGCTTCTTTAAGGTAGGGGATGATGAAAGGATTATCGTATGTTTCTCTGATATTATCCAGGTCAGCAGATGAAATGTAATCCCATCCAAGCTTCTCATGGAGAGTTTTGACTAATGGGATTTCAACATTTTTAAGTTCTGAATACATCAGACTTTTACTCTGACTTGTCCGGTTAATAATACCTGTGATAAGCCTTTTTTGAGCTGTTCGAGTTCTGATTTATGGGATTGTTCATTCTCTATTTTCGCGTCAATTTCGGAAAGAATAGAAACAATTTCTTGTTGTTCCGAGAGTGGTGGTATCGCAATTGGAAGTTTTCTCAATTCAGAAAGCCCAATACGAAGACGAGTTGTACCAGTACTGTGTCTTTCTGCTGTTTTACTGAAATAATCAGAGTTAATAGCATATTGGATATAACTTGTATCATATTTTTTCTTTTCAACTGATAACCTTATTCCGTCTGAAGCCATCAAATATCTTTGGTCATAACTTGGCATTATACAAGCTCTCGCTACTGGTTCAGCCATTTTAGCAATTACTATATCTCCGGGATAGATATTACAACTTTTCAATTCATCTGCTTTTTCTCTTGACGTAAAGATTTTGTAATCATCGAGAAACTTTCCAACACCAATATTTTGGAGTTGAATAATTCTTACGCCTTTTTCAGTATATTCTTCGGATTTCAAATTAGAACCAAATGGACCACCAGTAAAACTATATTTTGCTTTATCGGCTGTTTTCTCCAAAGGAATTATGTCCCACCCCTCCGGTATCCTCCCAACCTTCGTTTCCTTAAATCGTGTGTGCCCAATCCCCTCTGTGAACAGTTTTTCCATCAACCCCTTTTTCAGTTGTTGTGTTTCTTTGATAATGGCGTCTGTTTTTTCAATGTCAGCGTCGACGGTGGAAAGGATTTCAGCGATTTTTTGTTGTTCAGGAAAAGAAGGTATCGGAAATATAAATGTATTGATATCTGATTTGTTGATAGCGGTAAAGGTGCTTCCTTGCTGTCTGTTAAGTAATCGGGGAACAGAATAAAGAAGTAAGTAATAAAGATAAAATAAATTAGTATTACTTTTGGGTCTTATAGAGCAAAGTCCTCTACCAATACAGCACGTTGTGTTAGCAAAATTCAAAGAGCCAACGGGCGCTCTAACAGATATAAGAATATCATCTGGTAATGCAATTTTTGTAGGGTTAATTGTCCAATTTTTACAAACAGGGTATTTGAAACCAAAATCAGCATTGCCTTGGAAAAAAGGCATTCCATTTCCCTTATCATTACAATCGGAAGATTTTGGAGATTGCCCCATATTTATTTGAGCAACTTCTTGTAGTTTCTTCAAATCCCAATCTTCTGGGATTTCACCTAATTCGGTTCTTTTGTAGCGATGTTTCATGAATAACCCAGTTCCTTCACAAACCTATTTAATTTCTTTTGTATTTCTTTCCTTTCCATTTCAAGCATATCCAAATTAGATAATACTTGAACTATATTGACAGGTTCTTCCGGTTCGGTGGTATCAACATATCGACTGATATTAAGATTAAAATCATTTTCTATAATTTCGCCCAAATTCGCTACGGTACAATACCGTTCAACAGTCTCAAATTTATCAAAGGCTTTGGCTGTCTTCTCAATATGTTCTTGTCGCAGATAGTTTTGGTTTTTCCCTTCAAGATAATCCTTACTGGCATCGACGAAAAGCACCTTACCTATACGTCCTTCTGGCTTGTTCCCATTAAATAATAACAAGCACCCTGGTGAGCTTGTGTTGTAAAATAAGTTTTTGGGCAAGCCAATGACAGCTTCAATCAAATCCTTTTCAAGGAACTGTTTCCGTATCTTTCCTTCGGAAGCTCCACGAAACAGCACCCCATTATCCATGACAATTCCCATCCGTCCTCGGGGCTTTAGGCTGGCATACATTAGTTGGAGCCATGCCCAATCACCGCTTTGTTTAGATGGAAGTCCAAAAATAAAGCGGTGATAGGGGTCTCCATCCTTCCATGTATCATAATGCCAGTTGTTCTGGTTCCACGGTGGATTTGCCAATACGATATCATGGCGTTTCAACTTTCCATTTTCCAGGAATTTCGGATTAACAAAAGTATCGCCATGTTCAATCCGTGCGTTATCATAGCCGTGTAGAAACATACTCATCCTGGCAATGACAAAGGTGTTTCGGTTTTTTTCCTGTCCGAACATGAAAAGCTTTACAGGATTTCCACCATGCTTAACGAGATATTTTGAAGAATGGATAAGCATACCGCCTGAACCGCAACAGGGGTCATAAATACTTTCCAATTCGTGGGGTTTCAGCATCATCACCAGAAGTTTAACGACCATCGCCGGAGTGTAAAATTCGCCACCTTTTTTACCAGCATCATCGGCAAATTGTTCAATCAGATACTCATACGCCTGACCAAGCATATCACCGGAAACATCTTTATTCCCTAATCGCCTTTTATTGAAATGCTGGACTAATTCAGACAATGACGCATCAGGCAGGCTGTCTTTGTCGTTGAAATCAATCCGGTCTAAAATACCATCAAGTTTAGGCGAATTAGCTTGTGTGATTTTTATGAATACATCGTTAATCTTTTCACCGATATTGGTTGATGTGTTTAAGATATCATTCCATGAACTACCTTCCGGGCGGTAAAAGCGTGTATACATATCAGGGCTTTTAGCCAGAGCCTCACCAACTGATGCTTTCAAATTTTCATACTCTTCATCAAACACATCACTCAATCGCTTAAAAAATAAAAATCCGAAGATATAATTCTTGAAATCAGAGCTGTCGATACTGCCCCGCAGGATATTCGCAGATTGCCAAAGGTGAGATTTAAGCTCTTGAAGGTTAAGTTTTGATGTCATGGGTATCCTTTAATCTTGTTAAGGCATTTACTTGATTGATAAATTAGGATAGTGAATTGCTATCCACCCAAAAGAGGAAGTAGATACTTCAAAAGCCCCGTGGCAATCACCGCCCCCGATGCGCCCTCTAAAATCCTTTTGATGGACAATAGGCTTTCCTTGATAAATCCTGTTTTGGGGCGATTTGATTTCATTTGAATTTCAATTGTTGCGACATCAGCTTCAATTTCTGATTTGTCGTCCGCTGATATTTCTAATTCAGGAAGTTTGTCTTTTAATAATTCAATGAATTCTGACAGTTGTTTCTGGTTTCCGATTTCAAAAGTTCCCGCCTGGGTACTATCAATAGTGCCTTGTTGTATTTGTGAGCCTTCCATGTGGTGGATATTGATAATATTTACGGGTGGGAAATAAGCAGTTGGTTCATCAGGTGCCAATAAAGCATTTTCAATCTCAACAACACCATTGTGAGTAATTGCTATTTTTCTGCGTGATACATACTTAATTAAATCCTCTCCTTTGAGATATTGACCAATAATATCGGATTGCTCGCTTGTTAAGTTTAGCTCCTCACCTATATCCCTTTCCTCGAAGAGTTGGTTTTGATTGCCACCACTTAACTCATATAGCCTGTGGAGAAACTGAAAACGCTTTTCACTTAATTCAGACATACTACCCTTCATAACGATTAAATCATCCTTAATATCCGCACAATAACAAAACCCCATCTCTCTGAACAAGATATGGGGTCTCGGCATTCATTCTATGGCTCTCCCTTGTTTAAGGTTTAAGCATATCTGAATTTAATCTTGGATTACTATAAACGCTCGTAAAGTCAAGATTTTGTTATTTTAATTGTATTGTTCAATGAATTTTCAAATTGGGACACATTGGGACATTAATTTTAGAACTTTCTGATATTGAAGCGTTATTGAAAGGTTCGATTTGTATCCTGCACCTAACATTTGCTCAAAAAATATGTCCCTATCTGTCCCATCAGCCTATAAGCCCTATTCGGCATAATCATCTTGGTCGGGGGGCATATCATCAGAATATTCTATAAAGGGTTCATCCTCTAATTCCTTTATTTTGAGATTGCCACTTTTAATTTGTTCCAATGGGTCGGCGTTATCATCCTTTTCAATGGCAAAACCTTTCTCACATTTAGGGCAGGTAAATGCGATTTGTTTAATGCCATCTACTTCAAATTCTGATAATATTTTTGATAATTGCTTTTTAGAATATGATTTATTACAGAAAGCACACTCAAAATATTTTTTGTCCGAAGCCATATGCCCCTCCTAAATTATGAAATTATCAATATAAATTCTTTATCTTATATTGATAAGGTAATCAAGGACAGATACAAATATGATTTATATTGGCTTGATAAGGAATGATTTGTAGTCATGTGTAAATAATCAAAATTAAAACTGGCGGGGAAAGATGTTGTATTTATTTGACATTAAAGGCTAATGCTTGATAATGTTGCGATTATACAGATAAATCTATAATAAATCAGAAATTAAATCGGATATTATAGGTAAGGCATCAATTATAGTGAGGAAAAGAAAAATGAAAAAGATGAATATTATTATATGTGTTATATTGATAATTATCTTTTTATCATCAATAGAAAATATATTTGCCGATGAGGAATGGAACCCGTATTTTTATGATTATTCCAACAAGTGGGACGTAATGACAGAAGGAGAAAAACTTTTTTATCTACAAGGATTTTTTGAAGGTATTTCTTCAGGCCAGGAATGTCTCTATATGCATATTAATAAAATGAAAAAAGCTTCGTTTTTTGGGTTTTTAATGAAAATACCAAGCACTCTTGATACTCTGGAATGTTCAGCACCATATGTAATCAACGAAAAAATAATTAACGCTATGACGGAATTGTATAGAGATAAAGCGAACGCAGGTATTAGTTTTAGTACTATGATTTTTATTGGAAGAAATAAAGCTATGGGAAAATCAATATATGATGATATTATAAAAGCTCGCGAATTCGTTGTTAAGAGCTCAAAAAATTTAGAGATGTCGCCAAATGGTGGGGCTATAAGAACGAGAACGCCCCAATAAGTGATAATTGTTAATCTCCAAATAATATTTTCAATAAAATCGGTATGAAAACGAGTGTTGAGGAAAGAAATAGTTAGCGGTTTAAGATTGTAATATTTAATAATTGGAGACAATATGACTACGCTTTTAGAAAATCTCGTCGAAAGTTGGAAAACTGTTCCTGAATATACAGACGTTGAAGCAAGTTATTGGGAACCAGGTCAACTCCGAACAGAATTATGTCTGAATGGTTGTAATTTAGAAATCTATGAAGCAACACCAGGTTGGGATAGGATTTCGGGATACGATGCTTATCGGCAAACAAGAATTTGCAGGAAACATGGTTATGCGAGGATATATGTTATAACTGGTCCTAATGCCTCGGCTCACGATTGGAGCGCCCAGGATGATTAACTTTTAATTGATATTCTGTTTCTGCAACACATCACTTTTCCTACTGATAACGCTCTGTTTCCCTGTATTTTTTTACGCTGGATGAACGATATGCAGGCAGGTTATTACAGGGGGTGTAATTTCTAACGCTCTGTAATTACGCTACTATTACTATTTTGCTACGATTTGGGCTTTACTGTCATTACACCTCTACGGGTTCCCTGGGGAAACAATAACAAGTGTAATGACAAATGTCCGATGCCGGCACATTTTTTTCTGTGTTAAATTGTGATTACACACCTGCTGATTTGAGCATTTCGGTGGGTTTTTTGTGTCTCTTGGTTGGATAGAATTCGTAGTATTTACAGTGCTTTTTAATGCGAATATAGCATTCCGGGTAGATGGGGATTACCTTTGGGGACGCCAACTATTTCAAGGGGTTACCGATTTTCGGTAGCCCCTTTTTTTGCCGGTATGCTGAAAAGTATGACCAGCTTAATTTTGGAAAGCAGCGTTACTGGCAGTCCCTTTCTTTTTGGAACAGGCGATTTGTGCCTTCCGTTTATGTGACATCATTTTCTTTTTTTTGACTTTCTGGATGATAATGCCGATTATATATTTAAGTAATTCATCCACACATGGCTACGGCCGTGTGTGTTCCCGTGGCCCCCATCAGGCACGGGATTTTTTTTGCCTTTAAACCGACATTAGTTTTGGGGAAATCCTAATGGTTGGCACGGATATTGAGCAATCCAAACAACCAAACTGTATTAAGGAGATTGCCGGCATGGAGCTTTCAATTTACGACTTTCTTAAAACCGTGGATGAAAGCAACAGGGCCTGCGAGATGGCCCTGCGCTATGCGGGCATGATACTGGCGGATTTCAGGGGGCTTACCCGGGAAGGCCGGAAGCTTGTCTTTTCAATCGTTGCCGGTGACGGCATTGATAAGATATCTGAAGGAACTCACGACAGGTTCATCATCGATGCTGCTAAATTCAATGCCAAGATGGCGGCCAAAATCAACCAGAAATGAATGATGCATTGAAAAGACGAAAAGAAATAGCTCCGAGTTTTGAGGTGACGCAAAAGCCTGGTGTCCTCAATATTTGAAACAATTTAAACATCGTTAGCTTTTTTGCCATCCTATATTTCTTTAGCAGCGTCGAGATAGAACTGCTGTCGTCATTCAAATATCAATGCCTCAAAGTTTTTGTGATATCTTTTATCAGGATAGACAAATCTATTTTACAATGCGGCCCCCATTACCACCCTTGGAAATGGTTTTTCAATGAAAAGCAAAACAAGTCCATGTGCTCAGGGGGGGTCCATACATATCAGCCATGTTTATCATTTATATTTACAGTTTGTAAAAAATTCTGACAGTTGAACCGTCCTTCCTTCCCTGCAAATTTACACCGAGATTTATTAATTTTTTCTATATTAAATGGTTAGCCGATCATTAAAAGAGCATTCTTGTTTGGCATAATCTTTGCTGTCCTTTAAGTGGTAGCGTATGGGTTTTTCACCATCATTTTTTAAAAAGTTTATCAGACAGAGACCTGCCTTTTTGAGGTATTGGTCACCCTAAACAATGAGGCAAAGAAAGAATCTCATTATTAAACCATTTCCAATAAAAGAAAGAGAGGCAATTATGGGACAGGGATTTTTCTTCGATGAAAAAATTTTGTGTGAGGAATGCTTTAAGAAAGCGGAAGATTGGGAAGTCTTTGAAGGTAGGGAAGCGCCTCAAAGGAAAGAGATGGAAGCGAATGATTGTCTTCAATGTGGCATACCGTTACCGGATATCGCCCAACCTTACGAATAGCTTGTCGGTAATTGAAGCAGCCTTTTAGTGTTCATGATGATGAAAGGCAGAGCAGAGGTACGCCCTTGATTAATCTGACGAATAATTTGTGACATAATGAACTTGACCGCCCAAGACATACTCTTTCGATGCTCACCGATCTTGCTCCAACTCACTGAACTTCTGAAAAACGTTTCTAAGACCTCCTGGATCAACGGCGTATCTTTTCAGCATTTCTATGACATTTAAAAGGCCTATGATGAAAACGGGATCCAAGGGCTGAAAGAAAAAGACCGGACCAGTGACAAGCTATGACATCATGCTATGACATGGAATCCTTTATCGGATGAAGAGTTAAGCTGAACTTGCGACAATCTTGCGACACAACTTGCGACAGACTTACGACGTGCCTTGCGACAATTGATGACCATATAGTGGCCGGAGATCATTAGCTTTTCAAGAAAATGAAAGGTTGAAAGTGCTCGAAAAGATATCATCAGAAGCGAAGATTTTAGGTTCCCAAAAATTGGATCAACGGCCTGGTATCGGTTTTCAGCGTCAATTTCAATCAGGTCCATTTGTCTCAGTTTTTTAAGGGCAGACTGAACTCCGCCGATCGATCCAAGATCATGCTTGCTAATGTATTGGTTTGACAAAATGGTTTTCGACGGTTCAACAGCCAGAGCCCGTAA
>Ga0180009_10005969_pt1 | contig 12910 bp, 12 predicted proteins | sample OS_PC_MetaG_FD_123537 | JGI IMG/M metagenome (GOLD analysis project Ga0180009, IMG submission 123537) | Groundwater microbial communities from the Aspo Hard Rock Laboratory (HRL) deep subsurface site, Sweden - OS_PC_MetaG | ecosystem: Environmental > Aquatic > Deep subsurface > Groundwater...
CAAGGCGGCCGCCGAAGCCGCGGCCCGGGCCGTGGGTCTGCCGCCGGTCGAACGGGAGTCCATGGGCCGGCGGACCAGGGAGTCGGTGGCCCGCCGCTTTTCCCTGGAACGCGAAATCGACTCGCTCTTCCAAATCCTGACCGGTCGCACCGAGGTGCCGTAATGGACCTGGGTCGGCTCATCGAAGAAAATCCGGGCCTGTGCCGTCTGGCCCGACGCGCCAGGCAGGACCCTGACGCGCCCTTCACCATCCTCACGGCCAAGATCAAACTGACCTGGCGCTGCAACCTGCGTTGCCGCGTCTGCGCCCTCTGGCGCTTGGGCGGCCGACCGGAATCCCAGGCCATGAGCGCGGCGGACATCGGGGCTCTGTTGGCCGGACTCGTGCGGCTGGGGCTGCGAAAGGTCCATTTCTCCGGCGGGGAACCCCTGCTGCGGGAGGACTTCGATGAAATCGTGCGCCGGGCCGTCTCCCTGGGGCTCCAGGTCAATCTGACCACCAACGGCACGCTCCTGGACAAGGACCGGGCTCGCACCCTTGTGGATTCGAGAATCCATACCGTGGCCTTTTCCCTGGACGCAGCCCAGGCGAAAAAGCACGACGCCCTGCGGGGCGTCGAGGGGGCCTGGGGCATGACCTGGAAGGGCATCGACCGGCTTCAGACACGCAACCAGGCCAAGGGCCGCGGTCCGGTCGTGGCCGTCAACACCGTGGTCTGCCGGAAGAACATCGAAGATATGGGCGCCCTGTTCTCTTTGCTCAAAGAGCGGGGGATCGAGAGCTGGCGGCTGCTGCCGGTGCGGACCGCGGACAAAAAGCTTCGCCCGACCAGCGATCAATGGGCCCGGTTGAAGGACCAGTGGTCTGACTGGCGGCCCTTGCTGACCCGGGGGCTGACGGTCTGGCGCTCCCCCCGGCAGGCCCGGCTGGCGGCCAAAGGCCGTTATGCCGTCCCATCCCCTGTTGCGCCGACCTGTCTGGCGCCGTGGTTCAACTTGTTCATCGACGCGGACGGAGCGGCCTATCCCTGCTGCACGGGCCGACAGACCATGCCCGCCTACGGGAATGTCCTGTCCATGAACCTGGACGATCTGCCGTCCTTCTTGGGAGGACGGGAAATTCGGGCCAGCCTGGCCTCGGGCCACCCCTTCGAGGTCTGCCGGACCTGCGACGAGTTTCATCTGGAAAACGAGGCCCTTGAACGGGCCGCCCGGAAGACGGAGGAAAAATAGAACCGACATGACAGGAACATGCATACGGATTTTAGCGGTGCTGCTGCTGGTTCTGGCCCCGGCCCGGCTCCTGGCCGCCGAACCAGGTCAAAGCCTGAAAATACTGCTCTCGCCCGGCCCGACGGAAATCAAGATCAAGGCCCTGGAGGGCGGAGTCTGGGAGGCCAAAGGCGCCGGGGGCCAGTACCGGCTCGAACCCGGCAAAGGGGACAAACTGATTTTCACCCTGCCGGACCAGACCCGGATCGAGGCCGTCGTCCAGGTCGACCGGGCCAAGTTCAAGCGGAACGGAGACCTCTGGCTCGGGGTCAAGTTGTACCCGGACAAGATCAAGGTGGACCTGACGGAAAGCGGCTCCGGGGACTGGGAGTACAAGGACAAGGGCGACAAGATCAAGGTTTATCGGGGCGAGGGCCAGACGGGCAAGGTCAAGTATTACCCGGAAACCGGCAAGCTCAAAGCCAAGGACAACGATGAAAAGGAAGTGGCCGTGATCAAGGGCGCCGGCCGGCCGTCGGCGGTGCTGGCCCCGTTTTTGAGCACCGGCCTGTCGCCCGAACGCCAGGTCTGCCTGGCCCTCCTGTTGCTCCATCTCGGGCGTTGAAGTCCAAGGCCCCGATCCTTCTGGCCGCGCCGGGCGCGGGCCTCGGTCATCTGACCCGGGCCTGCGCCGTTGCCCTGGCCCTGAAAAAAATCGGAATCGAAGCCCGTGTCGTCACCCGCTCGATTCACGCCCATGGCCTGGCCGGGCTGACAGGCTGCACCGTGGATTTCATCGCCGCCGCTTTCTGGCGGCCCTCGATTCCCGCCTACGTAGCGACCGTCAATCCGAAGCTGGTGGTGCTCGACACCTTCCCCTGGGGCATCCGGGCCGAATGGCGTTCGCTCGGAGGCTTGCGTTATGCGCTATTGGCCCGGCGCCTCGATGTCGAGGCCTATCTCCGGGCAACCGGCCTGGAATGGGACCCGTCCGGCCCGCAGCTTGAACGGGTCATCCGGATCGAATCCCTGTCAGCCGACCAGACGGCCAGGCTGGAGGCAACGGGCGGGACCTGCCACGACCTGGAGGGACGCATCCGGTTTCCGGCCCACGATATCCCGACCGATCCGCCGGACGAACTGGCCGGGCTGCTCGATCAACAACCGGTGGTCCTGGTCGTCCATTCCGGACCGGAGGACGAGGTTATGCGCCTGGTGGACCTGGCCCGCGAGGAATGCCGCCGAACGGGCGAGGGACAGGTGGCGATCGTGTCCACGAGGCAGATTCCACCCCTGCCCTGTCCGGTCTTCCGCTTTTTCCCGGCGGCTCGCCTATACGACCGGGCCTTTCGGATCGTCACCGGGGCCGGATACAACAGCGTCTCGGAAAGGGCCCTTCATCCGGACAGCCATCTCTGCCTGCCTTTTGCCCGCCGGTACGACGACCAGGCCGGCCGTCTGGCCGAGCCCGAGGCCGGACAAGCCGAAGGTTCGGCCCAAACGGCGCGAATTCTCGCCGATTGGCTGGATTCCTGAGGAAAGACCGCACATCGAATCCCCGCGGGTCAGAGGTTGACTGCCAGCCCCTTGTCTCTGAGGTACTCCTTGACCTGTCGAATACTGAGGGTCCGGAAATGAAAGACCGACGCCGCCAGAACGATCCGGGCGCCGCCCTGGACCACGGCTTCGTAAAAATGTTCGAGCTGGCCGGCGCCTCCGGAAGCCACGACCGGCAGGTCCACGGCCTCGGAAATGGCCCGGGTGAACTCGATGTCGTATCCCGCCAGCGTGCCATCCCCGTCCATGCTTGTGGGCAGAATCACCCCGGCCCCAAGTTCCTGGCACTGCCTGGCCCATTCCGCCGCATCCCGGCCCACGGGCCGGGTGCCGCCGGAAACGACCAGTTCGAATCCGGAAGGCATGGATGAATTCCGTCTGGCGTCCACGGCGATCGTGATCTTTTCCGGCCCGTGCACCCGGGCTGCCCCCGAGATCAGTTCCGGGTCTTTGACGGCCGCGCTGTTCATGGATATCTTGTTCGCGCCGGCTTCGAGTACCAAATCGATGTCCTCGAGGGAGCCGATCCCGCCGCCCACGGTCAGGGGGATACTGATGACCGAAGCGACCTTTTTGACCCATTCCAACCGGGTTTTCCGGTTTTCAAGCGTCGCGGCGATGTCAAGCATGGCCAGTTCGTCGGCCCCTTCTTTTTCGTAAAAAGCCGCGTTCTCGACCGGATCGCCCGCGTCCCGGAGGTCCACGAAGTGGACGCCCTTGACCACGCGCCCCTCTTTCATGTCCAGACAGGGCATGACCTTGATCGCTTCCATGATTTTGCCTCCTTCCGGCAGCTGTCCTGGATTTCGCCGCGCGGCGGACGAAAGACCGTCCGCGCCCCCTCTGAAAATCGAAACGGGAGGAAAACGTCGGGGCCGAGGTTCAGCCCATCGCGTCCAGGGCCTGGTCGATCTCTTGGCGAACCAGCCCCTCCTCACGGGTCCGTCCGGCCTCCAGAACCTCCCGGGCCGCGCTCCCGCCCAGACGGCCCAGGGCCCAGGCGCACATGCCGCGCACGATCTCGTCGGGGCTGTCGGCCAGGCTCCGGGCCAGCGGGGACACGTGCTCCCGATCCCCCAGGTTGCCCAGGGCCCGGGCCGCGTTCATACGCCATTTGGAGCCGTTTTTCCGGGAAATATAAAACGCCTTGGGCCAGACCCGCTCGACATAGTGTTCATCGCTCATGTCCAGCAGGACCGGGAGGTCGAAATCCGGGGCCCGCGCCGTCAATGGACCGTTATCGGGCAGGTCCTGATTCATCCAGGGCTGATTCCGGGGGCAGACTTCCTGACAGCGGTCGCAGCCGTATACCCAGATGCCCATCGGCTCCCTCAGGCTTAGTGGGGTGATGCCCTCGGTGTAATAAGAATTGTAGGCAATACAGCGCTTGGGGTTCATTTTTCCCGGGGAATACAAGGCCCCGGTCGGGCAGGCGGCAATGCAGGCGTTTTTGCACCACGAAGGACAGCCCAGTTCGATGGACGGCTCGTCCGGCTCGATTTCAGCGTCCAGGATCAGGGGAATGCTTTCGAGCCAGGACGCATGACGCATGGCGTTGCGGGCGTAAACGAAACAGTTCTTACCGTAAGTGACAATGCCCGCCCGGGCCGCCGACATGCGGGCCGGCACCTCTTCGTCGAACCAGACCCGCAGGCCCTGGCCTTTCAAAAAATCGATCATATCCCCAAGTCGCCGATGTTCATCCCCCCGCTCGATCCGCTCGTCCACCTGGTAGCATCGGCCGATCCGGCCGACCATGCTAGAAGGAAAGGCCCGGCGGTGATAGTTGCGGATCAGGACCAGAAGGGACCGGGCCCAGGGGTGCTTTTCCGCAAAGGCGGCCCCCCGGCGGACATTGAATGACTCGGTCCGGACCCAGCCGTACATCTCCGGCGGCCTCGATTCGATCTCCCGGATATACAGGTCCAGGGGCTCGACGCCTGTGAACCCCGCGTCCTCGAAACCCAGTTCCAGGGCTTTCCCCCTGATCTGCTCCTTCAGGTTCATGCCTCACTCCCCTCGTGCCGGGACAAAAAGCTCAGGACCTGCCTGGCGTAGTCCTCGGGATAGTGTTCGTGAATGTTGTGCCCGCAACGCGGGAAGACGGCCAGTTCACCCCTGGGCAGTCCCCGGTAAAATGCCACGCCCTGCTCGACCTCGAAAAAATGCCCCCGGTCCGGGTACATGACCAGCACCGGCCGGGTGACCTGGGGCAGGTCGCCCCGCAGATCGAAAACGCCCCGGCCGTACTCGCCGCCATATCTGCTGCACAGGTTGAAAAAGGCTTCGGCCCGCTCGGGCCCGTGCCAGTCGAAGTACTTGCCCTGAATCCGCGGGGTCAGGCCCTGGAAGGAGTCGGGGAACTTGGCCCGGTTGAACTCCTCGAGGGTCGTGGTCAGAAAGCAGAGCGTGCTGGCCGTGGTCAGGGTCCGGACCTGGTCGGGATAACGGATGGCGTAGTCCAGGCCGACCACCCCGCCTTCACACTGGCCGACGATGTGGAACCGGTCGAGGCCCAGGTGCTTCATCAGGGCGGCCATGGCTTGCACGCTGGCCTCCCTGAATCCGTCACTGACGTAAAAATCCGGGAAATCCGGGCCTTCCTCGGAAAGCCCATAACCCCGGCGATCGTACATCACGACCTGGTAACCGGCCCTGACCAGGCCGGGATAGATGTCCCGCCACATCTTTACGCAGGAAAAGCCGTTGTGCAGCAGGACGATCGTCTCGCCCCGTCCGTGCACCTCGTAAAAAGTCCGCAGGCCTTTGATCGTCGTGAATGGCATTTATCTTCTCCGTTGGTTCAAGGCCCGCCTCATTCGGACGGCAGGTCTCCGAGGACCTTGAAGGTGCCCTGGCCGACGGCCAGCAGCCGGTCCTGGTCGTCGAAAATTTCGGCGGTCGTGAAACCCAGGGCCCGGGTCCGCCGGACCACTCGCGCGCCGCAGGTGAAACGGTCCCCCGAGGCTGCCGCCAGATACTGGATGTCCAGTTGGATCGTGGCGCAGTCCTGACGGTCGGCCAGGGTGCTCATGACCGCCCAGGCACTGGTGGTGTCCATCAGGGTAAACAGGATGCCTCCGTGCGGCCGTCCGGGGGACGGCCAGCAGACTTCCGGATTGGGAGTCAGACGGCATTGCGCCTGCCCTGCCCCGGCCTGTTCGCAAAAAATGCCCACGACCCGGTAAAGCGGGTTGTCGTTGATCCGGGCGATTTCATCCGTTGATAAATTCATAAACCGTCCTGTATTCGAGTGACCGACGAGTCGCCCGGGCCGCGAGGGATGGAATTCGAGCCCGGGTCTTGGCGAACGGCTCGCCTGAACGGCGGTCAGATATGAGTCTGACAAAGCGCAATGGGGCGATCATAGGTAAACGTCGGGCGGGGTGTCAACCGGATTCGGGTCAATGCCCGATGGAAGCGGCAACACCGGCCTGGGCGATGATTTCGATCAGCCTCTGGGTGTGTTCGTCGTCCGGGGCCGAGGCCCCGTCCATCCGGTACGTCCCGCCGATCTGTCCGGCCTTGGAGCGGCCCCCCTCGTGGTAGGGCAGAAGAGAGACCTTGTCAACGCCCAGCCGGGATGCCAGGGCGGCCAGTTCCCGGATTTCCCTCGCGGAATCGTTGAATCCGGCGATGAGGGGTATGCGAAACCAGGTCCGCACGCGGGGCGCCAGGGCGGCCGCGTTGGCCAGGATGCGCTCGTTGTCCACGCCGGTGAACTCCCGGTGAAGGGCCGGGTCGAGGGTCTTGACGTCCATCATCAGCAGGTCCAGCACGGGCAGGAGGGCCTCGTACCTTTCGAGCGGGGCGAAGCCGGTCGTGTCCAGGGCGGTGTGCAGCCCGAGCGCCCTGGCGCGGCCCAGCAGTTCCGTGACGAACTCATACTGGCTCATGGCTTCGCCGCCCGAGACGGTCATCCCGCCGCCCGAGTTCTTATAGAACACCCGGTCCCGGACGACCTCGTCGAGGACTTCTTCCACGGTCATAAGACGGCCGATCACGCCCAGGGACTCGTAGATGCAGGCCGGGACGCATTGCAGGCACTGGGTGCAGCGTTCCCAGTCGATTCGCCGGCCCTGCTCCCCGTCCAGGGTGATGGCCCCCTCCGGACAGACCGCCGCGCAGGCCCCGCAACGAACGCACTTGACGTCCCGGACGATCAACTGGGGCTCGAAGCGCTGGGACTCGGGGTTGGAGCACCAGCTGCACCGCAAGGGGCAGCCCTTCATGAAGACCGTGGTCCGGATGCCGGGGCCGTCGTGGATGCTGAAGCGCTGAATGTTGAAGACGTTTCCAGTCATTTTTTCAAGCCGGGGGCGGTCTTGCGACCGCCCCCCGCCACCCCCTCGGGTCGTTTGGGCCTGGTTGGGCCGTCCGGTTAAAAACCTTGCGCGGTCCGGGCGATGATCGAGTCCTGCAGCCCCTTGCTCAGGTCGACGAAATAGGCGCTGTACCCGGCCACCCGGACGATGAGGTCCTCATATTTTTCCGGCTCCGCCTGGGCCGCCAGCAGGGTGTCCTTGTCCAGGACGTTGAACTGGATGTGGCTGATGTCCAGGTCCCCCCAGGAACGGAGATAGTTGACGAACACGTTTTTCATGTCGCCTTCGAGCGCCGAAGGCAGAAACTTCTGGTTGAGCAGGTGGTTGTACGTCCTTGCCGTGTCGATCTTGGAGGCGGACTTCAGGACGGCCGTCGGCCCCTTTCGGTCCATTCCCTGGATGGGCGAGAGCGTGGCGTCGGCAAAGGCATCGCCCGCCTTGCGGCCGTCGGGCGTGGCCGGCGTGTCGAAGGCCATGCCATACGTGGCCGAAACGCCGCTGCCATCGCCCCGGCAGGGAATTCCGAAACGATCGGTGAACTCGGCCATGACCTCGGCTGTCCGGTGATGCACGGTCACGGCGATCTCGTCGGCATAGTCGTCATCATTGCCGTACTTGGGCGCCGCCACCATCCGTTGCCTCAGGTCCTCGTACCCTTCCCAGTTGGCGTCCAGGGCCTCGATCAGCTCTCCCATGGTCGCCGCCCGGTCATCGAAAACCACCTTTTTCACCGCCGCCATGGAATCGGCCACATTGGTGACCCCGACGATGATGCAGATGTTGTAGACCATGGACGGATAGCTCCACTGGCGGCAGTCCTTGCCCTGCTCGATGCATCCGTCCAGGACCGCGGAGTAGAACGGCCGGGGGAGATACTTCTCGTACAAGGCCCGGGCCGTGTTTTCAATGGTGCACTGCCGTCCGAAGAAGAAGCGCAACTGCCCCAGGTAGGCCTCGAAAAGGTCATCCCAGGAGGCAAAGGTCCGGGGGTCTGGCGTAGCCGCGCCCCGCTGCTCGCCCGTGGCCGGATTGACGCCCTGGTGCAGGGCCCACCACAGAAGCTTGGGCAAAACCAGACCGCCGTACGCCCGCTTGGCCACGTTCTTGCCCGGTATCTCCAGATAAACGCAGCCGGTGACGGCATAATCGCGGGCCTCGGGTCCGGGTACGTCCCAGGCCTCGAGGGTGGGGATGATGGAACGGTCGTTGAAAAACGAGGGATAGCCCACGCCGGCCCGGATCACGTCCACGGCACGGGACAAGAGAGCATCCGGGGTGCCGTCGTGGTAGCGCAGGGCGATACTGGGCTCCAGGGTCTTCATGCTCTCGGCGCAGTCCAGGACCAGGTAGGTCATCTCGTTGGTCACGTCCCGGCCCGCTTCATCCACCCCGCCGATGGTGATGGCCTGCAACGACTCGACGCCGCCGTATATCCCGGACAGCATGGGCGAATAAACCAGGCCCAGTTCGTGGAACTTGACCCAAAGAAGCTGAAGCAGTTCGAGGGCCTCGTCCCGGTCGATCCGGCCGGCCTGAAGGTCGCGCTCGTAGTACGGCCCGAACATCTTGTCGAAACGGACGCCGATGCCCAGAGTCGAATACTCGAGATACCGGACCACGTGAACGAAGTAGAAGGACTGAATGGCCTCGATCAGGGTCCGCGGCGGATACTCCGGGACGCGGCGGCAGGTTTCGGCAATCTCCTCCAGGCGCCGCCGGTCCCGGGGGTCCCCGGTTTCGGCGGCCAGCCTTTCGGCCATGTCCGCGTAGCGGTGGGCGAAGCGGATGACCGCTTCCAGGGAGACGATGACCGCCTGCAGAAACTCCTTCTGGTCGATGTAGTCCGGCGGCACCGTCCGGTCGATCTCCTCGAGCCGTTCCCGGGCCTGATCGATCAAGCCCCTCAGACCGACCCGGAATATCTTCTCGTAGTTCGGGATGCCCAACTCGGACCAGTGCGTCCACATGAAGGTGCCGTCCCATTTCCAGTAATCGAGCACGTCTCCGCTGAACAGGGCCTGCTGGCGATCGCTCATGGAACGGCCCTTCCAGTACTCGATCATTCCGGCCAGCTCCCGCCGGCCCTCGTCGTCGAGCAGGTCCCGCCCCTCCTTGCCGCTGACCACCCGCTTGACCGAGCGCCAGTTCATGTCGATCCCGAAATACAGCCCCTCGGGCGTGGAAACATTGCTGCCCACGATCCGCTCGTGGTCCTGAATGTAGAGGTCCATCCGGGTCAGAATGTTTTCAAGGGCCAGGGCGCGCCGCATGGACATGGGCAGGCCGTCGGTCCGCTGGTACGATTCGGTCAAATATCGCGAACGGGCCAGGTCCAGCCTGATCCCTTCCCGATACATGCCCCGGGCCGATTCATCCTCCTCGTAGCCCCGCCGCACGTTGCGCACGGCCTTGACCACCAGCTTGCTCTTGATGTCCTCCGAAGTGCGGTTCATTGCCTTCCCCCCCTGGATCGTTCTTGAATCCCCTGGATAAAGACCCGGAAAGCCAGCTTCAGCGTGGGTTCCAGATACGCTTTGCGCGGGTCGGTCGTTCGCTTGGCCTCCTCCCAGGACACCACCCCGGTGAATGTGCCCCAGAAAAGATCGGCCAGGGCCGCGGGTTCAGCCCGCATGAAACTGCCCTGGTCCATGCCCTGGCGCAAAATGCCGGCGAATTTGGCCATGATGCGCTGGGCGGTTTCGTTGAGAGCGAAAAGCAGGTCCGGGGAGATGTCCTGCAGGGTGCCCTGCAGCTGGCCGTGGACGAGGGCCCGAATGTATATCGGCGACCGGCAGAAGACGGAGAACAGCAACTCCCAGGCCCGCTCCAGCTTGCTTTCAGGCGAGGCGGCCCCGTCCGCCATGATCACGTCCAGGCCCTGATCGAACTTTTCAATGGTCCGCTGGTTGAGGGAGGCGTACAGTTCCTCCTTGTTCTTGAAATACAGGTAGATGGTCCCGACGCTCAGTTCGGCCTCGCCGGCGATGGCCTCGATGGTCGCGTGGTTGAAGCCCTTCTCCTGGAAGACCTTGATGGCCGCGTCCCGAATCTGGTTCTCCCGCTGCCGTCTTTCCCGCCGTCTTCGTTCCGTGGTGCCCATGAGGCCTTGTCCCGTCTCCCCCGGCCCGAATTGAATCAAACTCACAGACTGAATTATATTCATATAACGAAGGGGCGTCAAGCGGGAAAAACACACCCGCACCCCGCTTCCCCGCAAAAGCGGAACAACGGGGTCCGGTCTGTATGAATGAGGGTGAAATGTGAACAGGGGTCGAAGCTACGCTTGCCTCATTCGATGCGCCGCGGCCTAAAGTCCTAGTATCCGTCTCGCGTTCTCCCCCAAAATGGCCCGGCTTTCCTCTTTGGTAAATCCCAGCCGGGAGAACCGTCTCAGGTCGCGGCCCGGATGGAACCATGGGTAATCCGTGCCGAACAACACCCGATGGGCGCCGATGCTTCTGATCACCTCAACCACTTCGTCGTTCGTCTGCAGCGGCCCGAGAAACGTTTCCGCGTGATCCAGTTTCTCGCCGTTTGCATCCCCTGGAACGGCGGATGACGTGTCGAAATACACGTTGGGATAATTCGCGGCCAGGGCCAATGTCTCCTTGAAATGGATTCGGCCCAGATGGGCAACGATCAGGGTCAGATTGGGAAACGCTTCGAGGACCTTGTCGTAGTTGCGGGGTCGGGTGTAGCTTTCAGGCGCCGCACACAGGCCGCCGTGGCTCAATACCGGCAGTTCCAGAGAGGCAGCCGCCTCATAGACCGGCCATAAACGCGGATCGTCCGGAAAATAATGTCCCAGCCCGGGGTGCAGCTTGATTCCCCCGGCCCCGTAATTCTCGAATTTGTCCTTCAACTCGGCCACCATCTCCTGCGTACCCATGATTGGATCGAGTGCAATGAAGGGCACCAGGCCGTGATGGGTTCGGGCCGTCCGGCAGGCCCACTCATTCCGGCCTTTGATATGTTCGGATATCCCGGCGATGACCGTCTCTTCGCGGAGACTCCCGCCTTGCCGGCCCTTCCTCGAAAGTGTGTCGTACATGGCCCGGGTCGGAACGGCCACGGCCAGGACGGAGTTTTGGATACCGGCCGCCCCCATGATGGCGACCAGCTCATCCACCGTGCCGACACATCCGGCCTGCCCGTTGCCGGACAGCATTTCGGCCGCCTCGGCCTCGGTTTCCACGGGATGGGCGTGAAAATCGATGATGATTGAAGGTTTCAGAAATCACCTCCGACTCCATTTTATCAGGCGGGCACTAAAATGCCAATTTCATGTCCCGTTGCCTCGGGCCTTGGCCGGGCGCCCCGGCTGACCGATCCGATGCCCGCTTGCAGCAGGTTCATGACGGGGCCTGAAGCCCCCCATTAGGTATATTATCTTTTTGAATCAATTACCTTTCTGGAAGCAGACCGTCATCCGGCAGAAATTACTTGACAATTATTCGGGGAAATGTGACGTTCGCAAATTATATCACGACCGGTCGGTTTATTTAATGGACATTGCAGCATCAGAAGGTCAAAAGACAATCACTGACCACCGGCAGACCCCGTGCCCTGACATATTAACGATGCATGCATAATGGAACGTATCAAGATGAAGACCAAAGGAGAGATTACCAAAAGGAAGATTGTCGAGGCCGCGATCGAATTATTCACCCGAAAAAGCTATTTCAATACATCCATCAGGGACATTCTCGAAGCCACAGGCCTGACCAAGGGAGGTCTGTACGGCCACTTCACGAGCAAGGAGGACATCTGGTACGCCGCATATGACGAGGCTGCCAAAAGGTGGAGAAACATTACATTCGAAGGCACCCAGGCAATCGAAGATCCCATGGAGCGCATCGATAGGGTCATCGACAATATATTGCGAAATTACATCGGGAAGAACGTCTTTCATGGAGGAGGCTTCTTCGTACCTCATCTTATGGAGTTCTCGGGCCAGGCGCCTGAGATGAGCGCTCATATCCTGGAAGGCTTCGAGCGGTATGCCAACCTGTTAATTTCCTGGGTCGAGGAAGCCGACGAAAAGGGTCTGCTCGCTCCCGACCTGAATCATAGGGATATCGGTCAGTTTATCGTCATCGCCCTCAACGGCGCCGTAACTCTATATGTTGCCACCCAGGACCCCAATGTCTGGAAGAGTTCGATCAGCCAGCTCAAATTCTACGTGGCGCATCTCAGAAAGTCCTGATATGAATATGGTTTGGATCACTGTTGGGCCAGAAGCGACCCGTCTGGCAATCCGGTTCAGCCCTCGCCTTTCAGTCGGAACCTCGGGCCGAAAGGATGGACGCAGGAAATGCGTCTCGAACGCCGCATCGCTCCGGATGCAGACCTCTTAACCAGGACATGAAAACGAGCCGGCTTCGGGGATGCGACCGCGGCCGGTTGAGCGCGGCCTGGCGGCCGCTTATCACGGGAGAACACGACCATGAATCGAATCGAGGACCTGCTGAAAAAGAAAAAGGCCATTATCGACAGCCCCGGCCCCGAACGGACAGCCAAAGTATTTCATGAAAAAGGCATGCTCTCGCCCCGGGAGCGGATCGATCTGCTTCTGGACCCGGGCAGTTTTTTCGAACTGGACATGCTGGCCACCCATCACTACCAGGAGTTCGGCATGTCGGAAAAGCAGATTCCGGCCGAAGGGGTCATCACCGGATTCGGGGACGTGGGGGGCCGGAAGGTCTGCGTCTACGCCCAGGATTTTTCCGCCCTGGGCGGAACGTACGGCGAAATGCACGGCCGGAAGATATGCGCCCTGATGGACACGGCGGCCGAAGCCGGGGTGCCGGTCATCG
>Ga0180009_10005970_pt1 | contig 12908 bp, 13 predicted proteins | sample OS_PC_MetaG_FD_123537 | JGI IMG/M metagenome (GOLD analysis project Ga0180009, IMG submission 123537) | Groundwater microbial communities from the Aspo Hard Rock Laboratory (HRL) deep subsurface site, Sweden - OS_PC_MetaG | ecosystem: Environmental > Aquatic > Deep subsurface > Groundwater...
CTGTCTGTCTGTCTGTCTGTCTGTCTGTCTGTCTGTCTGTCTGTCTGTCTGTCTGTCTGTCTGTCTGTCTGTCTGTCTGTCTGTCTGTCTGTCTGTCTATCTATGCAAGATTGATGCCACAGGCTTATTTACGTATTTATTTAAGAATCGATCCGTCATAAATTACACCCCCAGGTAAACCCCGTTAGAAAGGATGGGGCTTTAACCCCGCGCTTTCTAACGGGGTAAAAATATCCTGAGACATCACTGAGACTTAAATAAGGGTATCACAAATTAAACAGAATTTTCAAGAGGACGAATTGAATCGGGTGTACGACAAATTTGTTGGTACTATTTTATGAAATATGAATTTGGGGTCTATAATTAAATTATACATTTTAACCAATAGAAAATCTTTACCTCATTCCGACGTTGTCCTTCCTCTTCCAAAACTTGAAGACTATTACATACCCACTGTTGCGAGGATAAAGAAAGCGATTGAAGCAGTGATGAAGTATTAAAGAAGCTTTTCTCGCTTCCGATTTTTACATCTAAAACTTTTTTATGATGTTGTAACAGGTATCTCTCTGCGCAGATGTGAATCCGGCATTTTTTATTGCTCTGATAATGTCCTCTTTTGAGACCCTGTAACTTACGCCTGCTGATGCAACAACATTTTCCTCTATCATTGTAGAACCGAAATCATTTGCCCCGAATCTCAATGCCACCTCGGCTATTTTCAACCCCTGCGTTACCCACGATGCCTGGATGTTTTTAATGTTGTCAAGATATATCCTTGAGAGCGCAAGCACCCTGAGATATTCCACAGCAGTAGCAGCTTGGAGTTGAGAGTTAAGAGTTGAGAGTTGAGAGTTTTTCCATGATTTTTTTGCGCTTTTCTCCAAACTTTTAACTTTAAACTTTAAACTTTTAACTAACTCTGTATTCCCCGGCTGAAATGTCCACGGGATGAATGCGGTGAATCCTCCTGTTCTGTCCTGAAGAGTTCTTATTGCATCAAGATGTTCAATGATGTCCTCAGGTTTTTCAACACTCCCGAACATCATTGTTGCAGTTGTCCTCATGCCGAGCCTGTGCGCCTCTTCCATTACCTTAAGCCATGATGATGATTTTATTTTCCTTGGGCTCAGTATCTCCCTCACCCTGTCAGAGAGTATCTCTGCGCCTCCTCCGGGGATGGAATCAAGCCCTGCGCCTTTCAATATTCTCAAGGTCTCATTGATTGTCAGGTCTGATTTATCAGCGATGTGGCATATCTCAGGAGGTGAAAACCCATGGACATTAATGTCAAAGCGTGATTTTATTGATTTTAGCAAACCGATGTAATACTCAATATTGAAATCAGGGTGTAATCCTCCCTGAATTAATATTTGTGTGCCGCCGAGATTTATTGTCTCTTCAATCTTCTTGAATAATTCATCTTCACTCAATACATAGGAATCTTTGTCTTCCTTATCCCTCCAGAACGCACAGAAAGTGCATTTATTTATGCAGATGTTTGTGTAGTTTATATTCCTGTCAACAATGAATGTGCCGGTCTTTTCAGGATGAAGTTTTTCCCTTATCCCATCTGCCTGCTGGCCAAGCTCAAGCAGGTCAGAATTTTTCAGTAATTCAAGCCCTTCCTTTTTTGTTATTCTCTTCATCGACTTCCTACCCCAATCCGCATGTAAAAAAGGCTGGATATAGTATTTGAGCGGTTTATTTTGCAGATATTCCTAAAGCAAATAATTGGATAACCATGAGGCAAAATCCTCGGAGTCCCGATTTTATCGGGATGAGAATGAGCGAAGATATTATATCCAGCCTTTCTATCCATATCAACAAACAGTCCTGTAAAAACTATCCCTTTCAACAGGAATCTTTCCTGCTTTTTTTATCAGATTTTTTAATTGCTCTGCTGTCATTGCATTCCCGCTGAGCGCGCCTGCCGAATGCGTAATCTTCTCTTCTATTATTGTCCCGTCAATATCATCAGCGCCGAATAAAAGCGCAAGCTGTGATAATTTCTCTCCAAGCATAATCCAGTAAGCCTTGATGTGAGAAAAATTATCAAGCACAAGCCTGCTGACTGCAATCGTCTTTAAATCATCAATTCCTGATGAATACGAACCGCCTATCTCAGTGTTTTTAGGATGATATGCCAGCGGAATAAATGCCTGAAATCCTTTTGTCCTGTCCTGCAATTCTCTCAGTCTCATCAAATGGTCAACCCTCTGCGCATAGGTTTCAACGTGCCCGTACAGCATGGTTGCATTCGTCTTTATACCTGCTTTATGCGCGGTTTCCATGACATTGAGCCATCCCTCGCTTGAGAGTTTTTCAGGGCATAACCTGTCTCTTACATTATCATCAAATATCTCTGCCCCTCCGCCCGGCATTGTGTCAAGGCCGTGTTTCTTGAGAGCTGTAAGCGTGTCAAAGATACTCTTGCCGCTTATCCTTGACATATATTCAATTTCCGTAGCTGTGAATGCCTTTATCTGGAGTTTAGGAAAGTGTTTTTTTATTGAAGATACCATCTCCAGATAGTATTCAAATGGCCGGTCAGGATGCAGGCCTCCGACAATGTGAACTTCGGTGAATGGGTGAATGGGTGAATGGGTGAATGGGCGAAGCTTTTTGAGGATTTCTTCTATGGTTAATTCATAGGCGCCCTCTTCCCCTTTTGAGCGGCTGAATGCGCAGAACTTGCAGCGATTGACACAGATGTTTGTGGGATTAATATGGATGTTTCTTATAAAATATGCCTTATTGCTGTTTTTCTTTTTTGCCGCATGGGATGCGAGTTTTCCGAGAGTGAATATGTCATCGCTCTCAAACAGCCTAATCGCTTCTTCTTTTGTGAGTCTTTTGCCGGAAAGGATTCTATTCTTGATACCTTGCATTCTTTTAATTAATATTCAGGCAGGCATGTCGCATTTAAAAGTTTTAAACCTAATTTGCCTGCCTTGCTTACAGTTACAATTGCTTTTCCTTGAAGCTTTTCTGTAGAGATATTATACTATAAACCTGAATTTGTTTTTCTGCTGCGATGTCTTTCCCACGAAAGTGGGAATCCAGAAATAAAAGGCAGATAGATTCCTGCTTTCGCAGGAATGGCAATCGGTAGTTGAAGGAAAGTTTAATTGAAAAAGAGGGAAATCATAATAGGTACGCGTGGAAGCAAACTTGCTCTCTGGCAGGCGGAATGGGTTAAGTCAGAACTCCAGAAACTTAATCCTGATTTAAAGATAGAACTCAACAAAATCAAGACAACAGGCGACAAGATCCTTGATGTGCCTCTTGCAAAGGTTGGCGGCAAGGGACTTTTTGTGAAGGAGATAGAGGAAGCTATTTTAAGAGGCGAAGCAGACCTTGCTGTCCACAGCATGAAGGACGTGCCTACTGATTTCCCTACAGGACTTCATCTCGTTGTTATATGCAAAAGGGAAGATCCCCGCGATGCGTTTATCTCAGGGGTCAAGGGAAAAGAATTTCATATTAATTCTTTCAAGGAGTTGCCCAAAGGTGCGACCGTTGGCACAAGCAGTCTGAGGCGTTCATGCCAGCTCCTGAGCATAAGGCCTGATTTAAAGATAGAACAATTAAGGGGAAATCTTGACACAAGGCTGAGAAAACTTGATGAAGGACAGTTTGATGCAATAATCCTTGCAGCTGCCGGGGTCAAGAGGCTTGGATGGGCAGAGAGGATAACAGAGACCATAGAACCAGAAGTAAGTCTTCCTGCAATAGGACAGGGCGCAATCGGTATTGAATGCAGGGTTGACGATGCTTTTATAAATAACCTTATCGCTCCGTTGAATCATGAAGAGACATCCATCTGTGTCCGCGCTGAAAGGGCATGCTTAAAGAAGCTTGAAGGCGGCTGTCAGGTTCCCATCGCAGCTCATGCGCGACTAATAAAGATGCAAGATTCAGGATACAAGATACAGGATAAAGACATGCATCGTGAATCATGCATCGTGAATCATGCATCGGGTCTTCTGGTTCTGGATGGATTGGTCGGAAGCGTTTCAGGTGACAGGATTATTAAAAGCCATATTGAAGGCAGTCCAAAAGATGCAGAATCCCTTGGTCTCAAACTCGCAGAAGATTTACTTTCCAGAGGTGCAAAAGAGATTCTTGATGAAGTTTACGGCAAAGACATCAGAACTGTTAATGGAAAGATAGCGAGCTAATTCTCGTCTGTCGAAGCCGACTCTGAAACTATCTTTGCAAACTTCCTTTTCCCTGCTTTAAAAAGATAAGTTCCGGGTTTGAGTTTTGCGTCAGGATTGTCGCATTTCTTGTCATCAATTGTAACTCCACCCTGTTTTATAAGCCTCATTGCCTCGCCTGTGCTTGAGCAGAGCCCTGAAAGCTTCATTATCTTCGGCACCCACATCTCATCCTCTTCCCATTTGAGTTCAAACACGGGGATTTCATCAGGCTTCCCCTTATCCTTAAATATATGCTCAAATTCTTCTTTGGCTTTTAATGCAGCGTCTTTTCCCCAGTGTCTTTCGACAATCTCCATTGCAAGATTTTCTTTGGCGGTTTTAGGATGGATAGCGCCTTTTTCCATCCCCTGCTTTAGTGCGCTGAGTTCATCAATTGATATATGGCTCAGAAGTTCATAATACCTGAGCATGAGTGTATCGTTTATTGACATTACCTTTCCGAACATATCCTTTGGCTGTTCTGTAATCCCAATGTAATTCCCGAGGCTCTTTGACATCTTGTTAACTCCGTCCAGTCCTTCAAGCAAAGGCATGAGGACAACAGCCTGCTCTTCAACCCCCATTTTCCTCTGCAAAGTTCTTCCCATAAGTATATTGAACTTCTGGTCTGTGCCTCCAAGTTCAACATCTGCTTTGAGATGTACAGAGTCGTATCCCTGAAACAGCGGATAATAGAATTCAAGTATTGTTATGTCCTGCTGGTTTTCAAATCTTTTCTTAAAATCCTCCCTTTCAAGCATCCTTGCAACTGTCTGCATAGAGCCAAGGCCGACAATATCCATTACGCTCATCTTTGTGAGCCACTCGCTGTTGAATAGTACCTTTGTTTTTTCTGAATCCAGTATCTTGAATACCTGTTTTTTATAGGTTTCTGCATTATTCTGGACATCTTCTTTTGTAAGCGGCTTTCTTGTCTCAGACCTCCACGTAGGGTCTCCAATCATTCCTGTGAAATCACCTATAAGAAATAATATCTCATGCCCCAGTTCCTGAAACTGCCTCATCTTTTCAAGAAGCACAGTGTGGCCAAGGTGAATATCAGGCGCAGTTGGGTCAAACCCTGCTTTTATCTTTAAAGGCGTGTTCTTTTTTACAGACTTCTCAAATTTGGCGAGGAGCTCTTTTTCGCTGATTACCTCAACAGTCCCTCTTTTGATTATCTCAAGTTGTTTCTCAGGCGTAATCATGGGAATTATGATAACCCCTTAATGTAACAGTAGTCAATTTTTATATCCTGCCCTCATTATCTTGACTTTATTCCTGCTAAAAAGATATACTTTTCCTCTGGAGAAAAACAATGGGAGCTTATACGACATACCATCCGCACAAGATTAAAAGGAAACGGACACACGGCTTCCTTGAGCGCATGAGTACAAAGGGAGGACGCAAGGTCATTCAAAGAAGAAGGGCAAAGGGCAGGAAGAAACTGGCCGTTTAATCTTTGATTCCTTATCGCAGACAGGGCTTTACACCTATGAACCTTATTAATAATGTGAGCGGCTCTGATGCATACGGTAGAGGAGTGCAAGGTGGGAGATATAATTAAAAATATTTTATTGGGGGCTGTAAAGCTCTATAAATATGCAATCTCGCCATTACTGCCTGACAGCTGCCGGTTTGTGCCTACCTGTTCTGAATATTCGGCAGAGGCAATAGAAAGATATGGCGCTGTAAAAGGCAGTTATCTATCATTAAAGAGAATACTCAGGTGTCATCCGTTTCATAACGGCGGCTATGACCCTGTAAGGTAAATAGAATAATGGGAACGGAAAAAAGAACATTAATAGCTATAATCCTCACAATAATCATTCTTGTAGGGTATCAGTTTTTATTCCCTACTCCGCCTCAGAAACAGCCGGCAACCGAACAGGCAAAAGAAGAAAAGAAAGAAAATAAACTGCAGGAACCTGCAAAGCCTGTTTCTGTTCCTTTCAGTTTAAAAGGGCTCACAGATGCGAGCCTTTTTTCTGGAGTCCATGTTGTGCCTGCTGAGGAAAAAGAAGTCAGGATTGAAACAGGCCTTTATTCTGCAACTCTTTCGTCAATAGGCGGGACAATAAAAAAATGGGAATTAAAAAAACATAAAGATAAAGACGGGCTGCCTGTTATCCTTCAGCAGGGACAGAGTGTTTATCAGCCTCTCAGCATAGGGTCACAGAATAATTTTAATCTTGCAAAGGTGAATTTCAGCGTCTCAGGCAGAGACATGAAACTTGATGAAAATAAAAACACAGGCGCCATTGTCTTTGAATATGCAACCTCTGAATCTTCCATAAGAAGAACTTACACTTTTTATAATAACAGCTACAAGGTTGACCTTAAGGATGAAGTTGCCGGATTGCCCGAATACTGGATAACACCCGGCACTGACTTCGGGATTCACGACAGAAAAGACACGTCAGTGCATCTCGGTCCTGTACTTCTTAAAGACGCAGAGAAGATAGAACTGGACACAAATAAACTAAAAGAGACCCAGAGCTATCAGGGCAGGCTGAGATGGATTGCTCAGGAGGATAAATATTTCTTTTCAGCTATTGTGCCTGTAACTCAGATGGATGAGGCAAAGGCATGGAAGGTTCAGGATGCGTCAGTTATCGCATTCAAGGGAAAATCCGGCATTAATAATTTTATCGTCTATGCCGGGCCAAAAGAACATGATAATCTCAAAAAATTAAATGTCGGTCTTGAGCATATCATTGATTTCGGTTTTTTCTCTATCATAGCAAGACCATTGTTCTGGCTGATGAAATTCTTTTATGGATTCATGGGCAATTACGGATGGGCAATAGTGCTTTTGACAATAGTAACACGAATACCGTTTATCCCGTTGATAAACAAGATGCAGGCATCAATGAAAAAAATGCAGGATATACAGCCGAAGATGGCTGAGATAAAGGAAAAGTACAAAAACAAAAAAGACCCGCAGAAGATGCAGAAGGAGATGACGGAACTTTACAAAAAACACAAGGTAAATCCACTCGGGGGCTGTCTGCCGATGCTGCTGCAGATTCCGGTGTTCTTTGCGCTTTACAAGATACTCTCAGTTGCCATTGAATTGAGAGGCGCGCCGTTCATCCTCTGGATAACAGACCTCGCAGGTCCGGATACGCTCTTCGGGCACATCCCTTCGTGGTTCCCTTTGATTGGAGGTTTCGCTGTTGGCCCCCTGCCGATTGCCATGGGTATTACAATGGTCATCCAGCAGAAGATGACACCGTCGTCAGCCGACCCTGCCCAGCAGAAGATGATGATGCTCATGCCAATCATATTTACATTCATGTTCCTTAACTTTGCATCAGGCCTCGTCCTTTACTGGCTGGTGAACAACATTCTTTCAATTGCTCAGCAGTTTCATGTGAACAGAAAACTTGCAAAAGAAAAAGCGTAACGCAATGCATGACCAGCGCGGCAGCCACATTAATACATAAACAAAGAAAGTTAATCAGCGTCAGGTCGATGCGATTGGTATAATCTAATAATGGTATCTTAATTGAGCTATCATTATTTTATCTTCTTCAATTTTATATATAAGGCGATGTTCATTATTAATTCGGCGTGACCAGTATCCAGACAGGTTATGCTTTAAAGGTTCCGGCTTTCCAATGCCTTTATACTTATTTTTCTGAATATCTTTTATTAATTCGTTAATACGCTTCAGGATTTGTTTGTCAGTATTTTGCCAGTAAAGATAATCTTCCCAGGCATTTTCTGAAAAAATTAGTTTCAATCTAATAAATCCCGCTCTTTACCTTTGCCCTTTTCAAGTTCTTTGATAGATTCAATAAGACGTTTAGCATTCTTAGGACTTTGTAGGAGGTAAGCTGTTTCATTAAGTGATTCATAATCTTCTAAAGAAATCATGACGACAGCTTCAGTGTTTTTGCGAGTTATGACAATAGGATTATGATCGTCACATACCTTTTTCATAGTCTTAGCTAAATCGCCGCGAGCAGACGTATATGTAATTGCTCTCATTTTATTAAACCTCCATCATATTTGTGTACATGTACATAATATTGTACATGTATTAGGTTTTTGTCAATCAATTAATTTTTATAACGCTTGAACTGTGCGGCGGCTATCAGCTGTCTGCTGGAGTGATTTGTTAGACATCAGAATTTTTTTGAAGATATTCTATGTCCAGTTTATCTTTTTTCCGTCCAGTAGCTTTTTTATTTTTTATCAGATTTGTTTTTGATAGAAAAGGTATTTTCATATTTTCTATTTCAATTATTTCTTTATTTTGATAGGCATCGTAAAAGGTTACGCCGTCGATATGAGTGATAATGTCTATTCTCCTGGGAGCTACTCCGATTTGAAAAACAATACCTTTTTCTGTAAATGTTTTGTCTGTTATTTCAGAAAGAGGTGCGCCAAACTTGGAAAGAGATTTATATATTTTTTTTGAATTTTCAGATGTTGTATCGACCCACATATCAAAATCGCCAGTTGCTCTTGGGTAACCATATGCTGCCATAGCATAAGCGCCAACCACGAGAAATTTAACTTCATTTTTTAATAAGATTTGTAATATTTCTTTGTAATCTTCGTTTAACATATTCCAACCCTCTTAACGACCAGAGTTCAGCAGTTAATTCCCACATGAAAGATATTCTTTCTGCAGGAGAAGAAGCTACATAACAATCATCTTTGGGGGACATTTTTTTTAACGATGCGTGATTCCGTTTAATTCTCATAGCTTAAATATTGTATCACAATTTCTTCATTGTTTTACACCTGTAAGCTTTTGCAAGAAACAAGACCTGACCCCCCCTGAATCGACCTCTTGACCCCCCCCTGAATCGACCTCTCAGGACCTGACACTCTCTTCGGGCATATCCCTTCGTGGCTTCCTTTGATTGGCGGTTACGCTGTCGGGCCCCTGCCGATTGCAATGGGTATTACAATGGTCATCCAGCAGAAGATGACACCTTCATCAGCTGACCCTGCCCAGCAGAAGATGATGATGCTCATGCCAATCATATTCACATTCATGTTCCTTAACTTTGCATCAGGACTTGTCCTTTACTGGCTGGTGAATAATATTCTTTCAATTGTCCAGCAGTTTTATGTGAACAGAAAACTTACAAAAGAAGCAGCGTAACGTTACGCTTAACCTGCGAGCGATAGAGCGAGTCAGGTTCAAACGATTGTTAGGCATCACTACTGCATGTCCTCTTCATCAACATGAAATTTATGCAGCAACCGATGAGTTACAGGGGCAAGAACGATCCCCATTACTGCTATAAATATCAGCCCGCTAAAAAGCGCATATCCAGAAGCAAACATTTTTGCTCCAGTCGTAGCAAGCGGATTGACTGGCCCCATTCCCCCGAGGATCATAGACGCTTCTAAAAGAGAATCAACCCAATCAAATCCTGCTATCCAATGATAGCCTGTGATACCAATGAATAAAGTAACTGCAATCAAGATGCCTGCCATCACAACAGACGCGGCCATCCTTCTGACAAAAACTGATATCGGAGCAAGTTTTTCATGTTTTCGTTCAAACATTTTAGCCTCAAATCACGGTGCCTACCAATTATTATACCCCTTCGGTATTTTCTGTCATTATGGGAGAAATATAGCACATTTTTTAAGTAAGGGGAAAGAGAAAAACCATAAGAATCAATAGGAATAAAAATGTGTCTTCCGTAGAAAGCAAGCGGCAATAAATCCATCCTGAAATTGTTCTAAAATCCCAGATTCATCATCTTCTAAGTTATACTATTAATTATGTTTCTTGATGATACCATAGTCGCCATCTCAACTCCTCCCGGCGAAGGAGGAATCGGCATTGTCAGACTAACCGGAAAAGACGCAATAAAAATAGCAGACAGGCTATTTCATTCTTCAAAAGGCAAAACCCTCTTTGATTCAGCCTCGCACAGAATAATCCATGGTTTCATAAAGGACTCATCCACAGGCGAGACAGTGGATGAGGTGCTGGTCTCAGTAATGCGCTCGCCTAATACTTACACCAGAGAGGATATTGTTGAGATAAACTGCCACGGCGGGATGTCCCCTCTTAGAGAGGCGCTGGAACTTGCGGTTAAACATGGGGCACGACTTGCTGAGCCGGGAGAATTCACAAAAAGGGCATTCTTAAACGGAAGGATTGACCTGAGTGAGGCAGAGGCAGTGCTTGACCTCATAAGGGCAAGGACAGATGAGTCGCGAAGAATCGCCCTTGAACAGCTCAGAGGCAGGCTCTCTGAAAAAATTCTACATCTCCGAGAGCAACTTACAAAGATATGTGTCTTCATCGAGGCTTGCATAGATTTTCCGGAAGAGGACATAGAGCTTGCTTCAAGGAAAGAGATTATTGAATCAGCAGAGAAAATCCTGAAAGAGCTTGCGTCCCTTCTAAAAAGTTACGATGAAGGCAGATTTTTCAGGGAAGGGCTTGCAGCGGCAATCGTTGGAAGGCCTAATGTCGGAAAATCTTCTCTCCTTAATGCTCTTCTTCAGAAAGACAGGGCGATTGTCACAGATACCCCCGGCACAACAAGGGATACAATTGAAGAATATCTGAATATCAACGGCCTGCCGCTTCGCATAATTGACACAGCAGGAATAAGAGAATCGCATGACATGGCAGAGAAAGAAGGAGTTAAAAGAAGCATCAGGGCAATGGAAGATGCGGATTTAGTCATAGCTGTTATCGACGGCAGTGAGCCTCTGAAAGATGAAGACATCGAGGTGCTCGGAAAGACAAAAGGTAAAAACACGATAATAGTTATCAATAAATCTGACCTGCCTATACATGGCAGCACCACTTCTCAGCTTGAGCACTATACAGCGCGTATTTTAAAAGTTTCTGCAACACGCGGAGACGGACTGGAGAAACTGAAAGAAATTATATTCCACTCCTCGGTTAAAAACTGGAAAGAGCAGAAGGAGGGTATTATTGTTACGAATCTCAGGCATAAGATTGCAATTCAGTCTGCTTATGATTCTCTAAAGAATGGGATTAATGCAATTGAAACTGACAAGCCGCTTGAGATAATTGCAATTGAATTCAGGGACTCCCTTGACAGGCTCGGAGAGATTGTGGGCGCTGTAACAACAGATGATATACTCAACAGGATATTCAGCGATTTCTGTATTGGGAAATAAGTAAAATTCACATTAATCATCTCTATGGCAGGCATGTGGGCTGAAAAAGCTTTACGGCAGCACCTTAGTAAGACATTTATGATAATGATGAAGTATTCTTGTTTGCATTCAAAAGGATTTAAGAACCCATATAACAAAATCCCGCTGCGTCGTAAAGGTTTTGAGGCGCATATGCCTGCCTAATATTCCGATGAATGAATTTGGGTGAGGAGTTAACTTTTCAGTGATGCCGACATCTCAGCTTTTTTGATGGAACTTTGAAGGTATTCTTTGAACTTGGAAGACACCAACCATTTAATCCCTAATTTTTCAGCCCATTTTATTATCCCCTGGTCTGCTGTTACAAGCAGCGCATCAAGCTCCCGTGCAAGCAGGATAAGGTCAACATCCTCCTTGCTGTCAATAATGCCTTCCCTCAGAGCTTCCCTGTATTTTCTCCTCAGGTCCTTAATAATCTCTTCTTCACCTGTTTTTGAAACACCCCTTACAGCCTTCTCTGCAACCCTGAGCCCCTTATTAATCCTCTCTCTTATGTCTTCTATCAATTCATAGAGCAGGAATGCAGGGCATGTAAGCTCATATTTCTTAGGAGGTTTTTGCTGAAGGACAACGAGCAGGTCTCCTGATATCTTTTCAGGTTCTATAAAATTAAGGAGTTCCTCAAATATGGACGGCGGCATATAGAACTCAAGGTGAGGAATCTGCGATGCTAAAAACAGGAAGTCCTCAAGCGCCTCTGTAGGTGTCCTGCCAAAGCTCTCGCGAACCTCCGGATTTACAAAAAGGCTTGTATCTAAAACTACAGCGCTCTTTTTAAATTTTGCCTGCCCCATGAAGTTTGAACGTATATGTATTCCAGTTATTGCAGCTCGGGCACCTGCCGGACCAGTCCTGTGACGAGTAGCCGCAGGCTGAACACCAGTAAGGAAACCGGAATGCTATTTTCATGTCCACAGCTTTTTTGAATTCCACCGCTGCCTTGTCGCATTGATTTCGCCTGAGATAAAGGTCACCCATTATCTGGTAAAGTTCAGGGGATGCCATCCCGCTTGCATCAACGTAAGAAAATGTTTCAAATGCATCGTCTATCATCTCAAGCCTGTAGTAGAGTTTGCCAAGCAGAAATCTCAGCGCATGGTTCTGCGGGTTCTTTGACAGGCTGTTGCCATAAAGCCTTATGAGCCTTGAAGGTTCTCCAATGCTTATAAGCAAATCTTCAAGCCTTGCAAGTATTATCAGGGATGATGTCTGATCATAACTCTTTTCAAGAAAGTTAACGGCATCTTCTGACTCGCCTTCCCTGAGCATTACCTCGGCAAGTCCGATATATGCAGGCACAAAATCTACATCCAGCCTGAAAAGTGTCTTGAACAGTTTCTTTGCCTTTTCAATATCTCCGCGTTCAAGACTGTAGCGGCCGTATTCATACTTATACCCAAGGAGGTTCATCTGTTCTCTCTGACGGTCCTTTTCTGTATGCTCATGTTTCAGTATCGTCCTCTGCACCTCAACAAGCTCGTCCCATTTTTCATCCCTTTCAAGGATAGCCCTCTTTTTATAGAGAGC
>Ga0180009_10005971_pt1 | contig 12908 bp, 10 predicted proteins | sample OS_PC_MetaG_FD_123537 | JGI IMG/M metagenome (GOLD analysis project Ga0180009, IMG submission 123537) | Groundwater microbial communities from the Aspo Hard Rock Laboratory (HRL) deep subsurface site, Sweden - OS_PC_MetaG | ecosystem: Environmental > Aquatic > Deep subsurface > Groundwater...
ATCCTGCCAAATTATAAATCGGGCCTCATGTACAGTAGTACACTCCGGTTTCAAGATTTTTTGCGCCTTGTATATGGGCAACTTTTCGCCCAAACACGGGATTTTCGGTCAGGCACTAAATAGCTGAAATCCGTTTTTGTATATTTTTTTTTCTAATTTTCCAAGACCTTAATTTAATGAAAATGATATTACCTGACCAATATTACCTGATCAATAAACTTGCATTTTCAATGCAGGCCATATCCTTTTTAAATACCTTAACAAGAGGCTGTATAATATTTATTTTTATTTTTACCACCCCTATTTTATGGCAGCTTTTACCATCCAGGGTTGTTTTTAGAAAGATATTTATCCGGCCTGTTTTTGCCATCATGGATAATGCCGTGCCACCGTTGCCCTTATAATCTGTCTTTAAAATATCAAAGGCCCTGGCAAAATCCTGATTATCAAAATACTCCATAAAGGTGTCGGATCCAATGCCATCCATGCACTCTGAAAGGACAATCAGGCTGCCTTTGTCCTTTACAAACATGGCTGCGTTATTAATGGCCTTATGGGCCTGGATAAAATTAATGTCTTTGGGAAATCCACCACAGGAGGCAATGACAAGTTCATATTGTTTTTCTGTACTGGCTTTATAAAATGGATCAAGGCATTTGCATGCCCTTAAAAAATCATTGTAAGTATTGCCGACAATGAGCTGACACACCCGTCCCTTTGAGTCAAGAATCCCATGAATTGACACCCTTTGTGTCTCAATCATATCATCAATTTGTTTTAAATCCTCGGCCAAAGGATTGTTTTCAAGGTTTCCGGGTCGGCATCCAGAACTTAGTTTTTTTAAGTCTTTATCAAGAAAAAGAGCGTGGTTCTGATAAATATCAGGCTTATACCCCAATCCAGGGAAGAGCAATTTTCTACCGCCGCCATATCCGGCAAAATAGTGATGGGACAGGGCTCCAAAAGTAATGATCAAATCACTTTCAAGAATGTCTTTTCGAACATGAACCTTTGTACCGCGTTCGGTTTTACCCAGATATGTAAAAAGGCTTTTATCATTGCAGTCATGATGAATAAACCTGTATTTTTTATAAATATCGCCATAGGCGGTCAGGCATTCTTTATCGCTCTGTCCTGCATGGGTGCCGTAGGCAATGAAAAATTGAATCTGCTGGTTTTCTATTCCTTTTTGATGGAGGATATCCAAAACCCATGGCAAATAGGTCTTATAATCGCATAGCCTTGTTTTGTCTGCCACTACAATGGAAACAACCTTACAAGTGGACACATTTTTAGGCAGGTGCAAAGAAAAATCATCTGCAAACTTTTCCAAGGAAATATGAAACTCAGGTTCCCGGATGCTTAAAATGTCTGCATTTTCAGGCACTTCAATAGTATTAAAACCTTTTCCATATTTAAATTCAATGTTTTTGAGCATAAATCCCCTGGAGGTTGTCATAAAAACATATATCTTTATACCCTGAATGTTCAAGCCTTTTCATGGTATTTTTTATGAAATTATCCTTTTCTTTTATTTTTTTCGGGCTGCCCGTATAGTGAAATAATTTTGAATGGGGCGCCATGACCCTGAAAAGTGCATTGTAAAATTTTTTTCCATAAAGATCCCCCGTGGCTGAAGTAAATCTTGGCGGATCATGAATCACGCTGTTAAACATGCCATTTTCAAACCTGTCAATCTCTTTTGTGATGTCAGTATGAATCAGTTCCAGTCTTGTGTCTGCAGAGATTTTCAGCCAGGGGTTTAAATTGCGTATTTTTATAACTGCCAGGCTTTTTTCCGTTGAAACTACTTTTTTGGCTCCGGCTTTTAAAGCAAACAAGGCTGAATACCCAAGTCCGCCACAGGTATCAAGGACATGATCCTCTGCCTTAACAACCAGCTGTGTCTTTAATTTTGCATCCGTTAAGGGATCAATGTCTTTAGATCGATGCATCTTGATCCCGTTGATTTCAAGGGTTGGTGCACCGTCCGTGGGTACCAGTTTATAATACCCGTCACTTCGAACTTCAATCGGGATCAAATCATTGTTTTGAAAGATAAAAATTTTGTTTTTAAAAGAGGATATGGACTCAAGCTTTTTCATATCAATAAAGTTATCATTATCAAGTATCAGCCTGTCTGCCTCAATCTGCCATATTTTTTCAGACAGATTCAGATCCAGGGACAGACCAATACTTTGAGCACCATTCCTGAATGCCTCAAGGATTCTTGTAACAACATCAAAATAAAAATAATAGAGTTTATTCATAAAAAGTTTAAAAATAAATAGCTTATGGTATCTAAAAGTCAATGCTTCCCGGAGTCCTTGGGAAGGGTATGACGTCCCTTATATTATTGATCCCTGTAATCATCATTAAAAATCTCTCAAACCCCATGCCAAATCCTGAATGTGGCACAGAGCCAAATTTTCTGGAATCCAGGTACCACCAATAATCTTCCATTGGCAGTTTCATCTTTTCCATTCTTTTTTCCAGCACATCAAATCTTTCTTCCCTCTGGCTGCCCCCGATGAGTTCCCCGATTCTGGGAACAAGAAGGTCTACGGCCGCAACGGTTTTTCCATCATCATTTATCCGCATGTAAAAAGGCTTGATTTCTTTTGGATAATCCGTGAGAAAAATTGGTTTCTTAAAATAAACTTCTGCCAGAAAGCGTTCATGTTCTGATTGCAGATCCGTTCCATATTTAACGGGAAATTCAAACTTTTGTTTTGATTTCAACAGGATTTCAATGGCCTCTGTATAAGGAATCCTGCCAAATTTTGTGTTCAAAAGAATATCAAAGAGTTTGGGCAATGATTTATCCACAAAACTTGTGAAAAGATTCATATCCTCGCTGCATTCAGTGATGGCATGCCAGGTGAGATATTTAACAAGTTCTTCACCATGATCCATGTTCTCTTTTAAGTCACAAAATGCCATTTCCGGTTCCAGCATCCAGAACTCTGCCACATGACGGCTGGTATTGGAATTCTCCGCCCTGAATGTCGGGCCAAAGGTATAGACATCCCCCAGGGCCAGGGCAAACATTTCAGCAGACAACTGGCCTGAAACAGTCAGGTTTGCTTCCTGGCCAAAAAAGTCTTCTTTAAAATTCATTTTGCCTTGTTTTTTAACCATCTCAGGATCAAGGTTGGTTACTCTGAACATTTCACCGGCACCTTCAGCATCAGATCCTGTAATCACAGGAGCGGTCAGATACCTGAATCCTTTTTCCCTGTAAAATTTGTGAATGGCAAATGCCATCTCTGATCTGAGCCGAAAGATGGCACCATACTTGTTTGTCCTGGGCCTTAAATGGGCAATTGTTCTTAAAAACTCATCTGAGTGTCTCTTTTTTTGAAGGGGATAGGATTCCGGGGCAATGTTAATAATTTCAATATCTGAAGCCTGGATTTCCCACTTTTGACCTTTTCCCGGAGATTCTACAAGTTTGCCTGAAATAGACAAAGAAGTCCCTGTTGTAATTTTTTCTATATCTGAGTAATTTTTCAGATCATTATTGGCAATGACCTGGATGTTTGTCAGGCAAGAGCCATCATTGATTTCCATGAATGAAAATTCTTTTGAATCCCGTCTGGTCCTGACCCAGCCTTTGATAAGGATTTCGCCAGGGGTTTTTTCAAGGGCTAACAGCACATTGATTTTTGTTCTTTTCATTGATTTATCCTGCAAAAAATAATATACTAAAAAATTTGATTGTAGCTAATTGTAGCCAACTTACATTTATTTAAAGATTAATTTTTAAAATTTCACTATCATGCATAAACAAATTTATCAAGATATCCTTGCACTGGTCCAGACACCGACACGATATACTGGCAATGAGATCAATGCCGTTAAAAAAGATTTGGAAAAGGTGGCACTAACCTTTGCACTGGTCTTCCCAGATCTTTATGAAATCGGAACCTCCCATTTTGGACTGCAGATTCTCTATTCCATTTTAAATAAACATGAAAATATTGCGGCAGAACGCTTTTTCATGCCTGCCCCGGACATGGAAGCCTATCTTTTGGAAAAAAAAGTTCCCTGTTTATCCATGGAATCCCAAAGGCAATTAAAAAACTTTGATATCATCGGAATCAGCCTGCTTTACGAGTTGAACTTTACCAATATTTTAGCCATGTTCAGCCTGTCCCATATCCCCTTTTATTCCAGGGAACGCAAAGGTGCTTTCCCCCTTATAATTGGAGGGGGACCCTGCGCATTCAACCCGGAACCTCTGGCTGACTTTTTTGATGTCTTTGTTATCGGAGATGGCGAAGAGGTTGCCGTTCAAATTTCAAACAAGGTCATTGAATTCAAGCAACAGGGGGATGGTCAAAAAAAGACACTGCTCAGACTCTTGTCAAAAATAGACGGGGTCTATGTACCTTCATTTTTTGAGCCTACGTATGACGGGAATGGAATTCAAACACTCTCCCCCATATTTGAAGATTATAAAAACGTTAAAAGAGCCTTTCTGCCAGCTCTTACAAAAGATAATTTCCCAACATCACCGATTCTTCCCTTTGGCAAACCCGTCCATGACAGGCTGCGGCTGGAGATCGCCCGGGGGTGTTCAAGGGGGTGCCGATTCTGCCAGGCCGGCATGATATACAGACCCGTCAGGGAACGATCATTGGAAGACCTGATAAAAATTGCACATACCTCTTTAAAAACCACTGGACATTCCGACATCTCTCTTTTGTCCCTTTCCACAGGGGATTATTCAAATCTGCCCCAATTAATGGAACAGCTGCTTGACCTGAGCCAGGGATATTGCAATGCCCTATCTCTTCCTTCCATAAGAGCGGAAAAATTGACCCCGGAATTGATGAATATTATAAAAAAAGTCAGGAAAACCGGATTTACCATTGCCCCGGAGGCTGGAACTCAACGATTGAGAGATATCATCAATAAAAACCTGACGGAAGAAAGCATTACAGCAACTGTTGAAAATGCATTCAAACTTGGCTGGAAAAACATCAAACTCTATTTTATGATGGGGCTCCCCTTTGAAACATCCGAGGACATAGAGGCCATCTGCAGTCTTTCCAAACGACTGGCCTCATCCTATGCCAAAGGCAAAGCAACCATTAACGTCAGTGCAAACTCTTTTATTCCCAAAGCCCATACCCCTTTTCAACGATGCCCACAGATCTCTCTTGCTGAGACAAAGGAAAAACTGCAGTATTTAAAAGATAATTTAAGGCACGGCAAGGTTAATCTCAAATGGCAAAGTCCTGAAATGAGTATGGTTGAAGGGGTTTGGGCCAGGGGTGACAGAAAATTGTCAAAGCTTCTGGTAGAGGCTTTTGAACAAGGGTGCCGCCTGGACGGCTGGAACGATAAGTTTGATTTTTCATTATGGCAAAAGGCCTTTGAAGAAGCAGGAATTGATCCCTTGTTTTATACGTCTCGTAAGCGGGATGAAGAAGAACCACTTCCCTGGGATGTAATTGATTCAGGGGTATTGCCCGATTTTTTAAAAAATGAATTTCAAAAAGCCAAAAAAGCATCGTTCACACCTGACTGCAGAGAAAATGACTGCACAGGATGTGGTGTCTGTGATTTTAAAAAAATAAAACCCGTTCTGTATGAAATCCAAACAACTGACAAGAAAATAGATCTCATCCAGAATTCTGGCTTAAAAAAAATACGGGATGATGCCTTTAAAAAGTTTGAGATGACCTTTTCAAAACTTGGAAAAGCAAGGTTTTTCGGACACCTTGAACTTGCCACCATTTTTCAGAGAGCAGTGAAAAGGGCTGGGTTATTTGCCAAATATTCGCAAGGATTTAACCCTTTAATGCAGCTTTCCTTTGACAATGCCCTGCCCGTTGGAATGGAAAGCGAAGAAGAGATTCTTTTTATCTACCTTGAAAAGGACATAACGGCCAATACAATTATTGACAGCTTAAACAAAACACTACCTGAAGGCCTTTGCATAACAGGATGCAAGCCCTTTAACCGGCTCAATGGGAAAAACCAGGACACTTCTTCATATATCATTAAATTTTCTGATCTTTGTCTTGAAAAAGAAAAAGTGGCTGCCTTTTTGGATTTGCCCGAATTTATTATTGAAGACTTGAGCAAAAAAAAGAAAATAAGAAAAACCGATTTACGAAAAGCCGTTAAAAGTATATCTTTTATTGATTTACAAACCATTGAAATGGTTTTACAAAAATATAATGAACGGAACGTAAGACCCATAGAAATTCTGGCAAAATATTTTAAACTGGATGAAAATATCATAAAAAAAGCCAGAATAAAAAAGATAACCCAAAGGTCACACGTAACCTAAAGGTCACACGTAAAAACTAAGGATGACCCCATGTTAAAAGAGCTTGTTGTAAATGCAGCCCCCCATGAAACACGAGTAGCACTTCTTGAAAACGGCACCATTGTTGAAGTTTTCATTGAAAGGGAAGATGAAACATCCATTGCCGGGAACATCTATAAAGGCCGGGTGCAGAGGGTTCTTCCGGGAATGCAGGCAGCATTCGTGGATATCGGGTTTGACCAGGCAGCCTTTATTTATGTGGACGATGTCCTGGACACTGCCAGCCATACAATGTATCAGAAATTTGAGCAGGGCAATGATATGGAGGTGGATGCTGAAGCTGAGAACGGGGCTATTGAAACACCGAATATGGCAGAAAATCATACCTCCTGGAAAGCCTCTTTAAACCAGGAGTGCAATATTGAGGATCTGCTGACAGAGGGCCAGGAGATCATGGTCCAGGTGGCCAAATCATCCATTGGCTCCAAAGGCCCCCGGGTCACCACCCACATCTCCCTGGCAGGCCGATATATGGTATTGCTGCCCACGGTTGACCACATCGGAATTTCAAAAAAAATAGGAAATGAGGCAGAAAGAGCAAGGTTAAAAGACCTTTTATTATCTATCCGGAAAAATAATTTCGGATATATATTCAGAACCCAGGCCCAGGGGATTGATAAAGAAACGATTCAAAAAGAATTAAATTTTTTAAATAAAACCTGGGAAGACATTCTGGCAAAAAACAAGAGAGCATCTGCCACATCCCTTGTTTATAAAGATCTTACTATAACCTTCAGGGCCGTCAGGGATCTTCTGGCTGATGAGGCAGATAAGCTGATTATTGATTCTAAAGAAGAATATACAAATGTGCAAAATTTTTTAAAAAAACTGATGCCGGATGTGAAATTGTCAGTAGAGCTTTACCAGGGAAGAGAATCCATTTTTGATGCCTATAACATTGAAGGAGATGTGGCAAGGGCATTAAAGAAAAAAGTATGGCTCAAATCCGGTGGATATATTGTCATCGACCAGACAGAAGCCCTTGTGGCCATTGATGTGAATACTGGCCGGTATGTGGGAAAGCATAATTTTGATGAGACCATCCTTAAAACCAACCTTGAGGCTGTCAAAGAGATTGCCTACCAGATAAGGCTCCGGAATATCGGTGGTATTATTATTATTGACTTTATCGACATGAAAAAAGAGCAGCACAGGGAAAAGGTCATGGCCCATATGAATGAGGCCATGAAAAACGACAAAAGCCAGACCAATGTCCTGCCCCTGACGGAGCTTGGCCTTGTGCAGATGACCCGGAAAAGAATCCGGAGGAACCTGACCCGAACCCTTTGTAAACCCTGTTTCTATTGCAATGGCGATGGACATCTTATGTCAGGAAAATCCATCTGCCACAAAATTTACAGGGACCTTGTCAGCGAGGCCGGGGATATCATGGGCAATAGATTCACTGTAAAAGTACATCCTGAGATCGCCCAATTGCTCCATGGAAGGGAAAAACACCTGATTTCCTCCCTTGAAAAACAATTTTCAAAACCCATTGCCATTTATCCGGAACCCCATTACCACATGGAAGAATACCATATCTTCGAGTCCCTGATAAAATAACGCATGGGGTCAGGCTTGCAAGCCCCAGATTCAGACAAATCTATTCTTGACAATTTTTAAAAAATCAATTAAAGTCTTTTGTTCATTATGGTTTACAGCATTAAGGGTTATAATAAGTAAATTTAAGTTAAGGATTGTTAATTTATGAAACGAACATTTCAACCAAGCAACCGGAAAAGAACCAGAAAACACGGATTTCTTAAAAGAATGGCCACCGTCGGTGGAAGGCGAGTCATTAACGCCAGAAGAGCAAAAGGAAGAAAAAAACTTACCGTTTAATTAAAGGGATTTATTGAGTAACTTTTGTTTTCCAAAAAAGGTAAGGCTCCTAAAGAGAGCTCAGTTTTTAGCACTTTCAAAACAAGGGGAAAAAGTACATACAGACAGCTTTTTAGCAATTGTACTTAAAGGAACAGCTCAAAACAATAGAATTGGCATTACAATATCAAAAAAAGTAGGAAATGCAGTAGAGCGCAACAGGATAAAAAGAATTATTAGAGAATATTTCAGACACAATAAAGAGATTATTTCAGGGCCAAATGATATAAATATCATTGCAAAGAAGGGTCTGACTACGCTATCCAACAGGCAGATTATAGAGAAGCTTGATAAACTTTTTACAAAAATAGCATTAATCAGTATAAATAAATGAAACAGCTATTATTCATATTTATTAAATTTTATCAATATTTTATCTCCCCTTTAACAGGACAAAATTGCCGTTATTTTCCGACCTGTTCGGCATATACCCTGGAGGCCATCGAAAAACATGGCAGCCTTAAAGGTACGGCTCTTGCCTTAAAAAGGATTCTGCGTTGTCATCCCTTCCATGATGGAGGATTTGACCCTGTTCCATAATTTATCCAGATGCCTTATTGTTTTCCTTTTTAAATTTAAAATGCCGTGTTGTTACAAATTATTTTAGGTATTAGGAGAGAGAATGGATGAACAAAAACGATTATTATTAGCGGTTGTGCTTTCAGTGGTAGTCCTTGTGGGATACCAGACATTTTTTGTAAAGACGCCCGTGCCTGATAATCAACCCCAGCAAGTTCAAAACCAGAATGCGGATCAGGTTCAGGAAAAAAGTCAAAATGTTTCCGAATATAAAACTATGACAGGTATCGTGCCTGAAGCTGTTACTGCTCAGAAAAAAAATTATCGAACCATTTCCATATCAACCCCTCTTTATAATATTGCCATTGCCGAGCAAGGTGCTGCCGTTAAAAGCTTTGAACTCAAAAATTATAACAAAACAAATAAAAAAGACTCTCCTTTAAAGCAATTGGTGCCGGAGCAGCTTGTGTCGGGAACCCTGTTCTTCGACCTTGAAGGGCAATCTATCCCAGGGTTAAAAGATGCAGTCTACACAGCAAAAATCGATACCAATGAGACATCTGTGTTTGAAGGTGAGAAAACCATTGAATTTATTTTGGGAACATCCAATGGGATTGTGGTGAAAAAGGTTTTTACCTTTAAGGCAGATTCATACATGATTGATTGTGATATTGTTTTTCAAAACGGATCTGGCACGTCCTTAAATGATTCACTCGTGATTTCAACGCCGGGATTTTTTGATGAAGAGACCAAAAAAAGGTCCAGATTTGCATTTGAAGGGCCAGTGGTTTTTGTTAATGAAGAATATATGGACATTGACCCGGATGACATAGAAGAAAAAAATACCTATACAGGAAAAATCGGTTGGTCTGGATATTCTGAACGGTATTTTATGACGGCCGTCATGCCCAGATTAAATACTAATGGGGACACCATTGATGCCGGCGTAAAGCTTTTCTATGCCAATGACATTGTCACCAATAATTATATCCAGAAAATGGATCGGCTGGACCCGGGTCAACAAGGGGTCTATTCCTTTACTTTTTATATGGGCCCCAAAAGCCAAAAAATATTGGGCAGTTATGACAATAGTCTTAAAAATGCAATCAATTTAGGATTTTTTAATATCATTGCCAAACCGCTTTTGATCACCATGAACATGATTTATAGTGTAATCCCCAACTATGGCGTGGCTATTATCCTTTTGACGATTCTCATAAAACTGATTTTCTGGCCCCTGGGAACAAAGAGTTACAAATCAATGAATGAAATGAGAAAAGTTCAGCCATTGATGATGGAGATTCGGGAAAAATATAAAAATGACAAGCAGAAAATGAATCAGGAAATTATGGGGCTTTACAAAACCTATAAAGTCAATCCAGCAAGCGGATGTCTGCCCTTACTGGTTCAAATGCCGATTTTCTTTGCGCTGTACAGGATGCTCTACCAGGCTATTGAGTTGAGACACGCACCATTTGTCGGATGGATATCTGACTTATCCGCTCCAGACAGGCTGTTTCATTTTAATTTTGCAATTCCAATGATGCAGGAACCCCATGGCATCCCCATGCTGACACTGATAATGGGCGCATCTTTTTTCTTACAACAAAAAATGGCCCCTGCGGTAGGCGATCCCATGCAGGCCAAAATGATGATGTTAATGCCGATATTTATGACTGTAATTTTTATCAATTTCCCGTCAGGACTGGTTCTGTATATGTTTGTGAACAATATCATATCCATGGGACAGCAGTATTATATTCAAAAGAAACTTTCGTAAGCAGGAGGTAATATGGCACAAACTAAAGACTTCAGCGGAAAAGATGTAGATCTCGCTATTAAAAATGCCTGTACAAAATTAACACTTTCTAAAAATGAATTAAAATATGATGTGATTTCAGAAGGGGCTTCAGGAATTTTTGGAATTGTCGGTAGAAAAGATGCCAAAATCAGAGTTGTTCTTCCAGATATGGATACTGCTGACATGGAAGCCCAGGCTGAGCTGGAAGGGATACGATCCATTGTGGATGAGGCATTTGGTGAAGAAACAAGGCTTGAAGCAACTCGAAAAGTGGAAAAAACAAGACCTGAACCAACTCGAAAAAAAGAATTCAATTCCTTGGAAGAACCCGAGCCCGTCGATGTGTCTGAAAAGGCAGTCGATGTGATCGAAGAGGCTGTTGATGTGTCTGAAGAGGCTTTTGCTCTTGGGACAGAAGCATTGCAAAAAATGGTGGATCTGATCACGGACGATGCCAATGTAAGTGCCAGCACAGAATCTGACAGGCTGACCTTAAGCATTGAAGGTGGTAATTCCGGTATTCTGATTGGCAGAAAGGGCCAGACCCTTGATGCCATGCAGTTTTTAACTGATAAAATTATCAACCGAAAGAGTGAAGCCAGGGTAAGGGTTAAGGTGGATATCGAGGGATACATGGAAACCCGAAAATCCAATCTTAAACACCTGGCCAATAAAATGGCGGATAAGGCCAAAAAGACGGGTCGTCCTGCAACCATCAACCAGATGAGCGCCCAGGACAGACGCATTGTCCATCTGGCCCTAAAAGATGACAACCAGGTCAGGACCCAAAGCATGGGTGACGGCTACTATAGAAGACTTGTTATTTTCCCTAAAAAGAAAAATTCCTTTAGGGGGAAAAGACAGTTAAAAAAATAAAACACCATGAATGATACAATTGCCGCAATAGCAACTCCCTATGGAAGCGGCGGTATTGGTGTCATACGTATTTCCGGTCCAAAAGCTTTTGATATCGCGTCAAAGATTTTTTCAAAAACAAAAAACAGGCCTTTTGGACATACAAAATTAGACTCCCACAGAGTTTATCACGGATATATTTTTGATACCAAAAACAAGGATATTCTGGATGAGGTTTTATTGATTCCAATGAAAGGGCCTTGTTCGTATACGGCAGAGGATGTTGTGGAAATTCAGGCCCATTCCGGAACCATTGTATTAAGAACCCTTCTTAATGAAATCCTTTCACTGGGAGCAAGGCTTTCCGAACCAGGAGAATTTACAAAACGTGCCTTTTTAAACCAGAGAATTGACCTGACCCAGGCAGAAGCAGTGGCTGATATTATCAATGCAAAATCAGCAAAATCCCTGAAATTTGCCGCAACTCAGAATCTTGGGGTATTAAAAAGAGGGATCCGGGAATTAAGAGAAAACCTCATTCATTTTTTGTCCTTTCTTGAGGCAAATATTGATTTTCCAGATGATGTGGACCCCTTTGAACCATCCCAAAAAGAAATTGGAATAATTGATGATGTGCTTGAAAAATGCCGGGGGTTTATCCGGCAGCATGAAGATGCCTGTTTCTTAAAGGATGGAATACGTATTGCCATCTGCGGGGCGCCAAACGTGGGAAAATCAAGCCTGATGAACCGGATCATTGAACAGGACCGGTCTATTGTAACCACCTTTCCCGGAACCACAAGGGATCCCATTGAAGAAGGCTTGAATATCAACGGCATACCCTTTGTGATTACGGATACAGCAGGAATTCACAAGACGGATGATCTTGTAGAAATTATCGGTATTCAAAAGGCCATGGATCACATTCAAGCCTCAGACCTTGTGCTGTTCATGAAAGAGCCTGGAACGGTATTTTCAGAAAAGGAATTGGAAAAAATAGTGCCTCTGAAAAATCAATCAGAAAAAAAAATTATTTTTGTGATTAATAAAATTGATATTAAAGGCCTCCCTGTTCCTGAACTGTCAAAAAAATACCAGCACCTCCCAAAAATTGAAATATCCGCCCTTTTAAACCTGGGGATTAAAGAATTAAAACAAAAAATAGTGGAAATCACAATAGCCGGCCTGGACATGGAAAAATCATCGGTTATTCCTAATTTGCGGCATAAAAAAGCCCTGGAACAGACAGTTGAAAGTCTTGAAGCAGTAAAAGCAGGGTTAACCCAACCCCTGGAAGAAGAAACCATGGCAATTGATCTTAAAAACAGTATTGATTCTCTTGGAACAATTACAGGGGAAACCGCGTCTTTGGATATACTGGATACTATTTTTAATAATTTTTGTATTGGCAAATAGTGCCGCCGTAAAACTTGATAATTTTTCAGATCCGTATTGAATAAAGGATAAACATTATGAATTTAAGAGAACACTTTGTCAAATATGAAG
>Ga0180009_10005972_pt1 | contig 12907 bp, 10 predicted proteins | sample OS_PC_MetaG_FD_123537 | JGI IMG/M metagenome (GOLD analysis project Ga0180009, IMG submission 123537) | Groundwater microbial communities from the Aspo Hard Rock Laboratory (HRL) deep subsurface site, Sweden - OS_PC_MetaG | ecosystem: Environmental > Aquatic > Deep subsurface > Groundwater...
GCATTGATCCCTGATGAGTCTCAAGTGTCTATCCTGCTCCAATGGGGGTAGCTGGCCAATATCGAGGAGTATCGGTTCAAGCAAGCGGATGAGCTTTTCCTCGGATACGTCCGTCGGCAGACTGGAGATGCTGAATTCGAGTGGTGTTTGTGCCCTGGCCAACAACTCCTCGAATTCCAGCACAGTGTGACCTGCCGCGAAATAGTCATTGACGTCGATCTTGGCCTCAGACAACAAGCGCTCTGCATCGCTGATATCATCCGGCGAATGGCCGTCGAGACGGCTCTTAACCTCGTGCGCATCTATCGTTGCGTCTATACCAAATCTCTCATACAATTCACGCCGGGCATTCTCGCGTGGCTCGTCCAGCGGAAGTATCACGACCTTCGCCTGTATCTGATTGCTGGCAAGGACTGAGGCCGTCTTGAGAGCGCCATTCAGTCCGGCCTGAGAAATCTCGTTATCCTGGCAGATGAAAACTGTCTTCACATTCCGAAGACGCGCCACCAACCGTTCCCTGTCCGCCTCACGAATCTGGACGGTCGCAGGCGAGACTGCAGGAAATCCGTGGTCCATGAGTGAGATGCAATCGGTGACCCCTTCGGTGATGATCAGTCGCTCAGGATTGGATAGCAGGCAATCTTCATTGTAAAGATGGCTGTTGTCAATGCAGATAGCGATGTGCTTGTGTTTATTCGTGTCGTGAACCGGCAGCTTCTTGTACTTGCCTTGTTCCCACGGGTTGTCGGGGGTCAGTGGAGTCTTGCGACCGATCATGAAGACCACACGGCCACGGCTCCAGTATGGAAACACGATTCGCCGGTCAAAGAATGGCTGAAGTTCACCCTGCTTCGTGACGCGAAATGCGCCTGACGCTACCAAGTCTTGCGGACTGAAGCCATGTTCTTTGCCGGTCAGTGTGCGGATGATACCTTTGCCATTGCCGTTGTCCGCATAGCCAATGAGCAGCTGCTCCACGGTTTCATCCGAGATTCCGTACTTAGACCTGAACCAGTCGAGCACCTCCTGATTGCTCTTTAGCGCCTGATGATAGAACTTCGCCATAGCCGACAGCACATCGAAGACGCGAAGTTCAATGACGCGCCTGGCCTCTGCTCGTGCAAGTTCCTCTTGGGAAAGCCCGTATTTGCCCAGGGACGGCAGTCCCGCCTTGGCCACCAGGAAATCACGGGCCATACGGTGGCTCTCAGGCATGGAACCCGACTGCCCTCGTGTAACCTGTCCTGACTGGATGAACTCCACGAGTTGTAGTACATCTCCGCCCACTCCGCAGCCAAAGCAATACCACCCTTGCTTGTCGAGCATGATATGCAACGAAAGCTCAGATTGGCTCTTGTGGTGAGGGCAGTCGCACTGAAGAAGGCGGGGAGACTCCAGCACGACTCTGCCGCCCAGAGTCTCTCTCGCCACGAGGCCGATGTCGATCCCGGTGACGAGTCGATAATACTCCTTGGCGTTGTTCGATTGCTCCGATGCCATTTCAGCTCCGCCTCCAATGATTTACACGCTGATTGATACTTACCGGCCAGAAACGCTTTCTGACGGTCACTGGATATTGGGTTGTGTTTTGTGCTCAGAAATGTTATTATCTGACTCGTAGTGATCACGAGCGGCGATAGAGATGGTGAAACATGACTGCATGGTTGACTCTTGAAGAAGCAGCGAAGCATCTGAAAATCGGCAAGTCCACGATTTATCGTCTGGCTCGTGAGGGCGATCTGCCCGCCCACCGGATGGGCCGCGTGTGGCGGTTCGACGCCGAAGAACTGGACGAATGGCTCAAATCTGGAAGGCTCGCATCGACCAGAGATAATAATGCGTGAGCCGGGAAATGAAACTTCTTCCGGCGTAGATGAATTGGAGGAAAACGATGGGCAAAAAGAAAGCAACCTACAATAAGACAGGAATCGAGAGCCTTCCTGACGACAAACCTGTTCTATATCGGATTGAAACCGAAGCAGGTAAACTCAACTATGCGGGTGTAGCTCAACGCGGAAGAGTGCAAGACCGATTGAGCGAACACCTCGGAAACATCCCCGGAGCAACCGTTCAGATTGAGCAGTTCAATAGCACTGAAGATGCAAGAGAAAAAGAGGCCAGAGTAATCAAGAAAAATCAACCCAAGTACAATGACCAAGACAAGTAGATGTGACCCACAAGGTCCAGTGCGACAGATACGCTTACTGGTCTATGGGCTGACACTGGGACGACCCTTAGGAGCGGAATTGCTCTTTCCAGTCAGAAGCATGCCAGAGAATGGGAATGTCACGTCCTCGCCGTCGACGAGACCGGCGAAGGTCAACCTAACAACACCGTCATGGCGGTGCTGTAATGAAACAGAAGTTGGCCGGATGGACGATTTGGGAAGACTCCGAGACTTCCTGAATCGAATAACGGGCGTCTCCATACCTAAAGGTTGGCGAAGTAACTCCACATGAGGCTGACTCGTTCTCAGTTTTACGTGTTGCTGCTTGCGATTCTGACTGTGGCTGTTGGGGCCATGACCAATGTCGCCACAGGTCAGATGCCAACTTGGCTTCAGCCTTACCTGTGGCTATCGTGGCCCATTTTGGGCGTGCTTGTTGTCCTCTTCATTATTCTTAGTGTACACCAGACCCATCAAAAGGAACCCGAGCCCCCGCACCCCTCCGAGCCAGAACCGCTAATCCGAGAGCGCAGAAACGAAAGGAGGGCGCTGCGCAACTACCTTGAGCAACTCATTGAAGAGCACAAGTATTTTACTTTTCTTAGACGAGCGAAACCCCTTGATCTTGAGAGAATCTACATCGCCTTGAGGGTTGGAGAATACGTGCCACGGCAACTTCAACCAGATGAACCCATGCAGACTGTGTCGGGGAAATTGCCTTGCCAGCGCTCAGGCACAGTGGAGGTGCCTGAGGCGCTTCGGCTGCACCGTCGTTTGGCAGTGCTCGGTGAGCCAGGCAGCGGCAAGACGACGCTGCTAAAATATCTCGCCCTACGCGTCGCTAGGCGAGACCCTGCCTTAAGTGAGTATGCCCGTGAGAGAGTGTCCAACTGGCTCCCCCGTTTGGCAGATCGCATTCACGGGCGTTTAGTCATAGTGAATGTCGGTTGCGTCGTTGAGTTGTGTGGTCCTGTTGCCCTGGGTTTCTGGATCTGGGGGCTGTTCCATTCTCCGCATCCACTGTTCGCGGCGCTGTTAGGACTCGTTCTGCTCGTCATGCCGCTGCTTATTTTCCTCAGGGCCTCAAGAATTTTCACGGCGCTGAGCATTGGGCTGTTAATGTATTGCTCTTTGGCAGGGCTTGTGCCGTTATTGGCCGTCGGGGCGATGGCGGTCCCCCTGATAATGGCGTTCTATCCCTTCTGGATTCAGCCCCCTCTGGCAGTGCTGAAGTGGCTTCGAGAGCGTTCGACACGCTATCCGCTGCCATTGCATCTGACTCTGAATGACCTAGCCGGGAGTGATGAACTCCTAGAAGTGCACCTAACAAGGACGCTACTGGAAGCGGAGTTCGCTCGTCCCCAGCGGTTTCTCCAGCGAAAGTTGGATAGGGGAGAGTGCCTTATCCTCTTGGATGCTCTGGACGAAGTGGTGGACGAAGCGGCCTATCGCCGGGTCGCAAAGGAAATCAACCGCTTCGCCCTTGCCTATCACCGCAACCAGATTATCGTGACCTGTAGGATTGCCAGTTTTCGGGGTTTGCTTCAGGGCTTTCTTCAGCTAGAGGTGCAGGAGTTAAACGAGAAGCAGGTGGCACTCTTTACTAGGAACTGGTTCGCCGATAGCCCACCCGAAGAGCAGGAAACCAGAGTGGACGGATTGTTGCGCTGTCTGGGGCGCAGCCCTCGGATGCGGGTGCTGACGAGTAATCCTCTTCTCCTATCCATCATAGCCCTGCTCTACGAGAACAAACTCACCCTGCCCGAGAGGCGTGTGGAACTATACGAGGAGTGCGCGCAAGTCCTGCTGAAGGAATTAGAACGTCTGAAGGGACTGGATACCGAGGCGCGTTTTCCCCCAGAGAAGAAGAGGAGTACGCTTCAGTCTGTTGCCACCCACTTCCACGAAAAAGGTGTTCGCATCTTCACCGAAGAGGCGCTCCTGACGGCCCTTGCAGAGGTGCTGCCCAGCCTTGGTTATCCCGGCACGCACAAAAGGGAGTTCCTCAAGGAGATTATGGAGCGCAGCGGCTTGCTTAGGCAGAAGTCCCGAACCTCCTACGACTTCGCCCATCTGACTTTTCAGGAGTTTTTCACGGCCGCTGCCTTCAACGAGAAGGGAGATGCTGAGTCGCTCCTCACACATTTGAATGACCCCTGGTGGCGTGAGGTTATCTTGTTGTTCGTGGGGCTTCTGGGCGATGCCACTCAACTCCTTGAGAGGTTGAAAAGGCACGACATCCTGCTGGGGGCTGCCGCCCTCGCCGATGCCCGCCCTGTGCATACAGAGCCCTTTGAGAGGGTTGCTGGCAAGATTATCGCTGAGCTAACGCACTTAATGAAGGAGGATTCACAGCGCTGCCAAGAGGCTGCCGATGCTCTTGCCGAAATCGCCCGATGGGGCGCGACTGAATATCTGGTTCAGAAAGTACGTGCCGAGGGACAGCCGCCCATCGCGCTGGCAGCCGTTCTAGGACTAACACGGGCAGCGGATAGAGAGGTGCTCGACCATCTTTTCGACCCACTGGGACCCATCCTGCGCCTGCTTAATGGCAGTCTGGGACGATTCAATGCTGCGATGGACGAGCGCATCCTGTTACTCTTAGAGACCATTGATTTCCCTATGATCTTTGTTCCAGCAGGAGAGTTCCTGATGGGCTTCCAAGCATCCAATAAGCGACAGGTACATTTGGATGATTACTGGATTGATAAGTATCTAGTAACCAATGCCCAGTTTCAGCGGTTTGTGAGCGAGTCAGGTTATCAAGCACAAGGGGACTGGCGAAAAGAGTCCATCCCAGGCAAGGAAAATCATCCGGTCGTCAATGTGAGCTGGCATGATGCTGTCGCATTCTGCAAGTGGGCAGGCAAGAGCCTTCCGACCGAGGCACAGTGGGAGAAGGCTGCTCATGGCACCGATGGTCGACACTACCCGTGGGGAAATCAAGAGGATAGAACCCGATGCAACTTATCGTTGCGGGGCACGACCCCAGTTGATCAGTATCCTAGCGGCGTTAGCCCCTACGGGTGCCACGATATGGAAGGTAATGTCCGAGAATGGTGTGCTATAAATTCTTACCATTACTCGTCTGATTCCGACCGTGCCGGACCTGCCCAAGATACAAAGCGTGTGTTGCGTAGTGGGTCGTGGGACTACAGGCGCGAGGCGGCTTTATGCCCCAGCCTCTATGAGCGGGCAGACCCTGAGACTTGGAACCGTGATTGGGGTTTTCGGTGTGCAGTGTTGCATGTTCCTCAGGCAGGAAGTTGAGTTTATGAGTATGTGATCTCATGGGGAAAGATCGAATATTGTGCGCGGCCTACCATCTCGCTCCAGCCGGTTCGAGGAGCAGCGAGAGAAACGTCTTTCGTTCGTCCTGTTTCCGTTTTCTGGCACAGTTCGTGATCCCCCAGCGATCCCCGACAAGAACCACCGTCTCCTTCGCCCGGGTGACGCCGGTATAGAAAAGGTTGCGGTGGTGCATGAAGGCATGGGACTTGTGCACGACGACGACGGCGCATGGAAACTCGGAACCTTGCGCCTTGTGGATTGTGAGGGCGTAGGCAAGCTGAATATCCTGCATGTTTGGCGACCCGGCCTCGATTTCCACCGGTATTCCGTCGAACTCGATAACGAGCGAGCCGTCCCGTGCGACATTGGTAACGACACCCACGGTACCGTTCATCACCCCCAGTTCGTAGTTGTTTCGAGTCTGGATGACCTTGTCGCGGGGAAAGGGCTTCGGCCTGCGCCCGGCCGGGACGACCGGAACCTCCACACGCCACAACTTCTGTTGTATGAGACGCTGCAACTCCCGGTTCAGATCGCGCGTGCCAAGCGGTCCCTTGTGGGTTGGCGTCAACACCTGGACATCCGACACCAAATCGAAACCAAGGCGCTTGTCGAGCACGTTCTTAAACAACTCCAAGAGGAAACGCTGGGCGTCCCATTGGTCGGTGAACTGATCCACCAGGTACCACGCACGGCGGCCGGGGCCATCCGGCTCGCTGGTCTTGCGTACCTCGCCGTTCAGAATCGCGATGCTGTTTTCCTTGAGCACGCCAGCTTGCCTGACCACTTTGTCCAGAATGACCGCCGGCACAACTCTCGACTGGACGAGGTCCCGTAGCAGATTGCCGGGACCTATCGGAGGAAGCTGGTTATGATCGCCGACCAGAACGACAGCGGTCTTCTCCAGATTGATCGCCTGGAACAGTCGCCAGGCCAACGGCACGTCCACCATGGAGACCTCGTCGACAATGATCACGTCGGCATCGATAGGGTTGTCCGGACCGCGGCCGTAGTCCTTGCCGTTGAAACCGAGCAACCGGTGAATTGTGCTCGCTGAATGTCCGACGACCTCTTCAAGGCGCTTCGCGGCCTTTCCGGTGGGTGCCACGAGAATGACACGCAGGTCGCGTTCCGCGTATATGCTCGTATTGGCCGAGATCGTGAACGTCTTGCCGCTTCCTGCCCCGCCGGAAACGAGGGAAATCGAGTGCCGCAGCGCTGTGAGCGCTGCTTCCCTCTGACCGTCGTTCAGTTGGGGAGCAGTCTTCTGCACCAGGGATTCGAGACTATCGGTGCCCGCAAAATGGGGATTAGGCAGGCGGGCTTGCCGAAACAACACCGCTATGTCTTCCTCCATTTTGCGGATGTCAGGTCTGGAGACGAGGAATCGGCCACCAGCGCAGAGCAAGAAAGAGTGTCTTCATCGATTAGGCTGCTCAGCGTCTTTTTGATCTGATCGCGGCGTCGAGGACGTCCATGACAAGCAGCGTGTTGGCCTGGTCGATAAGTTCTTCGAACTCGATCCAGCAGTCGCCTTCATCCAGCGCCGCCCCAATGCAATGGAGTATACCAGCGCGGATACGGGCCGGGTCATCCTTAGCCGTTCCCATCTTGCGGGCAATCTTGTCGACCCGTTTGAATCCGAAACCGCGCACCTCGCGGACAATGATATATGGGTCGGCCTTGAGCAGCCCCAGCGCGTCGTTGCCGAATTTCTTGATCAGGATCGTCACCTGGTGATGCGTGAGCCCGAACGCGGCCAGCCACGTGATCGCCTTATTGGATGCCTTGATTTTGCGCCACTCGTCGCGCAGCTTCTCAACCACCGCCAAGGGAACCTTCGCTGCTTCGGCGATCACTTCCGGTTGTTCAACGATCACCGTATCGAAATCCGCGCCGAAACGTTCTGCAATCAGCCGCGCTTTGACTGGTCCGATACCCTTTATGTCCGGGTGGTTGGCCAGATAGTTGGCGAGTCCTTCGGCATTCAAATCGAGATCGTATTCCATTGCCTCAACCTCGAACTGGCGACCATACTTGGGATGTGTGATCCAACGGCCGTTGAGAACAACTTGCTCGTGCTCGCGGACGTGGAGCTTGCCGGCGAATTGAATCTTGTCCCCGGACGGTGTTACCAACCGACCCGCTGAGAATCCCGGCCCTGCATAGAAGACGGCGTCGATCCGTCCTCGAATTGTCGTTTGAGTTTGTTTCAAATAACCGCCTCTCAGCAAACCACAGCGCGCAGCGCAACTCCAAGCCGATCTTTCCATGGTCACATACCGGAATGATTTGCGGACTGTCGGAAGGCAGGTCGATTGGCCAACTAGGATTGGTTTTGACTTTGAGGGGTTTGAGAAGTTATATTGTTGTAAGAGAATGTGGTAAACGGATTGGTGGGAAAAGTGGAGGGTCCCTTTTGGGATTTAATGGTGATATGGGAAAGCCCCTAGTCATCCACCCTCAGACAGAACAGAACGCGCCGCCCGAGTATGTTATTTATCTGCGGCGTGTCCTGAGTGAGCTAGCTGAAGTCTCCGAAGCGCTTCTGTGTGGATTGAAGGATTTCGACAGCGAAGGAGAGTACACTGGTGTTTCGATTTCCAGTGATCCACTGCCACCAGAATCAGCTCTGAGCGCAATAGCGCTGAGACTCAATTCTGATGACGATGTCACATTCGAACGGGTATGTAATGAAATACAGAGTACCTTTGCGGCAGATGGCATCTCTGGACCAGTGATATTCAATGGCTTCAAATTCAAAGACATTTGGGAACGACTCAAGGAGCGGAAGGCGCTTGTCGCATTCCAACGCAGGTACCCAATTGCCTTGGCCTCATACCATGATCTGTCTACAGACCTTTACAACTCAATAGATCGTTGTCCAGAGATTTGGAATGGCATTGCCTCCTATTGGTTTCTTTGGCGAACGAAGGAAACCATTGATGTCATGAGAGCGGAGTCTGCGGGGCGCCTTCATGTGCATGTAGGACCGAACGTCAATCTTGTTGAACTCGCTAAGAGACTACTGGTTTTGTCTGATTCTGTTACATTCTGGTATGCGGGGCCGATCACATTTCCTGTTGGAGACTGCTCTATATGCAAACTCTCTACCTTAGAACCTGGGACACCCGTGTCTACAACAGCAAGTTGCTAGAAACTGACTTTTAGAACAATAAGTCCAAACTCACCAACAACTAGAACGTTGTCATCATGCACAGCTACATCAGAGCATTCACCGTCCGTGTTATATCTGCCCACTAAGTTCGGATCAGAACGATCGGCAATATAAAGAACAGAAACCCCCCGTGCTCCTGCACAAAATACTAGGTCTCCACTCACATCCACCCGGTTTATAGCCCCAGATTCCTCGGCACGGAAGTGACTCACAAAAACAGGCTTGGTCGGGTTCTCCAGAGAAAGTATCTGGAGGTCTCGCCCCCAGTACGCCGTAACATAGGCGTACCCAGCCTCTATGACGATCTGACGAGCTTCACCCGGCATATCACAGCTATCAACTATTTGGGGCTTCGCTGGTTTAGTGACGTCTACGATTATTATGCCATCTTCGTCAGCCGCTAGGTAAGCAAACGATCCCTGGACTGCCACATCCCATGAGGTCAAACCCGGCGCCCCGGTACGGCCGTCCCACCACAGCACCTCTGGCGATAGTGCTAAGTTGATAATCTGCAGCCCAGTGTATCCGGTTGCGACAAAGGCAAGCGTATCCACAATGACGACACCTTTGGCTTGACCCGAATGCCCGCGGACCGATTCTTTGGTTGGCACCTGTGGATTTGATACATTAACTACTAGAAGAGGACCGTGGTGTGTCCCTTGGACCATATAGACCTTTGATTCGGACACATCAAGGTCTACACCGCGACCGAAATCCGTCGAGAAAGGAGGACCGAGCAGAACGGGCGCATTCAGCTCTGAAATGCCGATAATATACATATTCCCCATACTGCAATCTAGGGCGTAGGCACGCTGATCAGCTACTACAATCCTACACAGCCCTTTGGGTTCTACCAAGCTACCGACTAGCGATAGATTAACTCGAGTAGAAGTGTCCGGCAATATGAACCCTGCTGCGCCAGATGACTTCACCCCCAACACGAATAGAACTCCAAGGACAAGGATGAACCTCAGCATTTCAGCTTCCTTTCTTACATAGCCTATGACGTTCTTCGTTTCCTGCAGTAATGGCAGAACTCACCGAATTCGATCTTTCTCCGGCAGACTCTGCACCGAGGCTGTCGGCTGAAGGTGTGAACCTTCTTTCTTCGGAATGGATTCTCCTTCTTTCCCTTTCCTGACTCCGATCTGTATGCCACTTCATTCACATCTTATTACCTTTTGAGAGCCGTCTGGCATCTGATATTCAGCAATGCCGTAGGTATAACCACTCTTAATTCGTGATAATCAAAACTTACCCCAGACCTCCCAGGTGTCCGTTTCCTCCGGCCATTCTTCATCGTCATCATCGAGATCATGGAAGAAATCAAATCCGGTCATGGTCTCCTCCTGCAACCGTATCTGACCATCTCCGCATCGAGAGTGGACATCAACTACACTCCAAACCACTATTGTACTGTACTCACAAAGGCAAGCAAGCATACTACAATCTGAGCTGAAGGCAATTCGTTGCACTTTGCCCGGATTGTCAGAGAGCCTCTTGAACTCTGTTCCGCTCTCTATATCCCATATTGTAACGACTCGTCCTCCGAAATCCCAGCTTGTTGCTGCAACGAGTCTATTGTCTGGACTGAAAGCTAAGTTCTCAATTCGATTGAATCTTATCTTGGTATTTGGTTCAGGGATGGGAGCGAATGAATGCAACTGGTTCCCGGATCGAGAATCCCAAATTCGCAAGGTCATATCACTGCCAGCACTTGCAATGAGACTGGCATCGCTACTAATGGCCACGGAGTAGACGAATCCGTCATGACCGGCGAAGGTTCTAATCTCTTTCCCGGTGGAGACGTTCCAAAGCTTCACCAACTGATCTGCACCGCCACTTACCAACAATTCGGCATCGTTGTTGAACGCAACATCAATAATGCCATCCAAGTGGCCGATGGGGACGTAAGGACGGGAATCGCCGATTGAAATTTGATCACAACCAAGTAGTACTATCAAAGCGAGCGATAGAATTTGCCGGATATCCATGATCCATCATCTCCTTTGGTAATCTCCCGTGATTCACCTCTCATTTGATATCCAGATTATCGGTTCAATCAGAATGGATTCGATGGAAAGAATAGCTTGATAGCACAATGATGCAAGCACTATAGCCTTTGTCACGGCCCGGCTCATAGATGGCTTTTTCTATTATCATCAAAGATTCTGCCACCAAGTAGATCCCCTGCCTAGATAGTGAATTGAACAACCGACCAATCTATTTAAAGGTAAACATTGCAGATGATGTGGTCAAGTGCATTCCGCCGGAATCACATGGCGCATTCGCCGGAATACGCATCAGGGGCTGCTCGTACAACCAGATAACTCCACTCGCCTTTCAGATATCCACTGACCGGTTCTGACAGTGTGCATCTGTTTCTTTCCGGTGGTAAGATGTACCCAGTTCCGGGGAGGGAGTATGTCAACAAACAAGGCATGGCATTCGGTCGGTGACGACTGCTATCACAATAATGAGAAGTGTACCCGAGGCTGGATGATTCCGAAGAGTGAACAGATCGAAGGAACTGGTGACAGACCGCTGTGTATCGTGTGTAGGGTGTTGAATGAGAGAGAGCGGGAGGTGTCGAAGCAGAATGAGTGACAGCACTGAGATTGTGCTGCATGAGAGTACCCCCCGGGGTACCCAGTACCGATGGGCTTGTTGATAAACCCTGGTTATTGTCTAAGGTAAACATCATATGCGGTTGATTTGTGGAGACGGTCGGTTTATGTTCCACAGATGAGATGAGAAGTGCCAGAACAAGTAGCCAATGGCTGTTTTTAGGGCTGAAAGAACTCTATAACACCCGTTAGTATGGGTGGCCAACCGCTTATAATTGATGACTGCTGCGATTAACAGACATTGCTGCTGCATCTTAGACATACCACGTCGCCAAGCCCGTCTCAATCCATGCCACTCTTTCGCCTCTGCGAATACTCCCTCTATCACCGGCGCTCGACTGCGATACAATTTCTTGAAACTCTCGGTGCGACTATCCGCTCGAAGACGAATTAGGGCAGCATGATTGACTCCCACCTTTAATTGACGACGATCTGATTTGGTACATTTATCTTTAAGCTTACATTTACGACAGACACTTCGTAATCCCGCATAACGACGCTGATTAGGACGATCCTTGACTCGTCCTATATACTTCAAAATCTCGCCGGCAGGACAAGTAAAAACATCTCCACTCTCATCATAAACAAATTCCTCTACCGTGAAATACTTATCGCCTGTATATGTCCGCGCTTTTGGTGGCGGACTCACTAATCGGATTCCACGCTCATCAAGAGATGCCCGATTATTACCACTGGCATAGGCTCCATCGGCACAGACCGCCTCCGGAATAGTCTTCAAGCTCTTTACCGCTTCATCTATCACCTCCACCGCACTATCATGCTCGGAACTGTTAGCTGCCGTTACCGACATTCCAACTATAACACGCGAACGACCATCCGCCACAGTATGCTGCTTGTAGCCCGGTTCCAGTTTCTTATTGGGAAAATGACCAAAGCGGGCATCTGGATCCGGACTGTCAGGCTTGCCCACTCGATTACGATCCAAGTCAGCTCGGATTGTGGTTGCGTCTACATGCAATACACGACCCTCGATCAATCCGCTCTTCTTGCACTGAGAGATACTACGCTCGAATAACTCATTGAATACATCATCACCAAGTCGATCCAATGCCTTAGAAAGCGTCGAATGATCCGGAAGCTTCTCATCCAATCGATAACCTATGAACCACCTGTAAGCAAGGTTCACCTGAACCTGACGCATCAACTCCCGTACATGCGAAATACCGTCCATCGCCTGGATCAGAAACAACCGTACGACCACTTCCGGATCAATAGAGGGGCGACCGTTGTCCTGGCAATAACGGTCCCGAACCGCATCGTGCACAAAACTCAGATCCAGTACACGATCAAGACGACGAAGATAGTGATCCTTCGGTATCAAACTCTCCATAGACGGGAGGAGCATCATCTCCTGCTGTTTATCTTCTCTCTTTGTCTGCATACCAACAATCAAAAATACACAACGCCATATACCAGGACTTTTTCAACAAGCCCCCGATGTGTGGGGCTGTAATACGTTAATACCCGCCTCTCCCAGTTTTCAGCGAATTTCTGGACAAACCAGTAGTTGTCACTTTGGCCACAGCACGCAGATTGAGATGTCAGGACTTGTCGTAATTGATGAACTCAGCTCGCTGCACCATCTGTCTGATTTCATCATCATCAAGTGTAAGAAGATGCGCA
>Ga0180009_10005973_pt1 | contig 12905 bp, 12 predicted proteins | sample OS_PC_MetaG_FD_123537 | JGI IMG/M metagenome (GOLD analysis project Ga0180009, IMG submission 123537) | Groundwater microbial communities from the Aspo Hard Rock Laboratory (HRL) deep subsurface site, Sweden - OS_PC_MetaG | ecosystem: Environmental > Aquatic > Deep subsurface > Groundwater...
CGCAGTCTTACACCGAATCAACGTCCGGATGCTTTGCGTGATAGGGGGAGTCCATGTAGTTTAAGGTAAGGGGCGCGCCGCTTGCGGCGCGTCCCAGCGACCGAAGGGAGCGCCTTGACCGCAGTGTTAGGCATTGGCTTCACGATACGGATTGAAGCGAATGACATCCTTGTGTAGACCATAAACCATTTGAGCGTGTGCGATTGGGTTGAACCAGTAGTGCATCCAACCATTATCAAGGCGACATTCCCAATCGGTGAGCGAGCCATAGCGGTTGAGATAGGCATTTACCTTTGTGAGGCGACCTTGATCAGTTTCCCTTCCCGTTGGATCGTCGTACAACACCGACCGAATTACACCGTCTTCGGGGTACACCGCAATGCTAAATAATGGGGTCTCAACACGATAGCAATATTCACGTTCGGACTCTTCGCGAAGAGGAATACCAAACCTTTGAAGTATCGCAACCGCTTGTTCGGTTGAAAGGCCAAGGGGTATGTGGGGAGTGGCAAGGTCCGTTGTCATGAGAGCCTAACGTTCAAGGTAAGGGGCTGGCTGGAAGCGGGCGAAGCCCGCTGTAAGCCAGTCCCGCTTGACCGCAGTGTTAGGCCTTACCAAATTTTCCACCACGGCATCTTCTTCTGTATATGGACTGGATGGTTCGTCGCCCTGTCCTCTTGTGCCTGCGCATCTACCAAAACTTCCGGTATTTCCGAAAGCAAGTTTTCTAGCGGCTCTGGGGGGTTCCCTTCATATGAGACAACTGATTCGAAGTCCTTCATGAGAGCGCAGCTTACAATCAATACGCAAGCCAAGTCCTTCATACTCCCGTGCCACGCCATGCTAATGCAGTAGTCGCGACCTGCGGCAATTTCCCGTAGTGATTGGTCCTCACCAATAATTTCGCTTGCCGATTCGTACTGAATTTCGAAACCGGGACCTTCTTTGCCGTTCAGGGTAAAGGGCAAAAACCCTGAATCTTCGAAGGGCGTGTACTCAGTGTGAAGTTTTAGATCGAATCCCAATGCGTCTATTGAGGCTTGGAGTTCTGAACGATTCGGGACGCGCGATCGTGAAATAAACGCATACTGGATATTCGACATAGTGTTCTATGAGGCCTAACGTGAACAAGTTGAGCGGCACCCCGAAGGGGCGTAAGCCGGGAGCGAAGCGAACGGTGTCCGCTCGAACGCGGCGTTAGGCGCAGATGGCCATGCATCCACGGAACTGGTTTGGATCACGCTTCCCCCTCCCTTTGTTTGTGTGTGTGGCGATCGTAAAAAACCGCCTCCGCAAACTTGTTATTTGGCGCGAAGCGTAGTGAACGTCGTCCGCATCAACGTCTTTGAGTTATGCGGCGAACGTTGCACTACGCTTCGCTCAATAGCATTTTTATAAGTCGTTGTAAATTCATCAAATTCCGTTCCACATCATCCGTATCGACGGGTGGGAAAATGCTCGCGAAGAAATCTCGCGGTCGTGCAGGGCTATCTGAGCTTAACGTTAAGTGTCCATCCTAAATGACGCCTTACAAACCGTCATTCGAGATTCGGTTTCTGAAAAATAGATTGGAAAACAATTTGTTATCAATTTTTAGGGCATCCTAATGCGAAACATAAGGGGGCGCTACCGGCGCGATACGCTCCAATCCAACGGCTATTCATCGCCCCTCGCCGATCCACCGCGAACATCCAAAACACATGCGTTCATCCCTGCGTTTCAGGATCCAGATCTTGCTGGTTTTCTGCATGCCAGACAGGCAGCTTGGTACGCTGCTTCCACCACTCCACGGTCCTCGACTTCCGGCAACCCCTCGCGCGCGCCTCGGGCAATCATCTCGGCGTGCCGAAAAAGCGCAGCGCGTTCCTCGGGCCGATGCGCGAATTCTGCGATTACGGAAATCGTTTCCAGCATGCGAATGGTCACTGCGACGCTGGAACGGCCATATTGCCGAATCTGATTGAACGCAGCGTCGGTAATTTCGGCAAACGTGACAACGGGCGCGATCAATCGAAGCTGATCCTGCTCGTCATGGCGATATTGCGACGGTAACTCTCGCTGTGCCAGGCGACACAAGGCGGACCCCAGGCGATCCACACATGAAACGGCTGTAAACGGATCATTGACGCCGGGGGAGAGGGCACGCACCGCGATCTCGACGAGTTGGTTGACCGAGAATTCGATGTCCTGGCCGGGGGTCCGCTGGTTACCCAGCGCAAACGCGGTATGGATCTGGTCCTTGAGCGTGTCGCTGAGCCGGTTCTCTGGCCAGACCATCGCCAGCGGACAGCCGGCCACCATATAGTGGCCAGGTTGTCGCGCCAGCCGTATGACGATATTTTCCTGCTCTGCCAGCTCGATCAAGCCGTCCCCGTCGATGAACTGAAGGTAGCCGTCCTCGATAGAGCAAACCGGACGGGCCGTCTGGTCAAATGCATCGAGAAAATGAGCACTGGGTTGTTTCGCCGAAACTCGTGGCCCGCCGCGACCGATCCGTGCCGGGAACAGGCGCTCGATCCCGTCGTTCAACTCCGTGCCGACCCTGGCCATGATCTGATTGGCCTGGATTGAAAGGGACACGTGGTGGATGAAGTAGATCAACACCGCCACGCAGACGACCGCGAACAGGACTGCCAGAGAGACTGACAGGTGAGGGACGAATATGGCGCCCTCTGCCCGGCGAATGGTTCGAAGGATGAGCAGGCAGTACAGGAATGTGGAAACGAACGTGCCGAGCACCACCTGGGTGGTCGTATCGCTCATGAAATTGTGGAGCAGGCGCGGCCCGAGCTGTGAGGATGTGAGCGACAGTGCGACCAGGGTCATGGAGAACACCACCCCGGTGATGGTGATCATCGATCCGGCGACGGTCCCCAGAATCGTGGCCGCCCCTTCGGCATCACCGGAGAAGATCCAATCCAAGCCAAGCGCCGACCAGTCCTTCACCGTCTCGTCGAGCGAGATGCTTACGAAGGCCAACGCCACAGCGCCGGCGGCCATGACTGCGGGGACGAACCAGAAACTGGAGCGGATGCGATCCCAGTACTTGAAAATCTGCGCTCTCACGATGCTGGCACCTCAGTCATTCGCACTCTCCTCCTGCAGCCAACGTTTGCGTTGAGGGCCGTCGATGCGCGTAGCGCCGGCCGAGTCGTCCCGCTATCTTCCCTCGCCGCGCCCCCCCGGCGCCACCCGATGCTCCACCGCAAACACCGCTGCTTCCACCCGTGACGACAGGTTCAGCTTCGCCAGAATATGCCGCACGTGCAGCTTGACGGTGTCGTGGCTGATGTCGAGGGTGCGGGCGATGGCCTTGTTGGATTCGCCGCGCGACAGGTGGGAGAGGATTTCGCGTTCGCGCGGGGTCAGGGCGTCGAGCAGGGACGTGGAGTCCTGGCCTTTCTTGTCGTACAGGTTGACGAGCTTGGCGGTCATCGCGGGGGCGACGACGGTTTCGCCGCGCTGGGCGCGCTGGATGGCGTCGACGACTTCGTCGGGCTCCATGCTCTTCAAGAGATAACCGTTGGCACCGGCGCGCAGCGCGCGGGCGAGGTCGTCTTCGGCTTCGGACAGGGTGAGGATGAGGACTGGCAGCTCGAAGCCGTCGGTGCGCAGCTGTTGCATCAGGGTGATGCCGTCGGTGCCGGGCATGTTGAGGTCGAGGATCAGCACGTCGGGGCGGTGCGCACGCAGCAGCATTTCGACTTCGTCCGGATTGCCGGTGAAGGCGGAGACTTCGATGCTGCCGCTTTGCTCCAGCAGTTCGGCCAGGCCCTTGCGAAACAGGGTGTGGTCGTCGACGAGGATGATGCGGGTGTGGCTCATGCGGTGGGCTCGGATGTGCGTTGCGACCTGTGACTCTACACGGGCTTCAGCCCGTCGTGGACCGGAGGCCGTTGTCGGGGAACACCAGGCGGATGACGGTGCCGCCGGCGGGACGGGATTCGACGATGAGCTTGCCGTTCAGCCGGGCGGCGCGTTCGCGCATGATGGTGAGCCCGAAGCTTTTGCCCATGGTGGAGGATTCGTCTTTCTTCTTTTGCACGCCGACGCCGTCGTCGGCGACGTTGACGATGTACTGGCCGTCTTCGCGGTCGAAGGTGATGACGACATGGCGCGCGCGGGCGTGCTTGGCAATGTTGTAGAGCGATTCCTGGATGATGTGGAAGACCTGGATTTCCTCGTCGGGCGACAGCGAAACGTCCTGCACCAGGTTGAGAAAATCGACGTCGGCGTTGGCCTTCTTGCGAAAGCTTTTGGCCAGTTCCTGGATCGCCGGCACCAGCCCGCGCGGGTTGATGCGGTCGCGGTACTGGGTGATGAGGTCGCGCAGGTCGGCGTAGGCGAGGTCGACCGCTTCCTCGACGTCGCCTAGGTAGCGGTTGGCCTTGGGGTAGTCCTCGTGGCGCATCGCGTCGCTCAAAACGGTGAGCCGCATCTTGGCGTAGGCCAGTGTCTGCGCCAGCGAATCGTGGATCTGGTTGGCCAGCATCTGGCGCTCGTTCATCAGCGAAATGCGCATGTTTTCGCGCGTCAGCCGCGCGTTTTCCAGCGCGATGCCGAGGTGCTCGCTGATCGAGCGGAACAAGAGGCGCACGTCCTCGGGCACGGTATGGCCTTCGTCGAGGAACAGGTTGTAGACGCCCATGACCTGGTTCTTGTGCATCAGCGGCACCGCCACCACGGTGTTGCAGTTGCCGCTGAAATAGGCGTCGTTGGCCTGGCGCTTGCAGAACGCGACGTTGTTCCAGCTGCTGACCGTGACTTCGCGCGCGGCCTTGCCGCACACGCCGCAGTCGACGCTGACCAGCGCCTCGCTCTCGACCAGATGCGCGGGCAGGCCGACCGAACCGATCAGCCGCAGGTGGGTGCGGTCATCGGTGATCACGCGCACGGCGCCGGCCTGCGCGCCCGCGAGCCGGATCATGGTCGACAGAAAACGCCCCAGCAGCTGTTCGACGTTGGAATCGGTCGACAGGCTGGTGGTGATTTCCGACAGCACCCGCAACGCCGGAATGCTGACGTTGCCCGCATCGGCAGGGGTGTGCTGGATCAGCGGCTGGATGGTGTCTTTCATGGCACGGGTGGGAAGGTGCAGCGTTTCGGCATACCCGTATTATGCGCGATCCCCACGGTCCATTGCGCTTTGCGGCCGGGCCGGGCGGCGCGGACCGTGCGTCGAGGGATGGGGGGAATGCCGGGCTTACAGCCGCAGCTCGCCCTGGCTGACCGGGACGACCCGTCCCCCCACCTGCACCGCGCGTCTGCCGGCCGCCGCCTGGGCACGCAGCATCACCAGCGAAGGCCGGTTCATCCCGTGTCCCTGCTCGATCCGCAGCGACAGGTGGACATAATGCCGGTGCTCCAGCAGGTAGGCGCCGAGGAAGGCGGCGCCGTTGCCGGTGGCCGGGTCTTCGCGCACGCCGTGGGCCTCGAAGAAAAAACGCGCGCTGAAATCACTGAACCGGCCGAGGGTTTCGCTGCAGAACAGGTAGACCAGCGGCGGAAAACCCTGGGCGGCGAGCGGGGCATAGGCGTCGAGGTCAAGCCGGCTGCGGCGCAGCGCATCGAGGCTGCGCAGCGGCACGATCATCGCCGCGGTGCCGGCCGACACCTGCTGTATCGGCCAGCGGGTGTCGATGTCGTCCGGCGAAATGCCGAGCGCGCGCGCCATCGGCTCGGGCGCGCAGGTGGCCCCGAGCGTCATCGGCGGCGCCTCGAACCACACGACCGCGTCGCCGTTGAGGGTGGGCTCGAACGCGACGGCCACCTGCCCCATCGCGAGATTGAGCCGGATCGGGCCGCGCGCATCCGCGGCAAGCTGCTTGCGAATCACCCAGGCGGTGCCGAGGAGGGGGTGGCCGGCAAAGTCTATTTCGCGCGCCGGCGTGAAGATGCGCACGGCGTAGCCGCCGTTCTGTTCGGGAACCGCGGTGACGAAAGTCGTTTCCGAATAATCGGTTTCGGTCGCGATGCGCTGCATCGTCTCATCGGGGATCGGGTCCGCCACGACCACGACGGCCAGCGGGTTGCCCCCATTGCGGCGCTCGGCAAATACATCGACGATGGTCAGGTGGTGTGTCATGGCTGTGTGGTGCTCGGAGGCCGGTGCATCATGGACAGGCGACACACCCGGGTAGTGGGAAGCCGCAGACCGGTGCAGACCGTGCGGCGGGGAAGATACGCATTCAAAATCGCAGTGCCAGCCCGGCCAGCCAGGTGTGGTCGGCTGCCGGCTCGGTGAGGCCGTGGCGATAGCCGAGGTCGAGGTCGAAATCGGGCGTCATCGAATACACCAGGCCCAGCACCAGCGAACCCACGTTGGGATGGCCGGCCAGATCGGGGTTGCTTTCGGTGCTGGCATCCGCCACCAGCCGCAGCGATTCGCTCACGCTGTATTCGGCTGCCACCGAGGCATGGTAGATATGGTTGCGTTGCCCCGGGCCGTCATGGAAATTGCGGGTGTAGCCAAGGTGCAGGTGCAAGGCCCAGGGGGCGGCGGCGTGGGTCATCACGGCAAACAGGCTGGGGGCGCTGTGGCCCGAGCCGAGGCCGCGGTCTTCATTGCCGGTCGGCAGGCCCAGCCCGGGGCGCAGCGCGATGCTCAGCGGCCCCTCTTCGTAGAAGCGCCATTTGGCCGCGATTTCCATGTCGGCATAGCCTTTCACCCGCGTATTGGTGGCGCCGCGCTCGGTGATGCGCTCGTAGGGCAGGCCGGCGATCAGATCGAGCGTGTTGGTGAGGCCGTAGGACAATACGACATTGAGGCTTTGCGCGCGGGTTTTGGTGTCGGCGACTCGGGTTGTGCTCTGGTCATAGGTGATTTCCAGCTGGGTGCCTCCGGCGCCCTGGGTGCCGGTGTCTTCGGTCAGCAGCGGATGGGCGGCGTGTGCCGGCATGGCCCACTGCACACACGCGGCCAGTGCAAGCGTGCCGGCTGTGAATGCCCTGGCGTCGAGATGCGGGCGGGCTTCAGTGCGCATTTGCGGGGTCTCCAGTGTTGAGTGTGGCGTCCAGCATTTCGATCCAGTGGTGGACCGGCACCGGCGACACCTGCGCCAGGTGGGTGAGACAGCCGATGTTGGCCGTCGCAATCGCCTGCGGGCGGCTGGCCATCAACGTCTCCAGCTTGCTCGCCCGTAGTGACTGCGCAAGCGCCGGCTGCAGGATCGAATAGGCGCCCGCCGAGCCGCAGCACATGAAGGGATAGCGCACCGGCAGCAGCTTGAAGCCGGCGCGCTTCAACAGCGACTCGACCACCCCGTTCAGTTTTTCGCCGTGCTGCAGGCTGCACGACGACTGGAACGCGATCCGCTGTGCGGGTTGCGCCGCGGGTGCTGCCGGCAGCGTGTCGTCCTGCCATTCGGCGGCGACGACTTCGGCGATATCGCGCGTCATCTCGGAGACGCGCTGCGCCTTGTCGTGGTAGTCGGGATCGTTGCGCAGCAGCTGGCCGTAGTCGCGGAAGTGGGCACCGCAGCCGCTGGCGGTGACGACGATGGCCTCGGCGCCGGCTTCGATATGCGGCCATAGTGCGTCGATGCTCTTGCGCATGAAGTCGCGCGCCTCGTCGGTGGCGGCCATGTGATGGCTCAGCACGCCGCAGCAGCCGTCGCGCGCGGCCAGCAACTGGATACCGAAGCGGTCCAGCACGCGGGCCGCGGCGGCGTTGATGTCCGGTGCCAGCGATGGCTGCACGCAGCCCTGCCAGACCACCATGCGGCGCGCGTGTGCGCGGGCAGGCCAGGGGCCGGCGCTGCGTCGCTGCGGTATCCGGGCGCGCAGGTCCTGCGGCAGGAAACGGCGCAGCGCCTGCCCAGCCCGCAGCAGCGCGGTGAAGCGCATCGGATGCGGCACCACCGCACGCAGCGCGCGGCGTGCCAGTTGCTGCCTTAGTGGACGCGGCGCAATTTTCTCGACCAGCTCGCGCCCGATGTCGAGCAGGCGGCCATAACGCACGCCTTGCGGACAGCTGGTTTCGCAGGCGCGGCAGGTGAGGCAACGGTCGAGGTGCAGCTGCAGGTTGGCGGCCAGGCTTTTTTCTTCGAGTGTGTTCAGGGTGTAGGCGGGCGGCAGGCTGTCGATGCTGGGTTCGGTGCCCTCGAACAGCTGCTTGATCAGGTAGATGCGTCCGCGCGGCCCATCCCATTCGTCGTCGAGCAGCCTGAAGGTGGGGCAGGTGAAGGTGCACTGCCCGCACTGCACGCAGGGGCCCAGCAGCGTTTCCGCCTCGCGGCCGAGGTCGGTATCACGGTAGGTGGCGGCCAGCTCGATGTGCATGGGGGTCCCGGGTGAATACGCAGCGTTGGCGGGCATTGGCGTGCTTGTGCGCCCAGCCGTTGTTGCGTGTCACTATGGGACGGCCAGGAGCGGCTGTCCAAGACGGGTTTCCGATTGCATCGATAGAAATCGGCTATGGATGTCGTCTCACGCTCATGCTTCAGCCGGGTTTTGCGGACGGGAGCAAACGGGTCTTGCATTTCGAAACGGGCTGGTCTACGTTGTACCGATCAGTACACAACCCGGAGAAACGACCATGACTGACCGCCCGCCGCTACCCCCGTTTACGCTGGAAACCGCCACCCAGAAGGTTCGCATGGCCGAGAACGCCTGGAACACGCGCGACCCGGTCAAGGTGTCGCTCGCTTACACCGAGGACAGTCGCTGGCGCAATCGCGCCGAGTACCTGCAGGGACGCGAGGCCATCGTGGCTTTCCTCACGCGCAAGTGGGCGCGCGAACTCGACTACCGGCTGGTGAAGGAGCTGTGGGGGTTTCGCGAGAACCGCATGGCGGTCAGGTTCAAGTACGAATGGCGCGACGATTCCGGCAACTGGTATCGCGCGCACGGCAACGAACTATGGGAATTCGACGCGCACGGCCTGATGCGCCGGCGCGAGGCCAGCATCAACGATGCACCCATCCTGGAATCGGAACGCAAGTTCCTGTGGGCCGATGGCCCACGTCCGGAAGACCATCCCGGCTTGACGGAGATGGGCCTGTAGGCCGTGACAAAGAAGCCGGTCGAACGCGGCGACGTGATCCCGGTGCTGAGCGAAATCTTTCGCGAACACGGTTACGCGGGCGCCAGCCTGTCCGCGATCACCGAGCGAACCGGGCTGGGCAAGGGCAGCCTGTACCACTTCTTTCCGGACGGCAAAGACGAGATGGCCCGGGCGGTGCTGGACGACGTGGCAGACTGGTTCGAAACCCAGGTCTTTGCGCCGCTGCGCGACAGCGAGGATGCGGCTGCGGGCATCGATCACATGTTCAGGGCCGTCGTGCAGTTCTTTCATTCGGGCCGGCGCGTCTGCCTGGTGGGGACCTTTGCGTTGGACGAGACGCGCGATCGCTTCGCGGTGGAGGTGCAATCCTATTTTGCCGCGTGGACCCGCGCCCTCGCGGCAGCGCTGCGGCGCAGCGGCCTGGAAACCCGGCACGCGCGCGAAACCGCGGAAGACGTGGTGGCCGGCATCCAGGGCGCGCTGGTGCTGGCGCGTTCGCAGGACGACCCGGCGCTGTTCGTGCGCGTGGTCAAGCGTCTGCAGCAGCGGACACGCGCTGATTGATGGCGCTGGGAAGAGGGTGTTGAAAGGCGTCCCGGACAGGACGCAGTGACAGACAGCTAGGCTGCCGGCTTGCCGGTTCTTGGGGCGCCGTGCCGTTTACTAGAGGAGTGGCCCTTGGTGACCAGCGGTGCGGCGTCGGATACGTCTGCCGCGTGCTTGTCGAAATCCGCTTCGCCGTCCGATGGGGATTTGCTGCGTAGGCAGGTATCGGTCAGCGGGCAGGGCCGCAGGCGCTTGCTGCATTCCAGCTGGCAGCGGATGGCGGACCATTCCGCCGCCAGTTCCGCAAAGGCCTGGCAGGCCGGGCTCTGGTAGGCGCCCTTGCGGCAGATCAGCGAGATCGTGTGGTGAGGCAGCTCTGGCAACAACGGGATCGAATGAAAGCCGTGCTGCGCGCAGGCAATGGCGTCGGGCAGGATGGTGGCCAGCCGGCCAAAGCGCACGATTTCCATGATCACGCTGAGCGAGGTGGACTCGATCGCAATGGGAGGCCGGATGCCGTGCTCAAGGCAGTACGTGTCGATGTGCTGGCGCAGCGCGTAATCGGAACTGAACAGCACCAGCGGTTCCTGTTCCAACGCATGCTTGCTTAGCGGGCCGCGCTGCCCGGCTAGCGGGTGGTCATTGCCGACCGCGAGGCTGAGCGGTTCGATGAACAGGATGTGGCTGTCGACTTCGTCCGAGGGTTCTTCGGCTGTCAGCGTGCTGCTGAAGGCGATGCCGATGTCGACGCGGTCCTCGGACAGCGCGTCCTTGATGTCGTTCTGCGGCATTTCCAGCGTGCTGAGCGTGATGCCGGGATAGCGCGCGTTGAACTGCTCCAGCAGCGGGCTGGCCAGGTAGTCGGTGATCGGCGTCATGCCGAGGCGGATCGAGCCGCGGCTGAGGTCCTGCAATTCGTGTATGGCGCGCTTTGCGGTATCGAGTTCGCCCAGTGCGCGGCGGGCGTGGTGGACATACAGTTCGCCGGCCGCGGTCAGCCGCACGCTGCGGCCGGTGCGGTCGAGCAACTGCACGTCGAGCAGGTCTTCCAGTTGCTTGATCTGCTGCGACAGCGTCGGTTGCGAGACGTACAGGGCCTCTGCAGCACGCGTGAAGCTGTGGTGTTCGGCCACCGCCATCAGGTAGCGGATCGAGCGTGGAAAAACGACGTTTCTATCCATAGCCAAGCCCTATAGAACTCATCGGAATTTGATCTTTGAAAACCATCGTCGCATGGTACATAGTTCAGCGCAACAGCAGCCGTGGCCCGTCGCGCCGTCTTCGCCAGCATGCTCAAGGGTTGACCGGGTCGACCGCGATTAGTGCCGCGCACTGTACGTAAAGCAGGTTTGTGTGTGCGATTCATGGTCCGTACGGGGTCGGGGATCGGATGGATGGGAACGTGCCGCATGGAATATTGAAGTGCGGCGTGCGAGTCGGGTAACAAACTATCAACAGCGAGGACACTTAACCATGAAATTTGCAAAGTACATGCCGGAAATCCATTCTCACGGGGCGCTTGCCGCCACCGCCGGGCTGTTGCTGGTCGCATCAACGTCGGTGTTCGCGCACCACCCGATGGGCGGCATGACGCCGCAGACGCTGAGTCAGGGCCTGCTGTCCGGCCTCGGCCACCCGGTCATCGGCCTCGATCACCTGGCCTTCCTGGTGGTGGCCATGCTGCTGGCCAGCATGCTCAAGGGCGCCGCGCGCTTGCTGGTGCCGCTGGCCTTCATCGGCGCGACCGTGGCGGGCACGGTGCTGCATCTGGGTGCGGCGAACATTCCCCTGTCCGAAACCCTGGTGGCGCTGACCGTGGTGGTCGGCGGCGTGCTGGCATTGACGCGACACAACGCCGGGGCGCTTGCACTGGGCGCACTGTTTGCCGTCAGCGGCATTTTCCATGGCTATGCCTACGGTGAAGCCATCGTCGGCGCCGAAGCCACACCGCTGCTGGCGTACCTGGCCGGTTTCTCGGCGATCCAGTATGCGCTGATCGTCGGCGGTGTGCTGGGCCTGGACAAGATCGCCCGCCACTCAGAGAAGGCACGCCTGATTGCCGCGCGCGTTGGCAGCGCAGCGGCGCTGATGACGGGCGGACTGTTCCTTGCGCTGAGCATCGCCTAAGCGCACGCACCTGCCGCCGGGGTGTTTCCGGCGGACTTTACTGAAGCCTGATCACGCGGGACACAAGCACGTCCTCGGTTCCGCGCTGCCCGCACGCTGTCCCACGGAGCCACACTCATGAACAAGACGGCAATGAAGGACGCGATTCTCGAGGCCAAATTCGCCAAAGGCCTGAAGTGGGCCGAGATCGCCGGGGCGGCGGGCCTGTCCGCCGAATATGTCTGCTCGGCCTGTCTTGGCATGAATCATCTGGACAAGCCACAGGCCGATGCGGTGGCCGCTGTGCTGGATCTGGATTTGGAGGTATCGGCTGCCTTGCAGCGCTTTCCGCACAAGGCCTGGGATCGGCCGATTCCAACCGATCCGGTGATCTACCGCTGGTACGAAATGCTCAACGTCTACGGCGAGACCATCAAGGAAATGATCCACGAGAAATTCGGCGACGGCATCATGAGCGCGATCGATTTCACGATGAACATCGACAAGCAAACAGACCCGAAAGGCGACCGTGTGGTGGTCACCATCAGTGGCAAGTTCCTGCCGTACAAGTCATGGTGATCCGCATGCATGCGGCGTCTGCATTGCAAGGCTCGAAGCGCGCGATGCGCGCCGGTCGGGCGATGTCGGACACCTGCACGCGGACTGACTGCAACAGGTTTGGCCTCCTCAATCCGGCATCCTCCTGTGCCGGAGGCCAGTGTGCCGCCTCTTAGTGGGGCGGCTTTTTTTACAGACCGGCGCGAGGTGAAGCATGGCGGCGCGTGACCCCCACCGTTTCGTCAATGAACTGGATGAGACCGCGATTGACGGACTGATTGCCCGGCTCGAGAGCCGTGCGCAGGACAGCGTCTTTGCCGGACTGCTCGACAAATATGTGGCGCGTCTCGATCTGCCGCGGTCCGCCCGGGTACTGGAGATTGGCTGCGGCACCGGCGCTGCGCTGCGCGCACTCGCGCATCGCAGCGATTTTGCGGGTAAAGCAATCGGCGTGGACCAGTGTCGCGCCTTCATCGAGGCGGCGGCCCGTTTTGCCGACGCCGAGCGGGTCGGCGACCGGCTCACGTTCCAGCTGGGTGATGCCCATTGCCTCGATTTCCCCAGCGCGAGCTTCGATGTGGTGATCGCGCATACGCTGGTCAGCCACGTGACCGCTCCGCTGGCGGTGCTGGGCGAGATGGCGCGCGTGGTGCGCCCGGGCGGCATGGTGGCCATCTTCGACGGCGACTAC
>Ga0180009_10005974_pt1 | contig 12905 bp, 15 predicted proteins | sample OS_PC_MetaG_FD_123537 | JGI IMG/M metagenome (GOLD analysis project Ga0180009, IMG submission 123537) | Groundwater microbial communities from the Aspo Hard Rock Laboratory (HRL) deep subsurface site, Sweden - OS_PC_MetaG | ecosystem: Environmental > Aquatic > Deep subsurface > Groundwater...
CGCCGAGCTCTGCGGAAGGCGTAGAATTTCTCGAATACGATGGCCCACGACCACACCGAAGCCAGCACCAGCCCGATCATCACGAGCTGCACTACGATATGCGCGGACAAGAACAGCTCGACGAATGAGAAACCCGTCGACGCCCCACCGAGATTTTCCGTCGTCAATTCATTTGGATTCATGAAGAAAACCGCTCACCTCGCACGCCCGCCGCACCAGAGGAACGCTGTGCCGCCGACCGCAGATGGTCTGTAGCCAACGCGCAAGGCACCGGTTAGCGCCCCGTTGAAGGACCGCCTGACCGATGCCCAAACCATCCGCTCCCCGGTTGAATTTCGCGGACGTCTCCCCGTACACCGTTCGCTTGTTGCCGCGCAATATGACCAAACAAGGACCAATAGCCAAAACAAGGACTTATGCACACAAGGCTGCCACAGCATCGCCTTTGTTGCGTCACTGCGAGCGATTTCCAGGTTGCTCATTCGGCGACGGCCGCGACCCGGTCCTAGCCCTCGAATGCCGATCGGATCGTATCGCTCAGCCGCAACGGTTTTCCCGAAATCGAAACGAGCACCACTAGCACTTCGGCTTCGAACACCTTGCGACCGTCTGTGAGCACCTCCTGGATCAGGCTGACGGAGGCCCCGCCGAGTTCCTTGACCCGCGTTTCCACCATCAACAGGTCGTCCATGCGCGCCGGCCGCAGGAAGTCGAGCGTCATCCGCCGCACCACGAACGCCGCCGGCTCGTTGGAGGCTTCCCCCGTGATGAGTTCGCGCGCCTCCACGCCGATCAGGCGCAGAAGATCGGTCCGCCCGCGCTCACAGAAGCGCACATAGGAAGCGTGATAGACGATCCCGCCAGCATCGGTGTCCTCGAAGTAGACCCTGACCGGCAACCGGTGGAAGCGTCCCCGGCCGTCACGTTCGAGCCGCCCCGCGACATCCGGCCAAGCGTCTGACGGCAGCTGGTCTGCGCTCAAGCCACCTCTCCCCCAACTTCGATCAGAACGACTTCGGGGGGCGCACCAAACCGGATCGGCAGGCCCGAGCAGCCTAGCCCCCCCGAAACGATGAGATGGCGGCCCTCTTCGACGATGTGGCCATAGACGAACCGGTCTCCATAGGCCGACGGCACCGTCGGCGCGTACCCCATGAAGCGAACCTGCCCGCCATGCGTATGGCCGCTCACCTGCAACGAGATGCGGTCTGCAAATTCGCCCATCATCGCGAAGATATCGGGCTCATGCGCCATCATGATCACCGGCGCATCGTCGCTGACCTGCCGCAGCATTCCCGGCACGTCGTCCGTACCGATGTAGCTGCCGCGCGTCGGCGGCCTGTCGCCGATCATGTAATAGGCCCACTGGTCGCCAAGCCCGCACAGCCAGAACGCCTCGCCATCCTTCTTCAACCGGATCGCGGTGTTCTCGTGCACGTGGATCCCGGCACGGTTCATCGCTTCGCCAACCGGCGTCGTCGCGCTGTGCTGGATCTGGACCGTATCGTCCTCCCACCAGTCGTGGTTGCCCAGCACCGCGTGAACTCCCAGCGGCGCTTTCAGTCTGCCGAGTTCGCGCGCCCAATCGTCATGATGGACGATGCCTCCGCCGACTCGGCGCGCCCATTTACGCATTCCCGAACTCGGCACGTAATCGCCAAGCAGAAGTACGGCATCGGCCTCGAGCGCATTGGTCTTCGCCACGATTTGGCGTACGTGCTGCAACCCCATCCACGGTTCTATGACATGCAGATCGGCGATGACGGCAAGTCGCAGCTTGAGTCCGCGCGGCCATCCCGATGGCGTCATCGCGTATTCGGAAACACCGAGCCGGAACGGTTCCGCCAACGCATATCCGCCAAGCGTCGACCCCGCCGCCGCCAGCGCCAGGGAGCCTTTCATGAATGTTCTACGCGTAATCAAGTCTCTAAAGCCTGCTGCTATGTCGCCGCTGTAAATTGCAGAAATGGCTCGGATGATGGTCCGGAAACTTCCGCAAATTTCCGGAGCTTCGCGCCCCAAGGAGCGCCCGCCCGACTTCCTTTCGACTGCTGGAACGACGCATTGGCAATCGTGACCCCATCAATCCAGCGGGTCACCGCCCAAATCCGGATCTTCGAACAAGGGCAGTTCTTGTGGGGCGCTTTTAGGGCCTCCCGATAACCCCAGATGCCGGTAGGCCTTCAGGGTTAACACGCGCCCTCTCGGTGTCCTTCCGATGAACCCCTGCTGCAACAGATAGGGTTCGACGATTTCCTCCAAGGCGTCTCGCGGTTCCGACAAGGCCGCAGCCATTGTCTCGATTCCGACCGGTCCGCCTTCGTAGTTCTTCGCGATGCAAGATAAGTACCGGTGATCGAGCGCATCGAGCCCTTCGCTGTCGACCTCCAGCATCCGGAGCGCCTTGTCGGCAACTTCGGCGGTAATGCGCGGGGCCCCCGCCACCGCCGCGAAATCGCGCACACGCCGCAGCAGGCGGCCGGCGATGCGCGGCGTTCCGCGCGCCCTCCGGGCGATCTCGTGCGCCCCGTCGGGCGCCATCGGCGCGCCAAGAACCCGCGCGCCGCGTTCCACCACGCGCTGCAATTCCTCGACCGTGTAGAAATTGAGCCGGATCGGAATCCCGAACCGGTCGCGCAGCGGCGTGGTTAACAGCCCGGCCCGTGTCGTCGCCCCGACGAGCGTGAACTTTGCCAGATCGATGCGGACCGAGCGCGCCGCCGGTCCCTCGCCGATGATCAGATCGAGCTGAAAGTCCTCCATGGCCGGATAAAGGATTTCCTCGACCGCCGGATTGAGCCTGTGGATTTCGTCGATGAAAAGCACGTCGCGGTCTTCGAGATTGGTCAGAAGTGCCGCCAGATCGCCCGCTTTCGAGATCACCGGCCCCGAAGTCGCGCGAAACCCGACACCCAGTTCCTTCGCCATGATCTGCGACAGCGTCGTCTTGCCCAGCCCTGGCGGCCCGGCGAACAGCACATTGTCAAGCGCTTCCCCCCTCGCCTTCGCCGCCTCGATGAAAATTTTCAGATTGGCGCGCGCCTGCTCCTGGCCCGTGAAATCATCAAGCGATTGCGGCCGGATCGAGCCCTCAAGCTCATCCGTCTCCCGCCGTTCCGATGTCACCAGCCGGTCGTCGTCACTCATGAGTTGGTGGTGCATGTGTTCGCGTTAGCAGTCAAGTCGGCGAGGCAACGAGCCCCAGCCGGCGGCATACCAACAGGCATACGACCGAGGCGCATACCCCCAGACTGCAATACCACCCTAACGTGATAAGTGTCCTGGGAGCCGTCATCAGGTTGAAAGTATCATTGGAAACCAGCCACACGCCCAACGGCAGCGACGCCACAGCTCCGGCAATCGCCGCACCGCGAACACTGACGCCTCGTTGACGCACAACGCTTGAGCCAATCCAACCACCGCAAAGCAACGCCGGAATACCACCGAGCAGGTATGCGAAGATCGTGATTGCCGGCACAAGACCGAGCGCAGAGACCAGGTTATTTCCGGCACCCTCAAAATCCGAAACCGCCCCCGCAAGTGCCGCGAGCACCGTCATCCCTCCGACAATAACCCCGCCGACCAAAGGCCCAAGCAGCAAGAAGATTGCAACGACGGCTATCGCCTTTGCAATTGGCCTCATGGCAGACTGTCCCCTCCTGGTCCGTAAATCCCCGCCCCAACCACCATCGTCATCCCCGCGGCCTCGCCGAAGTTGAGCAAGAAACAAGGCGGCGACCCAAGCACGATCAAACTTGCTACGAACCGCCGCGATTTGATTGACCGCCCTCACCGGCATCGACAATACCTTCCCCGACAACGAACAAGTCCTGCCACTTAGGATTCATTTCCTCGACCAGCCCGAATTTCCAAAGCCGGTTCCACTTCTTCGGCTGCTTTTCTCGAACATTGGCCGCTTCCATCGTCGGATGCATCTCGTAGTAAACGAGGTGATGGACGACTTGGTGCTTCGCAGTAAACCCGTCGACCAGATCTTCCTTGTGGATCATCACCCTGTCGTAGAGTTGGCTCGTCACCCCGATATACAACGTGCCGTTGACGCCGCTTGCCATGATGTAGACGCACGGCTGTTTCGGCTTATCAAGCATCCAACGCTCGCCTGAAATGCAATCTCGCTTAGGTTCCCGCCTACGCGGGAATGACGACTAGTTTTTCTATCTACCGGGTCGAATACTCTCCAACGAATTAAATCCCACCATCGTCATCCCCGCGGCCTTGCCGAAGGCGAGCAAGAAACAAGGTGGGGACCCAAGCACGCCACGAACCAACGACAATGCGATCTACGTGGCACCACCACCACCTACTCGGCCGCCGTCCGCGCAGCGGCCTCCCGCGCATCGATTCGCGCTTCGATCTCGTGGCGGTAGTGGCGGATGAGGCCCTGGATCGGCCACGCCGCCGCATCGCCCAGCGCGCAGATGGTGTGCCCTTCGACCTGCTTCGTCACATCCCACAGCATATCGATCTCGCTTTTGTCGGCTTCGCCTTTGACGAGCCGTTCCATGACCCGCCACATCCACCCCGTTCCTTCGCGGCACGGCGTACACTGCCCGCAGCTTTCGTGCTTGTAGAAGTACGAGATGCGGGCAATCGCCTTGATGATGTCGGTCGACTTGTCCATCACGATCACGGCCGCCGTGCCGAGGCCCGACTTCTGCGCCGACAAGGCGTCGAAATCCATCGTCAGGTCATCGCAGGCGCGCGCCGGAATACATGGCACCGACGAACCGCCGGGTATCACCGCTTTGAGATTGTCCCAGCCGCCGCGCACTCCGCCGGCATGCTTGTCCAGCAATTCACGCAGCGGAATGCCCATTTCCTCTTCGACCACGCACGGCTTCTCCACGTGCCCTGAAATCTGGAACAGCTTGGTACCTGTGTTGTTCGGCTTGCCGAGGCTCGAAAACCACGTCGCACCGCGCCGCAGGATATCCGGAACGACGGCAATCGACTCGACGTTATTGACCGTCGTCGGCGCGCCATAAAGACCGCAACCGGCCGGGAACGGCGGCTTCAGGCGCGGTTGTCCCTTCTTGCCTTCGAGGCTTTCCAGTAGCGCGGTTTCTTCCCCGCAGATGTAGGCGCCGGCGCCGTGGTGGACGTAGAGGTCGAAGTCCCAGCCATGCACGTTGTCCTTGCCGATCAGCTTCGCCTCATAGGCCTGATCGACGGCCGCCTGGAAACGCTCGCGCTCGCGGATGTATTCGCCGCGAAAATAGACATAGCAGGTGTGCGCGCGCATCGCGAAAGAGGCAATCAGCGCGCCTTCGATCAACAGGTGCGGATCGTGCCGGCAGATCTCGCGGTCCTTGCACGAACCGGGCTCGGATTCATCGGCGTTGATAACGAGATAGGATGGCCGCGAGTCGTTCTTCGGCATGAACGACCACTTGAGCCCGGTCGGGAAGCCAGCGCCCCCGCGCCCGCGCAAACCGGAAGCCTTGACCTGGTCGATGATCCAGTCGTGCCCCTTGTCGATGAAGGTCTTTGTCTGGTCCCAGGCCCCGCGCGCCCGTGCGCCCTGCAGCCCCCAGTCCTGGAAGCCGTAGAGGTTCTTGAAGATGCGGTTCTCATCAGCGAGCATAGTGGTCTCTCGGACAGTGTTTCATGCGAAGGCAGTAGAGCGTAAGTTTCGCGCCGAAGCGGAACTCAGCACACATCCCTCCAGCTTTTGACGAACAAGCGCGCAACAAACCTTGTGGCAAGTGCGGCGCCAGCAGCAGTAGCGAGCCAGACCGGGTTATTCGTCACTCCCGTCAGATAGACGCCCGCCAGAATAATGGCGAGGCGCACAATGAAGATGACGGCCGATGGCTTGATCACGCCTTCTTCTCCGCGGCCAGCGCCTTGGCTTGGGCGATCCAGCCTTCCCGGCCGATGCGCCCCTTGAAGCTCAGGTAGTCGTCGACCCAGGCAACCGCTTCCGGAGTCCAGGCGGCGATCTGGTCGAAGTGATAGATGCCAAGCTCGTTGAGCGTGCGTTCCAGCTTCGGCCCAACGCCGCTGATGCGCTTGAGGTCATCCGCAGTGCCCCCGCGCGGCCCATCGAGCCCCTGGGGCCGGTGCCCGTCCGCCACCGTTTCCCCCGGATTGGCGATTTCCGCCACGACGCCGGCAAGTCCCGCTGCCCCGCCCGACGCCGCAGCCGGCATCACCACCGGCGCCCCCTTCGCACCGGATTTTGCCGCTCCCGCCTGCGCGGTCCGGGTGGTGCTGTATTCGTAGAGCGACGTCGGACCACCGGCGGGACACGACGCCTGCCGGCCGGCCTGCGAACCAGGCGGCGGCGGATTGCCCGCCGCGAACCCGTTGAGAAGCTTCTCGAACGAAGCCGGTGTCAGATCCTCGTAGGTATCCTTCCAGATCTGGACCATCGGCGCGTTGGCGCACGAGCCGAGGCATTCGACCTCTTCCCAGGAAAAATTACCGTCCCCCGACAATTCATGCGGCGACTTCGCAATTTTCCGTTTGCACACCGCGATCAGGTCTTCGGCACCCCGCAACATGCACGGTGTCGTACCGCACACCTGCACGTGGGCAATTTTGCCGACCGGAGCAAGCTGGAACATCGTGTAGAACGTCGCCACTTCGTAGACCCGGATATAGGCCATATCCAGCATCTCGGCGACGAGGCGGATCGCCGGTTCCGGCAACCAGCCATCGTGCTGCTCTTGCGCCCGCCACAATAGCGGAATCACCGCGGACGCCTGCTGCCCCGGCGGATACTTGGCGGTGAGCTTATCGGCCCAGGCAAGGTTTTCGGCGCTGAACTGAAAGCTGGCGGGCTGCTCTGGATGCAGGCGTCTAACGGCCATCGGGGCTCCTTGGCGTTGATCTCTTTCATGTCAACACTCGGCGGGCCGGCGTTGATCTCCTTCATGTCAACACTCGGCGAGCCGGCGTTGAGCCAATTCTGTCTACACCCGGCAAGCCGGTGTGAGTCTTAGTGTCAACACTCGGCAAGCCGGTGTGAGTCTTAGTGTCAACACTCGGCAAGCCGGTGTGAGTCTTAGTGTCAACACTCGGCAAGCCGGTGTTGAACAAACTCGGCCAACACGCGGCAGACAGGCGATTAACCGGTCACGCAAGATAATGCATCCGCTGTTGAACGGTGCGTGCACTTGCGTTCCTCAACTAAGGCGATGTTAGCCCGGAGGCAAGCCGATCAGAACGGAGCCATTGGTAGCAGTGGCCTTTTTATTTGCGCGCCGGTCCGCCAACACTGCGCAAGCTTGTGTTGGGAAGCCTTAGGTCCGCCAACACTGCGCAAGCTTGTGTTGGGCAAGATTCCCGCGCCTTGGCCTCGCTTCGCGCATCCAGCGCCTGACAACAAAGCGAAGCTGAAAATCAGGCGCAGACAAATGCACCCACCCGGTAATCTGCCTCAGCGCCGGTCGTCATACCGGCTGGACGAGCGGTCGTCGCGCTCCAGCAGCTCTGTGGGTGTCTTATGCTGCCAGCCCTGGATGCCGAACCCCAGCGGGATCGCAAACCAGCCGATAATCAACAAGAACGCAGCCGCCGGCGCCAGGAAGATCGAAATCTGCGACCCGACCCGCAAAAAACCTGTCCAGAAAACCGCCAACAGCAGCCCGCACCCGACGATGATCCAGCCGCCAAGATCTTCCCCGATCAGATAGGCGAACGCCAATCCGCACAGGAACGACACGGTACCGATCAGGATCGGGATGACCGGCAGGTCGGCCTGTAGCGCCCCCATCGGCCAGTTGTATCTGCGCGCGAAGAACCGGTAGGTGGCAAGGCTCAAGCCCCAGCCCAGTGCGGCGATAGCGAGAAGGAACAGGTTGTTGACCATCATGGCGAAGCGTCTTTCGAATTCAAACGGTGTGATCCTTGCTCATTCATGCCACCACGCGCACGAATGAACTAGAGGGGAAAGTGCCAAGCGGTTAAATCCGTTAACGATTCCGCCATCGCCGCCGTGCGCCGAAGGCCAATCCGGCACATAGAACCCCGGCCCCGCAGTGGAAGATGATCGCCGCCCTTGGCCCTCCGAATGCCCACACCACGGACGCATCCGACAGGCAGACCGCACCCCCCATTGCCAGCCACAAGAACAGCGCCCGCCAGTCCCGCAGATACGCAAACGCTATCGCCAGCCCGCCGAGCCACAAGTCGCGCAGACCAATGACGTAATGCAGGTAAGGCCCTTCCGCAGCGCGTCCCAGCCCGAAGGTGGCCGCTGCGCCATCCGGCACGATCAGAAACCGCAGGCCGATCACCATCAAGACCGCACCGACGAAAATCGAAAGCCACGCCACGTGCGTGCCCGCCGCATACCAATTCAACTCTGGTGGCCCCGGCGGGGACTCGCTATCCTTCAAAAAACGCTCCTGATTGAGCCCCACACACCGCTTATTTCAGCTCCCAGGTCACCGTAACCGAAGCCGCGAGGCTTTGCTCGCCCGCCTCGATCGGCACCGACATTGCCATCTCGCTGCGCGCCGCCCGCATCGGCCGCGGCCCCTCGTACCCGCCGCCGCCTTCACGGATCTCGATCACTTCGCCGACGCCGGCTCCCGCCGCCTTGGCGAACAGTTCCGCCCGCCGTCTGGCATTTGCGATCGCCGCCGTGCGGGCCTCGTCCGTCAGCGTCTCCGCCGCGCTCACCTCGAATGCGAGCCCACGCACCTGATTGGCGCCAAGCCCGATCATCTTATCGAGAATGTCGCCGACCGCCTTCAAATCCCGGGTGACAACGTTGACGTCGTTCGAAACCTGATAGCCGTCGATGCGCGGCGGCCGCCCGTCGCCAGAATGTTGATAGCGCGGATTGACGCTGAAATTCGAGGTCTGGATGTCTTTTTCCTCAATGCCGAGCGATTTCAGCCCGTCGATGAGGTTCGCCATCGTCTTGGTATTCGCGCTCGCCGCTTCCTTGGCGCTCGCCGCTTCGGTCTGCACGCCACTCGTTATCCGCGCCATGTCCGGCTTCGCCGAAATGCTGGCGCTGGCGCTGACGGTTACGGTGCGTTGCATATCCTTGTCTCCTGCCTGAACCGGCCCGAACGGGAAAACGGCCGCAGCCATGATGAGCGCAGCAGCAGCGGTCGAGAGGCGTCGCAAAATCATCGTTTCGCTTCCTTGAACGGCCAGGAACATAATGCCAACAGATCTTCTATTGCAGCCCGATGGCCCGGTGCATGATACACAAAAGACTTGGGAGAATTGCGTCTCAACTGCGAACTTTGCATGAGACCGTTCAGTCGCGCGCCGAACTCTGCTATAGCACCGCCTCCGCACGGCCGGTGAGAGCCGCCGGCGTGCGCTTGAGGTGGGCCTGTAGCTCAATGGTTAGAGCTGACGGCTCATAACCGTCTGGTTGCAGGTTCGAATCCTGCCGGGCCCACCAATCTTCATTTTGACGGCACGCCCAGAACTCGGCGCTATCGCATTGTCACCGGGGCAACCCGAATTCCAAGCTGGCAGATCAAGCGGAACCCGCGAATGATCCACGAAAACCTCAATCGCCCACGCACAATCGACGAACTTCGGTCGGCGATGCGCCACCTTTGCACGGAAGAGTCCGTCAAGCGCGGACTGGCCATCACAGTCCGCCCGAGCGATGTATTCATTTCCCCATACGCAAAAAGCGGCACAACCTGGTTGCAGCATGTCGCTCACGCAGTGCGCTCCGGCGGCTCAATGGACTTCCGCGAAATAAGCGACGTTGTTCCATGGCTGGAAATCGCATTTGATCTGGGTGTCGACCCGGACGCTGAGCAACAATCGTCGCCGCGGCTTTTCAAGGCACATCTTGATTGGCAGGACATTCCAAAAGGCGGGCGATATATCGTCTCGTTCCGCGATCCGAAGACGGTACTCGTCTCGATGCACCAATTCTTCGAAGGCTGGTTCTTTGAGCCAGGAAGCATCACGCTCGACGATTTGGGCCGGCAATTCTTTCTGGCCACCAGAAGGTACTATAAGCACATTCTGAGTTGGGCCCCGGCAATCAACGAACCTTACGTGCTGGCGCTGTCCTACGAGGACATGCTGCACTCGCCAGACAGCTTGCCGTCTGTCGTAGCTGACTTTCTGCAAATCGATGTCCCCGACGAAATACTGGCCAAGGTGGTTTCACAGTGCTCTCGGGATTTCATGGTCACCAACTCCTCCAAGTTCGACAACCGTGACATCCGCGAGAAGCGCGATCCTGTCATGGGATTGCCGCCGGGTGGCGCGAGTTTGAAGGTCCGGCGCGAGACGGTTGATAAGCCCAGGCTTTCGTCGGAGTTGGCGGCGGAGATCGACGAAGTCTGGCGCGAAACCGTCACACCGGCGCTCGGCTTTGCGAGCTACGAGGAATTTCGAAACTCTCTACCCAACCCACTGCGGGTCGATCGGTAAGACGGACTGTCGTGTGGCAGCACCCGCCGCCTATTGAATGCCACCACTGAGGCAACGTCCTTGACACCACGGGCACACCGCTTCCCACTCGAAACCGCTCGCCTCGAAGCTCTCGACCGGGGCCTTGCAGAAAGCATCGGCGCGCGCTTGTCGGGGCTCACCACCTCACCTGCCCCATATATCATCCATATGCTCGGTATCCCCGGTGCGGGCAAAACCACCTTCGCAAGAGCGCTTCACCCGAAGCTTTCTCGCACCGACCAACCCGAGCCTCTCTATCTCAGCTTCGATGACATCATGTCGACAATTCCAGGATATGCCCGCGACCCCGATCCCGTCGCCGCCCATGCCCGCTACGAATTGTCCGCCCGGACAGCCGGATACCATCTCCTGCGGCAAGCACTGGCGATGCGCGCCAGCATCCTCTTCGACCACGGCGGCGCCAACCCGGATCATGTCAGCATCCTCGAATATGCACGCAACGGCCTGGACTATAAAACCGCGGTGATCTACATTCCTTGCGAACCAGAAATCGCTGCGGAACGAATTGAAAAGCGCAGCGCAAATGAAGGCCGCCACACTCCTCCCCATTACATCGAGGAACGTACGTTTCTGATTGAAAAACTGCTTCCCGCCTACGTGAAACTCTCCGATGCGTTCTTCACTTTGAAGCCGTCACAAACGCAACTCGAATGCGCGGACATTTTCGCCGAGATCGCAATTGCCGTTAATTGTATTCGCGCACCGGATTCAAATTGACGAGGCTCCCGGCTGACAACCCCGCTCCCCACAGCGGTCGCTGCGGGGATTCAATGGCCTCCGTTGGAATTCAGTCGAACTTAGCGCAGTCTACCGTCATGCTGTCGGTAGACTGCGCAAAAGGTCGACAATAAATTTCGTTACCAGCATGTCAGCAGGTCCCATCAACATATTGATCGGAAATGTTATAATCGAACGGTCCGCGCACATGCCAACAGGCCAGACGGGGGCCCGGCGTCGGCTCATCCATCCATCCACTCGGTGAATTCCGGATCGAAGTTCTGGTCCGGATAACTTCCATAGGGCGGATGCGTCAGACCGAGACCGGGCTGCATCCACCACTCCGCTTCGCGCGTGCCGGCCGGAAGCCGCCCTGAGGCTTCCAGAAATCCTGGAAACGGATCCTTTCGCCAGATCAGCTTGCCGCCGTTGGGCAGTGCGAACACCTCACCCTCCCGCATTCGCGCGGCGAAATCCCGGTATCCGTCTTCGGTGTGCTCGAACCCCAGATACTGGTAGAAGACTTCACCGATATCGATATGTGATCCATCTTCACGCTTCCATTTCACGAACGGCATCAATCACACTCCCTATGCCTTGCGCCTCCATTCCCCGGATCAATAAACCAAACCGCGCACTCCGCATTTGATCTCGCAACGGCCACCATGCCAAGTAGATCGTATGACCATCCCGCCAGCGCCGAAAACCGCTACGCCGCTTCGCATCCTGCTCATCTCCGATGGGCGGCCGGGACATTTCAACTTGTCGGAAGGGATTATCGCAGCCCTGGCGCGACGGCGCGCGGTCGAGGTCAACCGTCTCGAAGTCCGCAAGCCAGGCTGGGTTCCAGGTGCACACCTCTCTGCAATCACCAACGCCAAAGTTCCACCCCACCGCGTACTGCGAACGATCTACCGCATTTCACCCGATCTGCTGGATCGGCCGGAATTGATCGTTTCGGCAGGCGGCAATACGCTTGCAGCCAATAACGCAGCCGCCCGCATCACAAAAGCCCCCAACGTTTTCTACGGCTCGTTGCGGCGCTTTCGGCCGGCCGACTTCGCCCTCGCGATGACGTCGTATGCCGCCGACGCCAACGCGCCAAACCGGCTGATGTGGTTGAAGCCCTCGAAGCTTGATCCGGACACATTGGTGAAACCCTCAACCCGCGATCGTCGCGACCATCGACCCCCGCAAACCTTCGGCCTCATCATCGGTGGCGATGCCGGAACCGTTCGCTTCGCCGATACCGATTGGATCGAACTCCTCAGGTTCATCGACACCTGCCGGACAGAGTTTGGCGGGCGGTGGATCGTAGCCAACTCACCGCGCACGCCGGAGTCGATCTCCGATCGGCTCGCACAACTGGCAGGTTCCCCCGACAGTCCTATCGCGAGATACATAGATGTCCGCACTGCGGGCGCCGGCACCCTTGGCGTCCTGCTGGCTCAATCCGCAGCCGTCGTCTGCACAGCCGACTCGAGCACGATGCTCTCTGAAGCCGTCTGGATGCAACGCCCCGTGATCGCCGTCGCCCCGCGCGATTACTCGCTGCCGGAAAATGAAACAGCCTACCGTAAATGGCTGCAGCAGAACGGCTGGACTGGAGCGATGCCGATTGCCGGATTGACACCCGAAAAATTCAAATCGCATTTGGCGCGCATCAAGCCGCTCGCGGAGAACCCGCTCGATCAACTCGCCGACGAATTGCAGCGCCGCCTGCCCGCACTCTTCGTCACAGCACCCTAACCCCC
>Ga0180009_10005975_pt1 | contig 12904 bp, 11 predicted proteins | sample OS_PC_MetaG_FD_123537 | JGI IMG/M metagenome (GOLD analysis project Ga0180009, IMG submission 123537) | Groundwater microbial communities from the Aspo Hard Rock Laboratory (HRL) deep subsurface site, Sweden - OS_PC_MetaG | ecosystem: Environmental > Aquatic > Deep subsurface > Groundwater...
GGCGCAGCAACTGCGATTGATCGTAACGGACGATCAGGTCATTGGCCGAGGCCGCGCCGGCCAGCGCGCTGAGGGCTGCGGCCAGGATCATCGAAAGTGGGCCTTGTGCGCGACGGTCTTGGGGGCGACGGTCTTGGGCGCGACGGCCTTGGGCGCGACGGAATGTCGAATTCAGCATGAAAGTCTCTCCTTTCAGGGAGTGTCGCACGCGATTAGGCCAGGAAATTATGAACGAAGTGCAAACGCCTGCACTGCGTTGGTACGTTCAGTGCGTTCGCCCGCGCTCATATGGGCGTTGCCACGCCCACGCGCCCTGCCGGATCGATCAAGTCGTCGACGCCAGGAACATCATGTCTGATTCGATCAAGACTTCCGAAGTACAACGCCAATCCGGCAGCATCGCCTCGGCTACAATACAGTCTGCATTTTATCCGCCGCAGGGCCGAGTAACAAACTATTATCCATCGCGAACGAGGATTTATCAGATTGATCAAAGTATAGATTTTGGAAAAATTGCCGGGTAACTTGAGGAAGTCATGTTTGACTTGATGTTATTGTGGCTGGGACACAGTTTATTTGTTTTTAAGTGCACTATTAACGCCTATAAATATTTGGAAGTAACTAGGGATTAATGCCTTGGGCTTAGATTGGTTCTTGTCGACGGCGCAAACAAACAACGCGTCGGGCAATCATGACGAGCAAATCTTGCATCACATTGGGAGAGTTACCATGCAGAAGATCCACGCATTCGCTAAAGACGAGTCGGGCGCAACCGCAATCGAATACGGCCTCATCGCTTCCGTTGTCGGCGTCGGCATCATCACCGGCCTCGGCTTCCTGCGCGACTCCTTGAACGCTCTGTTCACCGAAATCATCGGTTTCCTCTGAGTCAAGGTCTCGCGAGCCAAACGGCATTGCGAACGAAAGGAAGCCACCCGGTTCGTCCGGGTGGCTTTCTTGCTTTTAAAGGCGCTTGCACCAGCCGACAGGCTGCTATTCCGTCTGTTGCGCTTGGTTCCCAAGCGTCAGCCCGGCACATCGATTTCGTCAGGTGTCGGTGTTCTGGGTTCACAGACTTTTGCGGGCCTGCCCCCGGAATCGAATATCTGTTTTAGAATACCGACGCCCCCCCCAGGTGAAATAAGTCGGGGAAGTAAGAAAGCAATTGTATCGGAAGCAGTCAAACCAATTTCCCTTGGGGTGGTTGCATAAAATGAAGCAGCAATGGTAACTATTTGCTCACCCGGTTTGTTTTTTTGCTGCGGCGTCGAGCTGGAACGCATTATCCGTGCCGGGTGGGAATTTGCGCCAATAATATAGGTATATAGGCTCGGCTGGGCGCGAGGCGGATTGCCGTATCAATATCCAAATGCGATTTAATGGATTTGAGTTACCCTTTATTTACTACAAAGTGCAGCATTAACGCATTGCAATAATTGGGTGTAACTGGAGATTAATTGCTGGGGCTTAGATTGGTTCTTGTCGACGGCGCAAACAAACAACGCGTCGGGCAATCATCACGAGCAAATCTTGCATCATCTTGGGAGAGTTACAATGCAGAAGATCCACGCTTTCGCTAAAGACGAGTCGGGCGCTACCGCAATTGAATACGGCCTTATCGCTGCCGTTGTCGGCGTTGGCATCATCACCGGCCTCGGCTTCCTGCGCGACGCCTTGAACGCTCTGTTCACCGAAATCATCGGTTTCCTCTGAGTCAGGGTCTCGCAATCCGAAAGGCATTGCGAACGAAAGGAAGCCACCCGGTTCGCCCGGGTGGCTTTCTTGCTTTTAAAGTCGCCTGCGGAGCTGGCCTTGGTAGGAAGCCCGCATTGTCGCCGATCCAGGAGTGTTTCGCGATATGCCAAAAAATGCTGTCGGCCCCCGTTAACCCATTCTTTGGCGAATTCACAAACTCAGCTTCGGACAATAAATTGAGCTACAGTCTGTTAGTGTATTAGGGGCTAATGTTTTTATACAAAAGACCTTGGATGGCGGCTATGAAAAGCCGAATAAAAAGGTGAGAGTGGAGAGACAGGGTATGAAGAAGCGTTTTCTATTCAGCAAAAACGAAGACGGTGCTACCGCGATCGAATACGCATTCATCGCGTCGATCGTCGGCGTCGGGATCATATCCGGACTGCAGCTCCTGCCACCGGCACTGAACGCGGTCTTCGCCGAAGTCGCCAGCTACTTCTGAAGCCGGCTGCGCGCGACAATCGATGACTACTTCTCAGCGGCTCGCAGTTTGGGCCGCTGCTTGTCTTGCCAAGCCAGCCGGTCTTGCCAAGCCAGCCGGTCTTGCCAAGCCAGCCGGTCTTGCCAAGCCAGCCAGTCTTGCCAAGCCAGCCGGTCTTGCCGATCCTGCCAGTCTGGAGAGGTCAAGGCACATCGATGGCCAGCGGGCATTAAGCATAAATTAGGCTGCACGCATCATGATCCGCTGAAAGTTGTTGTGTGGTGAGTTCGGAGGTTGGTGTTGTGATGGCGTACGGTCTGCTCTTGGTTTTTCCCGCTGTGATGATTCTTGCAGCGCTCAGCGATTTGTTCACGTTGACGATCCCCAACCGGCTTTCGATCATCCTGGTCGCGGTGTTCTTCCCGCTTGCCTTCATCGCCGGCCTCCCCCTCGAAACGATTCTGATGCACCTCGGAGCCGGCGCCGGCATTCTGTTCATCGGCTTCCTCCTCTTCACCACCGGAACTTTTGGTGGTGGCGATGCCAAACTGCTCGCCGCTGCCAGCCTTTGGGTCGGAATTACGCCTCTTGCGGATTTCTTCTTCTATATGGCGCTGTTTGGCGGCGCGCTTGCGATCGTCGTATTGCTTTATCGCCGTGTCCCCGACGTCTTCGTCGTCGGCCCTGCTTGGGCTCAGCGGCTGCACACCAAGGGGACCGGCATCCCTTACGGCGTCGCGATTTCAAGTGCCGCTTTGCTAACCTTCCCCGCCACCCAGCTCTACGCCTTGATCGCCGGATAAACTCGACGCGCCAGCAGGTTAGCCCGCTGGCGCGGAGGCTCGGCGCCGCGTTGCCCAAAAGCCACTCTTCAAGACTTGGTTGCCCGGCGCGTCGCTTTCCGACGGCGGTTAACCCGGTATTGACGTTTCTCGACCAGAGTAAACCCCGAAGTTGGCAGGAGAGTCCTGCCCGGTATTGAGGGGCCTTTGCGCGATGAAACGAGCACAAGTCATCGGAATTGTGGTTGCCGGGGTTGCTGGCATCGCCGCATTTGCAATGATGAACGGCATGGTCAACCAGAAGAAGGAAACGATCACCAAGCAGGTGGTGATCAATTCCACTGAAGTGCTGGTGGCAGCCAAGGACGTCGGACTTGGCGAGGTTATCGCCGAGCATCACTTCACCTGGCAGAAGTGGCCACTCGACGGCGTCAAGCCGGGAATGATCACCGAATCGCGCTCCTCCCAGATGCATGAACTTGCAGGCTCGATCGCCCGTTCGCCGATCATCGCCGGTGAACCGATCACCGTGCACAAACTGATCAAGGCAGGCCAGGGCGGTGTCGTTGCAGCGATTCTCCCCTCCGGCTTCCGCGCCGTTTCGACACGAATCGAGCCGCGTACCGCCGTTGGCGGTCTGATCCTACCCAACGACCATGTCGACGTAATCCTGATCCGGTCCGTTCGTAACCGCACGGGCAAGGAGGATTTCGTCGCCGACACCTTATTCCGGAACGTCCGTGTCCTCGCCATCGGTCAGCAGATCGAGGCGACCAGCGGCAAGCGCTCCGCCGATTCCAGTGGTTCCACAACGACAGCGACCCTCGAGCTGACCCCGCGTCAGGCAGAGTTGTTGGCACTCGCCAACTCAATGGGCGAGATCACGCTGTCGCTGCGTTCGGTCGCTGATTTGAAAACCGACGGGCAGAACCAGACCGGTAATGCCCTCAATCGTGAAGAGACTAACTCCGTCAGTGTTTTGCGTTATGGAGCCAAGTCGCGTGCGTACGGCGTCAACTGATCGCCTGTGTGTAGCTCGTGAAGAGGCTGAAAACGATGTATGACAGGACTTCCAACGTCTGGGGCTTGGCCCTGGTCGCAACTCTGACGCTTTTCCTTGCCCTCGCCGGCTTGGGTTCTGACAGCGCCAACGCACAAAGCCACCGCGGCGGCGACGAATCTGCCGAATCGCGGGGACCGATGAACCACAACTCACTGGTCCGCATTCCGGACACCAGTGCGTTGCCCTACACTCGCAACATTCGCATCGGTCTTGGCAAGTCCGTCCTGGTCGAATTTCCCCGCGATGTTCGAGACGTGATGGTTTCGAACCCGCAGGCAGTTGACGCGGTCGTGCTCTCTTCGAACAGGGTCTTCCTGCTCGCCCGCCGCATCGGTGAAGCGAACGCCTTCTTCTTCGACCATAACGGCGAGCAGTTTGCGACGCTGGAACTCTTCGTGGAGCGCGAAACCGCTGGCCTTGAAGCCATGCTCAATCGCCTCATCCCCGGCGGGAAGATCAGCGTGGAAATGATCAACCAGACGGTTGTTCTGACCGGCCGCGTTCGTGCTCCTGCCGATTCCGCCCGTGCCTCGAACATCGCCAAGCAGTTCGTCACCGTCGAGTTCGAAACCAAGGGTGGAGATAACGCAGAAGGCACCGCCGTCAAGAAATTCGAGAAGACGGATGGCGAAAGCGTCGTCATCAACCTCCTGCAGGTCGAAGGCGAAGAGCAGGTGATGCTCCGTGTCGTCGTGGCTGAAGTCCAGCGTTCGATCCTGAAGCAGTTCGGCATCAACCTCGGCGCGCAGATAAATTCTGGCAACTTCCTCACCGGCGTTCTCACCGAGAACTCGCTGCCGCTGACAACCGGTGAAGGTCTTGGCGGCCTGCCGTTGGCCGGCTTTGCAACCGGTCTCGCAGGGCAGCCTTTGCAGCTCTTCAACAACTTTGCCGGCAGCGGTGGCTCCGACGATACCTTGCCATTTGGCAACTCCGGTATTGCGGGCTCCTGGGGCACCGGCAACCAGCGCGCCGCCTACACTTTGCGCGCCCTTGAGCGAAACGGTCTCATCAAGACGCTTGCCGAGCCCAACCTGACAGCGGTCTCCGGTGAAACGGCAAAGTTCCTGGCAGGTGGCGAGTTCCCGATACCCGTTGTCGACTCCCAGGGCCAGACCAGCGTCATCTTCAAGGAATTCGGTGTCGGCGTCGCGTTCACCCCGAACGTCATGTCCGAGGGCCGCATCTCGCTGAAGATCGAAACCGAAGTCTCCGAGCTCTCCAACCAGGGCGCGGTTCAGATCGGCAGCCTCCAGATCCCTGCCATCAAGACCCGCCGGGCCAATTCGACTGTCGAATTGCCCTCCGGCGGCTCGTTAGCGATTGCCGGTCTCATTTCCGAGGATACCCGTCAGAACGTCGACGGCTTCCCCGGTCTGAAGGACGTACCGATCATCGGCACTTTGTTCCGTTCGCGCGACTTCATCCGCCAGGAAACCGAACTCGTGGTCATCGTTACGCCGTTCGCGGTTCGCCCGACTTCGACCAAGGAGCTGGCCCGTCCGGCTGACGGTCTGGCTGAGGCAACCGACATGAAGGCGAACTTCCTTGGTCACATGAACCGCATCTACGGCCGCGGCACCGCCATCCCCGATGGGGGACTGAAGGGTGACTACGGTTTCATCGTTGAATGAGCCGGCAGCGGACGAGGAGAAAGACAATGAAGAACTTCAAGGCAAGAGAACTCCGCAGCGGTTCGCTCGTTCTGGCTGCAACCCTCTCGGCAATCGCCCTGGGTGGATGCATGCACGGAAGCGAGCCAGGCTCCCGCGTCGCGGGCTGGACACTGATCGAACCGTCACAACGCCACCCCATCATGGTGTCCCAGGAACCGACGGTTCTGCCGTTGCGGATCAATCGGGGTTCCTCCGGATTGTCGCCGCGCCAGCGCGCTGAGATCGTCGATTTCTACGCGCACTTCCGCGCCCAGAGTTCCGGCGGCGGACGGGTCATCGTCCAAGCGCCGAGCGGGTCGCCTAACGAGGTTGCCGCCATGCAGGCCGTCCAGGAAGTGCGCGCACTCCTGGAAAGCGAAGGTGCCGGCGAAGGTGACATCAACGTCGAAGCCTACCACAGCGACGGTGACCCCCAGCCACCGATCCGCCTGTCCTACATGAAATACGTCGCTGAGGCGCCAGATTGCGGCATGCGGCCGACCAATCTCGCGCAAGAGCCGGCCAACCTCCCCTACCCAAACCTTGGCTGCGCGACTCAGCGCAACTTTGCTGCCCAGGTAGCCAATGCTTCCGATCTCATTCAGCCCCGCGGAATGACCTCGCGTTCATCCGAGCGCCGCGACGTTATCTGGAACAAGTACATCAAGGGTGAGACGACCGGGGCGAAGAAGACCGAAGAAGAAAAAGTCAAGGTCAAGAGCGCCAATTAATTCGAGCAGGAATGATCATGTCCAACGAAGCCGCAAACATGCATGACGACGTCGCCTTGGCTGGCCGGCAGGTTGCCACGGTCCCCGCCGGAGGCGAGTCTGCCAGCGACGGGAGCGTCGAACGCGCCCGCCCCGTGCCGCGTATCTCCATCCAGGCCTTCTGCGAAACAGAAAGCTCGGCCCAGGCGGTCCAGGCCGCTGCCGAGGATCGACGTTTGTCGAAAACGCACGTTTCGGTCCACATGGGCGGCACGCCGGCTGCTGTTGCCCATTATCAGGAGAGCACGACACCGAACTTGATCGTGATCGAGTGCTCGGCGACTCGCGAACAGCTTCTTGCCGAACTCGACATGCTCGCCGAGCACTGCGATGCCGGCACCAAGGTTGTCGTCATCGGTCACATCAACGAAGTGATCCTTTATCGCGAACTTCTGAAGCGTGGCGTCAGCGAGTACCTTATTGTGCCAATTGCCCCGCTCGATCTCATGGAGAGCATCTCCAATCTTTATAACGATCCAACGTCGGACCCTGTCGGCAAGGTTTATGCCTTCATCGGCGCCAAGGGTGGGGTCGGCTCCTCGACCATCTGCCATAACGCATCCTGGATCCTCTCCGAAGTCCTGCAATCCGATCTCGTCATCGCTGATCTCGATCTGGCTTTCGGAACAACCGGTCTCGACTTCAATCAGGACCCCGTCCAGGGTATCGCCGAAGCGCTCTCGAGCCCCGAGCGACTCGACGAGGTTCTACTCGACCGGCTTCTCACCAAGTGCTCCGAGCACCTGTCGATATTTGCCGCCCCGGTTATCCTCGAGCGCGACTACGATCTTCAGGTGGACGCCTGCGAAACGGTCGTCGATGTCGTCCGCCAGAACGTGCCATATGTGACACTCGACCTGCCGCATGTCTGGACCGCCTGGTCGAAGCGCCTGCTGCTGCAGGCCGACGAAGTTGTGATAACGGCAGTGCCTGATCTGGCCAACCTGCGCAACGCAAAGAACATCATCGATCTGCTGAAACAGACCCGCAAGAACGAAAACAGGCCGCATCTCGTACTCAACATGACGAAGATGCCCAAGCGGCCCGAGATCACCGCGCGCGACTTCGAGCAGGCGCTTGACATCAAGGTCACCGCTGAAATCGAATTCGATGCGGAAACCTTCGGCCAGGCCTCCAACAACGGTCAGATGATCGAGGAGTTGAATCCCAAGGCGAAGGCAGCGTCCATCCTGCGCGATATCGCGATGACCGTCGCCCACCGCCAGGAAGCCCGCCCGGAGAAGAAATCCGCATTGGGCTTCCTTGATAAACTGAAACTCAAGCGGGCGTGAACCACGGCGGGCATTGGCGGCTGCAATCGCAACGGTTCATCCCCGTCTCACTGGTGCCGTACGACAAACTGGAGCCCGCCTGCGGACGCTTTCACGAACGAGCGAACAGGCGGGCTTCTGAGTCCCCATAAGAAGCATTTGGAAACGAATGTTTAGGGACTCTCTCTCATAATAGAGACGAATACCGAGGCAAGACTTCTAGGAGTGAGCGAGCAATGTTCGGCAAACGCACGAACGATCCTTCGAGCGTAGCGACCAAGGCACCCAAGCCGGTCGCCGCACCGGCAGCTGGAGCTTCGGCATCCTCGCCGGCCCAGAGTGCGCCGCAGCCATCCCCGGCCGCCAAGGCACCGCCGGCGGCTGCCAAGCCGGAGGCCGAAAAGCAGCGGTCGCATTCGGAAGACTATTACGACGTCAAGACGACGGTCTTCAACGCACTGATCGACACCATCGACCTGACGCAGCTTTCCAAGCTCGACTCCGTCGCCGCTCGCGAAGAGATCCGCGATATCGTCAGTGAGATCATCCAGCTCAAGAACGTCGTCATGTCGATTGCCGAGCAGGAGGAACTGCTCGAAGACATTTGTAACGACGTGCTCGGCTACGGTCCGCTGGAGCCGCTTCTGGCCCGCGACGACATCGCCGACATCATGGTCAACGGTGCCTCGACGACCTTTATCGAAGTCAACGGCAAGGTCCAGAAGACCGGCGTGCGCTTTGCCGACAATACGCAGCTGATGAATATCTGCCAGCGGATCGTGAGCCAGGTCGGCCGACGCGTCGATGAATCGAGCCCGATATGCGACGCGCGCCTGCCGGACGGTTCCCGTGTCAACGTCATCGCCCCGCCGCTGGCCATCGACGGCGCCGCATTGACGATTCGAAAGTTCAAGAAGGACAAGCTGAAGCTCGAGCAACTCGTCAAGTTCGGCTCGATCACGCCTGAAGCCAAGACCATTCTGGAGATCATCGGCCGCGTCCGCTGCAACGTCCTGATCTCCGGCGGTACGGGTTCCGGCAAGACGACACTTCTCAACTGTATGACCGGTTCGATCGACTCCGACGAGCGCATCATTACCTGCGAAGACTCCGCCGAACTCCAGCTCCAGCAGCCCCACGTCGTGCGCCTCGAAACCCGTCCGCCCAACCTCGAAGGCGAGGGCGAGATCACCATGCGCGCACTCGTCAAGAACTGTCTGCGTATGCGTCCCGAACGCATCATCGTCGGCGAAGTCCGCGGCCCCGAGGCCTTCGACCTTCTGCAGGCTATGAACACCGGCCACGACGGCTCGATGGGAACGCTCCACTCCAACTCCCCGCGCGAAGCGATCTCACGTCTTGAATCGATGATCATGATGGGCGGTTTCGCCCTTCCGGTGAAGACGATCCGCGAAATGATCGTCGGCTCCGTCGACATCATCGTTCAGGCATCCCGTCTGCGCGACGGTACCCGCAAGATCACGCACATCACCGAGGTGATGGGCATGGAAGGCGAAGTCGTGACGCTGCAAAACCTCATCCTCTACGAGATCACCGGCGAAGATGCGAACGGCAAGCTGATCGGACGCCACCGCTCGACCGGCATTTCGCGTCCGGCATTGTGGGAACGGGCCAGCTACTACGGCGAGACCGATCGTCTCGCTGAGGCCCTGTCCGCCTCCGAGGTCTACGACGAACACGGCAACCCAATAGGTGAAGCCAATGGCTAGTCCCGATCTTCTGTTTCCCCTGTTCGGCGCCATCGCCGTTTCGGCACTGATTTTCACGCTGATCTACCCGATATTCGGCGCCGACAAGTCCGCCGAGAAGCGCATGGCGAGCGTGACCGAGAACCGCCAGGTGAAGGTAGCCTCGCGCAGCGCTGCCGATAATGCAGCGAACCGGCGCAAGCAGGTTTCCGACAAGCTGAAGGAGCTCGAAGACCGCCAGAAGCAGAAGGAGAAGATCAATCTTCGACTGCGCCTGCAGCGCGCCGGTCTCAAGATGACGCCACAGGCGTTCTGGATTACCAGCGCCGTCTTTGGTGCGGTGTGTGTGGTGACCGTCGTTCTGTCTCTCGAAAGCTCGCTACTGACCCACGTAGCCGCGATGGTTTCCGGATTCGTTGGAATGTTCGGCGTGCCGCGCTGGATGCTGGGCAAGCTGACCAAAAAGCGCCAGCAGAAGTTCCTCGCTGAAATGGCCAACTCGCTTGACGTTGTGGTCCGTGGTGTGAAGTCCGGTCTGCCGCTCAACGAATGTCTTCAGATCGTCGCCCGCGAAAGCCCCGAGCCGATTGCCTCCGAATTCAGGGAAGTCGTCGAACAGCAACGCGTCGGCATTCCGCTCGGCGAAGCACTCGAACGACTTGCCGACCGCATGCCGCTGCCGGAAGTCCGCTTTCTCACGATCGTTATCGGCATCCAAGCCCAGGCCGGCGGCAACCTGTCCGAAGCGCTCGGCAACCTGTCCGAAGTGCTGCGTTCGCGCATTCGCATGGCCATGAAGGTGAAGGCGCTGTCGGCTGAAGCCACCGCTTCTGCTGCCGTGCTCGCCTCTCTGCCGCCAGGCGTGATGATCATGGTCTACTTGTCGTCGCCTGACTATATCATGCCGCTGCTGACGACCAAGATGGGACACTTCATGATCGGTGTCGGCCTGTTCTGGATGGGTTGCGGCGTGCTCGTGATGCAGAAGATGATCAATTTCAAGTACTGACTTGAACTCCACCGGTGGCTCGTGCGGGCCGCCTCTCGACACGGACGAAGGACGTCGAAATCGCCATGATGGAATTCATCGACACAGTCATGCGGCCGCAGTTCCTCATCACGCTGCTTGCGGCAGTATCGGCCTTTGCAACGGTGATCACGATCGCGATTCCGATCATGTCGAGCGACCGCATGAGCCAGCGCATGAAGGTCATGGCCACCGAGCGCGACAAGATGCGGGCTCAGCGGATGGCTGAACTGGCCGCCGAACGTCCCGGTGCCAACCTTCGCCAGGCCCCGAATGGCTACATGCAGCAGATCGTTGATCAGCTCAACCTGCGCAAGCATTTCGACTCCGAAGAGGTGCGGACCAAGCTGAAGATGGCCGGCCTGCGCGGCCAGGCGCCACTCGTCACCTACATGTTCTTCCGCCTCGCCATGCCCTTCATCGTTTTCTTCGGCGCCCTCTTCTACATGTTCGTGGTAGCCGAGTTGTCCTACCCGCCGCCGGTCAAGGTGTTCTTCGCCGTCATCGCGGGCGTCATCGGTTACTATCTGCCCAACGTCTTCATCGTGAATATGGTGCAAAAGCGCCAGCAGGCGATCAAGCAGGCGTTCCCCGATTCGCTCGACATGCTGCTCATCTGCGTGCAGTCGGGCATGTCGGTCGAAGCCGCGTTCGGCAAGGTGTCGAAGGAGGTCATGGCGACCTCTCTTGAACTGGCCGAAGAGCTTTCGCTGACGACCGCCGAATTGTCCTACCTTCAGGAACGCCGCCTGGCGTTCGAAAACCTCGGCAAGCGCACCGGCATCCCCGGCGTGAAGGCCGTCGCGACGGCGCTCATCCAGGCTGAACGCTACGGCACACCGGTGTCTCAGGCGTTGCGCGTCATGGCCAAGGAAAACCGCGATATCCGCATGTCGGAAGCCGAAAAGAAGGCTGCCGCCCTGCCGCCGAAACTGACCGTGCCGATGATCCTGTTCTTCCTGCCGGTTCTTTTCGTCGTGATCCTGGGTCCCGCCGCGATCACGCTCTGGGGCGGCTGATTGGCTTTTCAACACTTGCTGAAGCCGTATTGGGCCGGCCACCTGCGGTCCGCTTGATTGGGGGGGCTCGCCCCGCCACACACCATGCTCACGGCTCACTGCTGAACAGCAGTAATTTGCCGCTTCCACACGACTTTAGACCGTCAACACAAGCTTGCGCGCTCCAACATCGGCTCGCCGAATGTTGGGCAAACAGGTGTTGAGCAAAGGAAGTGTGGAGCAAAGACGACCTGTCTGGGCATCCTACCCAACACTGCGCCAAGCTTGTGTTGGCGGACGAAGGCGCAAAAAATTTGCCCGCACCCGAACCGCAAATGGCTCTGCCCGTGGCGGGCTGCCATTGTTACAGATCCGAGTGCGGGCCCCCCCAAACCGTCAGTGACCAAAACACCTCTAACACCCGCGGGGTGGATGTGTCGGGGCATTCGCGGCCGTTTCAGTTCCCGGTCCCTTTGCGTAGATAAAGCACCGGAATCTGCCTTGCAATTTGGGGAAATTGGAACTTTTCATAATGTCTATGCGCCAACCACCTGAACTGTGTGGGTGTCTCGCCTAGCAAATTAACGCGACGCCATGTCGGCGCGCAACGGCTTCAGGTCTGGCGATTTCAGGGTCGAACGTCCAAAGACATTCAGACCAATGTCCGTGTGGCTTTCGCTGTTAGTCTGAAAGGGAGAATATGTCGCCGCGCTGCCGGTCCCAGAGCGTAAAATGAGATGTGGCGAAGAGAGGATAACCGATGACCTACGACACTCTCGTCTTGATCCAGACCGTCGCGCAGGGGTTCTTCCTGCTCTGCGTGCTGTTGGGCGCACTGCACTTGGTGGCCGGCTTGATCAAGCCGGCGTGGGTCCGGCTATCGAAACGCGGCTGGGTTATCGGCCGGACGCTTCTCGCCTGGTTGGTTGGATTGGTCGTTGTCGGCGGAGCGATCGGCTACACCCACTCGCACCCGCTGGGCCCGCACGCTTTCAACAGCTATATGAAGGGCTACATCGCCGCCGAATGCGCCGCCGGCACGACCACCAGCAAGGTGGCTGATATTTGCGACGAACTCAAACAGCAGTGTTCCGTCCCGACTCTATTTCCGCCCTGCGAAACCTACCACGCGGAACGGAAGCGGCTGGGGCTGGAATGAGGCAGAATTCATTTGAAAATGCAAACTGGCATCAGGCAGCGAAAGGGCCGCCCGGAGCGACCCTCTAGTGTGGCGTCGCGCCTTAATTGACCTGTTGGTGCCGCACAGGAGTTGTCAATTGAGGCGCGCTGAACGCCACACTAAGCCATTGTTTTCGCTAGTGGCCTTCCGGTCTCGCCTAAATCGTCAGCGGTTGCGGCCAGCACACCGATTTAGGCGAGACAGGCCACTAGTGTTCTGGATCAAACATTTGATTCCCGGGTGGAGGTCGTCAAATGTTTGTGAATCCAGAAC
>Ga0180009_10005976_pt1 | contig 12901 bp, 12 predicted proteins | sample OS_PC_MetaG_FD_123537 | JGI IMG/M metagenome (GOLD analysis project Ga0180009, IMG submission 123537) | Groundwater microbial communities from the Aspo Hard Rock Laboratory (HRL) deep subsurface site, Sweden - OS_PC_MetaG | ecosystem: Environmental > Aquatic > Deep subsurface > Groundwater...
TTTTTTTGCTTCTTCTGCTATTGCTTTTGCAAGAAGGTTGTAGTGTGAAAATCTCATCATCTCTGATTGCATATTTCTTATCAGTCGGCTGTTTATGTTCGCCAGGTTTTTTATCTCTGGAAACATTGACAAGAGTTCTCCTTCTGTAAATTGTGCTATTACTGCACCCGTTGAATAATCTACTTTTGAAGCTATAGTTCCGCCTGTGTGCAGTATTGACATTGTTGGAAGATTCTTCTTCACAACATTTTTTTCAGGAGGTACTTTTAGCTCTGATTTTTTCTTCAAAAGTTCAGTCTTTGTTATTGATTTTTTCTTTAGTCCAACATTGTAACCGCTCGAAAGTTTTATGTCTAGAAAATCAGGCTTTTCCTGAGACATCAGTATTCCTTCAAAGATTTTATCCTTGTAAAAAACCCTTATTTTATCTCCTGCACCAATCATGTTACTGGTTAAAGAAGTGAGTGTTTATAAAATTTACTAGAAAAAAAGATTAAAAATCAACAAAAATCTGATGGAATTGTCTAACCACAACCTTTAGGTTGTGGTATGAACAACAGTTCTTTCGAAAATTAGATTTTTGGGATTTCCAAAATGTATTTATCCTCAACCTAAAGGTTGAGGTATTGTACATTTTGTTAAGAAAAAAATTATTTTCTTGGTCCTTTAAGATATTTGTTAAAGTCGGTCTCTGTTGACATGATGACTTTTGCGCCGTCTAATGCAACAGGATAGCTTTCAAGCGTTCTCCAAAGGTTATAAAATTTTGGATTCTTAGAGTACGCATTTGCGTATATCTCCAAAGCCTTCGCATCTCCTTCTCCCCTAGTTTTTTCAGCCTTCTCATAAGCACTACTAAGTATTTCTGTTCTTTGTCTATCAGTTTCAGCTCTTATCTTTGTAGCTTCTTCTTCACCCTGAGATCGATACTTAGTTGCGATTCTGTTTCTCTCAGCTATCATTCTGTTATAAACACTCTTAGCGTTTTCAACAGGCAGGTCTGCTCTTTTTATCCTGACATCAATTATCTCAATTCCGTACTCATCAGCTTTTTGGTTGCATAGTTCAGTGATGTATTTCATCACTTTTTCTCTGCCAACTTCTATATTTTCAAATTCTATTTCTGTTGTTTTTTCCATGGTGTTTGTGCTTCTTACAAGCTCAATTAGATTATTCTGTCCTGCATATTCTCTAACTACAGAATAAATTATATCATCAAGCCTTGATTGAGCACCGTTTTCAGTAACTGCACTTTTCATGAACTTTAAAGGATTTGTTATTCTCCATCTGGCATAGTTATCCACAAAAAGATGTTTTTTATCCTTTGTAACAACTTCTGTTGGAGCAGAATCATACTCTAAAATTCTGTCTTCAAAAGTGGTTACTGACTCAACAAATGGAATTTTAAAATGAACACCTGCCCCTGCAGTAACTGTTTCTACCGGCTCTTTTTGCTGCTTGTTCCACTCTTCAACTTCTTTTATTAAAACAGAGTCGATTTCTCCGGCAACATCTGAACCTAAAACTATATGAGTTGGTTTTACAAATTTTGTAATTACCGCTTGCTCTGTTTCGCTAATAGTATACACTGATGAACAACTAGCCATAAGACTAAGCCCAGCAATTGTTCCTATCACGTAATTCTTGACTTTCTTTGTTATAGACATCTTAATTACCTCCACCTTGTTTCTTATCAACATTTAGTAGTTTTAGCAAACCATCTTTGTCATCAACCAGAATTTTTTCTAGTTTAGGATATATTTGCTTCATTGTTTCGATGTACAATCTGTCCTCTGTAATTTGAGGTGCTTTGTTATACTCCCTTAGAACTAGATCGAATCTACTTGCATCTCCTCGTGCATTATTTATACGTTCAATCTTATAGGCTTCTGATTCTTTTAGAAGTTTTTCTGCATTTCCTCGTGCATTTGGTATGATATCATTTTGATATCCTCTTGCCACGTTTATTTTTGTGACCATATCTTCTTTTGCACTGGCAACTTGATCAAATGCATGTTTTACTTCTTGAGGAGCATAAACATCTTGAAGTTGTATTGCAACAATATTAATCCCCATCTTGTATTTGTCAACAACTTCTTGGAGTTTTTCCTTTGTCTGATTTTGTATTACTGTTTTTCCATCTGTCAAAGCCATATCTATACTATTATTTCCTATTACTTGTCTGTGAACTGATTCTGCTGCGTCTTTTAAGGTTCCTTCAGGATCCTTTACATTGAAAAGATATTGTCTTGGATCTTTGACACGGTATTGAACAATAAATTCTGAACGAACAATATTTTCATCACCTGTTAACATTAGAGATTCTTCTTCATGCTTCTCATATTCTGCTGGTGGTCCCTGATCGATTGTTCTAAATCCAATCTCCATTCGCCTAACTTCAGTTACTGCTATTTCATCAACTGATTCAACAGGCCATGGTGCTTTAAAGTGCAATCCGGGTTGTTCTGTTCTTACATATTTTCCAAACCTTGTGACTACTGCTTCTTCTGATGGATTGACAACGTAAAAAGAAGAAAGCAACATTGTGCCTCCAACAAGTCCTATTGCAGTATTTTTTACCCATCTAGGAACACTCTTCACCAAGTCCTTTAGTCCTTGTTTTAGTTCTGATCCTTCATTCAGTCCACTATCATATTCTTTTCTTCGTCCATATTCGCTCATTTTTAATCCTCCTCCTAATTATCTTCTCATCCTCTTAATTTTGACAGCCCTCAATCTACTTCGAACATAAAAATTCCAAAAAAAGCCAACTAGGTGGCGTTTAGTTTTTTCAAGGCACTTTTTCCGATGTAGATGTTGTGGCTTGAAAGATAATCATCCAACTCTGTTTTTTGAGTTTCTATCTTGTTTGATTTGACTACATGCGATAGGTAATAGCCTATTCCCGCACCAAAGGCTACGCCTATTGGATGTCTGGTCATTAACCCAAGAGCTGCACCTACTGCAATGTATATTCCAGTGTTCAAAAACGTGGTTTGTCCTGCTTCATCTATTTTAGTAATATGGTTTTGATAGGTAAAAAGTATTCCTCTTACCGCAGTTTGTTCATCTCCATGATTTCCTAACTTTCGAAATGTTTCTGTTGCAAACACTTCACAAAAGTCACTGATGTAAGCTGCTTGTAAGATATTTTCAGTTTCTTTAGTATACATTCTCCAGATTTTTTTGTCTGCATCAAGAGAATATTTATCTTCATATCCTGCTTTTCTAACTTTTGATACCAGTTCATCTAGACTAATATTTTTTATTCTCAGTTCATCCAACTTCATCACCTAAGTAATTTTATTTCAGATAAGTTAAGCAAATATAAGAACGTATTTGCGGAAATGTTCTGATTTACCGAAAAATTTTAATAATTTATAGGCTTTCTCGGACTAATATGAGTGATAAACCCGGAAGATTCGATTATGGAATAGAGGACAACACAGTAAAAATTGATTTGAAAGACAAAAAAATTCTCTCCTACCTGGAAAAAAACTCCAGAATACCATTAACTCAAATAGCTAAAAAAGTGAAATTGTCAAGGGATGGAGTTAGTTACCGAATAAATAGACTTGTAAAAGAAGGAATAATACTAAAATTCTTTCCAAACATCAATTATGAAAAACTCGGGCTTTACATGTTTCACGTATTTTTCTTAGTGGATGAAAAAGATCCTAAAAAGAAGCTTGAAATGATTGAATATCTAAAGGCGCATCCCAACATATTTAGTCTGATAGAATATACAGATACGTGGGATTTTGAGATAAGCATTATTGCAAGAGATCTCATTGAATTTGACAGGATAATGTTAGAAATCTGTGCAGCATTTCCTGAAACAATTCTTGAGAAAAGCAAACTAGAGCTCATCAGAAGGTTCAATTCATCGCATGTACCACCGCTCATACACGAACAAGGAAATCACACACTAGAATCAGTGTTTAAAAGAGATGAAATTGTGAAAATAGACTTAATAGACTATAAAATATTAGAACTTTTGTGTGAAGACGCAAGAATATCAGCTTATGCTATAGGGGAAAAACTTAACATAAGTTCAGACACTGTAAGTTACAGAATAAAAAATCTTGAGAAAAAAAAGATAATAAAAAATTTTACAATACTAGTTAACTTGTCAAAGATGAAGTATCAATGGTACACTTACAGCATGGAAATGAAGATGTTTGATTTAAAAAAAGAGAAGAAGTTTGAGGAATTCTTAAATCAAAATTTAAACATAATTCGTTCTGCAAAAACACTTGGAGGTTGGGACTTGCTTTTGTATTTGGTTGTTGATAATCAAAGACATTTTCATTTGATGATAAAGGATATAAAAAATGTTTTTTCAGATGTTGTCAAAAAATATTCGACATGGGTAGCTTATAAAGAACATATATTTGATCCATTACCAGACGCAATTTATAAGAATATAAAATAAAGTATAAAATAAAATCATCCGTAGTAGCTTGGTTTTTCTTCTTTCATGCTCTTTGCTCTGGCGCTTGCGAACTGATTCTTTAGGTTTGCATATTCAGCTTCTATCTCAGGAGTCACTGAAGGCCTTACTTTATCTAACGCTTTTTCAAAGTATTTCATACTAACAATTTTTGCTTTTATATCATCTCGCAGTGCCAGTATTGCAGCTTCTCTGCATACTGCTTCAATATCTGCTCCTACATAGTTTTCTGTTTTATCAGCAAGAATATAACTAAATCTATCTTTATCAGATAAATCAGAATATTTCAGCAAAACAGTTTTCTTGTTCAATTCTTTTTCAGATACAACTTCTCCTGAAGCCATCTTACTTACAACATTTGATTTAGTAACAGCATATGTTTTCGGAATAGTTGATTCATCTAAAGGAATATTTTTGAGATGAACTTTAAATATATTATATCTTGATAAAAAATCAGGTGCTGGTGTTAATACAATTCTGTCAAATCGTCCGGGTCTAAGAAGCGCGGTATCGAGCATATCCGGTCGATTGGTAGCTGCAATTATTACCACATCATTTAATTCTTGCAGTCCATCCATTTCTGTTAATAATTGATTAACCACTCGCTCGTTTACTTTTGAGTCAGAGTATTGGCTTCTTTTTTGAGCCATAGCATCTATCTCGTCAAAGAATATTATTGTTGGGGATGTTTGTCTTGCTTTTTCAAATATTTTCCTTACAGCTTTCTCACTTTCTCCAACCCATTTGCTTAATAGTTCTGGTCCTTTTATCAGTATGAAGTTTGCTTCTGACTCTGTTGCTATTGCTTTTGCAAGCAGGGTTTTTCCTGTTCCTGGCGCACCATATATAAGTACTCCTCGTGGTGGTTTTATCCCTAATTGTAAAAATGCTTCTGGATTTTTTAATGGCCAATCAACTGCTTCTATTAATTCTTGTTTTACTTCTTCTAATCCTCCAATATCGCTCCACTTGACGTTTGGAACTTCTATTAGTACTTCTCTCATCGCTGATGGTCTTACAACTTTTAGTGCTTGCTTAAAATCATCTTGTGTCAACTGTAATTTTTCAAGTATTTCTGTTGGTATGGTTTTTTCTTCTTCCAAATTCAAGTCTGGAAGTACTCTTCTTAAAACTATCATGGCTGCTTCTTTTGCTAGCGACGCTAAATCTGCACCTACAAATCCGTGTGTGACACTGGCGAAAGTTGATAGTAACTCTTGAAGCAGCAAATCATACATTTTTGATTTTTCATCCTCTGCTAGTACGTTTTTATCTTTCCCATTCATTAAGTCTTCAAATTTTTTCTGTTCTATGCCTTCAAGCTTTTTTAAGATACTCTCAAAAGTGTCAGTATCTGCAATTCTGTTTTTTATCTGTGCTTCTGAACGAACATTAAAATCTGCAGCTTTTAAGTCTTTAATTTCTTTCTTAAGTTTAGACACAGTCTTTTTGAGCAGTATCTTTGTTTCTCGTAAATTAAAATCAGGTGTTATTGGCATGTTTCTCGTATGAATCTTCAGGATTGAGAGTCTGCCTTCTTTTTGAGGTACGCCTATCTCTATTTCTCTGTCAAATCTTCCTGGCCTTCGAAGGGCTGGATCTAGAGAGTTTGGTATGTTTGAAGCTGCAATAACCACTACTTGTCCTCTGCTCTTCAAACCATCCATTAATGCTAATAACTGTGCAACCACTCTTCTTTCAACTTCTCCTTTGCTTTCTTCTCTCTTTGATGCAATGGCGTCTATTTCATCTATGAATATTATTGAAGGCGCATTTTTTTCTGCTTCTTCAAATTTTTTTCTTAGGTTTTCTTCGCTTTGACCATAATACTTACTCATTATTTCTGGCCCGTTTATTAGTATGAAGTTTGCGTTTGTTTCGTTTGCAACTGCTTTTGCTAGAAGCGTCTTTCCTGTTCCTGGTGGTCCGTGAAGCAGCACTCCTTTTGGTGGTTCTATTCCAAGTTTATCAAATACCTCTGGGTGTTTTAGTGGGAGTTCTACCATTTCTCTTACTTTCTTTATTTCTGATTCTAGTCCTCCAACGTCTTCGTAAGTTGTATCTAGTATTGCATCTTCTTCTAAGTCCTGGGCTTCAGGATTGTAGCTTATATGTGTGTGTTCAGTTATTAGGACTGCTTGTTTTGGTTGTGCATCTACAACTATAAATTTTAAGTCTCCGAGGCCAAATCCAGCCATTGTGTCTCCAAGCATTGAGAACACATCATCATACAGAGGGTTTCCAACCATCGTGTTTCTTCTTCTTTTGTTCCGCCAAGAGACACTATATCTCCTTTCACCACTGCTCTTCCAAGCAGTCCTTGTTTGAATACTTCAGGACTGGCTTTAATCATAATTCCTTTTCTTGCTGGTGCTATAGTAATCTTTTTTGCTTCTTTTATATCCCCTTTTATTATTGTAACCTGTTCTCCGATAGTTGTTTTTGCGTTTCTTCTAATTAGACCATCCATTCTTATTATGTTGAGTCCTATATCTCCTGGAAGTGACCTATCAACTATCGCCACTGTTTTTCTTTCTCCTTCTATTTCTACTATATTTCCTGGTCTTATGTCTAATTCTCTTAAGAAAGAGCTATCTATCCTAACAATTCCTTTGTTTACATCTTCTTGTATTGCTTCCGCAACTTTTAGTTTAACAGTCAGTTTGGTTCACCCCGAAAAACGGTTATTGAAAATTATTTTACTTTATTTTATTCTTGGAAGAGGTATTGGTGCTGGCAAGTTTATGTCTTTGCTTAATATCACTGCTTGAACGTTGCATTTTGCAAGTATGTGATTCATCAGGCTGTTGACAAAATCTCCTGAGATTTTCTTGTCTTTATTCCATATTTTGATTGTTTCTACTGCAACTTGTTTTTCAGCTAGAAAGATTGTTTCTCCGCTAATTTCAATAACACCTAATTCTGGTTCATATTTTGCGACATATTCAAAATCAAATTTTAAAGCAACTCTTTTTGGATCTATCGCGAGTTTTGATTCTGAAACATTTTTTATTGTGACATTGTTTTTTATATCTATCTTTCCTTTTGCCAGCTTCTTTTTTTCTGCCAGCATTTTTGTAATGTTAAAGCTTACAACTGTCATAATATACCACCCGCATGAAGAGATGAATAATTTGTTTATAAAAGTTTTCATTTAATTTTCATTTAATAATGGTTTATTATGGTTTATTGAGAAGTATTTAAATACAAAGAGTGGTTTTCTTAGTTTTATGAATTTGAAGAGTGATTATTTTTGGCTTTAGGCCCAAGTTTTTCTTAGATACTTCTATAATTGGTGATTGTCGGTGGCGTTAGCTTTATTCTAACAAGTATTTTCAAGACGACAAATGGATTGTGGTTTTAACACAGTTTATTCAATAAAAAAACTTACAATGTAAGAAAAATATACTTACAAAATAAGTAAAAAAAACTTACAATGTAAGTAAAATATACTTACTATGTCAGTAAAAGAACAAATCATTAAAAAAACAAGAAAAACTTTTATATAGTAAAAGGATAAAGGTGATACGAGATGATAAAAACAATTGACCCGTACGGCTCAGAGCTAGTCAAGGATTATCAGAAAGTCATAAAGGACTTTGGACTTGAAATATTTGACAGCTCCACTTTTCTAAACCCAAACAAAGTTATGCGCAGAGGAGTTGTTTTTGCAGGCAGAGACCTAAAAATAATTGATAGGTGCATAAAAGAGAAAAAACCTTTCTACACTTTGTCTGGAATAATGCCTACAAGCAAAGAAATCCATCTGGGAACAAAACTAGTGGTTGAAAACCTCAGATACTTTCAAGAACAAGGCGCAAAGACGTACATATTAATCGCTGACCTCGAAGCACAGGCTGCAAGAGGAGTGAGTTTAGAAGAAGGAAAGAAGCGAGCGATGAATTTTCACATCCCCGCATACATTGCACTTGGTCTTGACCCTAAAAAAACAGTTTTTTACTTCCAGTCAGAAAACAAAGAAGTTATCCACTTCGCCTATGAAGCAGCAAGAAAGATTACGCTAAACGAGTTTAAAGCAATCTATGGAAGCGCAGACCCTGGAAGGATTATGAGTGCGGTAACACAGGTAGGTGATGTCCTCTATCCACAATTTGAAGAGCGAATGCCAGGGATAATACCTGTTGGAATTGACCAAGACCCACATATAAGGCTTGCCAGAGACGTTGTTAATCGCATGAAAGACAAAAAGTTCTTCCCACCAAGCTCAATATATCACAAGTATACACCATCTCTTGACGGCAGCATGAAGATGTCAAAGTCAAAGCCTGAGTCCTGCATATCAATACCTGAAGATGACAAGTCAGTAAGGAAAAAAATTATGAAGGCTCTAAGTGGCGGGAGAGAAACACTTGAAGAGCATAAAAAACTCGGAGCTGAAGTCGAGAAGTGCATGATTTTTGAACTCTTAAAGCAACACTTAGTCGAAGATGACAAAGAACTAGAAAGAATATATCAAGAATACAAATCTGGCAGGATGAGTGCTGGAGAGATAAAACAATTGGCATCGGAGAAGATGATATTATTCATGAATGATTTTAACAAGAAGCTTCAAAAGGCCAAAAGCCAGGTTGACAAGATTAGATTCGTGACTTTTTAAAGGCAAAATATTTAAACAAGAGACTCTAATAATTTTATTATAAAATATGAGGTGAATTAAATGTTTAAAGTCGCTCCTTTGCACAGCAGTTTAATGCTTGTATCAATGTTTGGATTTATAATATCTGCTTTTTTTATAAACCACCCAGTTTTTAAGAGTTGGGCTTGGTCGTTTTTAATAGTGTTTGTAATAATGTTCATTGCAACTATGATTAGCATGACTAAGCACCAATAGAGGGTGAAAGCCTTGAAATGCTAGCCATACATAAAAAAGGTCATTACAAAAAGAAGAAATAATTTTTATTTCTGTTCAGAGTATAACTCGTCAAATTTTTCTTTTGCCTTATTCTCCTTCCAGTAAACGTTGTGAGAAGCTCTTTTTTCAAATAAAGAAATTGCTATGTTTATGACGTCTGATTGGAAGTCTTTAAGGTTTTTATCTTTGAATATCTTCTTTGCATCTTCAATGCATTCCTTCATCAATCTAATATTTTCAACTTTGCAATTCTTATCAACAACCAATTCCTCTTCATCAGATAAGTATACCTCTTCCCACCTTGGATACGCACTCTTGTCTGTGGTCCTCGGAAATGCTTTTGAAAAAACCATGTAAAAAAAGGAGGTTTTTTGGTTTTATAAATGTTTAGAAAGTTTTTTCGAAAAAAACTCGTTGAATAACAAAATAATTGCCAACTATTCGAATAGATCTTGCTTTTGATGCAGCGCAGATGGTGATTCTCCCCCGTGCCATGTAAGCCTTGGTCTTACACTCATAGGATACATCTTCTCGTTGGTATCATCAAATATTACTGCTGTTCCTTTCATCCTTGGAAGGTTGTCTAGCTGCACGTCAAGTCCCTCTCTCATGTATGACTGCATAAGCATTCCAAGTGCTTCAGTATCCATCTTTGCAGTTATCCTGTGGGATATAACTGTGTCTGACTGGGTCATGACATCTGTGTGTATCTTTCCAGGTTGCTGAGTTGCTAGTACTAAAGATATTCCTGGTTGTCGTCCTTCTCTTAGAATGGTCACTAATGGATCTGTTGCAACTGTTTTTCCAGTCACTGGCAAGAATTCATGGGCTTCATCTATTATAAGCCAAACTAATGGTGATTCTTGTTTTGAGGTGTCCTCATCGCCAAAGTAGTTGACTGATTTGTGTACTTCTTGGAACTCTTCATCTTTTCTATCAATCATTCGCTTGATGAATAGTTTTTGAGATACAAGTCCTATGACTAGATTTTTAATCTTCCACGAACCAGGCATTGTGGCGTAGCATGACACGTCTAAAATAGTTACTTGTCCTCCTCTCACAAGTTCTTTTAGGGGTGTTCCTTCCTTATCAAAGACCCCCCAGTTTTTTGCATTCATAAAGAGGTTTTTAGCCGCTCCCTTAATAGTGTTATCTGCGTCTTGGTCTTTTGCAATCGCTTTTATTATATCATCAATATCATAATCAATCTCTTTGTCTTTGAAATTATATATTATTCGTTCGATTAACACCCCTATTGGCTCATGAGGGCTAACCTCAAAAGTCATGTTCCAGTCGTCTGCATCTAGCTCTGATGGTTTTATTGAGAAAGGATGGTCTGTTGGTATCCCTTTGTCTTTATAGGTTTTAAAGTAGCCAGTTGGAGTATATATCTGAACATCTAATCCTTTGCTTTCAAGTTCCCATTCTGTCAAGAGTTTTTGATCTTTCTTGTTAGGGTATTTCATAGTCCAGTAAATACCCATGGTGTCAAGCATTATTATCGAGATGTTCTGCTTTATCTCTTTTGGAAGGTCAGCCATTCCTTCAGCAATAACTCCCATCGTGTAGCTTTTTCCACTCCCCCTTTTACCACAGATAAACACGACGTGTGATCTTATCATGTCCATGTATATCTTGTTGGCCAGAGAACTTGTTCTTCCCATCTTGACAAAGTGCTTTCCAAGAAAAATAGTTCCTGAAAGCCCATATTTCTCTTTGTCTTTGTCGCTTCGACCAATAACTATTTCATACATATTAATTTCTTAGTGAGAAACTCATATAAATATTTATTGTAAAATATCTTCACAAGAAAATATTCACTAAGTAATCAAAACATTTATAACATTTATATAATTTCCATCATCACTAATAAACAGTTAAAAATAAAAATAAGGTGGTTTGATTGGCAAAAAAGAAAACAAAAAAAGTTCTAAGAAAAAGAGCAATTATCAAATGTATTTAATTACAGCACTAGTTGTAGCAATAATTGGTGTTGCAGTGTATTTCGTTGTAAAACCAATAGGAGATAATGGTGTTAGGGCAAGTAGCGACAAAGTTATTGCTTCTGTGAATGAAAAATTAATAACACTAAATGAGTTACAAGAAGAGATTGATAAAATGCCCCCTCAATTTAAACAAACAACAGATGATAAATTCGCTTTAAATCAGCTTATTGATAGAAAACTTTTAGAGGAAGTGACTTCTAAAGAGGACATAGATGTTCAGCCTTATATCGATAACATATTAAAAAACAATAATCTCACATTAGATGAGTTAAAATCAACTTTGGAAAACCAAAGTATAAGCTTTGATGAATTCAAAAGCCAGATGAGGATACTTGTATTCTTAAACCAGTCGCTTTTCTCAAAGATAATCGTCAGCGACCAAGAGGTTGAAGAGTTTTACGATAACAACCCAAGTTTTTTTGTCACTCCAGAGATGGTTAGAGCTAAACACATACTTGTATCATTCAACAACAAAACTGACGCAGAAGCGCTTAAAAAGATAAAAGAAATACAAACAACTTTTGAAGTCAACAACTCTAAGTTTTGCGAACTAGTAACCAGCCAATCTGAAGATCCTGGAAGCATCAGTTCTTGCGGAGAATACCCCGCGTTTTCAATGAATGAAAACTTTGTCCAAGAGTTTAAAGACGCCGCTTTTAATAATAAAGTTGGAGAGGCAAGCATTGCAAAGACCCAGTTTGGATACCACTTGATATGGACTGTTGAGAAAACTCCTGCAAGTACCGTTAAACTTTCAGATGTGAGTGAAGAGATAAGAGAAGTAGTTTTAGTTGAAAAACAAAAAGCTGCATTCAACAATTATATTAGTGAACTAAGAAAAAATGCGCAGATAATAAACTGCCTTGAAACACCAGATGCAACTATTTGTAATGATGATGATGAAGTAAAAGAAGTTGTCATAACATCGCCAACCATTGATGAAACGCCAAAAACAACAACACAAACACTAGATTCATTCGCTGATTGCTTATCAAAAAAAGGCGTTAAGATGTATGGAGCGTATTGGTGCAGTCACTGCAACGCCCAAAAGGAAGCTTTTGGAGACGCATTTAAAAAGATAAATAATATTGAATGCACAGTTGAAGGCAACCCTAACCAGCAATCACCTGCTTGTATAAGTGCAGGAATAAAAGGCTATCCAACTTGGGAGATTAATGGAAAGTACTACCCTGGAGAACAGACTTTTCAGAGTCTCTCAAAGCTTAGCGGTTGCAACCTGTAAACAACAATGTTTATAAATCGATTGATATTTCCAAGAATTAAGTGTGAAAGGGTCCTTTTTTGAGCAGAACAAAAAAGTTCAGTAATGAGACAAAGACACCCTCACACAGATCAGCCCGACACAGAGAGTACCTAATCGAGCACGACGAACCCATAAAAACGTTTCGCTACGTTTTTGGGACACAGAAACAAAAAAGTTTTCTGTTGTGTCAAGCTATGAACTTAGGCGTTAGTGATTCGGGCAACAAAAATTATAATCATTAATCACTAAAATCACAAAGAACAAGCTCATTTATTCACTCAAAAAACAATTTATTAAAAAAAAAA
>Ga0180009_10005977_pt1 | contig 12899 bp, 11 predicted proteins | sample OS_PC_MetaG_FD_123537 | JGI IMG/M metagenome (GOLD analysis project Ga0180009, IMG submission 123537) | Groundwater microbial communities from the Aspo Hard Rock Laboratory (HRL) deep subsurface site, Sweden - OS_PC_MetaG | ecosystem: Environmental > Aquatic > Deep subsurface > Groundwater...
GAAACCGGCAATTCGAACGCTCCAGTCCACCAGGATGCCACGGTCCAGCAAGGCGTCGAACTTAGCATAGAATCTTTTTCTACGACCGGTCTCCAAAGTCGACTATCTGGACTGGCTCCTAGCAAATGCCCGCCCCCGGGGGAACGGTGCCGGACCGCCGCATCTGGAGGATCCCGGCCGCAGTCTATCCGGCCCGTCGCGCCGCTGCGGCACACATATAAACGTCTGGTTAACCCGGGTCACATAACGTTTTTCGTGCAATCGGCGTATTGGGTCGAAAAAGGCGAAGGAAGTGGTGGCTCGCGAACGGGCGAAGGGGCTGGATTACGGCGTGGGCTTCGTGCTTGCGATCGCCCTTGCATGCGCGCTGCCGGCTTCCGCGCAGGACCTGCTCAACGGCAGGGGCGCTCGGCAAGCCGGCCAATCCGGCGACAGCACGGTTGCCGCCGGCGTGCTGCGCAGCGGCAATTTCGACCCCGACGCCGCTGCCCCCGCAACAGGCCTGCCCGAGGACGACGATCTCCTCGAAGCCGAACCGTCAGACGATCTGCGCGACGGCCTGTTTGCCACTGACGAAGGAGCCGGGCAGGCGACGCAAGATGGCGCTGATCCCGTATCGGCCGACCAGCGCCCACAAACCGAACGCAGCCAGTTTTCATATCCCGCCGATCCCGTACCGCTCGACGACGGCGACAATCCCCTGCTCTTCCAGGTGGAGGAGATCGAACCGTTCGACTCGTTGCAGAACCGCCGCCCCTCGCGACTTGCATCTCTCGACCCATATGATCCCGTCGGAATCAGGTTTGGATCGTTCATCTTCTTTCCCGAAGTCGAGATCGCCACCGTCCATATGTCGAACGTGTTTACCGAACCCGACGGCCATTCGGACGTGGCCGGTGAATTGCGGCCGAGCCTGCGCCTTGTTTCCAACTGGTCGAACCACGCCCTCGAATTCCAGGCGGCCGGGGACCTGTCCAACTACCGCAAGTTCGGCACCGATAACAACGATAGAGGCTATACGGTCGAGTCGCGGGGGCGCCTCGATGTGACCAGGCGCACCAACCTGCAGGGTTCTGTGCGACGTCAGCGCAGTCAGGAGAGCCGTTCCTCGATCGACGCAACCAGCACAGGGCCACGCTCGACCGTCGTTACAAACGAAACGGCCGCCGCCTTGAACCAGCGCTTCAACAGGTTATCGGTTCAGCTGCGAGGTGCGGTTAGCGTCCAGAACTACAGCGCAACAGACACCGCCGATCCACTGACCGGCTTGCGAAACGGTTCGGTCCGCGATCGCGACGTCACAGAGCGCCGCGCGGCGGTAAGGGCGTCCTGGGAAATCAAACCCTCTCTCAGCGTTTTTGCTGAAGCCGAAGGTAACGAGCGCTCATTCGAAGCCGCCTCGACCGCCGACAACCGCCGCCGCGATTCCCAAGGCGCCCGCTTCCGGGCAGGCGCGTCCTTCGGCCAGACAAGTGAGATTCTACAAGGCGAAATAAGTCTCGGACACGGCATCCAGGATCTCGACGACCGCCGTCTCGCCGACGCCAGCGGTTTCCTTGTCGACGCCAATCTCGCTTGGCGCATCAATAGTATGACGTCGCTTTTTATCACCGCCTCGTCGGACATTTCGTCGGTCACCCAGACTACGAATTCAGGCCTGGCGATCGAAAACCGCGCAGGCGCCGAGCTCCGCCATGCCTTCCGCCCCCATTTCATCGGCAGTACCGGTCTCGAATATACCCGCCGCGACTATGCCGGCATCGATGTCGAGGAAAGCCAGCTCATTGCCAGTGTCGGCCTCGAATACTACATCAGCCGCGAAGCGGTAGCATTCGGGCGCTACGAACACACGAAATTCCGATCCGATTTCCAGGGCAGCGACTACGACAACGACGAAGTCCGTGTCGGTCTCAGATTGCGTCGTTGACACCACCCGCCATCCCGCCGGATAAGCGGCGCCATGAATGACGCTCCAGACCAGCCCTATCCGCCCGTCCATCCGCCGTTGCCGCATCGTCCCTTCAGTTTCGAGCTGTTGAAGGTCGACGGCGCCGCACGCCTCGGCGCGATCCACACCCCTCGCGGCGACATACGAACCCCGGCCTTCATGCCGGTGGGTACGGCGGCCACCGTCAAGGCGATGTATATCGACCAGGTCCGCCAGACCGGGGCCGACGTCATTCTCGGCAACACCTACCACCTGATGCTTCGCCCCGGCGCAGAGCGTGTCGCCCGATTAGGTGGACTGCACAGGTTCATGCGCTGGGACAAACCGCTTCTCACCGACTCCGGCGGCTTCCAGGTCATGAGCCTCGCCGCCAAGCGCAGGATCACCGAGGCAGGCGCAGCTTTTTCTTCCCACATCGACGGCTCCCATCACATGCTGAGCCCGGAGCGTTCGATCGCGATCCAGTGCCTGCTCGGCGCTGACATTCAGATGCAACTCGACGAATGCATCGAGCTGCCCGCCGAAACAAGCCAGGTCCGCCGCGCCATGGAACTCTCGTTGCGCTGGGCGGAGCGTTCGCAGCGCGCCTTCGAGGCCCAAAAGGACAACGGACGCGCCACGCACGGGCAGGCGCTGTTTGCCATTGTCCAGGGTGGCATCGATGAAGCCCTGCGCCGCGAGTCCGCCGAAGCCCTCGTTGCCATGAATTTTCCTGGCTACGCCGTCGGCGGCTTGGCGGTCGGCGAGGGTCAGGAAGCAATGCTCCGCACCCTGGAAGCAACCGTGCCGCTGCTGCCAAGAGACAAGCCGCATTACCTGATGGGGGTCGGCACGCCGCACGATCTCATCGAAGCTGTCGCCCGCGGCATCGACATGTTCGATTGCGTCATGCCGACGAGGAACGGCCGCCACGGTCTGGCCTTCACCTGGAATGGCCGCGTCAACCTAAAGAACGCCTGCCACGCCGACGACCCGGCGCCGCTGGATGCCGCAAGTTCGTGTCCTGCCGCGCGCGATTATTCCCGCGCTTATCTCCACCACCTCATCAAGTCCGACGAAATGCTGGGTTCGATGATGGTTTCCTGGATCAACGTCGCTTTCTACCAGGATCTGATGGCTGCCATGCGCGAAGCAATTGCCGATGGCCGCTTCGCCGACTGGGCCGAAGTCACCAAGGCGAGGCTTGACGGCACCGCTGACATGGCGTGAGTTGGCAGGAGAGGACGCCGGACCTTTGATCGGGGAGCGCGCATGTCGAATCAGCGCAAAACGTCACGCCCCCCGCGGCGTTGGGTGACTGCTGCACTTGCAGCCGCGATCCTGCCGGCACCCTTTCATGTCTTCGCCCAGTCGGGCGACAGCCGCGCGCCCAACTGCACCGACGATGCCATGATTGTCTTCGACGCGTCCGGCTCGATGTCGGGAATGCTGCGCACAGGCGTAAGGGTATCGCGCATCGACCAGGTGCGCGCCGCCCTTGAAATCGTGCTTCCGCAAGTCGAACGCCATCGCAACATCGGCCTCATTGTCTACGGCCCGGAGCATCAGGCCGCGAACCGGCACAAGCCGCAATGCGAGAATATTTCACTTCGCTTCTCCCCGATGCCGAATTCGGCCCAGCCGATCATCAAGGAGGTGAATGGACTGGTGCCCTCCGGCGTAACCCCGCTCACCGACGCGATTGCGCTGGCCGCCGAGGAACTGCGCTTCCGCGAGAAGCCGGCCGTTGTCGTCCTGTTTACCGATGGCCAGGAAACCTGCGGAGGCGCGCCGTGCGCGACGGTGCGCTCGCTGTTGGGAGAAGCCGCCGGCCTCACCGTGCACGTCATCAACTATTCGATCGAGGATCCATTCGGTATCCGCCAGCCTTTCGGCGCGACGTGCATCGCAGATGAAACAGGCGGCCTCTACGTTCCGGTCCAGACGCTTGAAGAACTGGTCGCCGCCTTCCGCAAGGCGCTCGAGTGTCCGGCGTTGACGGAGTTGGATGAGTTGGATGAGTTGGGTGAGTAGCGCGAGTTTCAGCAGTCGCTCTACCTGTTGACTTTCAGGACGTTGTCCATTCGGTCCTGCCGAGAGCAACAGATGTTGCAACACCCCAGTGATTCACCGGAGGTCCGAATGAACGTTCATAAGAACGCACGTCTGACACCGCGCGGTCGAGAGCTGTTTGTATTCTTGATTTTCGCCACGCTCGCAGCGGCGGCATCCGCGCAGGACCACCCGATTGTCGCGCGGATGGCGGAGTTCACGAAAGCCTGCCACCAGAAAGACGCTGAAGCCGTCGCCGGTTTCTACGTGCCTGAAGCCATACTGCTGCCGCCGCGCGCCACTGCCCTGCTGGGAAGAAAGCCGATGGCCGATCATTTCGACAAGGCATTCAGGGGAGGTGCCGGTGGGCTCGAATACAAGTTCCAGAAGATCGAACAGATCGGCCCGGCAACCGCCGTCAAGATAGGTCAGGCGCAGGTCCGGCTCGGCGGCCAGGTCATCACCAGCCGTTCGCTTCATGTCTGGAAGAATGACGCAGGCACCTGGCAGCTCGCCTACGACGTGTACCACGTCCTCCGGATCAAGAATTGAAGCGCCGCTGCTGCCACGCTGGCATTCTCCCGGGACCTCGCAAGACCAATATCTGACGTCAATTGACGTGCATCATGGTGTCCAACCCCAGCTTCACGTGCGGTGAAGGCCATGCAGACTCCCAAAAGATATTCAGGCGTTCGCCGACTTGCGATTGTTATGAGCTTGACTGCGATATGGGCTTGCCCGCCCAGCCGCGATCCCGCGCTTGCGGGCAACAGTGAGCACGCCACCGCTCGGCGTGGTGCTCCGCCGGCGTGCAGCGCTGTCGCGATCACCATCGTCGCGGCCACGATAAAAGAACATGAGATTATCTGCGCGGGCGTGCTCCGCAGTATCGCGCTTTTCCGTCAATGCAAACTCGAAACCCCCGACAGGGTTCGCATTGTCGTGGCAAACGTTCCGCTGAAGATCGGTGGGATTTCAGCATTCGCGGTCTACGAGGCGAACACCAAGACCATCCACCTTGCCAATATGAAGACCTTTGCCGCGGCGGCGAAATCGATAAAGGAATTCGGCGCGCTGCCGATCGATGCACTATACGAAAGCGTCGTCGCCCATGAAGTGGCGCACAGGATCTTCCGGCCGCTCGTGAAGAACATGGACTTGTCGCATGCGACTCATGAGTACGTAGCCTACGCCGCCCAGGTCAGCGCGATGCCGCGCGCGGTGCGCAGACAATACCTGCAATCAATAGAACGCCCGCCGCCGACCGACTTGAGCCTGTTCGTCGACATCGTGCTGCTGCTGGGTCCTGCGCGGTTTGCCGCCATGGCTTACGACCATTTTTCAGCGCCGGGCAATGGGTGCCGAATATTGCAGGGGGTTGCGGCAGGAAGCATCGAATTCCCGACGATGGAAGAATTCGACTAGCCCCCGACCCGGCAGTTGTCTCAGCCGGGCGAGCCAACTGCAAGGCTTGCGACCGCCGCGAGCGTAGCGCCGATCCCCGATGAAACAACATAGGCAAGCGCGACCGAGATGCCGCCCATGATCGGTTCGATTTTGTAGGTGCTGCCGATCCAGTTCGAAATCGTGCCGATGTAGTAGACGAACATGAACGGTACGCCGACTGCCATGAACGAGAAAAACCGGATGTTTTCGCCATACGGCAGCGAGGCGAACAGCCATTGCGAACCCGTGATGAGCGCCACCATGAACGGTGGAATGATGAACAGGCAGAAGCCGCTCCAGTAGAGAAAACTCGCCAAACTGGCGTGCAACGTCGTATTGCCGTCCGAGAACCAGCGAGCAATCGGGTGCGTGACCAGAGCCATCACCACGGCGCTGAAGATCAGCACTGCGGCGATAATCTCCCCGGCGAATGGCGCATCCGCATAGGGCAGATCCGAGGTCGATCCAAAGTTGGAAAGCTGAAACAGCGAATAAAAGAAGATCGCGCCTTCCCCCAGGTAGACAGCGGCGCGTTTGCTGTCCGCCGGGCTGTCCCCGATCGTTTCCCCGAATTCTAATGGATTGAGCACGATGTGCTTCGTGGTGGTCAGGATCAGGGCGTACTTGTCCCAGAAATTACTCATTGATTTCTCTTCAAGTCATGGCCGGCATCGACCGGCGGACCTGCACCGGATTGCGGTCGAAGGTAAAGCACGCCGCATCCTGATCCACTCCGAATAATTGCTTGAGAGCACACCACACCGATTGGCGGTGTCCCCCGGAGCCGGTATAAACGCCCCCATGACAATCGATGTGGCAAATCCCGTCTCTCGCGAGGACCTCCCAGAAAGGTTGCAGGTCCGCTGCGAGTCCGTCAATTTCGCACCCGGAGACAAGCTCCGCCAGAAAGGCCAGCATTATTCGACGATGTACCTGGTCACCTCCGGGCGGGTCGAAATCGATCTGGGCAAAGGCAAGGACAAGCTGGAGCCGCCCGTCGGGCCGGCCGGCCTGGCCGTCGGCGAGATAGGTTTCCTGCGCGGCCTTCCGGCAACCGCGACCGTCACCGCGCTATCCGATGTTACCGCACTCAAGCTGGACGACGCGATCCTGACGCGGCTTGAAGTCGAGGCCCCGGAGGTCGCCGTCGCGCTGCTGCGCTTCCTTGGCGAGACCGCAGAAGAACGGACCAGCCAGAATATCCAGATCGCCGCGACCAGCCCATCGCCAGAAAAAGAGCAGTCGATCCGCGTCCTCTTGTGCCGCAACAAGGACATGCTGACCGACGCTCAGCGCTTGCGCTATCGGGTCTATTGCGAGGAACTTGGAAGGAGCTCGCCGCATGCCCACCATGATCGCAAGGTGCTCGCCGACGATCTCGACCAGTTCGGTCATTCCTTCATTGCCGTCGAGAACGAGCGGCCGATCGGCACCCTGCGCGCCAACCGGCCGTCGGAGGGCGCGGTCGGAATTCTGGAATCGCTCTACAACATGACGAGTTCGGAGTTTCATCCAGCAAAGACGATCGTCTGCACGAAGTTCGTAATCCTCAACGAAAAAAGAACCAGCTCGGCGGGCATAAAACTGGTCGCCGCGTTCGCCCGCTTCAGCGTGCAGCATAACGTGCGCGAGTGCTACATTGATTGCATCCCCTCGCTGCGCCCCTATTACATGGCGATCGGTTTTCGAACCGCGGGCGAAAAATTCCTGCACCGCGAGAACGGGCCGTCCTATCCTCTCAAGATCGATCTCGAAAAGTCGATGGCCAGGATGGAGCGGATCTTGCTGACGCAGAGCTGAATTGCCGAAGACGCCGCCACCATCGGCGATGCGCAATCGAATCCGACGCCTGTGACATTTCCAAACCAGGAAATTGCCGCCTCGCGCATTGATCCACCCGCCCCGCGCTGTCGTATGAATGCCAGGCTCGAAACGATAGCCAGAACGATTGCCAGGATGCAGCCATGAAACTCGTCGTTGCTCTATGCCTTTTCGCAGCCCTGGGGTTTGCCGCCACACTCAATGCCCAAGAACTCGTTCAACCGGCGCCGGCGCTGTCTCCGGAAGACGTGGTCCGCACCCAGTTGCGGGCTTTGCAAAAGAACGATGTCCCCGCGCAGGATAGCGGCATCCGGCAGGTCTGGGAATTCGCCCATCACGTCAACAGGCGCATGACCGGCCCCTTCGACCGCTTCGCCGAGATGCTCAAGGGACCGCTCTATCAGGCCCTCATCGATCACAGCTTACACGATGTAAAACTGCTTGGGCAGACAACCAATGCCGCGAGTTTCGATGTCGATGTGACCACAGCCTCCGGCCTCGTGCTGCGCTACAGGTGGGATGTCGAGCGTGCATTCGGAGGCGGCCTGGACGGATCCTGGATGACAGTATCGGTTTCGATTGCCACTAGCCAGGGCCGTGAAATCTGATCACGAAGGGCACCGGATCACACTCGGCGGCCCCGGTTGCCAAGCCTCCGATAGCTCTGCCGGTTCAAGGCTCCGCGCCCTTCCCCGCATGTCGCTCTGCCCCGCTGCATTGCTTTAGTGACTGTCACCCCTTGGCCACCCCACGAGTGCGCGCATTCGCGTAACCTAGTGTGGCGTTCAGCGCGCCTCAATTGACAACTCCTGTGCGGCACCAACAGGTCAATTGCGGCGCGACGCCACACCAGCCGAGGGCGGCACTTGGGGGGGGGGGGGGGCGTGGATTTGACGTGGCATCGAAGCAATAGGCTTGCGCATGGCGCCACCGTTCGATCGATCGCGTCGCAAGGCCGCGCCGCAATTGCCGCAACCGCGCTATTCGTTGCGGTGTTCGCCGCGCTGACGATTGCCGGGGCAGTCAACACCCTCTCGGCAGCGGGCTCCGACCCGCTGAAAATTTCGGTTCACGTGAGTTCCGATGGCAACCGGTGCTACGCACCGGGCCTGGTCGCCGCTGTGAAATACTTCACCGGCAGCCTTGCCGACGAGGTCAATCGTGACGGCGGCATCGCCGGCAGGCAGATCGAACTGGCCTATTACGACGACTACGAGAGAGCCGAAAAGACCATTGCCAACGTGCGCGAGGCAATCACCGACCCCGCCACGATCGCCATGCTCGGCTTGCCCAGTTCGACCCGCGGTCGCGCGGTATTCGATACCCTCGGCACCGACCTGCGCGAGACAGCAGTTCCGTTCGTGACCGAGATGTCGCTCGACAACATCTTCCGCGATTGGCCCAACGTCTTCACGATGGCCAGTTCCGTGCGCAACGAACTGGAAGTCGTGCAGAAAATGATCGCGACGGGGGGCTACCAGCGTCCCGCGTTTGTCGGTGTCGACGACGATCTCTACAGCTTCGCGCTGGAGGACGGCGTGGCGGCGACCCCCAACGCACCGCCACTCGCGGCAAGGCTGCGTGTCCCGGTCCGCGATTACCAGCTCTCCGAAGCAGCAACCCGGCAGACCGCGAAACAACTGGCGGACGCCAACCCGGACTTGATCGTCCTCTCGATCCACAGCGGCCCCTCCGCCGAACTCCTCAACGAGCTGGCGGCCCTCGACGTGAAGGCTCCGGTCGTCGTGCTGCTCGGCCGTATCGCAACGATCATGTCCCGGCTGGGCACGGCGACCTACGCCGGGCCGCTGTCGCAGATCGCCCGCGAAGGCGTGCCGAATGTTTTCAGCGAACGCTTGCGCCGCCGGATCTGGCGCGCGCCGAAACAGAAGTGGGTCTTCCCGGACGTGAAGCTGCCTCAAACCGATGGCTGGAACGACGGGCGCTGCAAGGAGATGTCAGGACCGCCGCGCGCGATCTATGACGCCGGCAACAGCCGCGCGGTCGGCCGCGGAATGCAATACCGCGATGTCCTGGCACTCATCATCGAAACGGCGCGCTCGGCGCCCGAAGGGATCTCGGTTGCGGACCTGCGCCGCCACATCGGCGGGCGGTTGAGGAATTTCGTCGAAGGCCGACACGTCCTCAAGGGCGTGTGGCGCGATCTTGCATTCACCACCAACCACACCGCCGCCGAAGACACGCTGCTGTTGACCAAGAACGCCGACGATCCGGCGATCGTCCTGTCGCCGGTGCAATACCAGCGCATCAACGGCGAACTGATCGAGGCGACCACCCTTTACACGGCTATCGATCTGATCAGCCTGTCGCACATCGAAACCAACGACCAGAGTTTCGACGCCGAGTTCTATCTGTCCATCAAGAGCGCCGGCAATGCGCTGGGCATCGAGGATATTGACTTCACCAACGCCGCCCGCTCGCAGGTGCTCGGCGGAAAATTGCTGAACGTCCGTGAAATCCACGGCGGTAACGAGCGCGCCAGTTTCCCCACCGGCGTCAAGCTCTACAAGGTCTCGGGAAAATTCTTGTTTGAGCCCGAGCTGAGCCGCTATCCCTTCGACAAGCAGCGCTTCTCGATCTCGTTTCAGCCGACAAGCACCGCCAAATCCTTCCTGATCCAGCCCCCTGCCGAACGCCAGCGCATTACCGATCTTTCTGTCGACGGCTGGCGCGTACTGGACCAATACGTCGGTGCCGATCAGGATATCATTCCGACCATCGGCGCATCGCTTTCCGAGCGCCGCATCGTCCCGTTCTACAAGTTCAACGCCACCTGGGTCGCCCAGCGGATCTCGGTCGACTATTACACCCGCGTCGTCATTCCGCTCGGCTTCATCCTGCTCGTCACATATTTCTCGGTTTACTTGCCGCGGGCCCGTTTCGACTCCGCCATGGGCGTACAGGTAACGGCTTTGCTGTCTTCGATCGCGCTTTATCTGGCGCTGCCCAAGATCGACACCGATCAGGCAACGCTGTCGGACAAGATTTTCATGATCACCTATGCCGCCGTCGCCATGATGATCGGGCTGTCGATCCTGAAGGACAACATCAAGGATTCCCCGCGCACAGTTTTGCGCTCGACGGTTACGGTTCTGCAGCGTCTCGTTTTTCCGCTCGCGGTTGCGCTGGCCATGGCCGGCATGATCACTTATGGCCAACTGCCTGGAAGCGCTTTTCTGGACGAACCACTGGCCCGGTTGGTCGGATTAATCCAAATTTAGTAATAAAGCTTCCGCGCACATCGCAATTGCCCCGGTAGCTCCAATTTTAGGCGTTTCATTCCGCGATTGTATACAGAAGTCGCATAAAAACTGACTTTCATCATTTTGAAAGGCAGCTTCATGCTTACGCTGTTCCATCGCTTCTTCTGGGTGACCGCGACGACCTTCCTCATTCTGGTCGTGACGCTGCACGAGATCCATCGCCGTCTGGAGACCACCGAGATCATCCATCTCGAACAGCGCCGTGGCATTGGAACGGCGCAGGCGATGGCCAACAGTCTGTGGGTTCGCTACAGCAGCTTCTTGTCGGGCGCATCCGCGATGGCTCCGGCCGAGGTTGTGACCAGCGAGAAATTCAAGGAGTTCGACCAGCTGGTTCGCGCGTTGTCTGAAGGAACCAACATCCAGAAAGTGAAAGCCTACGCCACCGATGGCACGGTAAAATATTCAACCCAACACACTGAGGTTGGTGCGAGAAAGACGTCCCAGGTCGATCTCCAGAAGGTGATCGGCACCGGCAAGCCGCTTTCCGCTGCGGAATTCCGCAAGACGTTCCTGTCGATGAATGGTGAGTTGGCCGACCGCCACATTGTCAGCGTCTACATTCCCGTGCGCAATGATGCAGGGTCCGTAATCGCGGCATTCGAGGTCTATAGCGACATCACTTCCGAATTCGCCGAGTTGGCAAGAAGCCGCTGGATGACGTCGATGTTCGCAAGCCTGCTGCTGACCGCTGCATTCGCCTTGCTGTTCTTCGTCCTGCGCGGCAGTGTGTCGACGATCGAAAAGCAACAGCTCGAACTGGCTTCCTTCAACCAGCGCCTGGAGGCAGGCGTGGTGGAACGGACAACTCAGCTTTCATATCAGCACGCCCTGCTCTCCGAAGTCATCGACGATCATCTCTACCGTAATGGAGCGCTGGCGATCTCCCTTGGCCGGATTGCGGAAGTGATGGCTGCGGGCCTGCATTCGCAACGTACCAGCGTGTGGCTTCTCAACCAATCGGATACGCTGATCTATTGCCTCAGTGCCTATGACGTTGAATTAGACCGGCACATCGACGGCCCGGAGATCCAGATGGACGCGTGCCCCTCGTATAAGAAGGCACTATCGCGCGGCAAAACGCTGATTACACACAGCCGCGAGACCGACCCGATTTTCCGCGAGTTCAACAATCAGTCGGACGAGATGCCGCTCTACAACGCAGTGATGGATGTTCCCATCACTGTCGATGGACAGATCGTCGGAATCTTGCGCGCCGAAAGCTGCAGCGAAAACTCCGACTGGACACCCGAAGCGCAATTGTTCGCCGTTTCCCTTGCAAGCCTGGCAACGCTCTCGATTGAACGCCAGGAGCGCGCGATCGTGGAGGATGAACTCCTCGAAGCAAGGCAGACTCTGAAAGAGAAGGCCGATGCGGCTTGAAGGTAAGGTGGAGACAACCACCTTGCGTGGGATTCGGCCTATGCACCGGACCGCCCCCTGAATCCGCTGGCAAGCACATAGAGCTCTGCTGAGTCCGCGCGGCTGGCGGGTGGCTTGACGTGCTTCACGCTCCTGAAGTTCCGCTTGAGGACATCGAGCAGGTCCCTCTCGGCTCCGCCCTGGAATACCTTGCACAGGAACACGCCGCCCTCGTTCAGCACGTCGATGGCGAAGTGCGCCGCCATTTCGGCAAGCCCCATGATGCGCAGGTGGTCGGTGCGTGTATGCCCGACCGTCGGCGCCGCCATGTCGGACATGACCACGTCCGCCTTGCCGCCGCGCATGAGTTCCTTGAGGCGGGCTTCTGCGTTTTCGTCGGTAAAGTCCATCAGCAGGATCTCGACGCCGGGCAGAGCTTCGACACCGAGGTAGTCGATCGCCACCACCTGGCCCTTGCTGGCGCCCACCCCGTCGACTGCCTTGACCCGCTCTGCTGCGACCTGGCTCCAGCCGCCCGGCGCCGCGCCAAGGTCGACGACCACCTGGCCGGGCTTGAGCAAGTTGTGCTTGTCATCGATTTCGAGAAGCTTGTAGGCCGCCCGCGAGCGCATGCCCTCGCGCTTGGCGGCGGCGACATAGGGGTCGTTCAACTGCCGCTGCAGCCACCGCGCCGACGACGCTGTGCGTTTGCGCGCCGTCTTGACGCGGGTGTGCAGCTGGCGCTGCCCGCCTCCAGGGCCTTGCACGCGCCCGCCGCCGGTCTTTTTCACCATATCGATAGCCGTCCTGTCAGGTTGCGGGGCTCCGCCGCCGCGTGCGGCATCCTGCCGGTCCGCCGGGGTCGCACGCGCGCAAATGATCCGCTAGTGTTCCGACTCTGACATATGGTTCCCTGCCGGGAACCTGAATGTCAGCCCGGAACACTAGGCAACCTTTTGATTGCGTTCTGGATTCACAAACATTTGACGACCTCCACCCGGGAATCA
>Ga0180009_10005978_pt1 | contig 12897 bp, 11 predicted proteins | sample OS_PC_MetaG_FD_123537 | JGI IMG/M metagenome (GOLD analysis project Ga0180009, IMG submission 123537) | Groundwater microbial communities from the Aspo Hard Rock Laboratory (HRL) deep subsurface site, Sweden - OS_PC_MetaG | ecosystem: Environmental > Aquatic > Deep subsurface > Groundwater...
AGCGCCAACGGGAGGTTAAGAGATGGAGGCAAAATACTTTAAGAACCAGCTGAGAGGCTATAATGTCGTCCTTGGTATCCTTAAAGCCGAGAGCGAGGACGATTTCTGCAGGGATTGCATTGGCCTCGAGGGTGCCATAACCAAGGCGGAAAAGGGGCTCAAGAAGCTAAAGCTGGACATGGCGGACTTGGTGGCTCCAGAGGAAGAGAAAAGAGTCCTAACGAACCAGATTGAACAGCTTAGCCATCAGGTCAGCAGCCTTCCTTTAGGGGAAGAACCCACCTGACAGAAGACTGCTGGCCTCTGTAAGATTGGCCCGGATTGCTTACCACGTGAGGGAGTGGCGCAACTAATGAACCAGATCAGCAAGTAGCTGAGGTTGTATGCTTAAGAGCCGGAGTATGTCACTATTCTGCTGTAAAACTCCTGACGTAGATAACCTAGAACAAAGCTCGCTGATGTAGCAGTTTCCATCACGTTTGATGGCAATGAAAAGCCGGGTAATTGCTTAAAGAATACCCAACTTTATGTAGCACCATAAGCGTAATTATTTATGAACTTTAGCTCTTTTCTATCCTGAACATCATAGTGCCGCACATGAGGCAAATTCCCCAAGTATATTATTTTTACCTATGCGAGCAGTGGGCTAATTAACTTCATGCATTTCCTACCCCGGTAGAAGGGTAATCCGTACCCGTTCTTTGAAACTTCTTTTCATCTGCTGCCAATTTACTCCCATCAAAGGCCCTAACAGTTGCCAGAGAAAGGGTTGAAATATTTTCAAAATATTTATTCTTGTTCTGACCGCTTTTATGGCTTGTTTATCAAATCGGTGTCATTATAATACGTGAGCGACGCAATTCAATGACCTAAAGAGCTGTGAGGAGGACTTAATCTTCGGTAGGAAAGGTAACAGATGGCAGCCAAGCATTATGAAACAGAAGATAAGTATTTAAATATAAACCGGGGATTAATGCTACAGACACAAACTTTTGGCAGAAAGGAGGTATATCATGAAGTTTGAACTAACATGGGAAAACCTGGGTGACATTGAGGATGGAAGACCAACCTTCGGCGCTGAACTACCTGTTCCAATCTATCGTCTACTGCAATTCAGTCTAAGGAACGTGATTGAGGATGAACTAGGTGAAGGCAAGGGTGAAGAGTTTCTCTATAAAGCTGGGCAAGGTGCTGGAGAATTGATACATAGCAGATTTCTAGCCGATATAACGGATCTAAAGGAGTTGCTCAATAAGCTGGCTGAACTGTTGTACGACCTCAAGGTGTGCATACTTAGGGTGGAGGGGTCTGAACCCGATAAAGATGAGTTCGTCCTTACCGCCGCAGAAGACCTGGACTGCTCCGGTGTACCTGAATTCGGCTGGCCAATCTGCCAGTACGACGAAGGTTTAGTCGCCGGTATCTTATCGAAGTTCACCGGGAAACCCGTAGTAGTTAGGGAAGTTGACTGCTGGGCGACAGGCGATAGGGTTTGTCGTTTGGCGGCCAAGGTCGGATAAATTGTGACTATCCTGTAGGGGGTTAATCAGGAAAACCGCTCACAGGAGGAGTTGGATGTGGTCATGGCATTTCAGAACAGAAGCATAACAACGGCTCTAGTGTCTACTTTCGCGCCTGTAGGAAATGGGAACCCTGACGTGGGAAAAATAGTGTGTAGTATTAATCAAATACTAAACGGAAACTATAAAATTTCCCTCAATATGAATCCTCAGAGCGAGTTGGAGCCCGTAGCGGCATTGATTGAGAAGCTCTGCGATGAGTTACAATCCTGTTTTTCTGCTGCTAAGAATATAGCTCGAGGCGACTTTTCATCAGATATCGAAAGCAGTAGAGGTTTAGCAGCTGCCTTAAAAACAGTGCAAGCGAATTTCCGTCACCTAACTTGGCAGAGTAGAGAAGTAGCTAAGGGCGACCTGTCCCAAAGAATCATCGCCATGGGTGAGTTATCTGAGTCATTCAATGCAATGGTTAGCGCCCTTAAAAATGCAAGGGATGAAGTGAATAGGTCGAATTTGACTTTAGAAAAGAAGGTAGAGGAAAGGACTGGGCAGTTGCAACAGGCGTACATAAGCGCTGTCCGCTCCCTGGCTATAGCTATTGATGAAAAGGACCACTATACTCACAACCACTCAAACAATGTTGCTCGCTGTGCCGTTTACATTTGTAAGAGGATGGGGTTGAGTGAAAAAGAGACTACGGTGGTCGAACAGGCTTCTCAACTGCATGACGTGGGCAAGATAGGTATTCACGATGCAATCCTTCTCAAGACGAGCCGGTTATCACCCCAGGAGTGGGATGAAATAGAAAGACACCCGGTTAAAGGTGCGCAGATCTTACAACCATTAGTTTTCCTGAACGGGGCGGCGAAAATGGTGAAGCAACATCACGAGAGGGTTGATGGCAAGGGTTACCCCGATAGGTTGGAGGGGAACTCCATTTGTCTTGGAGCGAAAATAATCGCCGTAGCGGATGCGTTCGACGCGATGAATAGTGACCGTCCCTATCGCACGGCAATGACCAGAGATGAGATAGTAACTGTATTAAAGGAAAACGCTGGGACACAGTGGGATGCCATGGTGGTACAAACGTTCCTTGAGGTGCTGGACAACGAGGGATTAGGGCTATTCAAGCGAAAGCTCCAGCTAGTGTAGCTGCTAAATCATAATAACTGAAGATTTGTTAACCACTTGAATTCATTCATGGAAATGCCTGCCATTGTGGCAACTATGGCATAGTAACTGCAGGCCAAGCAATAATTGGTCGGTTTGTTCCCCTCTCGAGCGAAGCGCGCTTATGTTCTGCAGAGTTCGTCAGTCAATCATCAGGCGTATCTGGCGCGCATTTGTTACCGCCTGGTCTCCATAGTTATTATTGAACAGCACATGGAGCTGCTGAGTTTGGGAAGCAAGCTCCTTAATCCGAGGTATCCATTCCCTCAGCTCTTGCTCGTTGTAAAGATAATTGAACCGCTGGCTGACGGTGATTCCCTTTTTCTCCCACATCTCCTCGTTTCTCCCGTGAAACCTGATGAGGCCAACATCAGAAGTAGCCTCAGCTAGTGGCGGTACACTGGACTTAAACCCCTGTGGCTCGTCGACGCAGACATATGGTAGGTCATTGTCACGAAGGAAGTTCAGAGTTCGTTCAACGTTTTTCTCATTCACCCACGAGTCGTGTCGAAATTCGACTGCGATTCGGTACTGCGGCAGCATCTCCTTGCAGTGAAGGATGTACTCTCGTTGTTGGTCCCCCGGATAGAACCAGGGCGGGAACTGACAGAGAATTACGCCCAGCTTGCCGGCGCTGTCTAGTGGGATCAAAGCACTTTCAAAGCGCTTCCACAGCTCATCCACCAACTCCCGAGGGAGGTCTCGATAGTATATGTTGGTCTTTTCCTTTACCTCGGCAGATAGGGCCTCCTTGATATCTCTCGGTAAAGCAGTAAGGGGGGTTGGATGCTGAGTGAAAATTCTGAACGCCTTGACATTGAATGTGAACGTGTCCCCGGTTCTGGCAGCCCATAGTCCGCTGGTTCTTTCACTGGGCAGTGCGTAGTATGAACTGTCGACCTCTACGATAGGATATTGGCTGGCATAGTACTGAAGACGTGCCTCAGCTGAGTGCGCCCACTCCGGGTAGAAGCGCCCACTTGCAATTAGGGTTGGATCAGTCCACGAGCATGTCCCAACTAAAATCTTACCCATAAGTGTGGCTCCGTTGTTTCATTTTACCACGCCGGTCTTGTGGTAAACCAGTTTCTTTTCAGCGAAAGCTCCTCATCTTCGGTGCTGGAGGGGGGTACATTGCATGCTGGCGCTCACGCTCTTGCCTTAGCGGCGTAAGATGTTCAGCTACTATATTCACAATGCCATCTCTTTTTTGAAGCACTCCCTCGATAGCAAGGAGCGGCTCGGTTCTCACCACATAACGGTACTTCCGATAGACCGGCGGCCTGACGATAATGTTAAGGAGCCCCTCTTCGTCTTCAAGTGTAAGGAAGACGCATCCTTTAGCTGTTCTCGGCGCCTGGCGGCAGACCACATAGCCGGCAGTACGGACCTTTGTGCCCGGGAAAAGCGATAGTATCTCGGAGCTTCTCATTATCCCGTCTCTAGAGATATCTCTTCTTATCACCTGCATGGGATGGAGCCTGGCTGATAGCCCTTGAACTTTGTACTCGGCAGATATCTCTTCCAGGTCTGTCATGCCGGGCAGTGGCACCTGGTATTCCGGATAATCCAGCAGCAGCTGGTCATGGCCGGTCTGTTCCAGTATCCCCAATTCCCACAGAAGTTGACGCTTTGACTTTCCAAAGCGGTCCATGGCTCCAGCCAGGATAAGATTGTCTATTGCCTCTCGGCTCAATCTGGTTCTCTGGTAAAAGTCACTTAGTGAAGTAAAGGGAGCTTTGGCTCTCGCTTCCTCAAGACCGGCTGTTGCTGCTTCACCCATCTCCTTGACATAGACAAAGCCAAGGCGGATGTTACCCTGTTCTACGGTGCACCGACCCTGACTATGATTCAGGTCTGCAGACAGTATCTGTATACCGTGCCGCTTGGCGTCTCCCACGATGACCTCTGGAGTGTAAAAACCCATGGGCTTATTATTTAAGAGAGCTGCGTAGAACTCCGCCGGGTAGTAATATTTTAGCCAGGCAGACTGGTAGGCAAGTAGAGCAAACCCAGCAGCATGACTCTTGCAGAAGCCGTACTCGGCAAAGCCTTTGAGTGTATTAAATATCCTTCCCGCTACTGGCTCGCTGATGCCATTCTCCCTAGCTCCCTGAAGGAACCTCTGCCTCATTTCTTCTATCGCATGGCGCGAGCGCTTGCGGCTCATTGCCCGCCTCAGGGAGTCGGCTTCCCCCGGGGTAAACCCCGCGATAGCTATCGCCGCTTTCAGCACCTGCTCCTGGTAGAGGATAACCCCCAGCGTTTCCTCAAGTATTGGCTTAAGCTTCCGGTGTGGATAGGTAACCTTCTCCTTACTCTGGCGGCGCCGGATATATGGGTGCACCATATTGCCCTGAAGCGGCCCGGGTCGGATAATGGCCACTTCAACAGTTAGGTCCTCTATGGAGCGCGGTCTTGTCCTGGGCAGAGTCTGCATCTGAGCTCGGCTCTCCACCTGAAAAACACCCATAGTATCAGCCCGGCAGATCATATCGTATACCTTCTCGTCATCAAGAGGAATCCTGGCCAGGTCAATATCGACATCTCGACTCTTCTCTATTAGTTCGACGGCTTCCTGGACTAATGACAGCATACGGAGACCGAGGATATCAACCTTTACCAGCCCGGCGTCCTCCACTCCATCCTTGTCCCACTGGCAGACGACCCTTCCTGGCATACTAGTGCGTTCTAGAGGAACAATATCGGTTAACGGGCAGGAGGAGATGATCATGCCACCGACGTGTATCGACAGATGGCGGGGAAAGTCCGCTATCTCCCGGCACAGGGAGATGAAGTGCTGCCACGGAACTGAAGTAACATACGAACGAAACTGCTCCAGCGAACCCAGGTCTTCGTCTATGTCTTTAGCGCCGTAGCTTCCCACTGTTTTCGCCATCTGGTCAAGAAGAGAAGCCGGCATTCCCAGAGCTTTACCCACTTCGCGAATGGCGTTACGGGCTTGAAAGGTAACATAGGTACAGACCATGGCAGTATGTTCTTCCCCATACTTCTGGTAGACGTACTGGATTACCTGTTCCCGGTGATTGGTGGAAATGTCTATGTCAATATCCGGCAGCGAAGACATCTCCTCGTTGATGAACCTACCCAGGAACAAATTGTGGCGGATGGGATCAACTCTGGTGATTCCCAGGATGTAGGCCACAATCGAGTTGGCCGCTGAACCTCTGCCCTGGGCTGGAATACCATTCCTACTGGTATAGTCCATAATGTCCCACACGATTAGGAAGTAGCCGGACAGGCCGAGCTTAGCTATGAGGTCAAGTTCATAGGTCAGTTGCTCCTTTACTTGCTCGGAAAGCTCACCGTAGCGCTCTCTTGCTTTCTGCCAGCAAAGCTTGGCCAGATAGCTGTCGGTGGTTTCACCGCCAGGCAAAGGGAACTCAGGAAATCGATACGATGAGAAATCGAGGGTAGCATTGCACTCGGCGGCAACACGTACGCTGTTCTCCAGCGCCTCGGGATACTCGCTAAACAAATAGGACATCTCCGCTGCCGACTTGAGATAGAACTCAGCGTTCGGTCGGCGCAGGTGCCCTGACTTATTAAGGACAGTGCAATTTTTAATGCACACCAAGATATCCTGGAGACGGTGCTTATCCTTGGTAGCGTAGTGAACATTGTTGGTGGCGACATATTCTACGCCCAGACTATTAGCCAGCTTTACCAGCCCCCGGTTCAAGTGACTATCTTCAGGGCAAAGGTTATTGTGAAGCTCAATAAAAAAACTGTCGCCGAAGATTTCGCGGTATCGGCGAGCAGTTGCCTCAGCCCGTTTTTCTTTGCCGGCAAGCAGGAAGCTGGGGATTTCTCCCTTGTTGCATCCTGAAAGGCAGACAATATCTTCAGAATACTGAGCCAGAGTTGATAAATCTGTACTCGGGTTTCCTTTGCTGTGACCAAGCTGCGCTCGGGTAATAAGTCGGCAGAGATTTGAATAGCCGCGGTTACTTTTAGCCAGTAGCGTGATGTGATATCTATGGTCAATGGTGAGCTCAACACCGATTATCGGCTTAATACCCGACTGTCTGGCTGACTTATAGAACCGAATGGCCCCGTACAGTCCATCATGGTCAGTAATTGCTAGTGCCGGCATCCCAAGCTCCCTGGCTCTGGCTACAAGCTCCTCAGAATGTGAGGCACCATCAAGAAGCGAAAAGTTGGAATGGCAGTGTAGTTCAACGTAGGTCATGGTCATCCTTAGTCATGGATTTTACTTAAGTACCACCGATTAGCGACGGTATTGCGGAAAATATCGCAAACAAGACCAGCGCTCGTCCTTATCCTAAAATAGTCCCGCTCCACCTCACTACCCCACCACTCATCGGCTACCCGCCAGCGCTCGTATATAGCAACTACCTTCTCCCGGTGGCCGTTTCTGGTGAGACCTACCGGCACACCCTTAATATTCGTCCTTACATTTATCTCCTGCGGCTTTTCCAGTTGTTTAGCCATTTCTCCCCTCCTACTCTAACAGGTCAATCAGTCTGAACCGGCGCTCAGGAAGCACCGCTTTAGGCTCTACTACCTGCACTTTCTTAATTGGCTGGTAGCCAAACCTAAGTTTGAGTTCGCTGGCTGTCTTGACGAATTCTCGCCTTACCTTCTGATGCTCAGGCCATAAATAGAGTTCTCTCCCATCGTCTCTCGCCAGGTAAAGCGAGAGCTCCATCTCAACCGCTGGAGCCGGAAATTTAATACCCTCAAGCCATGTCCCAAGTCTTCTCAGGAGTGCAGCCCTGGAACTGGTTGCCTCCTTAAGCGGGAGTCTTCTTTCTTGTAAAGCACCGGAGTCAAATATGACCTTGACCTGCAGTTCACGGCATAGCTTGCCCTGCGCCCGTACACTGCTCAGTAATTTATCCAGCATGATCTGGCAGGATTGTAATACCTCCACACAGGTATCGGCTGGAGGCTCAAGCTCGGCAATGTCCAGAATGACCTCAAGCTTCGGTCTAGGGACCAGTGGAGTCCAATCAATGCCATGAGCCAGTTCATAGATTAGAATCCCGTCGCTGCCGAATTGGGCGAGAAGAGCCTCCTCAGAAAACTGGCTGAGCTGCCCGATGAAACGAATGCCAAGTAGCTGTAGCCGCTCCCTTGTCTTGGCAGAGCAGGGTAAAAAATCTATAACAAAAGGAGCAATAAACTCCTTTTCTTTTCTCTGTTTGATGATGACTGGCGCCTCTGTTCTGGAGGTAAAGGCAGCCACTCGTGAGAAGAACTTGCCGCTGCTTATTCCAAGACACGCGCTCAACCCGATGTCTCCAGATATACTTGCTACAATGTTATGAGCCAGACTTTGTTCGTTCCGAATTCCGCTAACATCGAGGTAAGCACACCCCAAGCCTTCAATGTCAACGAGTGGGCTGAATCCTTCCATCACGTCAGCTACTTGCCAGAAGACTTTCTCGTACCGCCTTTCGTCCGAAGCAAGGAATTTGGCTTCAGGACAGAGCGCATACGCCTGGTGCAGCGGCATCCCGACATTAATCCCGAAAATCATTGCCTCTGATGAGGCATCATAGACAGGCTTGGCCTCAAACGGCAGACCGCCGATAACCAGTGGCTGACCGCGTAGTGCAGAGGCATCCGTCGAAGCCACCTGGACAGCCAGATTGCGTATCAAAAGGCAGGCAATTCTCATTCTACACCCTTACAACTTGCTTAAGACTCGCCACTCCCTGTACCGAGGGCTATAGGTCCTTTCATTGATAGAGTTGCTAATAAAGTCAGGACAGATGAACGGTTTAGTTCTGATGTATCCGGGTCTCATTCTGGAATAGCTCAGCGGTGGTAGCCTCGGGCTGCTTATTATTATGATTGTCGCCAATATCTACCGGAGCTGTCGCTCCATCAACGAGGTCCCTCTCGGATTCGGTTGCCGTCACGATGTTTACCCGTGCCTTCGAGCGGATTAGAGCCTCAATTTCTTGCGCCACTTCAGGACAGTCTGTTAAGAACTTTTTGGCCGTCTCACGACCCTGTCCAAGTACCTGGTTATCCCTCTGGTACCAGCTACCTTTCTTGTCAACGATCCCAAGTTCTACACCCAGGTCGAGGAGCTCCCCTTCCCGACTTATGCCCTGTCCAAACATAATGTCAAACCTTGCCTCGCGGAACGGAGGAGCCACCTTGTTCTTCACCACTTTTGCTTTGATGGAGTTGCCGACTGTGGTTGAGCCTTCCTTTATAGCTTCTACTATCCGCAGGTCTATCCGCACCGAGGCGTAGAATTTGAGCGCCCTGCCCCCGGGCGTCACCTCTGGATTGCCGAAGAGTACTCCTATCTTCTCCCGCAGCTGGTTAATGAAGACCACGGCCGTCTGATTGGTGCTGGTGACAGCGCACAGCTTCCTCAGCGCCTGAGACATGAGCCGGGCCTGCAGGCCTATGTGAGCATCACCCATCTCCCCCTCGATTTCGGCCCTGGGTACTAGGGCTGCCACGCTGTCAATTACTATCACGTCCACAGCGCCGCTGCGCACCACCGCCTCGACAATCTCCAGAGCCTGCTCTCCGTTGTCAGGCTGAGCAATAAGCAGCTCCTCAAGTTTTACTCCACACCTAGCGGCATAATCAGGGTCCAGAGCATGCTCAACATCGATATACACCGCGGTTCCACCCGCTTTGTGAGCTTGGGCCACTATGTGCTGAGCCAGTGTGGACTTGCCCGAGGATTCTCGACCAAAGACTTCGGTCACCCTACCTCGAGGAATACCACCCACACCCAGAGCTATGTCCAGCGACAGTGAGCCGCTGGGGATAACGCTCATTGCCTTCCGGCTGCTCGCCTCCCCAAGGCACATGATGGCTCCCTTACCAAACCTTTTCTCAATCTGGGCCATTGCTTCCTGCAATGCCTTTGACTTCTCGTTACCACTCCCGTTCTGTTTCGCCATTTTAATCCCCCTGCTCGTATCTAACTTATCACGCTAATGATGTTGTTCTTTTCAGTCTGATCGGCCCGACTGAGAAACTCCCGGGCGCTCTGAAACATAAGCTTGTCTCCACTGCTGCCCATCATGGCGGCTAGTTCTCCTACGCGTGAGTCTTTGCCGAGGTGCTCAATCCGGGTAGCAGCGCGTCCGGAAGAGACCTCTTTTATTACCCGGTAATGATTGTCACCAAAACAGGCGACCTGAGGTAGGTGAGTTACGCAGATTACCTGCTGTTCCTTTGCTAGAGTTGATAGCTTCCTGCCCACAGTCTCAGCGTTGCGCCCGGCAATCCCACTATCAATTTCGTCAAAGACCAGAGTGGGTACTAAATCGGCCCGGCGCAGGGCACTTTTTAGAGCTAGCATGAAGCGGCAAATCTCACCTCCAGAGACAATGTCAGCCAGCGGCCTCAGTGGCTCTGCAGGATTGGTACTTCCCATGAACTCCACACGGTCGATGCCGTACTGGCTGAAGGCATACATTCCCTGATAAGCAGACAGGCCATCAGGGCACTCCTCTCTTGTCAGCTTGATATCAAACTTGGCCCAGGGTATACCCAGTTCATCAAGCTCTACGTTTACCGCCTCTGTTAGTCCTTGAGCTGCTTCTTGCCTTGCCTGAGATAGCTTCTCCGCCAACTCTCCTGCTTCCCTCTTCAACTCTCCATGCTGCTCTTCCAGTTGGCACCGGCGCTCTTCCTGTGCCAGAAGGTTCTCTAGATCATTTCTAGCTTGAACGGCAAACTGAACGACATCTTCCAATGTCGGCCCGTACTTACTCTTCAGCCGACGCAGCACTTCCAGTCTCTCCTCTACTTCCTCAAAATGGCCAGCCCCTGACTCGACTGCCTCGGCGTAACGGCAGAGCGCCCGCGCTGTTTCCTCCAACGCTGCAGCGGTAATCTCTAGAGACTCGAGATGTGGCTGCAGCGTTGGGTCAATCGAAACTAATCGCTGCACAGCCTTGATTGCCTGATATGTGAGACTAACCGCTGCATGGTCATCGTCGGTATAGAGCATGCTGTAGGCGGTGGAACACCCCTCTTTGAGCTCCCGTGCACGCTGAAGAATGTGTCGCTCCTGCTGCAGAGACTCATCTTGACCAGCACAGACATTTGCCCCGTCCAGTTCAGCAATCTGGTACTCCAGGAATTCACGCTGGCGCTGCATACTCTCGCCTGCTGTGAGACCTGATTCCCGGGCCTTCTCACGCAGCTGGCTCACCTTTTCCCCTAAATTACTCCGAAGCTCGAGCAAGCCGCCGAAGCTATCTAGAAGGTCAAGCTGATGCTGCACGCTGAGCAAGGAGAGATGCTCCATCTGAGTGTGAATGTCCATTAATCGCTGCCCCAGCGCACGGAGTAGTGATACCGCCACCACCCGTCCATTCACCCTGGCCACACTTCTGCCCTGCTCCTGTACCTCACGGGTTAGGATAAGCATGCCATCGCCTTCAGGCTCGATGCCTGCCTCCTTGAGCATTATTCCCACAACACTATCATCTGGCTTAGTCCAAAAAACACCCTCCACTAGAGCCGCTAGAGCCCCTGTGCGAATCAAGCTGGTAGAGGCTCTTCCACCCAGCAGCAGGCTCAGAGCGTCAACGAGGAGCGATTTGCCCGCTCCTTCATCTCCGCTCAATACTGTAAGTCCCGTCCCAAGCTCCAATCGCAACTCCTCAATGACAGCCAGGTTCTTCACATAGAGTTCGACTAACATGACAATATTCCTCCTTAACCTCAGTTCGTCGTTTTCTACCACAGCTTTCGCAGAACGGCGATAACCCTTCCCTGTACTTCAATGTTCTCTTGGTCAACATATATGGGATCCATAGCTTTATTCGCTGGCTGGAGGCGGATACGGCCTGGTTCCCGATATAGCTTCTTCAAGGTGGTCTCATCCCGGTCGCTTAGCCAGGCTGCAACCATCTGCCCATCCTCCACGGTGCTCACCTTGGCCAAGACTACAATGTCTCCGTGATCAACGAAGGCGTCTATCATCGAAGTCCCCTTGACCCTGAGCGCAAAAACTTGGTGTCCTCTTGGTAACAGGTCGGGCGGCACATCCACCATGTCCAGTGCTACGCTGTGCCACGTCTCCTCGCTGGGAACATGGACTGGCTGACCCGCAGCAATGACGCCCAACAGAGGCACAGCCTGTGCTCTACTGCCCATATCGAGGACCTGAAGGCCCCGGGTCACCCCGGCATCCCGCCTGATACGGCCTTCCTGCTCCAGGATCTTCAGCTGGTAGTCCACCACCGATTTCGAACTTATCCCGAGTGTCCTCTGTATCTCGCCCATGGTGGGTGCATACCCCCGCTGATTGATGAAGTCATGAATGAAGTCCAGTATTCTCGTGCGCTTATCCGATGCTGCCATTCTAGAACCTCCAATAAATATTATCGTCCGCTTAGCAGTCTAATTCTCCAAACTACCGTACTGCATCTATAGAACGCTCATCTTTATTGTACATACCATCGTTCTATTTGTCAAGGGGGGTCAGTATAAAATTGCTATTTAAGGATAAGATTGGTCCAGAACTTTCCTGACATTCGTTAATACCGTCGATAGGATAGTAATCAAGGGGACACTGTTATCATTGACTCGGAGGGAGGAGATACAATACTTAGTCAAGCAGATGAGGAGCCTTTCCGGGATACTAAATCTTACATCGCTATGGTAAATCGGCATGCTGGGCAGACCCGTAACGCTTTCTAGAAAGGGGGTGATAAATGTGGCCGAGCGAGTTTGTAAGCTTCAGGGGAGGAAGTTGAGCTCCGCCAATGATTGCAAGAAATGCGAGTATCTAAAGCCTCGGGGCAAAAGCTACTGCTGCGTCTATAAAGGACCTGCCAAAACCAGTTAATGAAAAAGGTTATCTTCAGATCACGAATCTTCGAGAAAGCTATCCAAGAGATACTGGTTGGAACACTCTTGTCGGAGATCCTACACTAAAGTTGGCTTGGATAGACCATGATTGCTGAGCATTAACGAAAGTCCAATTTAACTAATCAAAGTCATGGTCGCTCGGATGTGACAAAATTGCATAATGTCACATTTAAGTAGCTTGTGACCTGTGAAGAAGTGAGGAGTTGAAGGCATACATGAAAGAGGATTACCCGGCTGGGAAGAGAGTTAACCCTGCGCTCTTACCCACTAAAGTCTCCCCGCTATACAAGAGGGTACTCCGTCATTCACCCGGTAATCCCTTGTTTAGCATAGAACCCAGGAGTTGAAACAGTCA
>Ga0180009_10005979_pt1 | contig 12897 bp, 10 predicted proteins | sample OS_PC_MetaG_FD_123537 | JGI IMG/M metagenome (GOLD analysis project Ga0180009, IMG submission 123537) | Groundwater microbial communities from the Aspo Hard Rock Laboratory (HRL) deep subsurface site, Sweden - OS_PC_MetaG | ecosystem: Environmental > Aquatic > Deep subsurface > Groundwater...
ATTTGTTCCCAGTGGGGCGCCTTGCCCGCTGACCAGTACCGGGTGGGAAAAGCGCCCGCGTTATTCATGATTTTTACCATCTGGGATGTGCCCATGGTTTTATAGGCATGGACTGCCGGGTGGTCTTTGGATTCTGCAGCCATTTGCTTGGACAGTTTAATCAGGGCCTTTGCATCATGGGGAGTCCGTTTTTTATCCCCTGAAAATACAATGGCCTTCAGATTTTTAGACCCCATGACCGTCCCGGTTCCCGCCCTTCCGGCACACCGCCAGCCGTCGTTTTTTATGATGGAAAACCTGACCTTGTTTTCCCCAGCCGGGCCGATGACGACACAACCGGTTTTCCATCCTTTTTCGATTTTGCTGAAATATTTATTTTTTACGGCTGCTTCTGTTTCAAAGGTATCTTTGCCTTTAAGATCTGCAGCCGTGTGAAAGTTGACCCCGGCAGGAGTGATGTTAAGAACTGACAGCGCTCTGGCTTTTCCTTTGATCATGATGGCATCAAATCCTGTGGCACTGATGGCTTCAGGCACCCTGCCGCCGGAATAGGATTCAGCGTAAAATCCAGTTAAAGGGGACTTGGTAAACACGCCGTACCGGGAAGATCCCCATGTCATGCCACCGGTTACAGCCCCTGGGGCAAAGATCAGGTGATTGTCGCAGGACAGGGGGTCAACTCCCACGGGATTGTGTTTATAAAGAAGCCAGGAGGCCAGGCCTTTGCCGCCAAGATATTTTGTTAGAATCCTATCGGGTACAGGCGTAATCTCATATGTTTGATTTGTTAAATTGATTGTAATAAGACGATTATAAAATCCATGCATTATTAAATTCCTAAATAAGCCTCTTTCACATGAGGGTCATTGAGCAGCTCTTTGGCAGGGCCTTCCATTGCGATTCGGCCGTGTTCAAGAACATAGCCGCGGTCACTCAAGGAAAGGGAGTGGTTGACATCCTGCTCTACCAAAAGGACGGTGGTGCCCTGGTCGGCAATTTTACGAATGGTTTCAAAAATACTGTTTATCAGCACCGGTGCAAGCCCCAGAGAGGGTTCATCCAGCATCAGAAGTTTCGGCCTGGCCATCAATCCTCTTCCTATGGCCACCATCTGCTGTTCACCGCCGGAAAGGGTCATGGCAATCTGGGCCTGCCGCTCTTTAAGGCGGGGCAGCATGTCATAAACCTGTTTCAAGGTTTCGTTCTGAAGAGCGTCTGCCCGTTTATTATATGCCCCCACAATCAGGTTGTCTTTAATGGTCATCAGGGAAAAAAGCCGCCGGCCTTCAGGAACATGAACAATGCCGCTGGTGACAATATCTTCAGGCGGCAGTGTTTCAATGCGCCTGCCGTCAAAGGATATGCTGCCTCTGGCCGGATTCATCAACCCGGAGATGGTTCGAAGCAGAGTGGATTTTCCAGCCCCGTTGCCGCCGATAATGCTGACCACTTCTCCCTCATTAATTGCCAGGGACAAATCAAAGATGACCTGAACATCACCGTAAAATGCATCGATATTGTTGATTTCAAGAAATGCCATATTCATCCCCCAGATATGCTTTGATTACATTTTTATTTGAGGCCACCTCCCGGGGAGTGCCCTGTGCTATTTTTTTACCGAAATGGATGACCACTATGCGGTCGGAAAGTGCCATAATGGCCCGCATGATATGTTCAATCACAAAAACAGTGATCCCGGTCTGTCTCAAGTGTTGAATAATTTGCACCATTTCATCCACTTCCGCAGGCCTCAGTCCTGCCATAACTTCATCCAGCAGCAGCAGCTTTGGTTCCGTGGCAACAGCCCTTGCGATTTCAAGCCGTTTTCTGTCGGCAATGGTCAGGTTGCCGGCCTTTGTATCCTTGCGGCCCTCAAAATTTAATGTTTTCAATACAGCAAGCGCTTTATCTTCTGCTTTTGATGTATTGTCCGTTGTGGCAAAAGCACCCACCATCACATTATATAGAACGCTTTTTGCAGCAAAGGGTTTGACAATCTGAAAGGTTCTTGCAAGCCCTTTTTTACACAGGTTCCACGGTTTTTGATGGTTGATGGTCTGCCCGTTGAACACAATACGTCCCTGGGTCGGCGGATGAACCCCGGCAATGCAGTTAAATGCCGTTGATTTGCCGGCACCGTTGGGGCCGATCAGACCTAAAATTTCACCCTGATCAATGGAAAGGTTCAGTTTGTCCACTGCTGTCAGACCTCCGAATTTCATGACCATATCGGTTACTTCAAGAATTTTCATGCATCACCATCCTTTTTGAGCCGGTCAGCCAAACGGTCCACGACAGTATCATAGATTTTGGTTAATGATTCCTGGATTCCCCGGGGTTGATAAATCATGACCAGGATCAATACAACGCCGTAAATGATCAGGTGAAGACCCGGCAGGGTATCGCCGAAATAGATCCGTGAAAGATCACTGACCGGCCGTAACAGCAACGCCCCGAGAACAGGCCCGGCAATGGACCCCCTGCCGCCGATCAGGGCGATAAAGGCAATTTCAAAAGAGGTATCCAGGGAAATGATGCTTTTGGGGTGTATAAAAAGGGAAAACTGAGCATAAAAAGTACCTGCCAGGGCAGTCAGAAAAGAGCTCATGGCCATGGCAAACAGTTTTGCCCGTGATACATTAATCCCCAATGCCATTGCAGCTTCTGGTTCTTCACCGCCGGCATTGAGATAATACCCCAGCTTTGATCTTGAAATAAACCATGTGACGGCCAGCACAGCTATGAGCATGATCAGAATAATATAGTAATAGGGCTCTTTGCCGGTAAACATGAAATTGGAAAGTCCCGTGTTCAAGGGGGGAATCTGTAACCCCCTGGGGCCGTTAATTTTCAAGGGGCCCAGGTAATCGATGTTTTCCACCATTACCCTGAACCCTTCTGCAAAAGCAATGGTGGCCAGGGCAAAATAAGCCCCCCGCATTTTAAATGTGGGCAAACCGATTAAAACCCCGACAAAGATGGAAATAATTCCGCCCAGGATCATGCCGATCCAGGGGCTGATGCCGTACTGAAGGGATAGAATGGTGGACGTATAGGCGCCGATTCCGATAAATACGGCATGGCCCAGGGGGAGAACACCTGCAAATCCGCCCACCATGTTCCAGGAGGTGGTCAGATAGGCATAAAAGTACATTAAAATAATCATGTGCAGCCAGGTGGGGCTTTTGACGATCAATGGCAGGCCAAAGGCCAGGACAGCCACCAGGGCCAGAAAAACCTTGTTCATGGTATCTTTTAAAATCTTTTTTTCCAGGGATATCCCGGTTCCGGCATGGGAGAAGCCTTTGTCTGCCAAGGCCATGGTTCTGCCGGATTCACTATATTCTTTACCAGTCATATTTCACTCCGAACAGTCCTGAGGGTTTAACAAACAGGACCAGCAGAAAAAGTCCGTAAACAATACCTTCGGTCCAGGTAGCGGTCATGAACTGGGGGCCGATGGATTCGATGAGCCCGACAATAATGCCGCCGATGATAGCGCCGGGTATACTGCCAAGCCCCCCCAGCACCACGATGATAAATCCCTTGATATCAAACAGGACCCCGACCGTGGGAAATATATTGTAAAAAGGAACCAGGGTGACAGCGGCAATTCCTGCCACAGCCGTTCCAATGCCAAAGGTCATGTTGTAGATTTTGTATTGGTTGATCCCGGAAAGGCTTGCCGCATCCCGGTCCAGGCTCGTGGCGCGAATGGCCCTGCCCATACGGGTGTATTGAAAAAAATAAAAGACCCCGAAGGCTGTGACAATGGCAGTTGCAAATCCCCACAATTTGGGAACTGAAATGAAGATGTCGCTGATTTCAATCATTTTCCCTTTCAACAGATTGTCCTGTATGGAACGGTACTGGGGACCGAACAAAAGAAGGGTCAGGTTGTCAAGGATATACCAGACCCCCGTGGTCACAATGATGACTGTCAAGGGTTCCCGGACATTCTTTTCTGCCTTGAAAATGGGTTTTATAACAATGTCCTGGAGATAATAGCCGAAAAGGTACATGATCGGAATTACGAAAATCAAGGACACATAGGGATGCAGCCCGGTCAATGACACGGTCCAGAAGGTAACATACATTCCCACCATGAGCAGGGAACCATGGGCAAAGTTGACCACTTTGAGCACTCCGAAAATAATGGTAAGCCCAAGAGCGGTCAATCCGTAAATCGATCCCATTAATATGCCGTTTATAGCGTCTTCAATAACATACATCATTTGAGTCTCCAAACCGCAGAAGTGGTCTGCCCTGAAAGGCAAGGGCCTTCCGGGGCAAACGATCATTCAAGGTGTTATGGCTTCGGGAAAACAGGTGTATACCCGGCTCTTCTGGCACTCTTCGGCCATACCGAGATTCGTTCCAGGCCATTGCCGATATCATTGATCTGTACCATGACAAGGGATGCCTGCTCATTCTGGCCGGTTGCATCAAATTTAACCGCGTCATATCCCACGATCATGCCCGGGCCCTCTTTTAAGTCAGTGTCGGCAAGGGCCTGTCTTATTTTATCAGGATCAAGGCTTGCCGCACGTTCAAGCGCATCTTTGATCAGATACATGGCCAGATAAGCATCCACTGCTTCGCCGGTCAGATTTGTTCCGTATTTGGATTTGTATTTGGCGTTTGTCTCTTTTGCACCGGGTTTGTTAACGTCGGTCTCCCATTCAACAATATCAAAAATATACTGGGCGTTTTTACCGGCGGCTTTCAGGAAAGAGGGATCTGCATGGCCGCCACCGCTGGTGATGATGGCTTTAAGCTTTACTTTGTATTCTGCCAGGGTATTGGTCAGAAGAATGGCATCCGCAGCATTGGAAACCAGCATGAGAACATCTGCCTTTGACCGTCTGATTTTTTGTACCACCGGACTTAAGTCTGTTGCTGTTGAAGGATAGGGTTCGTCCATCACTACTTCATAACCGGCTTCTTTTGCCAGTTGTTTCCATTGACCGGCAAAGCCCTTGCCCCAGTCACCGTTCTCATACACAAAGGCGATTTTTTTGACACTGGCTCCAAATTCTTTTTGCATGTCTTTTAAAAAGCTGAACTGATCTCTTGTCCACCAGGAATCTTTGGCTGCAATTCGGAACACATTCTTGAATCCCTGGTCCGTGATTTTGTCGGATACGGAAACCGGTACGATAAACGGAACACCATAGCGTTCTGCCACGGCAGAGGTGGGATAGGTGACCGCAGAATTCCAGCAGCCGGTGAGCACATTGACTTTTTCGGTGTTGATGAGGCGCTCGGCTTCGGCCACCCCTTTTTCAGGTTTTGATTCCGAGTCTGCATAATACAGTTCAAGTTTTGCATTGCCAAGGGATTTGATCCCGCCGGCCAAATTGATTTCTTCTATGGCCATCTGCCTTGCTTTTTTTCCCTGATCCCCCACCGATGCAGACGGCCCGGACAAGGGGATGATATTACCTATTTTTATAACCTTGTCCCCGGCCATGACCGGGGAAATGACAAGGCTTGCGGCCATAAATAACGCCAGCAAAAGTGTGGTCCCCATAATCTTCCAAAATGCATGTCTTTTTTCCATTGTGTATCCTCCTAAAAAGTACGGATCATCATTTTATTTTTTAAGCCTGCCCCATGCAGGCATGATTGACGCTTATTGCCTTGAAAGAAAAGTTAAGCCCTCTTCCATGATGGCAAGCCCTCTTTCAAGTTCCTCATTTGTGATGGTCAGGGGCATGAGGGTCCGGATCACATTGCCAAGATTTCCGCAGGAAAGAAGGATCAGTCCTTTTTCATAGCAGAATTGAACAAGGGCTTTGGTTTCTTGAGCAGCAGGGATTTTTGTTTCCCTGTTTTTAACCAGCTCCAGTGCCAGCATGGGACCGATTCCCCGGACATCTCCAATCAGCTCAAACTGGTTTTTCCAGGTATCAAAGCGGTTTCTTAGCTTTTGCCCCAGGGATATGGATTGTTCAAGCAGGTTTTCTTCTTCAAACAGATCCAGAACGGCCAGGGCGGCTGCGCAGCAGACAGGGTTTCCGCCATAGGTGCCGCCCAATCCGCCGATCTGGGCTGAATTCATGATCTGTTTTTTGCCCACCACAGCACTCAACGGCATGCCGCCGGCAAGACTTTTGGCAAGGGTTGTCACATCCGGCGTCACATCCCAGTGTTCCATGGCCAGCATGGTGCCGGTACGGCCGATACCGCTCTGGATTTCATCTGCGATAAAGACAATGCCGTTGTCATTGCAGATCCGGCTGATTTTTTTAAAATATTCAGGCGGCGGTGTAATAAACCCGCCTTCCCCTGATATGGGTTCGGCAATCAAGGCGGCTGTTTCTTCTGCTGCCACATGGCTGATGAAAAAATTTTCAAGGTGATTTGCACATGCCGCATCGCAGTCCGGGTAGGTAAGACCAAAAGAACATCGATAACAATATGCAGACGGAATGCGATACACATCCGACATCAGCGGGCCAAAACCGTATTTATAGGGCTTAACCTTGCTGGTCAGCGTCATGGCCATGAAGGTTCGTCCATGGAATCCGTTTTCAAGGGCAATCACCCCTTTTCTTTTCGTATGGTGCCGGGCGATTTTAATGGCATTCTCAACTGCTTCCGCCCCGGAGTTTGCAAACAGGGCCATTTTGTCAAAAGATCCGGGAACAAGGGCACAGAGCTTTTGCGCCAGTTTCAGATAGGGTTCATACATGACAATGTGAAAGCAGGTATGGGTAAATTGTTCTGCCTGATGTTTAATGGCCGCCACAACCTTTGGGTGACTGTGGCCCACATTCATGACCCCGATACCCCCGGCAAAATCAATGAGTTGTCTTCCCTTAACATCAAAAATGAGTGCGCCCTTTGCCGATGCGGCAAAAAATGGGGTTGCATTGAAAGGGCCCTGGGGAACAAATTCGGCTCTTAATTGTTGTAAGTGTTCTTCCGTGTTAAGTTGTGTCATAACGCCTCCCAATTATAAATAAGATGATTACGGCAAGAGCAAGGGGTATGCCACAGCGAAAAAAAATGGCAGGAAGGCCTTTTAATAGGGAAGTTTAAAGAAGTTTACACGATAATTTTCAAGAGAAAAGTAAGGGGCATGGTCAACCAGGATAGTCAACCAAAGTGGACAATGTCAATTTAAATTGACCCAATATCTTTCCAGGTATCAGGGGGTGCGCTTTTTCAATCTTTTGCTCAGTGCCTGCTTGGAAATGCCCAATGCCTTTGCGGCTTTGCTTTGATTGTTGCCGGCTTTTTTTAAAGACTGTTCAATGGCATAGCGGGTTAACTCAGACAGGGTGGGGAAATGCCCGAAAATCGTTTCCAGCGCAAGGACATCAAGTTTCAGGGCGCCCGGGGCAGGTGTGCCTGGGTCAGGTCCGGTCTGTTCAGGATTCAAGCGGTCCAGAATGGCATGTTCTGAAAGTTCATCTGTATGGCACTGGGCCACGGCATCATAGATATAGGTTTTGAGCTCCCTGATATTTCCGGGAAAAGACAGTTCAGACAGCAGGTCCAAAAGACTTTGACGGATGGTTGAAATTTTCTTTCCCATGCTGTTGGCAGCCTTGCGGGTTAAGTGGTCTGCCAAAAGCGGGAGATCCTCTTTTCTTTCCCTTAACGGCGGGATCTGTATCAGATGGGTGGATAACCGATAGTAAAGATCCACCCGGAATTCATTCCCCCTTCCGGAAAGCGTATTCAGTTTTTTATTGGTGGCAGTAATGATTCTGGCCCTGCAGTTTTGAGGCTGGTCATCGCCCAGGGGATAATATATGCCTTCCTGGAGCAGCCGAAGCAGCTTGACCTGGGAAGAGGGGTTCAAGTCGCCGATTTCATCCAGAAAAATGGTGCCCTGGCCGGCTGTTTCAATCAGGCCGGATCGGTTTTTATCCGCACCGGTATATGCCCCTTTCTTATGCCCGAAAAGGGTATCGGAAAAAAGCGTGTCGTCCAGGCCGGATACATCAATGGCGACAAATTGACCTGACGCACCGCTTACGTCATGAATGGCTTTGGCAAACAGCTCCTTGCCGGATCCGGTTTCTCCAAGGATCAGGACAGGCTGGCCACTTGAGGCAATGGATTCAATATAGTGGAAAAGACCTGCCATGACGGGATTTTTTGTTATAATACTGGAAAAATGGTGTGGCGTGTTCAGATTTCTGCCAAAAGAAAGGCCTTTCAAGGTCATGACCTCATTGCGAAGATTACAGATTTCAAGGGCATTTCTCAGCGCAGAACCGAAGGTGTTTACATTAATGGGTTTGACCAGGTAGTCATGGGCGCCGAGTTTCAGGCATTCAACGGCCATCTCAATATCAGAATTGGCCGTACAGATGATGACAGGGGTATGGGGAAATTGTTCCCTGACGTCTACAAGAACTTCTTTGCCGGATTTGTGGGGCATGTTCAGATCCAGAAACAGGACGCTGGAATGATATTTTTCCAGGACCTGTGTAAGGGTTCTGCTGTCGATGACCGTGGTGATGTGTTTAACCCCCATGGAAAGCAGTAAAAAACTATAGGCATCCAGTTCGGATTGATCATCATCCACAAGAATGACACGGGTGTCTGTAGTTGAAAAATTATTCATCCTGTATTTCCTTTCAGGTCTGATAACGGCAGGGAGATGATGAACCGGGCCCCGTCTGACATGTTTTCCACGCTGATCTGCCCCTGCATTTCTTTTTCCACAATCATTTTTGCCATGTAAAGCCCGATACCGGTTCCTGTGGCAATTCCCTTGGTGGTAAAATAGGGGGTAAATATCTTTGTCAAAGAAAGATCGGGGATTCCGCAGCCTGTATCCTTAATCTTCAGGACAACCGTATTGTTTTGTTTTTCGACGTAGATGTCAATTCTGCGGGGGATTTCTATGTTTCTGGTTTTTTCCTGTTGTTCCAATATGGCATCCTTGGCATTGGATATGATATTGACCAGGACATGGACAAATTCGTTTTTATACCCAAAAACAAACAGCTCTTTTGCATCCAGAACTTCATTGATCTGAAGGGTGATGGCATTTTGCTTCAACTGGGGGTTGATCAGTTTTACAGCACTTCTGACCGTATCCTGAACCTCAAAGGTCTGCTTGGTTTTAGACGGCCGGAAATACTGCCTGAAATCATTGATGGTTCTTGACATGAACTGAATCTGGGAGTCGGATTCTTTGACCATTTTTTCAATAAATTCTTTTGTGATCATTTGATTATAAAAAGCAGACGGAAGGCTTGCAATGTACGTGGATAATGCGTTTAAGGGCTGCCGCCACTGGTGGGCAATGGCACTGAGCATTTCACCCATGGCGGCAAGCTTCTGGGCCTGTCTGAGTTGATGCTCTGCATCGGCCCGTTTTGAAATATCCCAGATACTGTAAAGGGTGACCATTTCACTGTCCAGCCGAAGGGTTTTAAGCCCGACTTCTGCAGGGAATTCTGTGCCGTCGGACCGGTTGAAAGCCCATTCAAAAATCTGCTGATCCCCGGCAACAAGATTTTCAATGATCTGATCAAATTTCTTTTTGCTTTCCCTGCCGTCCTGCTGGATGGCAGGCGACAGATCCAGCATGGATTTCCCGATGATTTTTTCATGGGGCTGGCCAAACATGTGAACCGCTTTTTCATTGCATTCGATAAAGGCAAAATTTTTACTGAGCATGATGGCATTGGTGGCGACATTAAAAAGGGTCTGGTACCGGGTTTCAATTTCTTTTCTTCGGGTAATCTCTCCTTTCAGGTCCCGGTCTTTGCCGGATAGAAGCTGTTTCTGCTGTTTGACAATGGATTCGTACCGATGTTTTGATATGATGAGAATCAGGGCGCTGACACCAATGACCATGAGCAGCAGAATTGCCAGAATCCCCAGGATTTTAAACACCATTCCCATGGCAAACAGCATGGCCGTATTTTTGGCCAGTGTATAGGCCTCCTTTTTCTGGACAGTGGTACACAGATACCAGCCGGTTTCAGGCAGCCGCTGAAAAGAAAGGATCTTTTCTTCCCCGAGATAATTGTAATAATAAGACCCTGAACCGGATGTTTTGAAATACTCCAGAATCCCGCTCAGACTCTGGTTTGTTTCCTGAATTTTGGCGGTCATCAAAAGCTCCTGATCCGGGTGGACCAATACCGTCCCAAGGCTGTCGATGATAAACGTGTATCCGGAAGTACCGATTTTTACATTCATCACATTCTGTTCCAGGGTATCCAGGATAATATCAGCACTGATGACGCCTTTAAACTCATTTTTTATAACCAAAGGCTTTACAATGGCAATCACCAGCTTGGTTGTGGTTAAATCAATATAGGGGGTTGTAAAAGTGATTTTATTGTCTGCCAGGGCTTTTTTGTACCAGGGCCTGTTTCTCGGGTCATACCCTTTTGGGGGAATCCAGTCGGCACCGTCAATCATTGTGCCGTCTTTTAAACCAATATAGACATCGGAAAAATTGCCGGCCTTCATGGCCATTTTTAATATCCGCAGGGTTTCAGGCGTTTGACCCATGGGTATTTGTTGTACTGCCCCGGCAGCGGCTTCAACGATACTCAAATGCTGTGAAAGCCACAGTTCAACGGTTTTCGCCGCATCTGCCGCAATGCTCTGCTGATGATTTTCAACGGTTCTTTCCGTAATGATCCGGGTGCTGTTGTAGGTAATCCCCACCAGGATCAGTATGATCAAAAGCAGGACGGCCATGACTAAATAGTTGGTTTTAAGATTCATTATCTTTCCTTAATAAGATAAATGGTCTGATAAAATCAAACTATAAATATGTGCAATCGTCATGCCAGATGAATTTAGGCAGGTTTGTTCTTTTAACGTCAGGTTATATTTTCTGTTCCACAGTTTGAAAACAGGGGATACATTATATTTTTACGTAAGTTGACTTGCTGTTTGAAATTCCTTTACAGCCATTTGAAATCTTGATAGACATTTGTAAACACAGATTTTTCAGTTTATCTGGTGGGATATCATTCAAATTTGCAAGATAAACAGGACCGTATAATTATTTTTAAATGTCTACAATAAGTGGGAGAAAAGGTCTCTATTACAGTCAATATCATGGAAAATTTCCACTTATTAACACTGTTATAATTCAGCAACATTTAACAAACAACCCTTAGGAGGTTTCATCATGAAATTCGTATCATTTACAATTCTTTTGTTGTTGCTTCTTTTAATAAATCCATTTTCAACCTTTGCTGATGACAAAAATCAAGATGTAACAGGAACTTATACATCTAATAAAACCCAATCAGAAATATTTACTCTAAGGTTAAATCATGACGGCTCTGCAATTATCGAATCATTATATAATGGTCAAACTACTTCTGACACAGGAAGTTGGTCTGCTGATGAAAAAATTATAACTGTCCGGTACAAAGATTTCAAACAAGATTTCAAAGCAAAAAAGTTGTTCTTATTCGAATACGGTAGTTTCAAAAGAATTCGTGGATTGAAACCACTCTTGAATCCGTCACATGGTGGCTCTTTGGACTCTATGAAATTTGTCGATAAGAATATTCTTGATGAGCTTATTGAAAATAAATCTATTCAGCTTAAGAAAAAAATAAAATCTGGCTATATCAATTACACGTCTATCATTTTTGTTACATTTTTCATTTCGCTTTTTGTTGGAAGAAAAAAACCAATTTTGTTCGCCATAATCTGTATGATTTTAGTGCCTACAATTGCCTATTTAATAGATGAACTTAATCGTTCACTACCAATTTTAACTGTAGTTGGACTCATTGGCAGTTTTCTCTGGTCTATAATTATCAGATGGGGCTTGAAAAAAACTCGAGTTAGTTTGGACTCAAAACTCAGATTCATCAGTGGGCATAGTTCTGGAAGAGGAACAAGAAGCTTTTTTGTTATTGGTCCCAAAGGAAGCAAGTCAAGGGATTAACAGAAAAATTATAACCCTGTTACTGGAGCGGATCGGGGGCTACTTAGCCGCTCTTGACGATTTTAACTTTACCAAAAGATATAATTAAACTGAGGGTATCTGTATAAAACCCCCGACCCCTCACCAACCCGTTATGTTTCAGTCGCTATTAGAATTGGCATTAAAATTTAATCAGAGAAAAAGGGATATAGTTATGTTTGTAGTATCATTGACTTACGTTTGTGAACTGAGTGAAATTGAAAAACACTTAGCAGATCATATTGAGTATCTTGATGAAAATTATGCTAAAGGTATATTTCTTGCGTCAGGCCGTAAAGAGCCTAGAACGGGTGGTGTCATTTTAGCCCAAATGGAAAGTCGTGCTGAACTAGAAAAATTAATAGCTAAAGACCCTTTTAAAATCAATGAATTGGCTAATTACGAAGTGATAGAGTTCATTCCAAGCAAAACGTCAGAAGCGCTTTCTTTTTTATGTGCTTAGAAAAAACATAACCCTAAAGGATTGACACGACCTGCAAGGTCGTACTCAATCCATTGTTCAAGAAGCCCGGATTAAAAATCATGTATAGGGGATTGGTAAAGCAATCGGTCTGTAGGATGTGAGTTTTAAAGGAAGATGTTCAAACTGATCGGAGTAAATCTTGCATTTTATCGGTATAGATTAATACAATTAAAACAGTTCCAACCGGCATCGTAGCACTTTTTCAGGCCCGGGGCGCAACCCTGCGACCCAATTTCACGTGTAACCTTCAGGTTAAAAAAGAAACGGTTAAAGCTGATTTCAAATCATTATTCATTATCCCGGTTCTTTGGGCGGGATCATATAAGGCAGAACAGAATACAGATATTCCAGTTCCCCGCCGCAGTCTGGGCAGGCCGGTATATACTTTTTTATGGTGATTTCAATTTTCACCACCCTGGCGCCATTGGCGGTCTCAATGGCAATTTGGATTTTCGCAAGACTGACGGATGAGCAAGGATGCAAGAATCCGTAG
>Ga0180009_10005980_pt1 | contig 12897 bp, 10 predicted proteins | sample OS_PC_MetaG_FD_123537 | JGI IMG/M metagenome (GOLD analysis project Ga0180009, IMG submission 123537) | Groundwater microbial communities from the Aspo Hard Rock Laboratory (HRL) deep subsurface site, Sweden - OS_PC_MetaG | ecosystem: Environmental > Aquatic > Deep subsurface > Groundwater...
ATAATCTGAAATTTCAACTGCCTCGTCTAACGTATTCCGAAAATAAAGGCCCCTTTCAAACCCCTTTATTCTGTAAGCCTACAACTGCAATAAAGAGTGCCACCCAAGAGACCTTTGTGTTTGGTCCCGACAACTTTTGTTAAACTTCAAAATGGTTAAGGAGCAGATGAGGAAGCCGGGGGTAACCAGGACCCAGATTAATGGCCCGCTCTCATTCCCCGGCAAGAAAGCGGCAGGGGCTTTTTCGGCCCTTGTAGGCGGTAATAGATCGAAAATAAATAAGAAAGCTGACGGAGGCGGCGTTCTTGAACCGCAGTCCGAGTCAGGCGCTGGAGCGAGGGGACATGACCTTGACGGCCCGGGGCCGGATTTCCAGGGTGACCGGGACGGGGGCGATATATTCCCCATCGCCGTACAGTTCCATCTTATCCGGTGAAGTCAGTTCGGCCCGGGTGGTGCGAAAGCTTTTTACCGCCGGATGCCCCAGGTGGCTCCCGGAAAAAACCTTGGTCAGGAGGCCCAGCAGGCTGGGAATGCTCAAACGTTCGGCAAGAACCACGTCGATCAGGCCGTCGTCCATTTCCGCCTCGGGCGTGATTTTCATGCCGCCGCCGTAAGACTTCGAGTTGCCGAACACGGCGAGCATGACCTGGTTCTCGTATACGCCCTGGTCGTGAACGATCCGGAGGCGTTTGGGGACAAAGGCGTAAAGCATGTAAAAAACGGCCAGGGTGTAGGCCAGGGTGCCGGTGAACAGCGGAATCTGAGTGTTCGCGCATTCCGTGACTTCGGAATCGAAACCGACCCCGCCCACGCCGATGTAATACCGGCTGCCCGTCCAGATCAGGTCCAGGGGCCTGATCTCCCCGTCCAGGGCCACGTCCACGGCCTGAGGAATGCCCTTGGGCAGACCGGCGTTACGGCGAAAATCATTGCCCCGCCCGCAGGATATCAGGGCCACGGGGATGTCCGTGCCAACCAGTCCGTTCAGGGCGTAATGAAAGCTCCCGTCGCCGCCCACGACCACGACCCGGTCCACCCCGGATTCGGCGGCCGCCCGGGCCTGCCGGGTCAGGTCGTCGGTGGATACGCTTTCGACCCGGGCAAAGGCCACGTCCCGTTCGGAAAGCACACGGGCCGCCTCGTCGGCCGCGGCCGGGGCGCGCCCGCCTCCCGCACTCGGATTGACCAGCAACAGGACCCTCATACCCCCTCCGATCCGGACGCCCGGAAATCAAGACGGCCCGGGAGGTCCGTTATTGTCCCGCCCTTGCCTCAGGGCCTCGAACAGATAGGAGGCGCCGAGCAGGAGCGCGGCCATCAGCAGCATCCAGCGCAGATCGACCCACCCGAAATAAAAGTAGCCCAGAAAAAAAGCGGCCGCCACCGACAGGGCGGCACGGATCAGTAGTCGAAGGCCGGCAGTCAAACGACACCTCGGTCTCGCACCATGAAATTTCCCGTTATTTTTAGCAGGTTCGAGGCGCCGGGTCAACCGGGGAACGCCGGTCAAAAACGGTTTGCATCCAAGGCCTTTTCCAAGTAAGATGACCGGCCATGAGCGCCGTGCCGATCAACATAGCCAACGAGTATCTCTGGCTGGGTTTTCTCCTCGTCGATCTGATCGTGGCGGTCCTGGTTTACCGCCTCTTCGGACGGATCGGCCTGTTTGCCCTCATTGTCATGAACATCATCGTCTGCAACCTGCAGGTCATGAAGTTCGTCAATCTGTTCGGCCTGACCACGACCCTGGGCAACATTCTGTATGCCAGCGTGTTTTTCGCCACGGACATCCTGGGGGAAAAGTACGGCAAACGGGAGGCCCGCCGGGGCGTCTGGCTGGGTTTCGCCATGCTGGTCCTGGCCACGGCCTACATGCAGATCGCTCTGCTGTTCGCGCCGGCCGAGAGCGACACGATCCAGCCCGCCCTGAACAAGATTTTCGGACTTTATCCCCGGGTGGTGGGCGCCTCCCTGATCGCCTACCTCGTCAGCCAGCTTCATGACGTCTGGGCTTATGATTTCTGGAAACGGACCACCCAGGGCCGCCACCTCTGGCTCCGGAACAATGCCAGCACCATGGTCAGCCAGGCCATCGACACCACTCTTTTCTGTTCCGTCGCCTTCTGGGGCCTGGTGAGCCTTTCCGATTTCGCCCAGATTTTATTCACTACCTATCTCCTCAAGTTTATCGTGGCGGCCGCGGACACGCCGTTCATATACCTGGCCCGCATGATGACGCCTCCCGACCTCGAGCCGGCTTCCGCATCCACGCCGGCCCCGTCGGTTGCCGAGGCCCCGAACGGGGAAACGGAATAGCTCAAGGCCGTCCGTTCCCCGCGGCCCACGTCCCGATCTCAACCCGGATATTGCAGCCGGTTTCTATTGCGGCGCCGAACTGCTTACTGCAACGCTTGTTTCCCGATTTTCGACCTTGACGTATCCCATGATACGCCCGCGGCCAAAAATCAGTCCAACTTCGCGTTTCGCTAGGCATTTCCATGCCTCGCTACGAACCCAACCGCAATATCCGGGTTCAACGGAACTCCCGTTTCGAAACGCGCGCGAACGCATGGTCGCGGTCGTGCGCTTATGCTCCAGGACTCTAGACGCCAAAGGAGGACCGACATGGGACTGCGGGACCTGAATGTGGACTTGACCAAGGAGCACGTGGCGCTTTGGAACGCGGGGAAGAAGTTTTTCGGGCAGGTCTGGCGGCCGGCGGCCATTGAACTGGACCGGCTGCCGGACCCGGCCGACGTCATCGCACCGGATTCGATCCTGTGGGACGTTTTCCGCCAGACCTTCGAACTGGGCTACCACAGCATGCTGCTGCCCGAGGAAGTGGGCGGCATGGCCGCCGACGCCATGACGTTCGCCCTAGTTACCGAACTCATGGGCTGGGCCGCCCCGGACCTGGCCGCGTCCTGGGGGGTCTGCGGCTCCCCCTTCACCTACGCCATTCTCTCCCCCGACCCGGACCTCCAGGACCTGACCCGGCGATTCTGCGCGGACAAAACCGGTCAACTGACCGGCTGCTGGGCCATCACCGAACCGGACCACGGTTCCGACTCCTTGCGATTCGAAGGCGAGTACGCCGGCCTGCCCGAGCTGTCCAACCAGGTCCGGGCCGTGGCCGATGGAGATTCCTATGTGATCAACGGGCAGAAATCCGCCTGGGTCAGCAATGGAACCTTTGCCAAGTACGCGGCGCTGTGGCTGTCCCTGGACCCGTCCCGGGGCAACGAAGGCGGCGGAATCGCGGTCATTCCCCTGGACCTGCCCGGCATCACCCGGGGCAAGCCGCTCAACAAGATGGGCCAGCGGGCCCTGAACCAGGGAGAAATATTTTTCGACAACGTACGCATCCCGAAAAAGATGATGATCGCCGCCGACCCGGCCACTTACAAGCTGCTGTCCAACATGCAGCTCGGCATCGCCAACGGCTGGATGGGCCTTTGCTTCGCGGGCTGCGCCCAGGCCGCTCTCGAGGAGGCCCTGGCCTATGCCAAGGAACGGGTCCAGGGGGGCCGAATCATCTTCGAGCATCAAAACATCCGCCTCAAACTCTTCGACATGTTCATTTCGGTCGAAGCGGCCCGCTCCCTGGCCCGCCGCGTGGCCGTCTACAACTCCTCCTTGTACGAAACGATGCAGCCCCTGGCCGTCCACTACTCCATGGCGACCAAGATCATGTCCAGTCAGACCGCCTACCGGGTCGCCTGCCAGGGTCTGCAGATATTCGGCGGGAACGGGCTGTCCAAGGAATACGTCATCGAAAAGATATTCCGCGACGCCCGGGCGTCCCTGATCGAGGACGGGACCAACGAGACCCTGGCCTTGGACGGAGCAGGGCGCCTGGGCGCGGGCAGGCTGATCCTGGAGGTCAAGGAGGGCGCGGCCCCGGCGGCCGGAGCCGATCAGGGCGCGGCCCCGACCTTCGAGGAGCACAAACCCATGCTTCGGCCTACGGGCGTGCATATGGGCGTCATGAAGGCCGATCCGGAGGCCTGCACCGGCTGCGGACTCTGTCTGCTCAACTGTCCGTTCAAGTGCTGGGAAATGGGTGAAAACGACGTTCCCCGGATGAAGGAGACCTATGCCTGCTTTTCCTGTTTCAACTGCATGGTCGTCTGCCCCGCGGGGGCCGTCTCCATCGTCGAGCCCTACCACGTGGACGAAGGCTTCTACGACGTGGGCTATCCCCCGATCGCGCCGCCCCTGGAGCCCAAAGACGCCCAGGGGAACCCGGACCAATGGACGTCCGTGGAAAAATGCATCATCGAACGCCGGAGCGTCCGAAACTTCAAGGACGAACCCGTGCCCGAATCCATGATCCGAAGGGTTCTCGAAGCGGGCCGTTTCGCGCCCAGCGCCGGCAATCACCAGCCCTGGCGGTTCATCGTGGTAACGGACCTGGGCTTCATCCAAGAACTGGAAGAGGCCTGTTACGGCCTGCTGAACATGATGCACATGGCCTACCAGAACGACGCCATGGTCATGGGCATCGTCCAGATGCTGGGCAGTCCGGTCCCGGCCGGCCTGTTCGACCCCCGGGTCCAGGGCGGGATCGGCCGGGTGGCGGCCAAGGAACTGCCGATTTTTCTCAAGGCCCCGGTGGCCATCTTCCTGGCCGCCAACGACCGCCTGGCCGGGCCGGACCTTCAGGCCGGCATCTGCGGGCAGAACATGAACCTGGCCGCCCAGTCCTTGGGGCTGGGCTTCTGCTGGAGCGGTTTCGGCGCCACGGTGGAAATGATTCCGGACCTCAAGGCCCGACTGGGCGTGGAAGCCCCCTGGCGCATCGTCATGTCCATGCTCCTGGGGTACCCCGAGTTCAGGCAGGCAGGCATCGTGCCCCGGCAGCAACGGCCGGTGACCTGGTTCAGGCCGGGAGCACCCGGGCCGGAAATCGAGGCCTGACCGGGCATGTCGAGCCCGCGCCGCGTCCGGGCGGCGGTATTGCCCGAACGCGGCGCGGGGAGCAAAACCCATTTGACGGCAATCGTTCCTTTTGATATCAGATGATCGAGGCCAAGGCTTTCATTCCAACACAAGGAGATCGGGAAATGCGCAAGGTAAAAATAATCGGCGGCGCCATGACCAGGTTCGGCAGGCACCTGGACCGCAACCTCAAGTCCCTGGTGGCCGAGGCCGTGAACGGAGCGATGGCGGACGCGGGTCTGACCCAGGACCGGCTCGAAGGGGTCTGGGTGGGCAACGCGGCCCAGGGCGTGCTTCAGGGCCAGGAGTCCATCCGGGGACAGGTGGTCCTGCGGAGCATGGGCATCGGAGGGATTCCGGTCATCAATTGTGAAAACGCCTGCGCCTCCTCGGCCACCGCCCTGAACGGGGCCTGGGCCATGGTCGCCCTGGGCGAGATGGAGGTGGCCTTGGCCGTGGGCATGGAAAAGATGTATTTCGAGGACCGGACCAAGGTCTTCCCCGCCTTTTTCGGCGGGATGGACGTCGAAATCCTGCCCCAGCTCATGGAAGCCTTCGCCAAGCGGGAAGAGGAGGTCAAGAAGGAGCAGGAAGCCCGGGGCGAGGCGCCCAGGCAGAAGTCGGGCCAGCGGACGGTGTTCATGGATGTTTACGCCATCATGGCCCAGAACCACATGAAGCTGCACGGGACTACCCAGCGCCAACTGGCTGTGATCTCGTCCAAAAACCATTATCACTCCTCCATGAACCCCCTGGCCCAGTACCAGAACGCCATGAGCGTCGAGGAGGTGTTGGCCGCGCCCGAAGTGGCTTGGCCCCTGACCCGCCCCATGTGTTCCCCCATCGGTGACGGGGCGGCCGCGGTGGTCATCTGTTCCGAGGAATTCGCCCGCCGGATCGGGGCCGGACACGCGGTGGAGATCGCGGCCACCTGCCTGGCCAGCGGGGAGGACCCCGAGCACGAGCAGACTGAAAGCACCCTGGCCAAGCTGGCCAAACGGGCTTACGAAAAGGCCGGCCTGGGGCCGGAGGACGTAAACGTGGCCGAAGTGCACGACGCCACGGCCGTCGGGGAGTTGAAGTCGGTCGAGGAGCTGGGCTTCTGCCCCATCGGCCAGGGCGGTCCCTATGCCGAGGCCGGGCATACCACCCTGGGGGGCCGGATTCCGGTCAACGTCTCGGGCGGCCTGGAGTCCCAGGGTCATCCGGTCGGGGCCACGGGCGTGCGCCAGATCGTGGAACTCTACTGGCATCTGGCCGGAGGCGGCCGGGCCGGCAAACGCCAGGTCGAAGGGGCCCGGGTGGGTCTGGCCCAGAACGCCGGAGGCACGGTCGGCGCCAGCGAAGCGGCCTTGTCCGTAACCATCCTCAAGAAGTAGCGTTCCAAAGACGGGAGGCGGCCCATGAGCGACACCTCGGACTTGAAGTTCTTTTACGATCTGATCGAACACCAGGCCGGCCGGCAGGGCGACAAGCCCTATATCATCCATGAGGACCAGCGGGTCAGTTTCGCCGAGTTCGACCGGGCCACGCTGCAGGCGGCCAATGGCCTGGCGGCCCAGGGGGCGGCCCCGGGCGCCGGGCTGGCGATTCTTATGTCCAACTGTGTCGAATACCTATATCTTTTCTACGGTTTGCCCCGGCGGGGCTTTTTTACCGTTCCCGTGAACACGGCTCTTAAAGGGGAGGGACTCCGTTTCATCCTGACCAACTCGGACGTCGGCTATCTGGTGGTCGACGAGTCCCTCTATCCTCGATACGCGGACCTGGAACAGCCGGTGGGGGGCGTAAAAACGGTCTTCGTCCGTCGGACCACGGCCGCGCCCCTCCCGCCGGGGACCCGGGACCTGCGGGAGCTTTTTGACGCTCCGGCGGAAAAGCCCGATCACATCCTGGACCCGGAGTCCATCACCTACCTGATGTACACCTCGGGCACGACCGGCTTCCCCAAGGGCGTGGTCAACCGCAACCGGAACGCGAACATTCCAGGCTTTATGCTCCTGGCCCAACTGGTCTATCAGCCCGACGACATCCTCTATACGGCCCTGCCCCTGTTTCACGCCAATGCCCTGATCCTGACCGCCGGGTTCGCCATGGCCGGGGGCCTGCCCCTTGCCCTGGACCACCGGTTTTCCGCCTCCGGATTCTGGGACGCGGTCCGACGCTACGGGGCGACCACGTTCAACGCCCTGGGGGCCATGGTGCCCATCCTGATGAAGCAGCCGGAAAGACCGGACGACGCGGACAACCCGATCCGGATGGCCTTTACCGCGGCCTGCCCGGCCAATCTTTGGGAGGCTTTTGAAAAGCGGTTCAACCTCAAGGTCTTCGAGGGGTACGGCGCGGTGGACGGCGGCGGAGCCCTGATCTTCAACTTCGGAGACGCGCCGGTCGGTTCGATGGGGCGGCCCCTGCCCGACACGGTCTGGAAGCTGGTGGACGACATGGGCAACGAGGTCCCCGTCGGCGTGCCCGGCGAGTTCATCACCCAGGTTCGGGACAAAAAAAGCGGCGGGGTCGAGTACTACAAGAATCCCGGGGCCAGCAACGAGAAGGTCCGGGACGGCTGGGTCTATTCGGGCGACCTTATGTACCGGGACGAGGCGGGCTATCTCTACTTCGTGGACCGCAAGACCGACTCCATGCGCCGTCGGGGTGAAAACATCTCGTCTTTCGAGGTGGAAAACATGCTCGAAAAGCATCCCGACGTGGCCGAGTCCGCCGCCTTCGGCGTGCCTTCGGAACTGGGCGAGGACGAGGTCATGATCTGGGTCAAGCCCCGGGAAGGCCGCACGCTGGACCTCGGAGACCTGATACGGTTCTGCGCGGAAAACATGGCCTATTTCATGGTCCCGCGCTACGTGGACGTGGTCGATGACATTCCGCGCACCGGCACCTTGCGGGTCCAGAAATCGGACATGAAGAAGCGCGGCGTGACCGAGCGGACCTGGGACCGGGAGAAAGAGATGCCCGAGCTGAAACTCAAGTAGGGCCCCCTTTGGGACCTGATTTTCGATAAGGAGACAAGGGACCATGCCGATCTATGAATACGAATGCCTGGCCTGCGGCCGGATTACCAGCGCCTTGATCATGAAACCGGCGGAGGAAAAAGAGGTTCGCTGCAAGCAATGCCAGGGCGCTCGCCTCAAGCGGGTGCTTTCCCGGGTCGTCCTGCACAAGTCGGAATCCCAGCGGCTGGCCGAGTTCGACACCCGGGCGCCGCAGGACGACTCGTATTACAAGGACGACCGCAACATCGGCATGTGGGCCAAAAAGCGGCTTAACGAACTGGGTACCGACCTGGGGCCCTCCCTGGACGAAACCATCGAAAAGGCCCGTAGCGGGAAAATTCTCGACGACATGGACCTTTAACCAGGCGGCCGGTCCGACTCGGGACCGGCCCGCATCATAACGGTGTAAATTGGCGGGGGCACGGTTCGCCGTGCCCCCGCGGCCTGTATTAAGGAGGCGCGTTTCAAATGGACAAATTCATCAACCCGGAGAGCGTGGCGGTCATCGGCGTCTCGGCCGATCCGCACCGGTTGGGTTATTCCGTTTTCAGCAACCTGAAAGACAGCTTTTCCGGGCGGTTCTATCCAGTCAACCCCAAGTACGACCGGGTAGACGGCCTGCCCTGCTGGCCGGACCTGGCTTCCCTTCCCGAGACGCCCGATCTGGCGATCGTCATCGTCCCGGCGGCCGCCGCGCCGGCGGTTCTGGAGGAATGCGGCCGCAAGGGCATCACCCGGGTCCAGATTCAAAGCGCCGGCTTTTCCGAAGTGGGTCCGGCGGGCCGGGCCATTCAGGACCGCTGCGACGAGGTGGCCGCCCGGTACGGCCTTCGAATCTGGGGCCCCAACTGCATGGGCATGGTCAACGGACAGACCGGTCTGGTCGCCTCCTTCATGCGGCCGGACATCTGGCGGGACAAGCTGAAACCGGGCAATGTCTCTCTGATCGTGCAGAGCGGGATGCTGGCCGCCGGCTTTCTCATGCAGGTCCTCAGTGACGGGTATTTCGGTCTGCGAGTGGCCTGTTCCATCGGCAACCGCGCGGGCGTGACCGAGTGCGATCTCCTCGAATATCTGGTCGACGATCCGCTGACCGAGGCGGTGGGGCTGTATCTGGAGTCGGTCGCGGACGTGCCCCGGTTTCGTGAGGCCGTCTCCCGACTCGGCCGGCCGGTGGTCCTTTTAAAGGGCGGCACCAGCGCCGAAGGGGCCAAGGCGGCCCGGAGCCATACGGCCAGCCTGGCCGGCAACGCCGAACTGGCCGAAGGATTTTTCCGCCAGTTGGGCCTGATCCGGGCCCATGACTTTGTCGAGATGATGGACCTGCTCAAGGCCCTGGTCCTCTGGCGCGGCCGGAAAGGCGGCCGCCGCATCGCCATTATCACCGGGTCCGGCGCGGCCGGCATCGTGGCTTCCGACCATCTGTCCCGCCAGGGCATGACCCTGGCCGACCTGTCCCCGGCAACGGTCGAGGCCTTGAAAACCGTTTACCCGCCCTGGATGGGTCCGGAAAACCCCCTGGACCTGTTTCCGGCCCTTGGGCACAGCGGCCCCATCACGGTTTACCAGACGGTCTTCAAGGCCCTGCTCGAAGACCCGGGCGTGGACGGCATCTTCATGCAGACCTTCGTGGATGCCCGTATCGTGAAACATGCCCGAAAATTCATGGATATACTTCAGAATTCCTCGAAACCCGTCGTCATCTGGCCCATGGGCGACGCCGCCTGGTTCAAGCCCTTCCGGGACGAGGTCGAAGGCCTCGGCCTGCCGGCCTACCCGGAAATCAGCCGCTGCATTTCAGCCCTGCGACTCATGGTCGGGTAAGGGGAGGTCTCAAAAGGCTCCTCCGGAGGCCGCCCCTTCCTTCCCTCGGATCGCGCTTCCCGGTTCCGGAAATCGGAACCGGGAAGCGCCGCCCGCATCTTCCGTTCCGACCGGCCCGTCCCGGACATCTTTCTTGACGAATCGCCTGGTCCGGGGTATGCTCGGGTCATATCGAAAAACCGAATATCTGACCAAGGGGGCTCGCTTATGGTTTTCAAGCCGGAAGTGATCGAGCAACTCGAGCGCGCCAGGTCCCGGTATGAGGAGGAGGTCGAACGGATATTGAGCGGCCTGCCCGGCCCTCGGACCGGACACGTCACCTTTTCCGGAAAACCCGTCAAGCCCCTCTACACGCCGGCCGACATCGGAGACCTGGATTTTTTCAAGGACCTTTCCTTTCCGGGCAGCTACCCTTTCACCCGGGGCGCCTTTCCGGCCGGCTATCTGACCCGAGGCCTGCACATCCGTCAGGTGACCGGGTACGGCACGGCCGAGGAGACCAACGCCCGGTGGAAATTTCTGCTTTCCAAAGGGGCCAACGCCCTTTCGGTCGTTCCGGACGACGGTTCGGGCTGCCGGGCCGACAGCGACGACGATCGGGTTCGAGGGCTGGTCGGGGCCGGGGGCGTGGCCCTGGACACCCTCTACGATTACGAGACCCTGTTCGAGGGCATCGACATGACCCGGTACCCGGTCCACATGATCACCTTGTCCGCCTACGCCCTGGCCTGCTATCTGGTCCTGGCCCAGGACCGGGGCATCGACCTGAAGGCTTTGCGCGGCAGCATGTCCAACGGCATCCGGCCCCACCCCGAGTGCCTGGACATTCTCGAGTTCTGCGCCAAGGAGGCGCCGCTTTTCAATGCCGGCTATCTGGACATGCGCAACGTCCGGGAAGGCGGCTGCACGGCCGCCCAGGAGATCGCCTTCGGAGTGGCCTGCGCCATGGCCGGAACCGACGCGCTGATCGAGCGGGGCCTGGGAGTGGACGACTTCCTTCACCGCATCACCTGGTTCGTCAATGCCGGCCCGGAGCTTTTCGAGGAAGTGGCCAAGTTCCGGGCCATGCGCAAGGTCTGGGCTCGAGTCTTCGGCGAACGATACGGCGCCCGGGACCCTGGTTCCCTGATGTGCCGGATGCACTGTCAGATTTACGCGCCGACCCTGACCATGCAACAACCCTTCAACAATCTGGTCCGGGGGGCGATATACGCCCTGGGCGCGGTCATGGGGGGCGTCCAGTCCCTGCATGTCAACTCGTTCGACGAGGCCCTGGCCCTGCCCACGGAGTTCTCGGCCTCTCTTTCGGTTCGCACCCAGCAGATCATCGACCTGGAAACCGGTATCACCCGGGTGATCGACCCTCTGGGCGGTTCGTACTACGTCGAGTGGCTGACCCGGGAACTGGAAGTGGAGGCCATTTCCATCATCGACCGGATTCAGGAGATGGGCGGCGCGTTCAAGGCCTGGAACTGGATGTGTAGCGAGATACGGGACGCGGCGATCCGGAACCAGTCCGAGTTCGACTCCGGCCGCAGAAAACTGGTCGGGGTCAACGTACTGGTGGAAGAGAACGACATCCAGACGCGGGCCTTGAGAGTGCTTCAAAAGCATGCCGATTTCGAGGCCCTGTACGAGTACTCACCGGAACTGGCGGACAAACAGGTGGCACGCCTCAGCAAGGTCCGTTCCGAACGGGACCCGGACCGGGTCGAGGTCGCCCGGCGGCACCTGATCGAGGCCATGAAGGCCGGCCGGAACATGATCCCGCCCCTGGTCGAAGCGGTCAGGCATGGACTGACCCGGGGGGAGTTCGCCCGGGTCAAGGCCGAGGTCTACGACGAGCCCGGCGGCGGCCCGTATGTCTGCGATCCGCCGGCCGTCCTGGCCTGAGGGGGGAGACAAGGACATGGAACGCATCCGTTTTTTGCTCAGCCGGGACGACTGGTATCATCAGCGGGGCTACTGGGTCGTGGCCAAGGCCCTGTCGGAAGCGGGCGTCGAAGTCATTCTGGGCGGTATCCAGACCCCCAGGGAGATCGTCCAGACCGCACTGCACGAAGACGTGGACGTCATCGGCTACCGGCTGATGGACGCCTCGCCCCAGGTGGTCATCGGCATCCTCTTCCAGGAAATGCGGCAGGCCGGGCTGGAGGGGGTCCCGGTGGTCGTCGGCGGCATTATCCCGGAAAAGGACGAGACCCTGATCCGGGAAATGGGCGTGAAAGACGTCTTTCGCCCCTTCGACCCCCTGGATTCCATCAAGGAACGAGTCCTGGCCGTGGCCCGAGCGGCACGGGCCTGAACCGGCCCCGGCCGGCCTGATCGGTTCCCCCCATGGCCGTCCGGGAAAGAGGCGCCATCCATTCCCACCCACCCGGAGAGGTCCGTTCGCCCCACCTGCATTCGAAGTTGCTTTTATAATTGGAAAATGTTATAAAAAGACCGAGTTCTGGCCGATTCGTTCATTTGCCTTCGGCGTTCATTCATCGGCCAGGCCTTGCGAAGCGGGCTGCGACAAATCGACTCGAGTGTGGTTGAAATGCACGCTCCATCGTTTTCCAGCCGGTCATACGGCGCCCTGCCCGGCCCTGATGCGCATCGAGTTCATCGTTGAAACTCCCCGCGGCAAGCCGTGAGGAATGCGCCCGCCCCGCATGTTCAACACAAAGGGAAACGAGGTCCATGTCCGCCCCTGAAGCATCACGACATCGCATTCAACTCCGCCGCCGGATATTTGAAATCGAGCGGCTCGGCTCGGTGCCCCAGGTCATCTGGCGCCTGATCGAGGCCTTGGGTGATGATAGAATCAACACCGCTGAACTGGTCCGGATCATCGAAAACGATCCGGCCCTGGTCGCCAAAGTCCTAAGTCTGGCCAACTCGGCCTATTACGGCCTGCCCCACAAGGTGGCGACCATCGACCGGGCCGTAATCATCATCGGTTTTCAGGAGCTTCAGGTCCTGGCCCTGGGGGTCGGCCTGGCCGATATTTTCGATCCGTCCCAGTTTCCGGCCGGGCTGGACGGCGAGATGCTATGGCTTCACTGTCTGGCCGTTTCCTGGACTGCCGGCCGCCTGGCCGAGCTGGCCGGGTACCCTTCCCCTCGGGAAGTCA
>Ga0180009_10005981_pt1 | contig 12890 bp, 19 predicted proteins | sample OS_PC_MetaG_FD_123537 | JGI IMG/M metagenome (GOLD analysis project Ga0180009, IMG submission 123537) | Groundwater microbial communities from the Aspo Hard Rock Laboratory (HRL) deep subsurface site, Sweden - OS_PC_MetaG | ecosystem: Environmental > Aquatic > Deep subsurface > Groundwater...
AGAACTCGCGAAGGATCTTGAGGAAGGATGCTACCTGCTCCCGGCACGGGTGGCCCTCGTCGCACTCGATCTGCTTGAACCGATAGACCACCGCGAACGGTATGTGACCGGACCATTCTTCCCAGGCGGACGATAGGAGCTTGGAGATGCTTCCGACGATGTCCGCGACTTGTTCCTTCTGGGACTGTGCCGCGATGTACGCCTGTGCCAGCTCGCGGTACTCGTTATCGGCGTCGGTCGCCATGATCCAGATCAGCTCCACGGTCGCCAGCGGCCATTCATCGAGGGACAACCCTTGCCCTTCCATCTCGAGCAGTGCGTGAAGCTCTTCTGGTGTGGTTGGGCGCGCTGATGAGGGGTCTATTTTCACGGTGTGCTCACCTCTGAGCCTACTTGGTTGCGTATGCCCCCGTCATCCACCAGCGGTTCTCGTTCTCGGACACGGTTGTCCGAGACCGAACAGGAAAAGGTCGCGCAGGAGCTTGGCACACCGCCCGAAGCACTGGATGCTTCCTCGGACGTCCGGAGGGGGATGTGATGGCGATCTACTTCACCGTCGAACACGCCGCCAACGTCCTCGACACGACCCCCGAAGCCCTCCGAGCCCGCTGCCGCAGAGCCGCCCGCCGCAAGGGCAAGGACATTGTGGCCGAACTGGCCGACGGCATCGTCGCCATCAAGTTCGGCCGCACCTGGAGGGTCAGGTTCGCCGACACCCCCGCCGAGCCGATGGTACGCTCGACGAGCCGTGCGTGATCGGCCGCCCAGGAGGTAGCTCATGGGTGCGAAGAACCTGACAGGTCTCCGCAAGGAGAAACGGGCCGGCAAGACCCGCTGGATCATTGACTTTCGATACACCGACACCGACGGACGGCGCCAACGCTTCCGTCGAGACGCCAGCGTGCAGCTTCGTGACGCTGCCTACAAGGAGGCGCTGCAGTACATGCAGCGGGCCACGGAGACGGGCGATCCGGAGGTGCCCACCAAGCCGACCGTGATGACGTTCCACGACTTCGTCGAGGAGCGTTGGAAGAAGCTCTTTCTTCCGAGGCATCGACCAGCAACCCGCGAACGATACGAAGCGTTGCTCGGTCAGGGCATCGATGACCGCTTCGGGCCGCTCAGGCTCGATGTGCTCGGTGCGATGGACGTTCGTGCCTACGCAGTCGAGCTTCAAGCTCGTGGGGTGCAATCTTGGCCCCACACGTCACTGGTCTCCGCCATTCTCCGCGCGGCCGTCGAGACCGGGGCGCTCGAGGAGATGCCGAAACTTCCTCCCCATGGGAAGAAGCGACGCAAGCTTCCCGACTGTCCCGACATCGAGGAGGTCGAAGCCACGCTCCAGGTGACGACCTCCACCTGGCTCAAGACCGCCATTGCTCTGGCTGTCTATGCTGGCGAGCGCTCGGGGGAGGTCCGTGCGCAAGAGGTTCGGCACGTCGACCTCAAGAACGACATGCTTTACGTCAAGCAAGCACTTTCGGCCAACGAGCTTTGCTCACCCAAGAGCGGCCGTGAGCGTGTCGTACCCATCGCGCCTCAGCTCCGACCAATCCTCATCGAAGCGATGAAGGACAAGCTACCTCACGCTCGCATCGTCCTCACCTCACGAGGCACGACACCGAGCAGGCAGAACATGTTGTCCCGACTCCAGCGGGTCCAGGAGCGGCACGGCCTCCCCAAGCGTACCGTCCACCAGCTACGTCACGCGTTCTGCACCTGGCTCCTTCAACACGGAGCCGACGTGGAGCTCGTACGCGTCATCGCTGGTCACGAGGACATCAAGACCACGTCCCAGTACCTGCATGCCAGGGTCGAGGACGCACGTCGGGTGATGGGCTGGGCAACGGGTGGGAAATGAGCCGGCGTCGCGTTTCGAAACCAACGAAAACCACCGGTGTTTTCGTTGAAGTTGTCGGGGAAGGGGGGACTGATACGCGGCATCGAAAACAGCGACAGATTGCGTGGAATGCCGCTCGCGATGCCGAACCCCGTTCCCGACACCCGACGTCACCCGACACATGGAAGCTCCAACCGACTTGTCTGTGGCCACGCTATGGCCACGCTTTCACTCTATGCCGAGCTGCTCTAGCAGGGCTTCGAGCAGGCTCCTCATGGCTGAGACGTCCAGCCGCCCCTCACGCCACGCCTGATCCGCTGCTTCGAGCGCCCGGTAGTAGCGAAGCTTCTGCCAGACCAGCAGTTCCACCAAGGTGCGCTCTCCAGGAAGTGCCTGTCCCGCGAACGCACAGAGGACGAGATAGCTGACCGCACGCGCCGTTCGACCGTTGCCTTCCTCGAAGGGGTGGATCCAGTTCAACCGCCAGAGAACGTGCGCGGCGACATCGAGCGGGTCAGGGTCGCCTTCGTTGACGTGCGCGCACAGCTCATCCACTAGCTGCGCCACCTCCTGCCAAGGCGGTGGTTCATGCTGGCTCCCGAAGATTTCCAGGTCGCGCGTTCGGAGCACGCCGGGATTATCCGTCGTGCCTTCGGTGGCCAGCGCGTTTAGCTCACAGATGGTTGCAACACACAGCTCGAAGCCTGCACCTGCTTGGACGGCCTCGCCGATGAGCGCAACCAACCGCTGCATCTGCCGGACGGCGTTCAGCCCTTCGCGGATCGTCAGCTCATCCGCGTCGTCCTCGCCCCATGACCAACCGGGCATGTCGGCTACCCAGTGGTGACGACCCGAACAGCTTCTTCGATCATCGCACGCGTCGCACGGTCGTTTTCGAGCTTCAGATTTCCGAACGCCAAGCTGACCAACTGACGCGAGCGTTGCTCTGCCGTCATCGGCCGAGCCGATGCGCGGGCGAGCATCTTCGCGAGGGTTGGGTTCACACGAGGCGGCTTCTTCACACCCAAAGTCTAGCGCTGGGAGCGGGCATCCACAAGCTGTGCAGCATGGGCTGACTTGCGGGACACCGTCCCGCTGACAGCGGTATCGAAAACAGCGACAGATTGCGTGGAATGCCGCTAACGAAGCTGAACCCCATTCCCGACACCCGACGTGAGCCGACACATGGAAGCGGGCGCTGAGCGCCCAGACCTGCTGGAACCCCTCGCGCGCACCTTGCCGCCAGGTTTCGGGTGGGCAAGGCCGCGCTCATCGATTTGGAGCGGCGCGGAGTGGTTCATCCCACGAGGCCAAGTCGCGTGTTCTTTTACTCGGACGAGGATGTGCGGATCGCTGAGGCTGAGATTTCAAAGAGAAAGCGAAGGCGAACTCGGTCCTGAAGGCATCGGCGGCCTCAGCTCCTCGAATCCATCAGCGGTTTCTGACTTCGAGCACGCAGACAGGGGCACGGGCCAATACGAAGACTGCCAGTGAACGAATCGAGCAGACTCGATAGCGTTCATCTTGCGTCATTTCGCCATCGCGCAAGAGGCGGTCACAGCTGACAACCGAACCGTCTTGCCGTCCTGCCCCGTCTCCGCAAGTTGGAAAGCCACGTCATGTCCACACGTAAGTTTTTGGATCATGACGCCGCACGAGGGGCATTGCCGACACATCAGCTGTCGGGTGTGGTCGGCTTCTTCTGCCCGTAAGCCGCACTCCCACCCGTCGCCGAACTTCCAGTTCACCTTGTCCGTTGGCCTGATCAACGTCTTGGTGGTCGCTGGGCCTTCGGTGGGAGCCAGCTGCTTGTAGACCACCGACCATACCCGGGCGGGAGCCTGCTGCGCGGAGGCAACGAAGCTGATCAAGGCGAGCAACAGGAAGACCAAGCTATGTCGAACGGCTTTCATTCTGTACCTCCTCTGGTCTGATCCCGCGTCATGCTGATGCGCCACGATACATTCGAACCGACGCATCGACTCGCTCTCCCGCTGGATCCGGCAAGTCCCAGAATAATAGCCCCACTATGATGGGGTTTTCAAGATCGGCTCAGTCGGACCTCCTCGGAGCGTGCGCGATCCTGAGCAAGTCATCGGCGAGGTCGGTCGAAGAGTCGCCGAGTTGCGCGCGCAGCGCGGGATGACGCAGGCCCAATTCGCGGAAAAGCTCGGGCTGACGCAGAAACACCTCCAGAAGATCGAGTTGGGTCAGCTCAACATGACGATCCGCACGCTCGTCCGACTGGCGGATCGATTGGACGCGGGCATCGGCGAGTTGTTCGAGGCACCAACACAATCCAAGGCGCAACGTGGGCGGCCTCCAAAGAAAGGCAGGCCCTAAGCGGACAGTCTCAGTCCGCCAGGTAGAGCCCGCTGGAGGCACCGGGCCGAGCGTGAAGGTAGCGGGAGGTCGTTGCAACGCTGGCGTGCCCCAAAGTGGTCTGTACCAAGCTGACCGGGGCATTGCGGTCGAGAGCATGGGACGCGTGGGCGTGGCGGAACCAGTGGGGGGACACGGGACTGTCGATCCCAGCTCGCTTCGCTGCTTTGCGAACGATGCGCCATACGGCTGACGGGTCGAGAGGCTTCCCAGTGCGGGAGCGAAACACGTGATCGTCAAGGCCAGCGTCGCCGCGCAGCTCCAACAACGCGCGCCAAGTTGAGGCGGGAAGGAGCACGACGCGCGTCTTGCCGCCCTTACCGAACAACGTCACCTGCCCTGCCTCGTCACGAGGTTGGAGGTCTCGCCACCGCACGCCGCAGGTCTCGGATACACGACCCGCCGCATGGTAGAGAAACCGCAACAACGCGTTGTCCCTTCCTGGCGGCGCGGAGCCCAGCAGAAAAAGCATGTTCTTCTCCGCCATGATGCGCTCCGCGAGTCGGTTCTTCGCCTTGGGCGGTTGCACGACGGTGCCTACGTTGAACGGGCAGTAGCCCGTCCGGTGAGCGAAGGTGAGCAACGACTTCACGGCGGAGACCCGACGCGCGCGGGTAGTGTGGGCCCCGGTCAGTGATCCGACCCATCGCTGGAGGTCGGCGACTTTCACGGTCGGAAGCGGCTTCCCCACGAAGCGCAGAAACGATCCCGCATCTTTGCTGTAAGCACGCTGCGTGTGGACCGACCGTCCCGCCAGCCAAAGCTCCACGAGATGGGCGTCGTTGGTCGCCCCCGAGACGTCGGACTGCTGGTTGATGCTTGGGACGGCCGAGTCGGCTCCAGTCGAGACCACGACCAGCGTGCATTCACTGTTGGTGCTCTCGGTCATGAGTGCAAGATAATGTCTCTTATCATGCGTTCAAGGGGCCTTTGCAATGTCAGGACAGGTCACATTCAAGGACAGGATCAAGTGGACTCCGCGATGTCCAAGGGAAACTGATTTGATGTTCAGTAGATGATTGAGGGACTCTTCACTTTGTGAAGGGGGAAGCAGAGTCGGTTGGGGGACTCCGCCCCTCGAAGCGGAGAAAGCAGTTGTGCCGCGACTTGCATTGCAGGTGCCAGTCGACGATCCCCACATGGCGTTCCAGGGCAGTCTCCAGCTCGGATGACCTCCCCAACAACGGCTACTCCGCAACGCGGATGGAAACGCCGTATGTCAAATCCGAGGTAAGGACGTCTATCGCGACTCCGGCAGATTTCCGATGGCATTCATCTTTGCAGTCAACCATGAATTCAGTGGCAGCGTCCGACCCGCACGGGCCGACACAGGTTTCTTTGACCAAGACGACGAAGAAGACTGCCAGATCGCCTCTCGCCGTCGCCGAGACGGCTTTGAGGCATGACATCTCTGCCTGTCGCAATGGCCCTTTTTCAGGCCCGTAGAACGTCATGAAGCAGGCGTACTCCCGGTGACGGTAGGTCCGCGTCTCCACGCCCTGAGCGTTGCGTCCCTTCGACGTCCGCTTGAAGCCTACTGCCCGAAATCGGGCGACAAGCTCCTTCTCCGATACTCCGAGTCCGATCCTCGCCCGCTCGTTCCTCACGAATTCCGCGTGGTCTGCAAGGATCTCATTCGCCTCCGACACGTGCTTGCCTGCCGGGTGTTCGCTAACGTATTTGACGACATCGGCGCACTTGGAATCGACCAAGCTCGTCCGACAATCGTCCTCGCTAGTTGTCACAGCTTCCCACGCAGCATTGTCGTGGAACACACCGACAGCTCGCAGGTCAATTTCACCCAGTACCGCGCCGTCGTCATTGACGACCTCCACTCGATCCGGCATGCCAAGTGCCCGATACCGATCTGGGTTTACAACTCGCGCAAGGTCACCTGATAGAGACCCGTCGTCGCCAGTTCTTCCAAGAACCATTCTGCCGCGCGACGTCCGAAGGATCAGTTTCTGCCCTGCAACGGCGGCGTCCCTCGTGCAGCGCTTCGCGTTGGAGAAGTCCGGCTCGGATGTTCGCTCCTCTTCATCGGTCTGCGTCGTGCTGCCACTTGCGCGCACTGCGTCGATCACGGGAATGGCGCTGAGGGCGACTCCCCCTGCAAGCAGACCGAATCCGAGGGTCTTCGCCGTTGAGCGGCCATATTCGTTGTACGTTCTTGACGACGTATCATCCTCGTGCACGTTGCCAGAGTCGATCAAGAAGGCCGAGCCGGTCACGACGGCGGCTCCACCGGCGATACCGGCCAACCAGTCAACACCCGGCGATTCGTTCACGCGGTTGGAGTGCTTTTCGACGCGGACAGTACGGACCTCGGACGTGCCACACTTCCGGAAGGCATCGAATCGAACGCTCGTCCCTTCCTGGTGAACTGTCAGTGTCGGCGGTCCCGGCGTCGGGACCTCCAAACGACGAGGTTCTCCGATCGTAGTTCGGTCCGAGCGCGAGTATTCGGAGCCGATGGTCGCACAAGCGGGCACGGAGAGGAGCAGAACCAAGTAGACAGACCGGTACAAGGAGTCTCGCATAGCTCGTTTCCCCGCTATCTTGCGACTCGCCACAAGCCAGAGTTGTCACACCAGTACACGGCATCTTCGTCCACGGCGATGTCCCGACACGCGTCCCACGGCCAACCGTCGAATGTGACTAACTTGTACGGCGGAGCCGAATTCATGTAGTTCACGAAGACGCCGTACTTTCCGCAGATGTAGAGAGCTTCTCCGTCTGTAGCAATCGACGAGTAATCGTGGTCGAGTGACTCGGACGCCGTTGCGAGCGTCGTGATCTGTCCTCCCTCGCGAGACATTGCGCGTAGGTCGTCCGCACTTGTCCAGTAGACCCACGAATCAGCGACAACGAAGCGGCATCCGTTGACTCCGGCCGCCTCCGTTGCGAGTGTTGTCCATGCTTGTTCTCCTGGGACTATCACCCGAAGGACGCCAGGATACTCGCACCAGAACAGGTCGGCTCCCGACTTCGCCATGTAGATGACGTTGTCGCCTGATGGTAACTCAACGATCTCCTCTACGATGCCACTAGCCTTCTGCATGCGGCTGATGCGATAGCTTCCGCCCCAGTAGGCGTAGTCGGCGTCAAGTGCGAGCCCAAAAGAATCCACGCCGCCAGCGTACTCCTGTTGGGCCCCTCCGGACTTGGGGACGGAATGGAGATCCCCACTGAAGTGCTCCGTCCAATAGACGCGATGGTCATCGACCGCGACTCGGGAAGCTTTACTGGTTTGTTTCTGCGAGAGGGACACCGGTGTTCCGCCACTCTTCGGAACCCTTCCGACGTCGAACGCGGTGCCACCGACGTAAACGAAGGTCGCATCGAGCGCTACGTGGCAGTCCTGGATGTTCCCCCAGCTGTAGGGATAACCCGAAATCTGGACTGGCTGACATTGGCCATCGACGCAGGCTCCACCGAGGCAGTCTTTTGTGCAACCTGCACCACCAGAGCCGCTCGTTCCGCCCGTCCCTCCCGAGGTGCCTCCCGTTCCGGCAGATCCTCCCGAGCCCGCTGCGCCACCGGTTCCAGCTGCACCTTGGCCGCAGGAGTACGCGCCTTGTTGCTGCCAGGCGGCCCCGCACAGGTCATTCGGTTCCACGCCGCCGACAGCTTCGGTGCAGACCTGGTAGTTCACGCGCCCATCATGACAGGTTGCGATGATGCCATCCTGGCAAGCGTTGATCCTGCCGTTGTCCAAGTCGGCGCACGTGACATCCGGTCCCTCGCGGTTGAAGTACGAGCACGACGTGGCAACGCCCAACGCGACCGTCGCCACGGTCAACGTCCAGCTGTGGCGAGAACAGCGACGTTCTTCCTGTGCCGCGCGCAACGCCAAGTCCCGCGTGATCATTTGTAGAAGGGTACGCTGTCCTTGCGAGCAGAGGCAAGCGTGGGCGTCGTGCTGACGCCTTGCGAGGTCCGCCCGTCGTGCGCACGTTGGATGAAGATGAGCACCAAGCGAAACGCACGGGGACCGGATCGGGGCGACGAGTCGTGGAACGTTGTGGATCTACCGCACAAGCGACCGCCTCTTGGAATGATCGACGCGGCTGAGGACGTCATGTTCGACATGGAGAACAGCCCTCCAGACGACGATGAGCGCGTGATCGAGTTCGACGGCAAAGGAAACATGCGGGTGTATCCAGCATCCGAACTCCCCAAAGAGGAGCAGTGAAGTGCTCTAGCAGCTGATCCAAGAGGACTCCAACCATGGCGAAGAACACCAAGCAGAATCAAAACAAGCGACCCGCTCCCCCGAAGGGCATGATCGATGCGGCCGACGATCTGTTGCTCGATATCGAGCGTGCGGGACCTGATCCCGGGGATCGTGTGTTTAGGATCAACGCTGATGGATCGATCACTTCCTTCCCTGCTACGGATCTGGATCCGAGTGATTGGTGAGGCAGCGTGGGGATCGGTCGCGCTCACGTGGAAGCTGGCGAATTGTGCGCGGCGCGAAATGGACGACAGCGGGGCAAGACAGGCGTCCTCTGCTTGGGAGGGCCTCCCACCCACCGAATGCTCGGCGGACGTTCTCGCGTCACTACCCGGTGACTCTGGGGCCAACTACGGGTGCTCGTCACCCTCGCCCATCCTCTCTTGTGTTTCGACGCGCGCGGACAACATGGTCGCGCGCATGGTTCTCCAACTCCTTTGAATATTGAGCTGAATCGACTTCAGGCAATTGGTCCCTCACGTACATTTGATGGTCCGACCGGGGGTACTGACCACATGGACGCCAACTCGAATTGTCAACGAGGGATGGGTCGTCAAGCGTGAGGTCTTCGTCGGTGCGGCCCACGGCTTGCAGTGCTTCACCGAAATGCAGACCAACCACCTCATCCCACTCATTCGGCTCGCCCAGGCTCTCGGCATGCATCCGAGGTCGCTTTACCGCCACGCCGCGAAGCTTGAGGCATTGCGCGTCGGCCGTAGCCTTGTTGTGCCCCTCGCCGTCATAAGAGAGCAGTTCGGCGACGCAGTGGCGGACTCGCTCCGGCTGCGCTTCGGCACGAAGCTGACCACAGAGCATCTCAAGGCGCTCCGGCGGATGCTGGCCTCCAGGCTTTCCGGACATGAGACTATGACCACGAGGACGCGCGATGCTGGCAGCTATCCAAGCAATCCCGAAACGGATTAGTTATTTCGCGTGGTGCTGTTAGCAAGTGAGAGCATTGTCAACGGCGCACTACTTAGTTTCATGTGGTCAGTCGACAAACGGTCAGGATTGATGAACGGTCCTATCTGGTTATATTGGTGCGTATGCACGATCTGACCGCATCAGTACATCAAATGTTTGTGTCTCCACGAGAGCTGGCGCGCCTCCTAGGCGTAGCCGAGACGACCGTTCGCCGATGGGGAGCCTCCCTGGGTGCCGTGCGCTTCGGCGGCAGGGTCTTCGTACCGCTCAGCCGTGTTCGCGAGGCTTTCGGTCCGGAGGTCGCGGACGCACTGTCTCCCGCGCCACGTTCGGGAGCTGAACGATGAAGTGGATCGATACCCACAAGTTCCGCATCTTGAAGCGGGCGCATCAACGGGTGAAGAGCCGGATGAATCGCCACACGCGCCCGAGCAGACCTGGGGTGGACGGCTTCCGTCTACTTCCGTCGCTCGCCGTTCGATACTGGCTGAACTCGGGCCGCGCCCACCCCAAACCCTGCGTGGGCTCTCGGAAGAAGGCGCGTGCTACCTTTCTCGACCGGGTCATCGGCCTGTTCATCCTCTGGGCCGAGTTGGGCGTGATCTTCGATCTGGTTCCGTTGTGTGTATTCGGGATCGGCGGTGCCGGACGAAGGCAGCACGACTTCGTTCGCGAGATCGATGACCAGCGAAAGCGCTACCAGTACGTTGTGCTCGGCGACATCACGAAGTTCTTCGACTCCGTGCCGTACGAAGCTGTGATGGATCAAGTGCGCGCTGCGGGGGTGAACCCTCGCGCGGTGGGTTGGCTCATGGTCTTCTATCGCATGCAGCAGCCCACGTATCCCGGCCTGACACGCGCATGCGCGGCGTCTCCGCTGCTGTGCTCCTACTGCATCCGATCTGTTGATCTGTGGGCGATGAGAATTGCGTGTTGGTACGGCCGCTTCGGAGACGACTTCGCCGCGTTCTTCGATACCGAAGACGAAGCCAGAGCATTCGCGGAGGAACTGCCCCAGCGCCTGGCAGCCCTCGGCCTGAGCGTCCACGTGGACGCTGACGACCCGAAGCGGCTGAGAGTGGTCGAGACCAGCGAGTCGTTCACGATCACCAAGATGGAGTTCAACGCGTCGGGCATCCACCCGAGCGTGAGGACCTGCCGGAAGTTCCTCGGCAAGCTCGGCAAGAAGGGCAAGGAACCTCACGAGCAGCTCGCAGCCTGGAGACGATTCTACGAAGGGCTGTGCCCTGACAGCCCACGGATCGAAGAAACTTCCTTAGCCGCCCTGGCCGTTATCCAGACCAGGACGGCTTCTTGTCCCACCACCAGGGGCCAACAGCCCCCAGCCGCAAGCCAACCCACCAACATCAAGGGAAAGCTTTGCACCGGGGCCGTGAAGGGTCAACTTCCCTCACGGAATCCCCTACAGGGTACGCTCCCTCTAAAGGGACAATCGAGTCCGTATTGCGGTGGTGGGACTTCTGCATGCGGGGCCGGGCGGTGGCTGTGTTCGTTGAGCAATTCAGCGGGCTCGGTCGCCTCCCGGCCGCCCCTCGATCCGTCTTTGCTGCTGAACGATCCGGTTCAGTTCCCCGTTCTTGCCGAGGGAGAGTTCTGGGCCGACTTGTGGCGTGATCCGCAGTCCCCGCTGCGGTGGGTGGAAGTGCTCGCAGAGCTGAAGAACCAAGGCGTGCTCGCCGCGACTTGCCGGTCAAGACTCGGCGTGGACCTTGCGTCGGTTGTCCGGGCTATGGAAGTCATCGACGTCGCGTACAGCTTCTTTGGGAAGGGCGGCATGCCAGCCAAGTGGGTGGCCGATGCCCCCAGTCTCACCAAAGCCGAAGAAGCGCGGGCGATCGCCAGGGTTCCACTTCCGCTGCTTCGCTACCTATCGACCATTCACACGAGACTGTGGTGGTTCCGGCTACAGGTTGCCCTGGTCTTCGGGCTACTCGACGACGGGGATTGCACTGTCCAGGCAGCGAGAGCCAGCTTTGGCAGCTCCCTGCAAAGAGCTGGTCAAGTTCATCGACGGGGTGGTCTCCGGCCCCGCGACTTCGTCCGTTGGCGCGTCCGACTGCTCAATGGCGGGTACTGCACTCACGGAATGCGGCACGCTGGCCTCAAGCCGGTTCCTCTCAAGAAGACGCGAAGATGCACACCAACGCTGACAAGCGCGTCGCCGTAGCCGAACTGCTTCAAGACCCGGCGTGGCAGGAGCGTAGCGACCGCAGCATCGCGCGCGAGTCCTGCGTCTCGGCCCCTCTCCTCGTGGCCTCGGTCCGCGCCGAACTCGGCCTCGATGCTGAAGCACGCGTGGGGCGGGACGGTCGACGTGTCCGCGTAGCAGCTATCGGCCGCAAGCCCAAGGCTCACTGTAAACGGCTTACAGTCAGCACCCCGTCAGAAGACGACCGCGATCCACAGGAAACGCTCAGGTCGTTCTGGCGGCGGGCTCATGGCGCGTTCCGCGAGCTGGTCGAGCGTGACCCTGCGGCCGCGAGCGAGTGGCTGGAGGACGTCGTCCTGGCTGCGCAGGACACCCTTTCGGAAGCCGCTCCGAGGTCCGACGACTGAAGTTCCTGCACCACCGACATCAATGGCGGCAGTCATCTTCGTGACTTGACGATGCGCGCGTAGGTGCTTGCCGTGTGGAGGCGTTCTACCTCGCGAAAGTAGCCTGCCGGTCCACGTGGACGTGTCTCGACCGCCCAAGTCAGGCACGCCTTTTGCCACCACTGGCGGTTGATGAAACGAACAAGATCGAAGGCACGAAGCCGGTGGAGCGATGCTCTGCGGTCGTTGGTTGCCGAAACGAGCCCGTCAGACGGACGACGCTCAAGGGGAAGCGCGGTTCGCGGGATGCGCATCTTGTGCGGGCTCGTGCAGGGAGGCGCATCGGGGTGTAGGGAGTGCTCCTGCGTCGTTCAAGCTCTGATGATCATGGGGTTGCGCGATCACCCGCAGTCGAAGGAAGTCATCACAGGGCCATTGTCGAGAGTCTTCGCGGAAGACGCCCGGAGGCGCGCGGCTATGGCGGCGGAGGACATCGTAGCGGCTTGGGGCTTGGTACGCGCATTGGCTTGGCTGGCGCTAGTCCTCAAGCAGGCATGCATCCCGGAAGATGACGTCGAGGGGCTGCTGGAGGAAGCTGGTGCCCTCGTCCATCTCACGGCTCGAACGCGGGCGAGCTTGGCGTTGCTATATTCGATGGCCCGCCGCACCGTTTCGAACTGCCGGGACGCTGACACCACGGCGCACGACATCGTGACCGAATTGGTTGCGTCTCCGAGTGGGAAGGCCTTCATGGGAATGTACGACCTGAGCGGATCGCTCGCCAACCTCGCAGCGTACTTGCGGACGTGCATTCGGAACCAAGCGTGCGATGATGCGCTCCTACGTGGCGCTCGTGTAGGGCGTAGCCGCACCGACTCCAGCGGTGACAACCTGACGTTGGAGCACGGCCCCACGCTTTCCTTGAGCACTCTCCGGCGATACCGGCGCGCC
>Ga0180009_10005982_pt1 | contig 12890 bp, 10 predicted proteins | sample OS_PC_MetaG_FD_123537 | JGI IMG/M metagenome (GOLD analysis project Ga0180009, IMG submission 123537) | Groundwater microbial communities from the Aspo Hard Rock Laboratory (HRL) deep subsurface site, Sweden - OS_PC_MetaG | ecosystem: Environmental > Aquatic > Deep subsurface > Groundwater...
ATTACTGCGTTCCCAACCTGCCCAGTCTCGTCGCCCGGTCGGCTACCTACGCGCTGGCCAACGCCACGCTGCCCTACATCGAGGCCATCGTGCGGAATTCCCTCGAGGGCGCCCTGGCGGCCGATCCCACCCTGCGGCGGGGGGTCAACATCATGAAGGGGCGCGTCACCCATCCGGGCCTGGCTGCGGCCCGCGGCTGCGGCTTCACCGCGGTGGACGACCTTCTCGGCGGGGAGGGCTCATGACCTGGATGCAGCTTTACCGCGAACGGCTCTGCACGGCCGCCGAGGCCGTGCAGCGTGTCGAGTCGGGGTTCAAGATCTACCTGGGCAGCGGGTGCGCCGCGCCCCACGGCCTGATCCGGGCCCTGGTGGACCGCGGCGAGGAACTCTTCGACGTGGAGATCATCCATCACCTGACCATGGGCGACGCGCCGTACATCTCGTCCGAGATGAAGGGCCACTTCCGCTGCAACGACTGCTTCGTGGGGGCCAACACCCGGGATGCGGTCAACCGGGGCGATGCAGACTACATCCCCGTGCACCTGCACGAGATGCCCCGTCTGTTCCGGCGCGGGGTCATCCCCCTGGACTGCGCCATGGTCATCGTCAGCCCGCCCGACGAGCACGGGTTCTGCAGTTTCGGCATCGAGGTGGGGGTGACGAAGCCCGCCGCCCAGTCGGCGCGGATCATCATCGCGGAGGTGAACCGCCGCATGCCCCGCACCCTGGGGGACAGCTTCATCCACGTCTCGAAGATCGACTGCTTCGTCGAGGTGGACCGGGACCTGGACGAGTTCCGGCCCGATCCCCCCACCGACGTGGAACGGCGCATCGGCCGGCACGTGGCGGGGCTCATCGAGAACGAGGCCTGTCTTCAGCTGGGCCTGGGGGCCATCCCCAACGCCGTCCTGGAATACCTGCACGACCACCGCGACCTCGGGGTGCACACCGAGATGTTCACCGAGGCCCTGCCCAGGCTCCTGGACCGGGGCGTGGTGACCGGCGAGTGCAAGAACTTCCATCCGGGCAAGGTCGTGGCCGGGTTCATCATGGGCACCCGCGAGGTCTACGATTTCGCCCACGACAACGCCCTGGTCGAGTTCCACCCCACGGACTACGTGAACCATCCGGGGAACATCGCCCGCAACGACAACATGGTGGCGGTCAACAGCGCCATCCAGGTCGATCTGACGGGCCAGGTCTGCTCGGACTCCATCGGCGAGCGGATCTACAGCGGGTTCGGGGGACAGGCCGACTTCATCAGGGGCGCCGCGCTGTCCAAGGGGGGCATGCCCATCATCGCCCTGCCGTCCACCACCGACGACGGCCGCCTGTCCAGGATCGTCCCCAACCTGGACGGCGGGGCCGGGGTGGTCCTGACCCGGGCGGACGTCCACCACGTGGTGACCGAGTACGGGGTTGCCCACATGCTGGGGCGGAACGTCAGGCAGAGGGCGGAGGCCCTGATCACCATCGCCCATCCCGACTTCCGGGAGATCCTGCTGGACGCCGCCCACCGCCGGGGCCTGTTCGGGCGCCTGTTCCCGGGGGGCATGCCCCGAGGTTGAGGACGAACCCCGGCTGTTGACAGATCGTCAAACCGTTGACAGATTGTCAGGGCCCGTCCATCCCCTCGAGCCCTGACCGGGTGCAACGCGACCCCGAGGCGCCGGCATGCAGCACGCGACACCTTCCCAGCCGACCGACCCCCAGGGTGGGGGCGTCAGCGCCGAATCCCTGGGCACCGTCCTGGTCGTGGACGACGAACCCGAACTGTGCCGGGCCCTGAGCAAGCTGCTCAACCGCAACGGCTACCGGGTCCTGAGCGCGGGCAACGGGGAGGAGGGGCTGCTCGTGCTGCGCCAGGAGGCGGTGGATCTGGTCCTGACCGACCTGCAGATGCCCCGGATGGGCGGCCTCGACCTGCTCAAGGCGGGGCAGGTCGTTTCCCCCGAGACCGAGTTCGTCATCATCACGGGGCACGGCACCATCGAGACGGCCGTCGACGCCATGCGGAGCGGCGCCTACGACTTCATCGAGAAGCCCTTCAGCACGACCACCACCCTCAAGGTCGTCAGCAAGGCCCTCGAGAAGCAGAGGCTGGTGGCCGAGAACCGCCAGCTGAAGCAGCGCCTCGAGGAATTCCAGCAGATGCACGACATCATCGGCAGCAGCGAGCCCATGCGGCAGGCCATGGATACGGCCAGGCAGGTGGCTCCCAGCAGCGCCACCATCCTGCTGACCGGGGAGAGCGGGACGGGCAAGGAGGTCTTCGCCACCGCCATCCACCGCTGGAGCGACCGGGCCGATCGACCCATGATCCGGGTCAGCTGCGCGGCCCTGCCCGAGACCCTGCTGGAGGCCGAACTGTTCGGTTACGAGAAGGGGGCCTTCACCGGTGCGGTCAACCAGAGGCTCGGCCGGTTCGAGGCCGCCAATCACGGGACCCTGTTCCTGGACGAGGTCGGGGAGATGTCCCTGACGACCCAGGTCAAGCTCCTGCGGGTCCTCCAGGAAAGCGTGATCGAACGGCTGGGGGGCAACGCGCCCATCACCACCGACGTCCGCATCATCGCGGCCACCAACTCCAACCTGGAGGACATGGTCGCCGCCGGGACCTTCCGCGAGGACCTCTACTACCGGTTGAACGTCATCAACATCGAACTGCCCAACCTGCGCAGCCGCGGGGAGGACGTCACCCTGCTGGCCAGCTTTTTCCTGCAGAAGTACAACGAGAAGAACCGCAAGCAGATCGCCGGGTTTTCGCCCGCGGCCAGCGAAGCCCTTTCAGGGTACTCGTGGCCGGGCAACGTCCGGGAGCTGGAGAACGCCGTGGAGAGGGCGGTCGTGCTCAGCAAGGGGGAGCTGATCGGCGTGGAATCCCTGCCCCGTCCGGTGGTGTCCGGCCCCAAGCGCTACCAGACCCTGAACATCGCCGTGGGCACGACCCTGCGGGACGCCGAGATGGAACTGATCCAGGCCACCCTGGAAAGCGTCGGCGGGGACAAGGAAACCGCGGCCAACATCCTGGGCATCGCCTCCCGGACCATCTATCGCAAACTCCAGTGACCGGCATCCGCGGAGCCTTCCCGCCGCCGGCCGCCTTGACCCTGCAGCGGGGGGGCGGCTATATTGGCGCCGCGATTCCCGGACCCTGCGGCCGGGTTTCCCGCGAGAGTGGCGGAACTGGCAGACGCGCAGGATTTAGGTTCCTGTGGGGCAACCCGTGGGGGTTCGAGTCCCCCCTCTCGCACCAGACGACCCTTTCCCGTGGCCGCGGTCCCTGGCTCCGCCGCCCGAACCAGCAGAGGAAGATGCCGACATGACCGAGTCCGTCCGTCCGACCCCCGAGGGGATCGCCACCACCGTCGAATCGCCCGAGCCCTGGAAGCGGGTCATCAAGGCCGAGGTGCAGCGGTCCGCCTTCGACCAGGCCTACGCCAAGCTGCTGCAGAAGGCCGTCAAGTCGCATCAGAAACCCGGGTTCCGCAAGGGGCGCACGCCCCGGGCCCTGGTCGAGAAGGAGGTCGGGGACCTGCTGAGGGTGGAGGCCATCGAAGCCCTCGTGCCCAGGGCCTGGATGGCCGCCCTGCTGGAGCACAAGATCCCAGCCCTGACCGATCCCGCCCTGGAGAACCTCTCGTTCGAGGACGGCAAGCCCCTGACCTTCGACCTGGTGGTCGAGGTGCGGCCGGAGATCACGGCCGTCGGCCTGGACGCCATCCCCGTCAAGAGACGGGATGCGGGGGTTCCCGCAAGCGAGGTCGACGAGGTCCTGGACAGGTTGCGGGAAAGCCGGTCCACCTTCACCGGGGTCGATCGGCCTGCCGCCGAAGGGGACCGCATCACCCTGGACCTGACCCCCCGGGAGGGCCTGGACGGCGACGAGCCCCGCACCATTGCGGACCAGACCTTCGTCCTGGGCGCCGAGAACAACCTGGGGGCCTTCAACGACAACCTCCGGGGGTGCGCCGCCGGGGAGGAGAAGGACATCACGGTCAAGTATCCCGCGGACTACGCCAACGAATCCCTCAAGGGGCGCTCGGTGGTCTTCGGCTGCCGGATCAAGGAGGTCGCGGAGAAGGTCCTGCCCGCTCTGGACGACGCCTTCGCCGGAGAGGTCGAGGAGGGCAAGACCCTGGACGATCTGCGCGAAGCCATCCGCGGCGACCTCGAGAAGGAAGCCGTACGGAGGGTCGGCCTGGAACTCGACCATCAGGTGCAGATGGAACTGATCCGCCGCAACGATGTTCCCCTTCCGCCGAGCATGGTGGAACGGTACCTGCAGTCCGGTCTGGAGGAACTGCACCGGCGCAACTCCCGGACCGGACGCCCTGATTCCCCCGAAGAGGACCGGGAGTACCTGGAGGCCGGCCGGACCAGAGCCGAGCGGGATCTGAAGGCCATGCTCCTGCTCGAGGCGGTGCGGGACCAGGAAGGCATCAAGGTCACGGACGAGGATGTCGAAGAGAGGATCACGGAGGTCGCCGAGGAGAACGGTTTCGATGTTGACCGCTACCGGGAATTCGTCAACAGTGGGGACGAAAAGGATCGGATCCGGTACAACCTGCTCGAGCGCCGGACCCTGGACTTCCTGCTGTCCCGGGCGGAGATCACCGACGTTCCTGCTGACACGGAAGTGCTTTTCGATTAAGGAGTTGAAATGCTGGTACCGGTAGTCGTCGATCAGACCAGTCATGGAGAGCGGGCATACGACATCTATTCCCGCCTGCTGAAGGACCGGATCGTGTTCCTGGGGTCCCCCGTGGACGACAACGTGGCCAATCTGGTCATCGCCCAGATGCTGTTCCTGCAGGCTGAAGATCCCGAGCGGGACATCTACCTGTACATCAACAGTCCCGGCGGCAGCGTGACTGCAGGTCTTGCCATCTACGATACGATGCAATACATTACAAATGATGTGGTTACGATCTGCATGGGGCAGGCCGCCAGCATGGGCGCCGTCCTGCTGGCCGCCGGGGCCAAGGGCAAGCGCTCCGCCCTGAAGAATTCGCGGGTCATGATCCATCAGCCCCTGGGCGGCAGCCAGGGCCAGGCCAGCATGCTGGAGATCTACACCCGGGAGATCCTGAACATCCGGGACAAGCTCTACGGCATCCTGGCCAAGCACACCGGCCAGACCCCGGAGAAGATCGCCACGGACAGCGATCGCGACTTCTTCATGTCGGCCGAGGACGCCCAGGCCTACGGCCTGGTCGACAAGGTGATCGAAAGCCGGAGCGAGATCGACACCGGCAAGGAAAAGCAGCCCCGGAAGGGACCGGGCGGAAGGGTTGAACCGGACCGATGAAAAGACGCCAGAACGGCAGTCCCCAGATGATCAAGTGCTCGTTCTGCGCGCGGGGGCAGGACGAGGTGGCGAAGCTTGTCGCCGGCCCGTCCAGCGTCTACATCTGCAGCGAATGCATCAAGCTGTGCAACGACATCCTCGAGGGGGAGATGCTGGAAGAGGCCGCCCTGGCGCCGCCGAAGTTCCCCAAGCCCCACGAGATCCGCGAGTACCTGGACCTGTACGTCATCGGCCAGGAGGAGGCCAAGATCAGCCTGGCCGTGGCGGTCTACAACCACTACAAGCGCATCCACCAGAAGAAGACCAGCGACGGGGTCGAGATCGACAAGAGCAACATCCTGCTGCTCGGCAACACCGGAACCGGCAAGACCCTGCTCGCGCAGACCCTGGCCCGGTTCCTCAACGTCCCCTTCGCCATCGCCGACGCCACCGCCCTGACCGAGGCCGGCTACGTCGGGGAGGACGTGGAGAACATCCTGGTGCGCCTGCTGCAGGCGGCGGACTACAACATCGCCCTGGCCGAACAGGGGATCGTCTACGTCGACGAGATCGACAAGATCGGGCGCAAGAGCGGCAACCCCTCCATCACCCGGGACGTTTCCGGCGAGGGTGTGCAGCAGGCCCTGCTCAAGATCCTCGAGGGAACCGTGGCCAACGTCCCGCCCCAGGGCGGACGCAAGCATCCCCAGCAGAAGTATCTCGAGGTCAACACCAAGAACATCCTGTTCGTCTGCGGCGGCGCCTTCCAGGGGCTGGAGAAGATCGTCGAGCGACGGGTGGGCAAGAACGTTCTGGGTTTCGCCCGCGAGGAGGAGTACACCGTCAGCGCCGAGCGCGAGGAGTTCCTCGGACTGGTCGAGCCCCAGGACCTCATGAAGTTCGGCCTCATCCCCGAACTGATCGGCCGGCTGCCGGTCGTCACCTACATGCACGAGCTGGACCGCGACGACATGATCCGCATCCTGACCGAGCCGCGCAACGCCCTCATCAAGCAGTACCAGAAGCTGCTGGACATGGAGGACGTGGCGCTGGTGTTCGACCGCGCCGCCATCGAGGCCGTCGCCGACCAGGCCATCCAGCGCAAGACCGGCGCCCGCGGCCTGCGCTCCATCCTCGAAAGCGTCATGCGCAACACCATGTTCGAGATTCCTTCCCAGGAGGATGTGCGGCAGGTTATCATCACGCGGGACGTCGTCATGGACAAGGCGGATCCCAAGCTGGTGCTCGGGGATCCCCCCGCGGACGTCAAGGAAGCCTGATCACCGCCTGCATCCCGTCAATCGTATCCACACCCGCCTGATGGAAGGGCCGGCGTGCGCCTTCGCTTGAGGGCCGAGGAGAGACATGAGCCCGAACGAATTCGTTGTCTACCGGGACGGCGAGGAGATCGCCCTGCCCCGGAATCTGCCCCTGCTTCCCCTGCGGGACGTCGTGGTCTTCCCCTACATGGTCACGCCGCTGCTGGTGGGCCGGGAGCGGTCCGTCGCCGCCGTCGAGGCGGCCATGGACCGGGACAAGTACCTCTGCGTGGTGGCCCAGAAGGAGCCCGAGACCGAGGATCCGGGGCCGGACGACATCCATCCCGTGGGCTCGATCATCAAGGTCCTGCAGATCATCCGCACGCCCGACGAGACCCTCAAGATCCTGGTGGAGGGCGTGGCCCGGGTGCGGCTGGGCGAGGTGTTCTCCGGTCCGGCCTTCCTCGAGGCCGACGTGACGCCCATCAAGGAGATTCTCGCGGGGGGAGTGGAGATCGAGGCCCTCAGCCGCTCCATCAAGGAGCGGTTCAAGGAGTACGTGCGGCTGAACAAGCGCCTGCCCGACGAGGTGCTGCTCTCGGTCCTGAACCTCGACGAGATCGGCAAGATGGCCGATTCGATCAGCGCGTACATCCTGGGCAAGGTGCCGCTGAAGCAGGAGCTGCTGGAGGAGCCCAACCTCCAGAAGCGCCTGACCCGCATCAACCAGGTCCTGGCCAGCGAGCTCGACATCCTCGAGATCGAGCAGAGGATCGACACCGAGGTCCAGACCCAGGTCCACCGGAACCAGCGCGAGTTCTACCTCAACGAGCAGCTGCGCGCCATCCGCAAGGAACTCGGCTACACCATCGACGAGGACAGCGAACTCGAGGACTACGCCCAGAGGATCGACGACAGCGACATGTCGGCCGAGGCCGCCGAGATCTGCCGGCGGGAACTGAGCCGTCTGGACCGCATGTCCCCGATGAGCCCCGAGGCCACCGTCGTCCGCAACTATCTGGACACCCTGCTGGCCCTGCCCTGGAAGAAGAAGTCCCGCGACCGCATCGACACCGCGAAGGTCAAGGCCAAGCTGGACGAGGACCACTTCGGCCTGGACAAGGTCAAGGAGCGGATCCTCGAGTTCCTGGCGGTCTACAAGCTGACCAGGACGATGCAGGGAACCATCCTCTGCCTCGTGGGGCCGCCGGGAGTCGGCAAGACCAGCCTCGGCCGGAGCATCGCCGAGAGCATGGGCCGGAAGTTCGTCCGCATCAGCCTGGGCGGCGTGCGCGACGAGGCGGAGATCCGCGGCCACCGGCGCACCTACATCGGCAGCAAACCCGGCCGCATCATCGAATCCCTGCGCAAGGCCGGAACCAGGAATCCCGTCTTCCTGCTGGACGAGATCGACAAGATGGGCGCGGATTTCCGGGGCGACCCGGCGTCCGCCCTGCTCGAGGTCCTGGACCCCGAGCAGAATTCCACCTTCAGCGACCACTACCTGGAAGTCGAATTCGACCTGAGCAACGTCATGTTCATCACCACGGCCAACTCCCTGCACACGATCCCCCCGGCCCTCGAGGACCGGATGGAGATCATCCGCCTGCCGGGGTATCTCGAGCACGAGAAGCTGGCCATCGCCGAGAACTTCCTGGCGCCCCGGCAGATGGAACGGAACGGCGTCAAGAGGTGGGCCGGATTCAAGCGGTCCGCCTTCCAGACCATCATCGACGGCTACACGCGGGAGGCCGGGGTCCGTGGCCTGGAACGCGAGATCGGCGGGATCTGCCGCAAGGTTGCCAAGATCAAGGCCTCCACCGGCAAGTTTCCCGCTGCGGTGACCGGTCCCACGGTCCAGAAGTACCTGGGCACGCCCAAGTTCAGGCGCCGGGTGGTCGACCGGGCGCCCGAGATCGGCGTGGTGGTCGGCCTGGCCTGGACCATGGCCGGAGGCGAGATCCTCGAGATCGAGGTGGCCCAGGTGCCGGGCACCGGCAAGATCACCATCACCGGCAACCTGCGCGACGTCATGAAGGAATCCGCCGAGACGGCCCTGAGCTACGCGCGGGGACTGTGTCGTGAAATGTCCGAGGCCTGGTTCAAGAAGAACCAGATCCACATCCACGTGCCTGAAGGCGCCATCCCCAAGGACGGGCCCAGCGCCGGCATCGCCATGGCCACGGCCATCGTCTCCCTGCTGCGGCAGGTCCCGGTGCGGCCCGACGTGGCGATGACGGGAGAGGTGACTCTCCGGGGCAAGGTCCTGCCCATCGGCGGGCTGCCCGAAAAGGCCGTGGCGGCCATGCGGACCGGTTCCCGCCACCTGATCATCCCCAAGGACAACGAGAAGGATTACCTCGAGCTGGCGCCGACCATCCGCAAGAACCTGACCGTCCACCTGGTCGAGACCATGGACGAGGTCCTGGCCGTCGCTCTCGACAGCCCCGCCAGGAAGGCCAAGGCGCCGGGCGGCAAGGCCGCCAAGACGAAGCCCCGTCCCGCAGGCCGGACCCGGCGGCAGGGTGAGGCCGGCGCCCGGGTCTCGTCCCGATCGCCGAGAGGTTGACGGTGCGGGTCGAACTGGTCACCAGCGCGCCCGACCTGGGGGGACGGCCTGGCCGGATCCTGCCCGAGATCGTGGTCATCGGACGCAGCAATTGCGGGAAGTCCTCCCTGATCAACCACATCCTCGACAGGTCCAAGCTGGCCCGCACCAGCGGGCAGCCCGGCAAGACCCGCCTGATGAACTACTACCTGGTCGATGACCGGTACTACCTGGTGGACCTGCCGGGCTACGGCTACGCCAAGGTCAGCAAGGTGCAGCGCGCAGCCTGGGATTCCCTGTTCCGCCGCCTCCTGGCAGGGGAGGACCGCCCGGTGGCGGTCCTGCATCTCCTGGACGTCAGGCACAAGCCAAGCGTCCAGGACGCCGAGGTTTCCGGCTGGATCAAGGCCTCGGGACACCCCTTCGCCCTGGCCGTGACCAAGGTGGACAAGGTGGGAACCAACGCCCGGCCCGCCCGGTATCGGGAAATCATCGAAACCCTGGCGGTCCCGGCCGACACGCCTTTCTTCCCTACTTCCGCGACCGCTCGGTCCGGCAGGGAAGCCATCCTGGCCTGGATCGGAGCCCTGCTGGACGCCAATGAACCCGAGCCGTGACCGTGGGCGGCGGCGCAGGGGCGGAGGGCCGGTTTGACGCTTTCGGGGAACCGGGGGTATAATGGTTCCGGTCCCGTCCGAGGGCGGACCGGAAGGAGAGGCGGAACAGGTATTCGACCGTGATGAATCGGGCCGCAATCCAGGCCGGAAAGGCCTCGCTGGGCCGTGGCGCATGCCCGGTTCTGGTTGCGGTCTGCCTGCTGGCCGCACCTGCGGGTTCCCATGCGACGGAATTCGAGATGGCCAAGTTGCCGGTCACCGAACCGAATCTCTGCCTGGCCTGCCACGTGCTGACCAACCCCACCCCGGCCCGACCCGACCTGAATCCCTTCGGCGCAGACTTCCTTGCCAACGGACGCATCTGGGACCTGGAACTGGCGAGTCTGGATTCCGACGGGGACGGCTGCCTCAACGGGGTGGAGATCGGCGACAGCGACGGGGACGGACGGGCCGACGGCAACGTCACCGAACAGACGGGGAACCCCGGGGTCCCGGACGAGTGCGGATCCGGGTCCCTCGTCGACGAGGAGCTCTGGGGCAACCTCAAAGCAATGTTTGACGGCCGCTGACTGGTGGGCCATACTGTGATCCGGTTCCCGGTACGGTGCTGCGCACCCTGGGACGTTTTTTTTTGAGGTCAGGGGGCGCGCTTCCGGACCAGACAGGGAGTGACGAGTGGAAAACCGAGTGATCATCGGCGGCCAGTGGGGCGACGAGGGCAAGGGCAAGATCGTCGACGCCCTCAGCGAGGGTGCGGACTGGGTCATCCGCTACCAGGGCGGCGCCAACGCCGGCCACACCATCCACATCGGCAAGCAGAAGCACGTGCTGCATCTGGTGCCGTCGGGGATCCTCCACGAAGGCGTGACCTGCCTGCTGGGCGGAGGGATGGTCATCGATCCCTGGAGCCTGCGCGACGAGATCCTGGAACTGGAACAGCGGGGCATCAAGGTCCGCGAGCGGCTCAAGATCGCCTGTTCCGCCCACCTGCTGATGCCCTACCACAAGCGGCTCGACGAGTTGAGGGAGTCCCGGCTCAAGCGGAAGAGCATCGGGACCACGGGCCGGGGCATCGGACCCGCGTACCTGGACAAGATCCAGCGCACGGGGCTGCGCATGGGGGACCTCCTGCTGCCCCAGGACAACCTCGAACGCAAGTGCATCGAGAAGATCCTGTCGGCGAACGAGATCCTCAGCGAGTTCTACCAGGCCGATCCGGTGCCTGCCAAGGTCCTGGCCGAGGAACTGGTGGTGCTGGCGCACTTCCTGGCTCCCATGATCGTCAACCCCTACACCGCCCTGCGCCCGGTCAGGGATGGGGTCGCCCGGGCCCTGTTCGAGGGCGCCCAGGGCACCATGCTGGACATCGACCACGGGACCTACCCCTTCGTCACCAGCAGCAACAGCACCATCGGCGGGGCATTGACCGGAACGGGGTTGCCGCCCCAGGTGCTGGGCGAAATCAACGGCATCTTCAAGGCCTACTGCACCCGCGTCGGCAACGGGCCCTTCCCCACGGAACTGCTCGGCGAGGCCGGCGAGGCCCTGCGCGAGGCAGGGGGCGAGTACGGCGCCACCACCGGGAGGGCCCGGCGCTGCGGCTGGTTCGACCTCGTGGCCGGCAAGTACGCGGTGGACATCAACGGCATCAAGGGGATCATCATCACCAAGCTGGACGTCCTGGACACCATGCCGACCCTCCAGGTGGGCGTGGCGTACGCCGTGGACGAACAGCAGTACGAAGACTATCCCGTCCTGGCGGAGACGCTGCCCCGCTGCCGCCCCGTCTACCGGGAGTTCCCCGGCTGGGAGAAGCCGACCTCCGAGGCCCGGCGCCTGACGGACCTGCCCGCCGCCGCCCGGCAATACCTCGAGTTCCTCGAGGCCGAGCTCGGGTCCCTGATCGTGGGGGTGAGCGTGGGCCGGGACCGGGAGCAGATGATCTGGACCCCCACCGGGGTGACCACCTGAGGTCGGTCCCCTGCGCGGGGCCTTTGCTTTGACACGCGCGGCGGCGGCTTCTATTATTGCCTGACCCGCGGCGTCCCGCGGTTTTCCCAGGGTGGGCCGCTAGCTCAGCAGGTAGAGCATCTCCCTTTTAAGGAGAGGGTAGCTGGTTCGAGTCCAGCGCGGCCTACCACTTCTCCCTCCTCCCCGGTTTTCGGCTCTCCCGCGCCGTCCGTTTTTTTTGAAAAACCGCTCAAGTTTCCCTCCGCTGCGCCGATATACCCCTCATCAGGAGAAGTCCGCCCTGGTCCCGGCGGTCCCGCGGACGTCACCTGGCAGGACCGAACGGATTCGCGGTCGCACCAAAGGATTGTCAACATGAGCCTGCGCATCGATCCCAAAGCCCTCCTGCGGCCGGATCCAGTCCGCAAGCAGGAAGAGGCCCGCAAGGAGCTTCACAAGACCTCGGAGAAACTGGCTTCGGGCCGGCGCATCAACCGGGCTGCGGACGACGCCGCCGGTCTGGCCATCTCCCAGACCCTCGGCGAGGAGATCCGCGGGCTCCAGCAAGGGCTGGCGAACCTCTACGACGGGATGTCGCTGGTCCAGACCGCCGACGGCGCCCTCGATTCCATGGGGGAGAGTCTCCACCGCATGCGGGAACTCGCCCTGGCGGCCGCCGGCGATACGGCGGGGCCCGACCAGCGCCGGGCCCTGGACGAGGAGTTCAGGGCTCTGAAGGACGAACTCGACCGCGTCACGGCATCCACGGCCTTCGGCGGCCACCGCCTTCTCGACGGGTCCGCGGGGGAAATCCGCATCGCGACGGGTCAAGGGGGAGGCGAGGACCAGCTGGTCGCGCTCGATCTGGGTGCGAACATGGACACCCAGTCCCTCGGGCTGGCGCAGGCCCGCCTGGGCGGGACGGACGGAAGAAACGCCCGCGGCGCCCTCGAGGACATCGACCACGCCCTGCAGAGCCTGGCCGGTCGCCGGGCCGAACTGGGCGCCGAGGGCAACCGCCTGGTGGGGGCCCAGCGGGACGTGGCGGTGGCGATGGAGACCACCCTGGCGGCCCGCTCCCGCGTCCAGGACGCGGACATCGCCCTGGAGTCCAGCCGTCAGGTCAGCCGGCAGATCCTCGGGCAGGCCCCGACCGCGGTCCAGGCCCAGGCCCAGGGGCTGGCGGGGACGGTGCTGAACCTGCTCCGCTGACCGGATGAACAG
>Ga0180009_10005983_pt1 | contig 12889 bp, 10 predicted proteins | sample OS_PC_MetaG_FD_123537 | JGI IMG/M metagenome (GOLD analysis project Ga0180009, IMG submission 123537) | Groundwater microbial communities from the Aspo Hard Rock Laboratory (HRL) deep subsurface site, Sweden - OS_PC_MetaG | ecosystem: Environmental > Aquatic > Deep subsurface > Groundwater...
AGTCGACGACGGAATCGCCACGAAGGATGAGCTTGACCGTTTCCGCGTCGAACAGGTCGAACTCTTCGATGCGTTTGAGTTGGCCGGGGCCGTCCACCATGGGTCGACCCTACCGTCTCACGGGCGGTATGCGTAGGGAAATTCGGACGTTGACGAGTGGATCACCGCGCGCTGGACGGCGCGGTCTCGAAGGTGGTCGCGATCAGCTCGGCTCGACTGGTCGTTCGGGGCGGGGCTGTGCGCCACCGGTTTTCCCGAGAGACAGGGTGCCGAAGAAAATCCCGAACGTGAGCATTAGGACGGCCAGGTGGCCGTAATACGATCCGCTAAATCCAATCACCGCGAAGGGGGCGATTGCTGCCAGAAACCAGGGGGCCAGCTTCATCGTTCCTCCAGTTTGCCGCCAGGGGCATCCTTCGAATACACGTTCAGGCCTCAAAGCAAAAGAGCAAAGCGAGTTCTGTCTCACATGTAGGATAAGGTGCCACACCCCTGTTGCGTGGGCCAACTCTTAGCGGTGTGCGTATCGGTCATCAAGCAGAAAACGACTGCTGCTTGTGTGCCATCGCCGCGTCGGGGCCGACTCATGCGGGATCTTGGTAAGAATTTCAATAAGTTGAGGCGGGACAAAAAACGGCTCGGTACGGGTGGGCTGTGGCTCCTCAGACGCATGGCTGTGGGACTTTGTCTGCGGAACGATCACCGTCCGGAACCTTCGGTCCCGTTTCTCGCTGGACGGATGATACGTAGACACTTGACCCCCGTCGCAGGGTCTGCTGCGGTACGAAGCACTTCGATAAGAACCCGACAACGCGTTTGGGTTCTACATCGTCGTTCAATGCGCGCGGGCGAAGCTGCCTTCGCCCGTGCTCTTCGACCTACGTTGACTTCGTCCAGTTGGCTGGACTTCGTCCACTTCGGTTCAATCGGAGGCTTGCATGTCAACTCGAAGGGTCCAACCTGCCATCGCCATTGCGAACCAGAAGGGCGGCGTGGGCAAGACCACCATCGCGGTGAATCTTGCTGCTGGCATGGCCCGCAGGGGGCGCAAAGTCCTGTTGGTCGATCTCGACATTCAGGGGTCCGCAAGCGCCATTTTGGGACGCGCCAACGGCGAGCCCCCGAGCAACGTGGCAGGTTGCCTGCTCGAAGGGCGGCCGCTTCGGGACGCGATTACACAGACGCTTCATCCGGGTTTGGACATCGCGCCAGCTGGCGAAAAGATGGCGGTGGTGGACCTCCACCTGGCGTCGGCCCTCGGAAGGGAACACGTGTTGGCGCGGGCGTTGCGCCAGCCGGAGATCGAGAAGTACGACTTGCTGGTGCTCGACACGGCACCGTATCTGGGGTTGCTCACCCTCAACGCAATCGTTGCGGCGAGCCACCTGTTGGTTCCCGTGTCTTGCGAGTACCTGCCCATGCTCGGGCTCAAGTTGCTCCGCGACACGCTGGCGTCGGTCCAGCAACAGATTGGTGTCGAAGTCAGCGTGCTCGGGTACGTATTGACCATGGTCGATCGGCGCGAACGCATCACCGACGAGGTCGAAGCGATGCTTCGAACGACCTTTGGAAACCAAGTCTTCGAGCACGGGATTCGCGTGAACACGCATCACAAGGCGAGCCCGAGCCATCATCAGACCATCTACGACTACGAATCCAAAGGCGGCCGCGGAAGAGAAGACTTCGAGCACTTGTGTGACGAGGTCGATCGGCGGCTCGGCTTGCCGCGCCCCCGTGTTCGTCCTTCAGTAAGTAGGGCGGTTCGACAGGCCCAGTAGTCCCGCCGGATGGCAGGAAAGTCCGCCGTCGGAGCCCCGTTCTCGTTGTCGTAACGCTGAGCTGAGCGACGCAATTGACCCGATGCGTCCGAGGTTCAATTGCACGGCGCCTGCAAACAAAAAATCCAAATCAATCAATAGGTTGGTGGCTTCTAGCGGGCGATGCGCGCATACGTTCCGGACGGTAACTATTGGATAAAACGCACGATTCGCAGCCATTTCTGCTTGACGCCGTTGCTTAACGCTGACATCTCCCGGGGGTCTGGTTCACATCCATGAAGCTAAGCCTCCCCATCACCCTGCTTGCTATTCTGTCCGCAGCGGGATGTGTAGATGACCGAAGCCCGTCCTTGGGGGAGGCGGCTGCTGCTCACTTGGAACGGGCCCCTCAAGCCTCTGCGACCGTTGTTCCGCAAATGCTTGCGGCCCTGGGCCCCGGAGTCGTCGGCAACGCCAAGGCTGCTCCCTCGATCAGCGATGCGCTAGCTGCCGCGGCAGACCGCACACGCAACGCCCAGAACGACGAATCCGCCTGTCCGAGGGACATGGTTCTGGTGTCCGGCCAATACTGCCCCGAGGTCGAGCAGAAGTGCACGCGATGGCTCGAGACGGAAGGCCGCTATGCCTACTTCCGCTGCGCAGAATACGCGCGGCCGGCCACGTGTCTCACCGAGCGAAAGTCCATGCAGTTCTGCATCGATCGCGATGAGTACGTGCCGCCCGGCGAAGCATTGCCTGCGTCGGGCCAGTCGTGGACGGACGCCAAGCGGATTTGTGAGTCCGAGGGCAAGCGCGTCTGCATGGAATCCGAGTGGGTTTTCGCCTGCGAGGGCGAGGAAATGCGACCCTATCCCTACGGGTTCGTTCGTGATGCCGAAGCGTGCAATGCCGATCGGGTCGATATCTACAAGTCCAACGGCAACCTGATGGATCTGCGGGAGGGTGCGAATGGGCACCCAGGCTGCCAGAGTCCTTTTGGGGTGCACCACCTGTCCGGCAACCTCGAAGAGTGGACGACGATCGACGGATCCGTTCCTCCCCGTCCGGCCATGAAGGGCGCCTACTGGCAGCCTTCGCGCAATCACTGCCGCGCAGCCCAAACGGCTCACGACGAGTTCTACAACGGAGACGAAACGGGGTTCCGCTGTTGTCGGGACGCGGACTAGAACGGTCGGTAGCGCGTCGCTATGCGGCGCGTCTGGAGGTGCCGGCCCTAGCCTCGACTTGAGCGCTTTTCGAGGCCAGTCCATTCGCTGGCGCTGGGTGGCACGGCCAAGCAAGAGTGCAGGCTTCTCCAAGTGTGCGCTTGGCCGTGTTTTACCGAGTAATCGGCCCTTCGCCGCCCACGGCCAAGCAGACGCTTGCCGTCCTTTGGAGGCTTGCTTGGCCGTGCCACCCGTTTTTCGGCGCACGCTGCTGGGGCCAGCCCACCGATCGAGCCACCCGTGACCGTCATCCTCTGACGCGCGCAGTTTCCCTGTCTTCGTAAGGGCGGATTCGCGACCCGCCCGCATTCATCGCGGGTTCCAGCAGACGGGCGGGTTTGAAACCGGCCCCTACTGGCGTTTTGGTGCGTCTTTGCAGCAGCGGAAGCCCGTCTGCGTATCCTTGTAGTATTCGTCGTGCGCGGTCGTGGCGGGGCGGCAGCGGTTACGTGCCGCCATCCACCACCCTCCTTTGAGCGCAGAACGGAACGGCGTCAGCATGCCGCCTTCCCGGAACACCCACTCATCGATGTTGCCGACCATGTTCCGGACGCCAAAGGGGCTGGTGCACTTGTCGAGGGAAGACGATGGCTTCCGCCAATCCTTGAGCTTCCCCTTCGTGTTCATCAGATCCGTGAGGTCGAAGTTGCAGAGGGTGTTGTTCCGGTCGTACCCGTAAGGGTAGGGGAGCATCTCCTCGCCCTCGCAGGCGAAGTTCCACTCGGATTCGGTGCAAAGTCTCTTGCCGAGCGACCGGCATGTTTGACTCGCCATCGTCCAAGACTGGTAGTTGGCCGGCAACTTGTCGTCCGGTGGGGTGTATTCGTCCACATCGATGCAGAATCGCTTGTGGACCTTGTCATCGATGCACTTCGACGGGCGGAACTTCGCGCACCTGGTTTGTGGCAGGAACTCCGATCCTTCATCGACCCACCGGTCGCAGACTTGATGGGTCCTTGTGCAGTATTCGCCTTCCACCAAGGCCATCTCCGACGGGCAAGGACCTTTGGGCACCGGCTTTGACGAGGCTGTCGGCTTCGGGATCGGTGTCGACGCCGTTGGGATCGCTGTCGTGGCAGCGGGTGCGGGTTTCGGTGCCGGCGGAGCCACGCGAGCGGTCGGCGTGGTGGGCGGCAGTTCGGTCGTGTAGGCGGAGAACGCGACAGGGGGATGGCTTCGAATGGGCTCGAGTCCGTAGCCAGATGACTCGCACCCAGCGCTTCCGCCGAGAAGGGCACCCACGAGAGCAAGGGTCGTTCTTCGTCGATGTCGGTTGCGCAACACTTGCCGCGCATTCTGGGGGAAACGAAGGGCGCCGGACAAGTTACCACGGCGCAAGTGCCGTTCGCGGAAGGAAATCGGTGGCCGTTGCCTACGGCGCCGGTCAGTACTCCGCGTCCTCGAACGCGCACGCGGCGACGGAGCCTTCTTCGGATTCGATGCCGATGTTGTCGGTCCAGAAGACGCGCTCGAAGCTCGAAGACCAGCACTCGGAAGCGTTGACGATCGTACCCTCGGGAAGGTCGCCGTTGGCGATGGTCACGTCCGCGCGACCTGCACCGGTAGCCAACCAGCGGCTGCGCATGGCGATGTCTTCCTTCTGCGTGTTCTTCTCGTCCTCGATGTCATCGAGGGCGTCGATGTCCACGCGGCCGCCGCCATCCTGATTGGTGGTGAGGGTGATGTCGAACCAAGCGTCCGACGTCTGCTCCGTCATGTAAGCCCGGATGGTGGTCGGGTAGGCACGCAGGTCGTACGTCACGCGGACCTTCCCCGATTCCTCTTCGGCGTTGAGGCGCGTCGGGTCGACCTCATTGGCGGCGTCGAAGTCCAGCTCGAACCAACCTGCGTGATGATCGGGATGGTCGTTGCCGAACCCTTGACCCAGCCAGACTGCGCGCCACTCGTCGTCCGTGTTCTTTGCTCGCGCCTCGAGCGCGTAGTCATATTCGTCCTGGGCGACTTCCGTTGCGCGGAATCGGTACTCAGCAGGCGAGAGGGCTTCGGTCCAAGGCCCCCAGATTGCTTCCTCGTCTTCCAGGGTGGTCGGCGGATAGTTGACGATGATCCACACGCTGCCAAGGATCGCCGCGGTGCCGAGATTGACGCCGTCGAACATCTCGCGCGTGAACCGGTAGTACGTGGCGTAGGCGAGCCCGCCCGTGCTGTCGTCCTGCACGCCCATACCGAGCTCGAAGCTCTGTGGGCCCTGAGTACCGCTGGCGGCGACCGGCTCTTCCAGCTTCACCTCGTCCTGACTGGGGATGCCCTCCCTGAACTTGTCGGCGTTCGACGAGCTTTCCTGGACGATGCACCCCGTCGCGCCCGTGCCCAACAACCCCGCCATTCCCAAGATCACCATCGCGTATCGCATGCTGTTCCTCCTGCTCCTGACCTCGCGTGCAAGTAAGCAATGGTCGTGCCGTTCGAATTCGGCGAGCAAATCCTTGGTTTTGAGTGAAGTGTTGATTCGACGCCACACGATGTGAACGATGGTACACGATCCGGTGTCAACGCTCCTGCATCGGGACACAGGGAGCTCCGAGTCTTTGTTATGGCGGTCTCGCTCCCTTCCCCCGCGGCGGGGGAAGGGCCGGGGATGGGGGCCTTAACGAGACTCCAAGCGTCGTTGGACCCATAGCGCAGTTCACTCGAGTGGAAGGAAGACCGTGGTATCGCCTTCACCCAGGGAGATGCGGCGGCGAATGGTCGAGCTCTCGCTTCCCTTGTACACCGTGACGTCGAGCCAGTAGGTGCCGGGCGCGGAGTGGACCGTGGTCCCAACCCTGAACGGAGCTTGACCGGAGGGGTAGTTGAAGGTTGCTCCGCCGACTGCCTCCCCTGGATTGACGTCGATGCCCGTCCATAAGGTTTCGAGCTTGGTAATCTCGCCGGTACGCCCCTGCAGCTCGAGCGTGACCGCGTGATCTTCCGCCGTGCTTGGGGCAACGACGCCAAAGTAGATCAGCACGGCCGCAAGCAAGAGGATGAGCCGCGAGAGTCTCCGGAGACGCGGGAAGCTATCGGCGATTGGCATGCGGTGGGAGGCTCACAACTACTTGCGGAACGAACGAACCTTCTTGACGAGTGCCTGCACTTTGTCGGGCGGCATGTTGAAGGCAGGCATGTTTCCGCGCCCCTTGGCGATGACATCGGCGATATCGTCGTCGGAGACGCGTTGCTGCCAGCTTGGGGAAGACAGGTCTGCAACGCGCAGGGATCGACCCATGGGGCCATCGCCCTGGCCGTTTGCGCCGTGGCATGGAGCGCACGTCGATCGGTAGACGTCATCGACGTCAGCGGGGCCGGGTGCAGCGGCCGCAGGAGCCACGGCGGCGGGGTCTTCTCCTGGTTGGTCGTGATCCTCGGCCTTCCATTCGCGAGCCTTGCGGTCCTTGGAGCAGGCGGCGAGGGTCAGGAAGACGAAGAGCGGGAGAATGCTGGTCGTGAAGCGACGCATTCCGCGACCCTAGCACAGCCGTGCGAGGGTGACCGGTGGTGAGAAATCGTGAGGTGTAGGAAGAGCTAGCGCGGGTTGTCGCCGAAGACGGTGCCGCCGCCGGTGGGGTCGGCGCCGAGCCAGGGCTTGCCACCCACTTCGACGACGACGAACTCGGTGCGACGGTTCTTGGAGCGGCCGTCATCGGTGGCGTTGTCGGCGACGGGCTTCAGGTCGCCGAAGCCGATGGAGATGAGGCGCTTGTTGTCGATGCCGTGGTCAACGAGCCACTGGCGGACGGCGAGGGCGCGCTCGCCGGAGAGCTTGAGGTTGGCGGCGGGCTGGCCGACGTTGTCAGTGTGCCCTTCGATGCGGACGAGGGTGATTTGCTTCTTCTCATCCAGGAAGTTCTTGAGCTGTTCGAGGACGGGCTCGGACTCGGGCAACAGGGTGGCCTTGCCGAATTCGAAGACAATGGCGCCGGGCATCTTGAGCTTGTTGCCCTCTTGCTTGACCGTGGAAGTCATTTTGGGCGTCGGCGTGGCGGCGGGCGCAGGGGCCGGCGCGGGCGCTGGCTCAGGTGCAGGCGCGGGTTCCGGCGCGGGGGCTGGTTCCTGCGGGGGGTTGCCGAACTGCGCGTGCGCGGTGCAACCTGCCAGCGAGCCAGCAATAAGGACGGTGATAAGGGAAGCTGCGAGCTTACGACCCATGATCCTGTTCCTCCTTCGACTTTGCCTTTGAAATTCGGCGCGTCGCGTTCCAACCGCCAAGTGGCGTACGAACGCGCGGGGTTGGACGGACTGCCCCCGACCCGTGTTCACAAAAAAGACCATGTAGCCCCACTTGGACCCCGCATAAAGTGCTTTCTTGAATGGGCGGTCGAAGTTGCCTCCGACGCGCGTTGACCGCTCCGAGGGAATCGGTGCTTCCGAACGGACCTTTGCACCCTTCGCCCGTGCTGCCTGGCTGCGCTTCGTCCGGAGAATAAGTGGATGCCGGCGGGTGAAACCGCGAGGAATGGGATGTGCGATGGGGGGAGGCCGCGGGAGGCGGACTAGGTCGGCGTTACGGAGCTCACAGGCCGGCGCAGGGGTCTTCGCCGGGGGGGTTCTTGTCCAGAACCGTTCCGAGGCTGACGGGCTTCATGTCGAAGCCGATGCCGACGGAGATGCCGTTGCACAGGGCGTCGGGGTTCTGCGTGCCGTCCTTCATGATGTCGGAGGCAGCCGTGATCTGCTGCTTCACGCTCTCGAGGGTGGGGCCGCTGCAGAGCGAGGTGCTGATGCTGCCGGCTACGCTCACGAGTGAATTGATGAGGGCTTCGCTCTCGATCACGCCCGCGATGACGCCGTTGGTCGCCTTGTTCGGCGGGTCGCCGCTCATGTCCGCGGTGATGACCGCCTGGTTGATATCGAGGCTCAGGGAGAAGCCAGCGATCGCCAGAGAGAGGTTCACGGTGGTCTTCGTGCCCGAAACCCACGTCCCGCCTGCCATGTAGCTGCTGGCGAACTGAACCTTCGACTTGTTGTCAGGGATCTGCGGCGTACCGGATTCGCTGCACGTGTTCATCAGCTCGCAGTACACCGGCCATTCGTCCGTTCCATCCCAGCTCGGCGTGATTGGCTGATCCTCCGCGTCCACGAGCGCAGCGCCTGCATAAAGGGCGGCGGGCAAGTTCACGTAGTCCGTCCCTCCGCCGATGTCCTTGACCTCGAGAATGATCGTGAAGGAGCCTTCTTCGATCGTCTCGTTGATCTTCGTCGCGGCGTCCGACTGCAGGCCGACGATGACGGGCATGATGTTGGCGCCGAACGAGTTGTCGATGCCGTCGTCGCCGTCCGTCTGGATGTTGGACTTGGTTCCGCCCTCGTTCACCTTGCAGTGGGTGCCCGAGTTCTTGTTCGAATTGTATCCGTCGAGGTCGTAGCCGAACTTCTTCCAAGCTGTCTGGCTGGGCGTGCCGGCGCGATCCGAGTCGCCCAGGTACAGCTTGTTGATGGCCAGCACTGTCCCGGCTCCGTCGCCCGGGGAAGCGCCTTCGGGCGCAGTCGGCGGGGTCGCACAGGTGGTGCAAGGCTCATCCGGTACGGATGCTGAGCCGCCGCTGCCGCCCCCGTCGTCAGTGCTGCCGCAAGCGCTGGCGAGTGCGATGATGCCCATGGCGGCGATGACGGACGGAATCAAGTAGTTACGATTGTTTCGAAGCATTGCCTTAGCCTCCCTGTGTAACGGAGAGCGACCGACCGCAGACGAGCTGCACGCGCCCGACCCTTCATCATTGTGCTGAATTCCGGGGATCCAGCGACCGTGCATACTACGTGTCCGCTGTCACAAGTCGCAAGAGTCTTCGCACAAACAAGCACGTCTGCCTGCCCGTCGCCATCACGCGATGCGTCATTGCTCGACTTTTGCCGAGCATCAGTACTGGCAAGGTCTGGGTGGCAGTTGGCAAGGTCGGGGTGGCACGGCCAAGCAAGCCTTTTTCCACCGTGATGCGGCGCTTGGCCGTGGGAGTGCGGTACTCCGCCCACGGCCAAACCAGCGTTTCGAGGCGTTTTCAGGCTTGTTTGGCCGTGCCACCCTCGGTCACGGGCTCAATGCCCGACGCCCGGGCCGGGGGGCGCCGAGCCCGGGCCACCGTTGCCTGACGTTTTTGCCGTTTGGCACGTCGCGGTTTACGCGCGGCGCTGCACTCGCTAGTCCACAGGGATGGATGACTTCGTGCACTTGCACGTTCACACGCAGTACTCGCTACTCGACGGTGCGATTCGTCTCAAGCCCGAGACGAGCAAGGTTCCCGAAGAGCGCATGGATCTGGTGAGCCTGGTCCAACGCATGGACATGAAGGCCGTTGCGATCACCGACCACGCCAACATGTTCGGCGCCGTCGGGTTCTACAAGTCCTGTAAGGCTGCCGGGATCCAGCCCATCCTGGGATGTGAGGTGAACGTCGCGCGAGACACGGGGGCCCATGGTCGTGCAGCGGAGAGCGCGCCGGTGGACCACCTCGTGCTGCTCGCGGCCACCGAGAAGGGCTACCACAACATCGTTCGCGTGGTGTCGATGGGACAGATCGAGCCGGCCAGCGACGTGGCCCCAAGCGTGTCGCTCGAGACCCTGGCGCAGAACGCGGGTGGCGTCATCATGCTCACGGGCTGTCTCGGGGGACGCGTGCCCCAGACAATTCTCAACAACGGACCCGACGCGGCGCCCGACGCGCTGATCCAGCTGCGCGACATCGCGGATCCTGGTCACCTCTTCGTCGAGCTTCAGGATCACGGCCTCCCCGAGCAACCGGTGGTCAACGGCATCTTGGTGGAGGCAGCGAGAAAACTGCAGCTGCCCATCGTCGCCACGAACGACGTTCACTACGCGCGTCCGGAGGATGCCGAAGCCCAGTTGCTGCTCAACTGCATCCATTCGGGCACAAAGTACGACGAAGCGAAGATGCTGCACCACGGCTCGACAGAGATGTATCTCAAGTCGCCGAGGGAAATGGCAGAGCGCTTCCCGGAGTGGCCTGACGCCATCAAGAACACGCTGGCTATCGCTGAGATGTGCAGCTCGTGGAAGCTGAAGCTTGGCGAACCCATGCTCCCCAGCTTCGAGCTGCCGGAGGGGCAGGATACGACCACCTACTTCATCAAGGTGGCGATGGATGGACTTCAGGCACGGTTCGACGAATACAAGAGCGTCGGCACGACGGTCGACGAACCGCTCTACCGCAAACGTCTCGAACGAGAGATCTCTGTGATCGTCGAGATGAAGTTCCCGGGCTACTTTCTCATTGTCTGGGACTTCATCCGCTACGCGAAGGCGCATGGGATTCCGGTGGGACCGGGGCGCGGGTCGGGCGCAGGCTCGCTTGTCGCTTACGCGATGCGGATCACCGATCTCGATCCCATGCCCTACGACTTGTTGTTCGAACGATTCCTGAACCCCGAGCGCGTGTCCATGCCCGACTTCGACGTCGACTTCTGCATGGATCGTCGCGACGAGGTCATTCGCTACGTGGCGGAGAAGTACGGGGTGAACTCGGTCGGCCAGATCGCGACATTTCACGAGCTCAAGGCCCGCAGCGTGATCAAGGACGTCGCCAGGTGCATGAATGTTCCGGCGGGTGAAGCGCAGAAGCTTGCGAGCCTCGTTCCGGAGCTTGGACCCGGCAAGACGGCGACCATTCCCGAAGCGCTGGGCCTCGAGCCCAAACTCCGGGCCATCGTCGCAGAGGGGGGAACCAACGCGCAAGTCCTCGAACAGGCGCAGAAGCTCGAGGGGCTGACGCGCCACGTGGGCATGCATGCGGCGGGTGTCGTCATCGCGGACGGACCGCTGTGGGACACCGTCCCTGCGTTCAAGCACGGCGATACGCTGGTCACGCAGTACTACATGGCCGACGTCGAGCAAGCCGGGTTGGTGAAGTTCGACTTCCTGGGCTTGCGGACGCTGACAGTCATCGACATCGCGGTACGCCGCGTGAACATGCGTCCCGACCGCAAGGGCATGGAGGCTTTCGACATCAACAAGATTCCGCTGGACGACGCCGAGACGTTTTCGCTGCTGCAATCCGGCGAGACCATCGGTGTATTCCAGCTCGAGTCGTCGGGCATGCAGAACCTGTTCAAGAAGCTGCGCCCGGACTGCTTCGAGGACATCATCGCCGCGGTCGCGTTGTACCGCCCCGGTCCGCTCGAGAGCGGCATGGTGGACCAGTTCGTGGCGTGTAAGCATGGACGCCAGCAGATCACGAAGATGCACCCGTTGATCGACAGCATCCTGAAGCCGACCTACGGGGTCATCGTGTACCAGGAGCAGGTCATGCAGATCGCGCAGAAGCTGGCGAGCTACTCGCTGGGCGGCGCGGACCTGCTGCGGCGTGCGATGGGCAAGAAGAAGAAGGAGGAGATGGATCGGCAGACCGACATCTTCTTGGCGGGCGCGACCGCCAATGGCGTCGACGAAGGCAAGGCCCGGGAGATCTTCGAGCTGGTGGCCCAGTTCGCGAAGTACGGGTTCAACCGAAGCCACTCGGCGGGCTACGCGTTGGTGACCTATCAGTCGGCGTACCTCAAGGCGCACTTTCCGGCGGAGTTCCTGTGTGCGCTCATGACGGCAGACCGCGAAAAGACCGAGAAGGTGGTCCGGATCATCGACGAGGGTCGGGCGATGGGCGTGGAGATCCTTGCGCCGGACATCAACGGCTCGGACACGGACTTCAAAGTCGCGTACGCGTCGGCGGATGGGACGTGGAAGGCGCCCCGGGGATCACGTTTGAAGGACAAGTACCAGCCGATGATCCGCTTCGGTCTGGGGGCGGTTCGTGGCGTGGGTGACGCTGCCCTCGAAGCGGTGTTCGAAGCGCGTGAACAGGGTCCCTTCAAGGACTTGTTCGACTTCTGCTCTCGGGTGGACGCTCGCAAGCTGAATCGCGGTGTACTCGAAGCGCTCGTGCAATGCGGGGCCTTCGATGAGACCCTGGAAAGTGCGGGCGTCACGCGCGCCCAGGCGTTTGCCGCCATCGACCTGGCGCTCGAGCGCGGTCGATCCGCGAGCAAGGATCGGGAGCGCGGGCAAACCTCGCTCTTCGGATTGTTCGATGCCGCCGAGGGCAGCACCACGTCGACGGTGGCCGACTACGCGGACGTGCCGCCGTGGGACCTGCGCGAGGTCTGCGTGCGCGAGAAACAAGCGTTGGGGTTCTATGTTTCCGGACACCCGTTGGATCGGTACGGCAAGGACTTCGACCGATTCGGCGTGGCATCGGTTGCCTCGCTCGTGGGCATGGCGCAGTGGGCCGAGGTTCGGGTCGCGGGCATGGTCGAAGGTTATCGCGAGAAGATCTTCAAGGGAGCCGGCGGCAAGAGCGCGTTCTTCGACTTGGAAGACAAGACGGGCAAGGTCACCGTCAAGGTTCGTGAGAACCGCATCGACAAGGCTGCACCCATCCTGACGTCCGGTGAACCGGTCGTGATCGGCGGCAAGCTTCGCTTTCCCGAAGCCATCCAGGACGCTGAGGAGGGCGAGGTCGGTCCGCAACTACCAACGCTGTTGCTCGATAGCACCGAGCTTCTGACCGACGTGGTCCGTGCCGAAACCAAGAACGTGGCGCTGCTGCTCAAGGCGAGATCGACCTCCGAATCTCAGATCCGCGGACTGGGCGACGTGTTGCGTCAGGTGCCGGGCATCTGCCCGGTGACCATCGTGCTCGACATGGGGGCTGGCAACGAGGTGGTGCTGGTGTTGCCCAACGAGCTCAACGTGGCCGCGGACGATCAGCTGTTCACCGCATTGGAGCGCCACTTCGGAAGACAGGTGGCGGAGCTGCGGTGACTGCTCACCATTCTTAGGGACTGCCAACGAATAACCTGGTCCACTTGGCGTCGAGAAACGGGTGGCACGGTCAAGCAAGCCTTTGAACGCCTGCAAGCTCCTGCTTGGCCGTGGGCGGCGAAGGGCCATGCAAGCAT
>Ga0180009_10005984_pt1 | contig 12884 bp, 9 predicted proteins | sample OS_PC_MetaG_FD_123537 | JGI IMG/M metagenome (GOLD analysis project Ga0180009, IMG submission 123537) | Groundwater microbial communities from the Aspo Hard Rock Laboratory (HRL) deep subsurface site, Sweden - OS_PC_MetaG | ecosystem: Environmental > Aquatic > Deep subsurface > Groundwater...
CACGAATACGGACTCATCTCACCCATGGTCGAAGCCCGACTCGTATGGCATCGTCAAGCTCATGGGGAGAGATACGATCCTCATCGTCGATGACGAGCCGGACGTACGGATCTTTTTATCCGCGGTCTTGGAGGACCATGGGTTTCGCGCGATCTGCGCAGAGGACGGCGCCCACGGGTTGGCGCTCGCTCGCAGTGAAAAACCTGCTCTCATCTGCCTGGACGTCAGCATGCCCCACTGCACCGGGGTGAAAATGTACCGGGAATTGAAGACCGATCACGAGCTCAAGCGCATCCCCGTGGTGATGGTGACCGGCGTGCCGCAGCAGTTCGAGCGGTTCATCAAGACGCGCCGAAGCTTTCCCGCGCCCGAAGGGTATGTCCCCAAGCCCTTCGTTCCACACCAGGTGCTGGTGCTCATCCAGAGCATCTTGCACGACCTGCGAAGCCTGAACTGAACAGCGCGGTTAATCTCTTGACCGCACCGCCGGGGCGCGAAAACCTCACCCCGTGAACGCACCTTCCCTCCCCCGTCTGCGTCCGTGGCTGGTGGCGGCCACCGTCATCGGCTCGACCAGCTTGTCGGCCGCGCCATCCGCCTCCGCCGTCGCTCCCATCCATGAGCAGGTCGTCGAAGCGACCCAGGCCGTCGCCGGGGCGCGTGGCCCCCTCCAATACGCCGAGCTCCGAGAGCTCTGGAGCTTGTGGGACGACACCGATCCCATCCACGTCGAACAGGCGCTGCGAGGCCTGCAAACAAGCCCCCGTCTCGACCCCCCCACGCGGGCCTACACGGCTTTGCTGTCCGCCTATGCGCGGCGGCGTCGCGGTGACCTGCAAGGCGCACGCAGTGAGATCGCACAGTTGGGGTATGTCGACCAATGGCTCGTGGTCGGTCCCTTCGACAACGAAGGACGATCGGGTCTCGGTCGCTTCTTCGGTCCGGAGACCTCGCTCACCAACCCGCTCGACCTGCAGCAGTCCCACGAGGGAAAGGAACGCCCGGTACGGTGGCGCTCGGTGCCGGACATTTTTCACTACGGATGGCTGGACTTGGGCGACCTCATGCGGCCACAGGAGAAGATCTGCGCCTACGCATCGACCTTCGTCCGATCCAAGCAAGAGCGCGCCCGTACGGCCTCGGTGTGGCTGGGCACGACAGGTGCCTTCCGACTGTTCTGGAACGGGGAACAGGTGCTGTCCGACGAGCTCTACCGTCACTTGGACGCGGACCGCTTCGCCACGAGCGTGCAGGTCAAGCCCGGATGGAACCGGCTCACGGTCAAGGTGTGCGGAGACGCGGTCGCGCCCATGCTCACGCTGCGCCTCGCGGACCAGCGTGGTGCGCCGGACCCGACGTTGGAAGCGTCGGCGGATCCTGCACACGCTGAGGCTGCGGCGAAGAACGCCGTGAAAGCTAGCACCGATCCCGCCAAAGCCCCGCACGTCGTCCTGCGCGCAGAGGGTGATCAAGTCTCGGTCCGCGCGGCGGGCGCGCCTCCCGTGCGCGAGCGCGACCCGGGGCAGCTACGCGGCCCCGTCGATCAATTCGAGCGCATGATGAGCGGACCGCGATCGAAGCCGGACGTGCTCGAAGCGTATGCCAAGTACCTGCTGCGAACCGGTGGCGACGACCCAGCCAAGCTCCTGGCACGAGACTACGCCACCCGCGCGGCCGAGCAGGCGCCCACCGTCGATCGCCTCTTGCTCGCGGCCACGCTCACGGAGGATCGCAACCAGCGGCGAGCGTTGATCGACAAGGCCGCCGAGCTCGCCGGCAACGACACGAACATCGACGTGCTCCTCGCCCAAGCTCAGGTCACACGCACGGGTCCGAATTGGCGGGACGCCGTGCCGCTGTACGACCGCGCGCTGCAACTGGAGCCGGACCGGATCGAAGCCATGCTCGGGCGGGTCGACCTGTACAACGAAGCCGGATTGCGGCGCACCGCCCTCGGCATGCTCGAGCGGGCGGTGGAGCGCAGCCCCCGCGCCGTGGGTCTGTTGCGCGTTTACGCGCTGCAGCTCGCAAGCCTGGGAAGACAATCCGAGGCCGAAGAGATCGGCGCGCGCTACGCCGCCTACCGCTTCGACGATCCGACCAACCACGTGGCCCGCATCGAGCTGGCTGTCGCACGCCGCCAGAACGACCTCGCGCAGCATTGGATCGATCGACTGCTCGCTGCCGATCCCGACTCCTCCTTCCACCTCAACGTCGCGGCGCACGCCTATCTCGCCATGGGCAAGCCCGACAAGGCCATCGAAACCTACCAGCAAGCCCTGGCCATGGCCCCCGAGGACACCGACACCATGCGCGAGCTGGCCGACCTGTTCGGCCGACTCGGTCAACGCAGTCAACAGCTTCGCCTCCTGCGGCAGATCCTCGTGCTTCGCCCGCAGTTCAAGGACGTACGCGAGTACGTCGAGCACATCGAGCCCAAGCAACCTCGCGCGGATGAAGCCTATGCGTGGGCGGCAGAGCAGTTCCTGCCCCTGCGCACGACCCCCGCCGACGGCTTCAACCAACGCACCCTGCGGGATCTGCAGGTGACCACGGTTTACCCGAGCGGGCTGTCGAGCACGTTCCACCAGATCGTCTTTCAACCCCTCACCGATGAGGCCGCCGCCTCCGCCCGTGAGTATGCCTTCTCCTATCAGGCGGACCGACAAGTCGTGCAGCTGCGCGCCGGTCGCGTGTACCGCGCCGACGGTCGCATCGACGAGGCGATCGAGAGCAACGAGGGACCGGCGGACAACCCCTCCATCGCCATGTACACCTCGGCCCGCATGTTCTACGTCCAGTTCCCGCGCCTCGACGTGGGCGATGTCGTGGAGCTTCGCTATCGCATCGAGGAGGTCACGCCGGACAACGTCTTCGCCGACTACTTCGGCGAGGTTCGCTACATGCAGTCGTCGGAGCCCACGCGCAACGTGGAATACGTCGTCATCGCACCGACCACGCGCAAACTCGAGTTCGGTGTCTCTGCGCTTCCTGGATTGCAGCGGGAAGAAAAGGTCGATGGCGATACCAACATCTATCGATTCTTCGCCCCCAGCGTCGCTCCCATTCTGCCGGAGCCAAACATGCCCCCCTGGTCCGAGGTGCTCGGACACGTGCACGTCTCCACCTACAAGACCTGGAAGGACGTCGGCAGCTGGTATTGGGGACTGGCACGCGAACAGCTCAACCCCGACGACGAGCTCCGGCACAAAGTCATGGAGCTCACGAAGGGATTGAAGACCGACGAGGAAAAGGTGCGCGCCATCTACGGCTATGTGGTCAAGCGCACACGGTACGTCGCTCTCGAGTTCGGCATCTATGGCTTCAAACCACGCCGGGCCTCGCAGACCTTTGCGCGCGGGTGGGGCGACTGCAAAGACAAGGCGACCCTCATCGTCAGCATGCTGGGCATCGCTGGCATCCCAGCCAACCTAGTCGTCGTCCGCACCGCCCTGCGCGGATCCTTCCCCAAGGAACCCGCGAGCCTCGCGCCCTTCGACCACGCGATTGCCTACGTCCCTTCCCTCGACCTCTATCTGGACGGCACCGCCGAATACACCGGCTCCACCGAATTCCCCGCGTTCGACCGAGGCAGCATGGCCCTGGTCGTGCGACCGAACGGCTCCGCACTCGTGACCATGCCGAACCCGCCCTCCTCCGAAACCGTTCGCGGCAAGAAACTACGCGCGAGCTTGCGAGCGGATGGGTCAGCCCAGGTGACGATGCAGTACGATACGTCGGGCGCCATCGCGGCCCAGTGGCGGCTTCGCTACCACGGTGAAAACACCCGTCGCGATCGGGTGGGGGCGGACATGGCGCAGAATCTGCCCGGGTTCGTCCTCGCGCCCGGGAAAGCCGGGTTCGATGCCAACGACTTGGAGGACATCGAACAACCCGTCCGCTTCCACGCCCGGGGCAGCACACCAACCTTCGCGCGAAGGCAAGGCAAAGAGCTCTCCATCCCCGTCACGCCCCAGGACCGATTCGTGCCGCGGTTCGCATCGCTCTCCCAGCGCAAGCTCGACATCGTGCTGCCTTATCGATCGACCATCGACGAGACCTGGACGATCGACTTGCCGCCGAACAGCAAGGTCCAAGAGCTTCCGAAGGCGTACAAGGTCTCAACGCCTTATGGAACGCTCGCACTCGAGGTCACGCAGGGCACCAACTCCGTGGAAGTGCATACGCTCGTGACGCTCGACAGGAAGCGCCTCAAGCCTGCGGAGTACGCAGCGTTCGTGAAGTTCTGCGAAGAGGTCGACCGGGCGTTGAACCAGCGTCTGGTGGTGGGCAGCTAACCCAGCGCGTCCACAATCACCGGAATCCTTCTCGAATACTTGATTCCATCAGGGACGTGGGCAACAGTAAAAGGTCCAATGCGAGAATGGTTGGACTTTGGCACGTGCTTCGAAGTCGAGGACGAACACATCGAGCACGCGTTGGCCCCTGCGGCTTCCATCGAGGAAGAGCTTCCCCGCGCCCGCGTGTTCGCGCTGCTCGACCGCATGGCCGAAGTCGCCCGGCCGAGACAGGGCGCCCCCCGCATCCTCTTCGTGCTTGCGCGACTCGCGAGCTGTGAGTGGCTCGAGGGCGATCTGGAAGTCGCGCTACAGGCCAATGGCAACAGCACGCTCGTCGACCTGACCGTGGACGATGGGATGATCCGGAGCCGGTTGCGACCCTCACTCGCGTTGGCGGTCCCCTTTCATGAGTTCGAGACAGGCGTCGAACGCATCACGGACTTCATCACTCCGCTCGCGGTGACCGAACACGTGGTCGGCGAGAGCCTCGCGCTTTCGGTGGTTTACGAACAGAGCGCTTCGGAAGACGCCAAGGCGGCCCGTCCGACCGCAAGGCCGCCGGCGGACATCGAGACGATCGGCATGCATCGGCTCGCACGGCGCTCCGATCGCCCCAAGCCCGGGCCCAAGAAGGCGCCGCTATCGATTTCCCAGTATCCGGATGATCCGATGTTGGGGCATGCCGTGGTCGCCCCTCCGAAGTCCACACGACGGGCCCGACCGTCGAGAGACACCGCCGAGGTTCGCGAAGCTGTCGGCGCTACGAACGGGTCCAACGGCGGCATCCCAGGGGCAAAAGGTTGGGGCCGACTGCCCAATCCCAAGGCGACCATCAAGATGAAGGCCGTTCGAATTCCGCTGGAGGCCTATCGGGATCCCCCTGCGCCGGTTGCTCCACCTCCGCCACCACCGGAGAACGACAAGCCGACCGTTCGCCCTGCCGCCCCGGTTTCCCAGCCAGGCATCGACGAAGGCTCGCCGCCGACCGACGACATCGATGTCGATTGGTGATCGTGTCGTTACCGAGTCCCGGCCGTGATCCCTCCGAGGTTCGAAGCATCCAATCTCCCGTGATGAACTGGCCTGCGCCTCTCGGTCGAGCGGTGTGCTTCGTATGCGCACTCGCATTCGTCGGCATGCCAGGGGAAGCGCGCGCGCAGACTGAAGGGGAGATCGGTTCGCCCTATCCGACATGGCCATGGATCGTGACACAGCTCGTTCCCAGTCCTGAGCTCGTCATTCAGGACGGCCAACCCGCGTTCGGGGCGCGCTGGCAACTCACGCCCGTGCTCTTCTCCTTCGGCATCCATCGAAGCCAGCGTCCGTGGCGAGCCTTCGTGGTCGAGCCCATCGTCCGCCACAGCGGTTCGTTGGAATGGTACGTCTCGCCGGAGTACATCGCCCTCGATGACGACTTCTCTCGACGTTTCGGGCTGCGTACGGGCGTTCGATCCTATGTCCCATTGATCGAACGAGGGGACTATCTGTCGCTGTCGTTCGGCACCTCGGTGATGCGGTTCCAGGAACAAACCGCGGTGGCCTACGAGGTGGGCGCACACGTGCTGTTCGGCTTCCTGGGCACGCTTCTGAGCTACTCGCCGACCCCGGAAGGCGGTCGGTTCATCTCCACCCTTCAGCTGCGGTTCTTCTGATGCGCTGCGCCCGCTCCGCCCTCGCTCTGGCCGTCGTCGCGATGATGTCGACGATGGGTTGCCGGATCGGGCAGCTCATGACGAGAAACCTGGCGGCGTTCGGTGAGGAGCGATCGCTGCCGAACAGGATCACCCACCCCGAGCGTCCAGATGCACGGTTGGCGGTGCTGTGGGTCGGCCATGCCACCGCGCTGATTCAGATGGAGGACAAGTTCATTCTGACCGATCCCGTGTTCACCGACACCATCGGCCAGCTGTCACCGAGGCTGGTGGAGCCGGGGATCGCAGTCGAGAACCTGCCGCCGATCGATGCGGTGCTCATCTCGCACATGCACTTCGATCACATGTCACTCGGCTCCCTCGAGATGCTCGCATCGAAAGTGCGGTGGTTGGGGCTGCCCCGAGGCGGGCTGGTCTACCTGACCGACTTCGCGTTCCCGGCGCGGGAGGTCCCCTGGTGGACGTCCCAAACCCTGGCCGGAGGCTTGCGCGTGACGAGTGTTCCGGTCCAGCACAACGGCTGGCGCTATGGCATGGACCGGGACTGGAGACAGGGTGGCTACACCGGTTGGGTGATTGAGTACCGGGGCATGACGGTCTACTTCAGCGGCGACACCGCGCTGAACGCAGAGCGGTTCCGTGCGACCGCGCAGAGATTCCCCAGCATCGATCTGGCGCTGCTGCCGATCTCGCCGATTCACCCGCGTGACTACATGCACAAGATGCACGTCGACCCGAACGAGGCGCTGACTGCCTTCGAGCTCCTCGGCGCGAGGTGGATGGTCCCGGTGCACTACGACACCTTCGTCAATTCGCTGGACGAAGCTGGCGAGCCCAAGCGGGTGTTGCTCGAGGCGATGGAGAAGCGGGGCTTCGATGAAAGCCGCGTGGCGTTGCTCGAAATCGGTGAACAACGCGTGTTCATCGAGAGGTGACCCTAACGCCTCAAGTACAGCTCGAAGTCTTGAATGCTCTCGCGATATTCGTAGCGATCATCGATGAATCGCTTCAACCCCGGGAAAACCAAGAGGGCACGCGCGGAGTCGTCATTGTTGCCCGTGACCAACGGGAAGATGTCGCCCCGCTCGATCACAATCGCCTTGGGCGGGGTCGCCTCGAGCTCCCGCATCAGCGCGTCACGCGCCCACTGGTTTTCCCACTCGACCCTCTGCGGCACGTTGTAGATGAACTTCGACGCGGATCGTCGATGGGCCGCGAAGTAGATGTGCGGCTCGAAACCCCAGATGTAGACCGTATCCGATGGGTCGGTGTGCTGCTCGAGCCAAGCGGCAACCCGCAGATTTGCCGCGTAGTTGACGTCGGCGACCGTGTACAGGCGCCCGTTGATGCGGCTCCTCTCCGCGGCATCCGCGAACAGCGATGCCTTGGTCCGGCTCCAGCTGCGGTCGAGGAAGGTTTCCGGCAGGTCGCGAGTGGCACTTCGGGCATCGGCGGCGACCACGACGCCCACCGCGAAGACCGCGGGACCGAAGGCGCTGTACCGCTGCGCGAGCTTCCATAGCTTCCATAGACCCGGGGCAGCGAGCAGGGCGACAAAGGGCAGCGTCGCGCCGTAGTGGTAGGAGAAGAACTTGGACTGGATCGCAATGCCGAGGACCTGGGGGAACGCGGCGGCGGCGATCAGCCACAGCCCCTCGCGCTCCCTTTCGGCGCGTGGTCCCAGCCCGACCGTGAGCAACACGCCAAAGCCCATGATGGCCGACATGCCGAACAGGGAGCCTTTGAGTGCGCTGTAGGTGTAGTAGATCAGGAAGCTCGAGTTCCACGTTGTCGCCGCGTACCCGGGCGCGAACACAAAAAGTGTGTGGTGCAAGTCGCCGAGGGCACCACGGGCGGCGAACCAAAGCAGGCAGAGCGCGACCGTGCCGACGCTGCCGCCACCGATCGCCAAGAACGACAAGAGCTGGCGCTTCCAAGGTTCACCAAGCACGCGCAGACGCCATGCCGCATGGGCCGCAGCCACCACCGGCACCCCAAGCAGGTGGGGTTTCATCAACCCCGCCGCGCCGAACACCAGCCCGGCCGCAACCCACCACACCCAGGGCTTCCAGCGCGCGCCCGGTTCGTCGAGCTTCGCCGGATGGGTGGAGAGCATCAACCCTGCGAGCGCCAGGACACCGCCAAACGACTCGGGCTGCGCGGTGTGCCAGAACTCGAGCTGGGCCTGCACCCAGATAGCCAGCGCCGCTGCCACCCATCCGATGCGCGCGTCCCCGAAAAACCTGCGTGCGAGCACGCCCAGGATCGGAATCAGGGAGGCAAACGACAACACCTCCACGACCCGAATGCCCCATTCATTTGCGCCGAATATGCCCTGGGCAAGGGTGTAGATGACGAACACACCGGGCGGCTTGAAGTCCCACGCATCGCGGTAGGGCATGCCGCCGGACAGCACCGTTTCCGCCACCATCGCGTAGATGCCCTGGTCCCGGCCGAACCCCATCAACAGAATCTGCAGCAGGGCGTAGCCCGATATCACGCCGAGGAAAGCGATCAACAACCGATCGGCCATGGACCATGCGCTGGTCCGGTCTCCGTCCTGCTTGTCCTCGGTCGCCACGCTCTGTCCCCTAACACGAACGACTGGCTCATTGCACAGGAGGAGTAGATCCGTCCCGGTCGAGCCGCACGGCGGGGGGCCCTACCTCACGCTCTCCATGCCTCCACGGTGGTATAAAGACTGCGGGGAATCGAAGTCGGTTTGAGGGGGAGCTCACCGTGCGTGACTCCTCATGGAGATCATTGACATGGCCAAGGAATCCAACCATCGCAGCTTCGTTCAGAGGGTCTTCGGTATCTGCGCAACCCGTAAGGCGGAACCCGGGTGTTGGCGGTTCGCCGGGGGCACGCTGGTCGTCGATCTCGCTCGCGCACCCGAGCTCGCCCGGCCCGGCGGCGCCCTGCGCGTGGAAAAAAGCCGCGGACTTCCCTCCCGCGTCCTGATCTTTCGCGATGAAGACGGACGGCTCCACGCCCTCGAGAACCGGTGTTCCCACGCCGGCCGCCGGCTCGATCCGAACGGCCATGCGAAGCAGGTCGAATGCTGCAGCCTCGGCAAGTCACACTTTGACTGCGAGGGGCACGTGGTCGGTGGTAGGGCCCGCAACGCCTTGCGCGTCTACTCGGCCGAGGAGCAGGACGGACGGCTCCTCGTCCACGTATGATGGACCGTCGACACGGCCCAACGCCGCGGTCCGACGAAATCCCATGCCACAGCATCCCCTTCGAGTCGCTCTCGCGGTCTGTACCGTGGCCGTTTTCGGCTGCGCAGCCCAAACTCCGCCGCCCGCGGAACCAACCGCATCTCCGATCGCACCGGCCACATCGCGCCTGATCACCCTCAACCTCCGCGATGCCGCGCTCATCGATGTCCTGCAAGCCGTCGCCGCCTCGGCCGGCAAGGCCGTGGTCATCGCGCCCGATGCCCAGCCCATCGCGCGGTGCGCACACGTGACGTTGCTCACCCCCGAGCCCCTGCCCATCGAACAAGTCGAGCGGCTGCTCGCCGAAGCGGTCAGCGCAGCGGCGTTGGAGCTGAAGTCGAGCGAGGACGGCTGGATGATTCGCCGCGGTGAAGGGCCCGAACCACCGGACTGTGCGGTTTCGAAGGATCCAGACACCAACACGCGCGCCAGTCGGTATGCCGGGCGAGCCGAGGATCACGTCGATACCGAACAGATCACGCGAGGAATTCGAGAGGTCGGCGAGCACCGCTACGAGGTCCAGCGAAGCAGCTTCGACGGTCTGCTCGAGAACCAAGCCGGGTTGATGCGGGAAGCGCGCATCGTGCCCGCATCGCGAGACGGGCGAATCCACGGGGTTCGGCTGTTTGGCTTGCGCAGCGGCAGTGTGTTGAGTGCGCTGGGCTTCGAGAACGGAGACACGATCCTTCGGGTGGCCGGGCTGCCGATCGATTCACCGGACAAGGCGCTCGAGGCCTATGCGAAAATTCGAAGCGCCGATGTTATCGAGGTGGACCTGGAACGGCGCGGAAGCTCCATCACGATGACGTATCGAATGGTGGTCCCATGACCGACGAACCACGAAACAAGCTACAGCGCCATTCCGTATGAAGACAGTGCCGGCCAGCAGATGACATCTCGGGTATCGCTGCGGATGCCGCATGCACGGTCATGAGCGGCTGCGATGGAATCGAACGTCCACGGTAGACCGTGTCCTCGTCGCATCGCAATCCTCCCAACCGGGCTGTTCATTCTAAAAAAAGTCATGTCCAGCAGGCCCTACGGAAAGAACCTGCGTGATTCAGGAAAGCGAACTGTCGCACAGCACTGCCGTGCAACTCTGGACGCGACGATGTCGCGTCCCCACGGGTCTCCTTTCCTCACGGCTTTCTCCACGCACGCAGGGGCGAAGGACACGAACGGGACTCGTCGTCTATCCACTCCTCTGGCCCGAGTACGACTACGCCTAACGGCGAACGGGCGGCACCGCGGAGGCCATATGCGTGCCGGGAAGTTCAAGGGACCCACGAGATTTCGCGCAACCGGTGGCTCCAATGGCCGAAGGGGAGGCATGAGAGGATTCTTGCGACACCCATCTCGCGACAACGCGGGACCGGGATACTGGTTCCCGACCATCAACACCTTCGACAAGCGCGAGCTGTTCGGCACTGTCGTCAACGCTCGCGTGGAGCTCAACGCGCTCGGACGGATCGTCCGAGACTGCTGGCAGGACGTGCCCCTGCACTTCCCACACGTAGTGCCGGACGACTTCATCGTCATGCCGAACCACGTTCACCCAATCGTTCACCTCATCGGGTCCGACGTTCGAATCCGGCAACACCGGGACCGCATCGAAGAGTTCGGCGCGCCTGTGATTGGATCGCTGGCAACCATCGTGCGCTCGTTCAAGGCGGCTGCGACCCGTGCAATCCGCGAGCACACAGGCGAACGGATCGCCGTGTGGCAGTCGAGGTTCTACGATCGTCGCATTTGGGACAGGCGAAGCCTGAAGAATGCGCGTGCGTACATCGGAGACAATCCCAGACGTTGGCAAGAACGCCAATCGCCGGGAAGCACGCCCCACACTGCAAAGGCTACAACATCGGCACGGTAGGGACGCGACACGGTCGCGTCCAGAGCAGCACGGCACCGCCGTGCCATCAGCACCGTGCCATCAGCACCGTGCCATCAGCACCGTGCCATCAGCACCGTGCCATCACAGCAATTCGACCATGTCGTGTCCCGCATCGAGAGCGAGGCTGCGGGCGCAGCTCGAATCGATGTGAGTCCGTCGGCTTCGAGGCGGGGAACGCGCTGGCTGCTACCCCGTGTACCAGTAGCCCAAGTAGTTATTGAGATTGAATGTCAAGGAGTCAAAAGAACCAGCCGGGATCTGAGTTTCAGGGGCACCCGAACCCCCACGATCGCCAGCGGGGCGGTTCAGCCCCTATCCGCTCGAGCATGACGATCCGTAATTCAATGTCTCCGATCTCGTGAATTCGTGATTGATATACCGAACTTATTAGGGATCAACGAAGTTTCGTGGTCCAACGCGGGTGCCGCATCCCTCAGCGGTCAAATCGAGACTGCCGTCGAAGGCTCGGGAACGCTCGCGATAAGTCTCGAGGTCAGCGATTCCTTGATCAGCTCCCCCCTCATCAGCGACCTTCGCCGTTCCGATCACGACGCGTTCTGGCAAGCCGGATATCCGGCAATCATGCTCTCCGATACAGCTGAAATGCGCAATCCGGGCTATCACTGCCTGGGAGCACAGGACTCGCTCGACACGATCGACTTTGCGTTCGCTCGAAACGTTGCCGGCGCCGCCGTCGTCGGAATCGCTCGCGAGCTCGTTATTCTCTGAGTCGCACGAAAGCTATGGGTGTAGCTCCCAAACTGACAGGGGCAGATGAAGCACCACGGAGGCACGGAGGGCACTGAGAATGATGTTGCCTTGGCGACGATTCGACCTCTGGGAATTCCTGCTCGATCTGCGGAGGTTCTCCCCGCTTTCGAGAGGTCGCTCGTCAGTTGTTGATGCACCAACATTGACTGCTCCCGTGTTCTCCGTGCCTCCGTGGTGAGCTTCTACTCCGGCTCCGCGCGAGTACCGCTACCGGACCCGAGCACGAGCACGAGCACGAGCACGAGGGTTTGCCTGAAGGTGCTTGCGGCGAGGATGCTAATCGAGAGCGCGACGGCCGTTTGGCTTGGCCGGTGATTCCGCGGAGAGACGAAGAGGAACCAAGGAGGGATCGTCGGCAAGCTCGGACGGGCGGGCGTCGGTGCCGCCCATCTTGTTGAACACCGTACCAAGGTCACGACCAAGACCCTTTCGATGGGCCTCGTGGATGTCGTACGCAAACCGATCGAGCTCCTCGGTGTCGAGGGGATCGCCGTTGAGCGCCATCGCCAGGTACGGGATGTTCATGTCCTCGGCGACCTTGCCATACTGCGCTTCCGCAATGCGGCAGGGCATGCACTCGTGCGGTCCAACCACCACCACGCCCTGCACGAGCTTGTGGCGGAATTCGTGAATCGGGCCACCCAGTGTCAGGCACGCTTCACCCGTCAAGGTGGCGTCGAGGTAGGGGTGCGCGGCGTCCAAGGTCGCCGGGATGGTCGTCCGATCGCCCCAATCCAACGCCTTCGCGCAGATGGCGTACAGCACATCCATCGAGGCCCGCTGCACCACGCCGGTCAGACCGATCGACAACGCGTTGTCGTCATGCCGCATCCGCTTGTCGAGAACGCGCTGCTCGGCGAGCCACTGCGTGTACTCGAGCCACTCGACGAACGGGGCAAACCGCGCCCGGATGCCGCGCTCCTCGAGCTTCTCGATGATGAAGTCGTTCGCAAACGGATCGAGGCGTACGTAGATCTCGCCGACCACCGCCACCGAGGGCACGTCGCGCACCCGGTTCTTGATGGCCGCCATCTCCTTGGCC
>Ga0180009_10005986_pt1 | contig 12882 bp, 11 predicted proteins | sample OS_PC_MetaG_FD_123537 | JGI IMG/M metagenome (GOLD analysis project Ga0180009, IMG submission 123537) | Groundwater microbial communities from the Aspo Hard Rock Laboratory (HRL) deep subsurface site, Sweden - OS_PC_MetaG | ecosystem: Environmental > Aquatic > Deep subsurface > Groundwater...
TATGCCAATGAGATTTTTCTCGGCCAGGACCGGGGCAGGTCGGTGCATGGTTTCGGCTTGGCGAGTCAGTTCTATTTTCGCCGCGAATTACAGAATCTTTCCACTGCCCAGATTGCCATGCTGGTGGGGATGATCAAAGGCCCTTCCTATTATGATCCGCGCCGGGACCCCAAACGCGCCCTGCTGCGGCAGCAGGTGGTCCTCGAGGTGATGCGAAAAGAAGGGGTGATCACGGAGAAGGCATACCGCATTGCCCTGGCTTCCGGCCTGAAGGAGAGCGGCACGGTGCAGAGCGGCTTTAACCGCTATCCTGATTTTCTCGAACTGGTGCGCCGCCAGCTGACCCAGGAGTATCGCGAGGAAGATCTCATCTCCAATGGCTTGAAGATCCTCACCACCCTGGATCCCCAGGTGCAGAAGCAGGTGGAGATCAATCTCCGGCAAACCCTCCCGGCCCTGGAAAAACGCAGAGGGACCAGTAAACTTGAGGGGGCGGTGATTGTCAGCAGCCGGGAAGGCGGAGAGATCCTGGCCCTGGCCGGCAGCCGCGACGCCATGCAACCCGGGTTCAACCGGGCCCTTGATGCCCAGCGGCCCATCGGCTCGCTCATCAAGCCGCTGGTCTATCTGACAGCCCTGGACAACGGCTACACCCTGGCAACCCCGGTGCAGGACACCTCCTTCAGCCTGAAATCTGCCGGAGCCAAGGCTTGGCACCCGGATAATTATGATAAGCAAGAGCATGGCTTGGTGCCCTTTTATGAGGCGCTGGCCCATTCCTATAATCTGGCCACGGTCAAGATCGGTATGGATGTCGGGGTGGAAAAGGTGGTGGCCGATCTCAAGCGGGTGGGGATCAATCGGGATTTTAAACCCTATCCTTCCTTCCTGTTGGGCACCGCAGAGCTGTCGCCCCTTGAGGTGGCCCAGCTCTATCAGCTCTTTGCCACCGGCGGTTTCTATCAGCCGCAGCGGTGCATCAGCAGCGTGCTGACCGTGGAGAACACGGTGGTCCAGCGTTACGGCCTCACCGTGGAGCAGCGTTTTGCGCCCCAGGAGATTTTTCTGCTCAATACCGCCTTACAGCGGGTGGTGACCGAGGGCACTGCACGGTCATTGACCCAGTATCTCCCACCCTCGGTGGGGGCTGCCGGCAAGACAGGAACCACGGATGAGCTTCGGGATAGCTGGTTTGCCGGCTTCACCGGAAACCGGCTGGGTGTGGTCTGGATCGGCCGCGATGATAACAAGCCGACTGGGCTCACCGGGGCCAGCGGCGCCATGGTGGTGTGGGGAAAGATCATGCAGTCGCTCCATCCCCAGCCCCTTGAGCTGATCGAGCCGGAGGGGATCGAATGGGCCAGACTGAATGCGGGAAGCTATTCCCCCTCCGTGGATGTCACCCGTGACAATGTGGTCCTCCCCTTTGCGCTGGGAACCCTGCCCAATGGGGCAACCCCAACTTCCGGGCCGTCTGATACCGGCCAGGAGAGGAAGAGCAGTCCGGGAATCTTGAACACGATCCGCGGTTGGTTCAATTAGGCACCGCAGAAGAACCGGGAAGCATGCGTTTCTCCGCGGTGCTGCGGGGAAGAAGTGGGATTAGTCTGGTCGGGAAAACACGCAACAAGGGAAAACGGCATGCAGCGGAATCATTTATGGCAGATGGGCGGGAAGATCGGGTTACTGTTGGCTTTGACTCTGGTTATGCACGGCTGTGCAGGGAAAACACTTGTAGATCAGCCCACCGCACCTGCGCCGGTCTCCCGGCCCGGCCAAGCTCCTGCGCCAAGTGAAGCTCCATCTCCCAGCCCCGGCTATGAGTCAATTCCGGTGCCGAAAGAAGGGAAGGCTGCCGCGACCCTGCTTGCCGGTGCCCGCCAGAATTTCCAGACCGGGCAGTTCAGTCAGGCCGAAATGATGCTGGAGCGTGCCCTCCGGCTTGAGCCCCGCAACGCCAGACTCTGGCACGAGATGGCCCAGGTGAAGTACGGACAGAAGGATTATAAGCAGGTGGTCCAGTTCTGTATCAAGTCGAAAAGCCTGGCCGGAAAGGATTATGATTTGATCCGGCAGAACTGGCTCTTGATGGAAAAGGCGTATCTGCAACTGGGGGAAACGGAGAAAGCGAGGCAGGCAAGAAGTAAAGCCAGGTGACGGTGTTTCTTCTTATCCATTTCTCCACAATTTTTACTATCGTTTCAGCTGTCTATAGACGTCATCATCATTACGCTTGCCGATGAGCGCCACTTTCAGGATATCATCTTCCACTCGATAAACGATCCGATATTCCCCAATATCGGCCCGACGAAAGGGATAACCAATCAGCTCTTTTGAGTCGTGAGGCTCCGGGTTTCCCATCAAGCCGAAAACCTTGTTCGCCACCTGTCTGAACTGCTTCGGCGGCAACTGTTCGAGAAAACCCAAGGCTCTTTTGGTCAGATCGAGCTTAAGCATGCTTCTCTTTCAGAAAGGCCATGCTCTTTTCCGTACCGACATACCCTTCCTGCTCCGCCCCAAAAGCTTTCTGTGCCCAGTAGGCGTCTTCCATTTCTGTGAGGCGTTTGTATTCCTCATAAGAGAGCAACACCGCTGTCTTTCTGCCGGTTTTGTCAACAATCACCGGTTCCACCCTGGAGATATCAAGGTATTTCCCTAACCTATTTTTTAATTCCGTGGCTGTAATTTCCATAAGACCACCTCCTAATAAAGCCAAATTAATCAATTTAGCTAAACTAGTCAATGGGGTTTACTGATCTCCCGTCTCTACTCCCCCTCTTCCCCGTCTATTTGCACCTCTTCCTTGGGCTTTTTGGTGCGACGGCCCGGTTTGGCCAGAATTTCCAGATAAAAGGATTCAAACTGCTTCGCTTCGGCCTCATCAATGGATTTATTGATGGCGGACACATGAATAACCTCACAGCTTTCCTCATTCGCCCCGAACCGACAGTCAAAATCCCAAAAATCGACTGTATCGGGCAGCTTCTTATTCCGTTCTCTTTTTAAATATTTTCTCACTTCAAATTTGATGGCTTCAACCAGCCTTGGCACTTTGATCTTTGGGTGGGTCAACTTAAAGTTTTTTTTCATAGTGGTTCCAAGATGCAAGTAGGGATGATTCCCGGGTTCTTTGAGTTGGGAGGTGGAAGTGGGGGAGTGTCCCTACTTTTCCTCTGTAACGTCAAGGGTTATGTGTAATCCGTGCCCCAGAGAACTCCACGCTTTCAAGCTTTCACAGCGGATAGCTCGTCTTCGTCCCAGACGCGGGCGAGGGTTTTTCAGAAAGAGGAGGAGTGGCGAGGCGAGAAAATTTACATTCGATAGACTTCCCGACGGTGGCCGACTTTGACCACCCAAACGGTCAGTTGCGTGTCTTGTATCGAATAGATGATGCGGTAATTTCCCTGGCGAAGGCGGTATTTTTCCTGGCCGGAGAGTTTTTCGCAACCAAGGGGCCGGGGATTTTCGGCAAGGCTTTCTATGCGCTCAATGATCCGTCGCAGGTCGTTTTTTGGGATGGAATCCAGATCCTTCCTGACCGAATCCTTGAAAAAGAGGTTATAAACGGCCATTGGCTTTGAGCTCTTTCAGGACGGTTTCGTAGGAAACCAACGGCTCGTTGAGCCGCTCTTCAAAGGCGGCCAAGTCTTCAGCGTCCTCGGTCAGAGCATGGCGGATCGCCTCGTTGACGAGATCGGAAAGGGATCGGGATGTCGCCAGAGCCTTGTGCTGAAGCGCCCGGTGCAAGGCGGGGTCAAAATATACAGTTGCTCTTTTGGTAAGTGTGCCCATGGTTTGTTCCTCCTGTGGGCAATGTAACGTCATAACGTTATGGGATCAAGTGGTTTGGTGTGTACCTTAATTGAGTATTATGTCCCTATAATTCTTTTCTAACTTTCAGGTAACCCTTCCGGCGTATATTGTTCAGCAACTAATTTTTTTATTCTTGGGCCGAATACCCGCTGGAACTTTTCAAGTTGTTCGAGCAACCACTTATGTTGTTCCGGCCAGGAATTTTTCTGCGCAGGATCTTTATCAATTCTAAGCCAGATACCACTCTCCTTTTTATCAGGATTTCCCCGCCATTCAAGCCCAGCCCCAAACTCACTCTCGATATTATCCCGATCAGCATTCAGTAAATGAAAATGTGGCTTGGCATCAGGCCCACTCAGCGTCAGCACCACCCCTATTTTATTTTCCCAAGTATTAACCAATGCAGACATGTGGAAATGGGAACGGCCAATGGCAAAGTTAGTCCAGTGCTGCGGCAATGGTTTCTGCGATCTTAATATTTGGCTGTGATGAGAAACATATTCACGAAAACTAGTCCAATATTCTAATTGGAGTTTTTTGGTATCCGACAAGTTTTCGGTTTGCATCCTGGTAGTGGCACTACCAATGGTTTTGGTCCAGTCATTGGGTTTTGAGGCAATGTTGAATTTGGGTGCCAGGGGTGAGTCACCGATTTTCCACAACTCAACTTCAAGGCCAAAGAAATTAAAGCGGCTATCGGTTATTTCATTTAGCCAATCAAGGGCTGCTCGATGTTCATCGGTGAATTGATCCGCTATCCAAACAATGGTAACGGCATTCAACCCGGCCGCATAAGTCAGCAGTTGCCCCAAATGGATATGATCGGTTTTCTCCAACTGATTTTCGACCAAGACCCAATGGTCGGTCAATGTGTCTTTGCAGAGGATATCGGCCCGGAAAGGTCCAACGCTCTTTTCCTGCGCTTCGACCTCCAGATCAATACCGATGGTCTCACCCAAAAGAGCGATATTGTTTTCCCGGGCAAGCCAAGGGGTAAAATCGCCAGCTTCGGACTCCCAGACCTTCCGTAAATTTACTTTTTCTAGTTTTCCCAACGTAATATTCATTTCGCAACTCCCATGTCTTCTTCTATTTCCAGAAACTGGCTTGAGAAAGAAAAAATAGACCTATCCCGGTTTTGTTCTTGGGACATGCTGAACGTGTCAGCAACAACTGACTGGATGAGAAACAGGGAAGTATCCCGAGTTTTCTCTGGTATTGTTCGGTATTCTTGACTTAGTGGGTTTTTCTATTTTTACGCCACTTCTTCATTTTTTCTTCAAAATTTGCGTTAAGTATTATCTCCGTTTTCTTCGCCTCTGTATTCACTACACGAAACCGTCCTCTAATATCATTTTTAAGTCGATCAAAACCTTCTGCGGCCTTAGGATACATCGCAAGAAAAGCCATTAGCGGGACGCCAAGACCAACGGAATATCCATATGCACTTACAACAATCTCGTACAAAGTGCTTCCTTCCGTTGCATGTTGTAACGACCAAATTAACCCCCCATCGACTTTCGTTTTGGAATTATACTTTTGCAAGCCATAAGGTTTTAACGAATCCTGAAATTCCCCAATTAACATAAAATAATTGGTAAGAATTTCATCACTCACTACGCCCCGATTCACAAGTTCTTGGTATGAAGGCAGATAACTGATACTCGGAAAGTCATTAACATAAGGAATATCTGTATAAATTTTAAATGTCGCCAAAGTAAACACATTGGGAACCCTAGATATTTCATCAGCAAAATACAATTCTTGGTCACCCACAAAGTGCGCACTAGGGAATACGACCAATTCCGGCCTAAGGGCTTTATCTTCACTTATTTTATACTTCTTAAAATTCTCCGCCTGCTCGAAAATCTCCCTATACACTTCATCCCGGTCAACCGGCGGGTAGTCATTCTCTGCCAGTAAGATAATCAAATCAGCTTTCAGCTCGGCCTTGATGTCATCGCGTGCGTTCCAGTCAGTGTATCTGGCCTTGTCGTCAACAACGGTCTTCACTTCTTTGGCCAGGTGCAGGAGCTTGTCTTCCGGGTACTCAAAATCATACTTATGCGCCAGGGCCTTCAGGATGTCATAAAACGCCTTTTCCTCAAAATCAATCCCCAGGTCGGCAAAAGACTCTTTCTCCCTTCTTAACGCCTGAATCAGGTCGTAAATCTCATTGGTGAAATCCTCCAAGACCTCGCTCACCAATACATCCTGTTCCTTGCGCTCGTTGTACCGTTCTACCAGGGCCTTAAACTTTTTTGAAAAGTCGATGCCCTTAATCTTGTTAATCTTCTTAAAATCGTCAATAGCCTTGGCAAGAAGCTGTTGCAGGATTTTTATTTTCGTGTTGGGCAGCTTAATCTTTTCAATTTTGGCCAGATAATCGTCATCAAACAGGTCATGCTCCTTGCCACCATCTTCCCCCATCTTGAAGATCTCTTCCACCCCGTCGCTCTTGAGGGCTTCCTTGATCATCTCCCGAACCTTGGCGTTCATCCGTGCCGTATCCGGGGCGTCGCCCTTGGTCAGCTTAAAGACAATGGAACGCACAGCCAGGTGAAAATGGATATGGTCACGCTCAACCTGACTGAAGGCGTCCGTGGCGCAGCAAATGTCATAGGCAGCCTTCAATCGTTTCACCAGATACATAAACCTCTTTTCCTGGGTATCGGTGAGCATGGCAAACTCAGCCGCCATATTGAGGCAATGCAACTGCTCTAAGGGCGAGCCGCTGAAATACGGCCTCTTATCAAACTTGTGAAACACCTTAGCCAGCAGATCAAGATGGTCTTTGACCACCACAATGGACTGATCAATTTCCTCGATATTAGACCTATCGGACTTGGAATAGTGGGCCAAGGCCTGATTCATCTGGCGCTTGATGCCAATATAGTCCACCACCAGCCCCTTTTCCTTGCTCTCAAACTTACGGTTGACGCGGGAGATGGTCTGGATCAGGTTATGCCGTTGAATGGGCTTGTCGATATACATGGTGTCCAGGAACGGCACATCAAAGCCGGTGAGCCACATATCAACCACAATGGCAATCTTGAAGTTGGATTTCGCATTCTTGAACTGCCGGTCAAGCTCCTTGCGATAGTCCTTGGTGCCGATCAGGTCATACAGTTCTTTGGGATCATCCTGGCCACGGGTCATGACCATCTTGAACCGCTCCATGGGCTTGATCTCTTTTTTCTCTTTTTCGGAGAGTTCCGCGCCTTCCTCGCACACTTTTACTTCCGCCCATTCAGGCCGCAGGTCAATAACCGCCTTGTAGAAATCCCAGGCAATGAGGCGACTTGAGCAGACAAACATGGCCTTGCCTTTGACGGTCGCGCCTTCGCTCACCCGTTTTTCGTAATGCTTTACAAAATCATCGGCCAGGGCCTTGATCCGGTCGGGGTCGCCCAAGATAGAATTCATCTGGGCATTGGCTTTCTTGCTCTCTTCAATCTGGTATTCGCTGGCCCCCTCTTCAGCACACCGGGCGTAATACTCTTCAATCTCCTGCAATTTGGAATTATCAAGCAGCACCTTGGCGGCCCGGCCCTCATACACAATGCGCACGGTGATTTCATCGGCAACCGATTCGGTCATGGTGTAGGCGTCCACCACTTCGCCAAACACATCAAGGGTGGCGTCGATGGGAGTGCCGGTAAAACCCACATAGGTGGCATTTGGCAAGGAATCATGCAGGTACTTGGCAAAGCCGTAGGTTTTGCTCACCGACTTCACGCCGTTCTTTTCGGTGATGCGCACCTTTTGATCAAGATTGACCTGGCTCCTGTGCGCCTCATCGGATATGCAGATCACATTGTCCCGGTCGGTCAAGAGTTCCGTGTCTTCGGTGAACTTGTGGATGGTGGTCAGAAAAACGCCGCCGCTGTTCCGGCCTTTGAGCAGTTCCCGAAGCTGCGCCCGGTTTTCAACACTGATCACCGAATCGTCGCCGATATAACCCTTGCCATTGGTGAACTGAGCGGAAAGCTGATCATCCAGGTCGGTGCGGTCGGTAATCAGCACAATGGTGGGGCTGGCGAAATCCACGCTTTTCATCAGCAGCCGGGTCAGAAAGAGCATGGTAAAGCTCTTGCCGCAGCCGGTGGCCCCGAAATAGGTGCCGCCCTTGCCGTCCCCCTCCGGTCGGCGGTGCGCCTTGATGTTCTGATAGAGCTTGATGGCCGCGTAATACTGGGGATAGCGGCAGAGAATTTTTTCATCCTTCTTAGAGGTGTCCGGAAAGTAAATAAAATTGCGGATAACATCCCGCAGCCGGTCACGGTTGAACAGCCCTTTGATCATGCTGAAGAGGGAGTCAATACCGTCCTTTTCTACCAGTTCACCGCCGTCGGTCTTCCGCCAGGCATAAAAAAACTCGTATTGGGCAAAGAAGGAACCGACCTTGTTGTTCACACCGTCGCTGATCACGCAGATGGCGTTGTATTTGAATAGTTCCGGGATATCCCGCCGGTAACGCACCGTAAGCTGCACATAAGCGTCATGGATGGTGGCCTCTTCCCGGATGGCACTCTTGAACTCAAAGACCACCAGAGGCAGGCCATTGATATACAGGATACCGTCCGGGATGCGCTTTTCATAGCCGGTGATTTCAAGCTGATTGACGATTTTAAAAATATTGTTGCCTACATGATAGACAGCAGGCGGCTCGGCGGAAACGGTTGTTAATTCCGATGCGTCCGGGGTGCGAAACTGGGTCAGTTGGCTATAGTCAATAAGCTGGACATAGAGGTCTTTCCGGCTGCGGTCTTCCCGTTTGAGCAGAAAACCGTCCGAAACCATTTTCATGATCGCCTTGTTGCTCTCATAGAGGTCGGAGGCGGGGAAGGTTTCCAGCTTGCGGACAATGGATTCAATCTCGCCGGGGGTAATGTTGTCAGCTTTGTATTGAATGGCAAGGAAGTTTCTCAGGTCTTCCTTGATGAGGACATCGGCATGGTCACGGGCAATGTCCTGGCCAAGGACATGGGGGTAGCCTTCCCCCTCAAGAAGTTCGATAATCGCCTGTTCCAGTCGTTCTTCTGTGAATTTCATTATGTTTGAGTAGTTCGCATGGTAGAAATTCTCGCAAGAAGTATTTCTCGCATTACTAACAGCTTTTTGTTTGATTCCAACTTGATGTGAATACTTTGGAAAATAGGGGCTACTGTCTTTTCAAATTCACAGACTGATAAAAAACCTGGGTACTGAATTTCAAACATTCTAAAATCACCCAACAATAAATTGGATTGGGATGTACCCCCGGCCAATTCCCTTATCTCCCTCAATCCGGAGTTAAGAAGACAATAAAGATAACAACTTTTTGAAACTCCACTTTTCGGTTTTAATATGGCAACACTTTTTTGAAAAGTAGTCCTCTCTGTTTCTGGCATATCTTTGGCGATTGCCATCCTTCCAATAGTTCCAGTATTGGTAAAGACTATGTCTCCGGCTGAAAATTTTGTCCTTTTATGGGTTTCCAAAAAATCCTTTTTGGTAATCTGCCTTGCATTTTCGTAGCGAATATCACCGTCGTTAATATCTTTAACACTAACGAAGTAATAACCAGAGCCAGTTTGATTAACACAATCACCATGTTTTCCATCTGTGATTAATTCACATAACTCTGATAATGCCTTTGTCTCACAACCTTTTTCCTGCCAATTCTCAAACCACTGCTTGTAAATGACCTGGGCGGTCTCTTCCAGTTTTAGGTTGAGCTGTTCGTTGAGCCTGATCCGGTCAACAATGGTGTGGTACTCCTTGACAATCTCCCGCTGCTTTTCCGGGGATGGCACCGGGAGTTCCATTTCACAGAAGTCATTCCAGCTAAAGCCACCCCGCACGCTGCTGTCTGTCGTGAACCAGGCATTTCGGTCAAACTCGGGACGCCTGCACCACATCATCAGATATTCCGGCAGCAACTCATTCTCATCTTTGATTTCAAAGACAACATAGGCAGGAGAAACGATGACGCTCTCCACCTCTTCGAGCATACTGATAGGCAATACCTCATCACGGCCAACATGCATGGGGTTAAAGGCAAACTGCTTGCGGGCTACCACCTTGTATTTAGACATATCCGTTCCATGGACATTGGCCACAGAAGGCATGAACTCTTTATTGATGCTGACACCCTGGAGGGTTGTGACAGACAGGTCTTTATTCCGGGCATTGACCTGTTTCACATATTTGCCGATGCGCTTATAACCTGATCTCATAACCCAGCTCTTTGAACACAGTCAGCAGTTCTTTTTTTGAATCTTCTTCGGCTTTTAAAAGATCGGAAAACTCTTTCTGCAACCCGGCCATTTTTTCGTCAAAGTCTATATTCTCATCTTGGTTGATGAACTCGATATACTTACTGGGAACCAACGAATAGTCCTTGCTGCGGACTTCATCAATAAGGGCGGAGTAACAACATTCCGGCACATTTTCATATTCCTGATTGGCAATAGTCTGTTGCCAGGTGTGATAGGTCTTGGCAATGTCCTGGATATGTTGCTCGGAGAACTGCACATACTTCTTCTCGAACGGTTCACCCCATTTCCTCAAATCCATAAACAGAATTTCATCTTCCCGGTTCCGGTAATGCCTTGAGATATCACCATGCTCAACGGCACGGGCTTTTTTGTTCTTGTTTAGAATCCAGAGAGTGACGCTGATGTCTGTGGTGTAGAACATTCGCATGGGCAGAACCATGATCGCCTCTACCAGATGGTTCTCAATCATCTTTTGGCGAATTGCTTTTTCAGTACCACCAGCAGAAAGCGCACCGTTGGCCAGAATGAAACCAGCCACCCCGTTTTCCGAGAGTTTGGAAACCATGTGCAGAATCCAGCCATAGTTGGCATTACCGGTCTGTGGAACCTCATATCCTGCCCAGCGGGGATCATCGGTCAGTTCATCGGCAGCCCGCCAGTCCTTCTGGTTAAAGGGCGGATTGGCCATGATATAGTCGGCCTTCAGATTAGGGTTATGGTCCTTGGCAAAGGTGTCCGCCCCCACATCACCGAGTTTTGCGGCAATGCCGCGAATGGCCAGGTTCATTTTGGCCAGCTTGAGGGTGGTGGACGTGCCTTCCTGCCCGTAGATGGAAATATCCTTCTGGTTGCCCTGGTGGTTCTCGACAAATTTCATGGACTGCACAAACATACCGCCGGAACCACAGCAGGGGTCATATATCTTGCCCTTGTACGGCTCAATCATCTCGGCAATGAGGTTGACGATACTCTTGGGGGTATAGAACTCGCCCTTGCCCTTGCCTTCGGCCAGCGCAAACTTGCTCAGGAAATATTCATACACCCGGCCAACAATGTCCTGCTGCTTGTCCTTGATGGTATGGATATTGTTGATGGTGTCGATAAGCGCCGCCAGCTTGCTGACATCCAGATCAAGGCGGGAAAAGTAGTTGTCCGGCAAAGCGCCCTTGAGGGCCTTGTTGTTCTTCTCCACCGTGAAAAGCGCGGTGTCGATCTTGATGGCAATATCATCCTGCTTGGCGTGCTTTTTGATATAACTCCAGCGGGACTCCTCCGGCAGGAAGAAAACATTCTTCATGGTGTAAAACTCCACCATGTCGATATATTTCTCTTTGCCCTCGACAATCAATTCCTGCCGCCGCTCCTCAAACTTGTCACTAGCAAACTTGAGAAAGATCAGGCTCAACACCACATGCTTGTATTCCGAGGGTTCAACATTCCCTCTGAGCTTGTTCGCTGAATCCCAAAGGTTATCTTCAACGCTTTTTTGCTTCTTATTGGCTATTCTTGGGCCCATATTCAAAGACCTCGATAAAAACAAGGATTAGTTATTCAATCAACTCCATTGAGGAAACTAGGACAGATTAATTTTATATGTGTGGCTAACCACCCAGCGTATAACCGCTAAAAAATCCTAACGGAATATTTCCCAACCATTTGATCATATTTGCAATTAAATTCATAGGGATATGTCATTTTGATTTTTCAAATTCATTTGCTATCCTCGCCCGAACGATAGGTCCGGCTCCCAAGCACATACGCGCCAACCTCAAGTTCAAATTGCAAAATGGGGGCGGAGCCCGATATTTTGTCGGAGACAAAGATCCTTTTGATCTTGTTCTGCTCTACAAAATTGTACGGCTCGTCACCATCATGCAAAAAAAAACTAATGCATTAAGCAAGATAGATGATTTATGCCGGGGCGGGTTTTTGCTGTCAAACAGATTGAGCTGACAAACTGAAAGGACTGAGGAAAACAGTGACGAGACAAATGCTGGCAGGTCAGAGGTAAGATTACTGCTTGGTGACTTTGCGTTCTTTGAGCCATTGGGCAAATTCGGGAAAGGCCAGGGCGCAATCGGTTTGAAAATTGGCGCTGAAATTGGCATCTTTCCGGCTCTGCTCCCTCAACCACTCGGCAATGTAGCCGGTAAGCAACACTTCTTGTGCCTCGTGGCATTCATCGAGATTCTTTGGCCCCGTTCCTGTCATAATCCATTCGGTGAACAATCCGTATTTGAGTGCAATTTTATACGCCCACTCAACTGGGAATGTGTTCTTGTTTTTGTATTTCGAGATAACGGGCTGAGAAAGGCCGATCTTTGATGCAAGGTCATATTGGCTCTTGATGCCGGTTTCTTCTTGTATGCGCGCCCAAATAATTTCAAATGACATATTTCACGTATGGAATTTTATTCTTGACTTTTAATTACGTTCGTGAAATAATATTTACAAACGTAATATAAGATGCTGAATTTTATATCAATTTAGACATAATACCCAGTGGGAAGAAAAAACACAATTTTTCATGCCCAATGGCAGGGCAGTGGATTGCAAAAAAAATGAGGTAGCGTGGCCGTGTCCCAGCAAAACGGCTCGGGCTGCCTTTGGATCATAGAAAACCCCAACCCTTCAGGATATCCACTTAATACATCCCCAATTTTTTTTGCACAAACGCCTAACCAACCCATGAAACCACGGGAGGCAGAGCATGGAACTCGATCCAATGGAAAGCAATGTGCCTGGCTGGCCGACAACCAGCTTCATGTATCAGCAGTCCGGCCAACAGATAACCGACCAGGGCCAA
>Ga0180009_10005987_pt1 | contig 12879 bp, 15 predicted proteins | sample OS_PC_MetaG_FD_123537 | JGI IMG/M metagenome (GOLD analysis project Ga0180009, IMG submission 123537) | Groundwater microbial communities from the Aspo Hard Rock Laboratory (HRL) deep subsurface site, Sweden - OS_PC_MetaG | ecosystem: Environmental > Aquatic > Deep subsurface > Groundwater...
ATTTCAACACGTTAGAGACAAAAAGACGCCTGACCTCTTTTTCCCGGTCCGCCCGGCGCCCAGACGATGGTGTTTGCGGCTGGTTCCCAAGCCGGAGCTTGGGAACGAACGGAAACGCATCAAATCAACGTAGAATAGGGGAACCGAAGCAGACCCGTCCCCGCTTCGGTCCGGGGGGCATTCAGGCCCGGCCGGTCCGGAAAATCCCCCGGAACGGAAAGGTCAGACGATCTTGTTCAGGGACGACCCCGCCCGCTTCATGGCGGTCATGGTCCCGAGCTGGCCCATCTGGTTGTAGGTCTGCTTGCTCAGGCCCATCTTTTTGTCGTCGTCCTTCCGGCCGATGACCAGGCCGGACTTTTTCTTGGTCGGCTCGATGATGTTGCTTTCGGCCACCTTGCCGATGGCCATGGCCTGGGCTTCGGAGCGGGACATGTTGGACAGGCCGCCGGTCGTCGAGCCGGACTGGATGCCGGCCAGGGCGGCGGTGGTGGAAATCTTGGCGACGTTGCCGAAGGTCATCATGGGGTGGTCCTCCTCGTGCTTGGCCGAAAGGTTCGTCCAATCCCCGGAAGCCGTCCCTGGACCTGAGATGGGGATAAAAAAAGGGCGCTTCTTTAAAGCACCCTTTCCGTGGGCTGAAGTTTTGTCTCATCCGTAAGACAAGTAATAGTATATCGTTTTTTGAGGTTTTCGTCAAGATTTTTCTCGGATCGGGCTCGACCCGGCGGCGGTCCGGACTTGATTCGCGGCCCGGGAGCGGTTATGATAGGGACTACGTGGAGGAGTCGGCGATGAAGGAATTTTACATCAAGGAATCCATTGACGGTAAGACGTTCGCAGCCGCGCCGGACCCGCAACTGATGGGCCTGAAGGACCGCAAGTGCCCGCTGTCGGGCAAGGACTTTACAGACAAGGTCCGGCGGGTCACGCCGGACAACGCGGAGATTCTGGGGCTGAAGTATGACGTGGCCGTGGCCGGGATCAAGAAGGACGGCCTGTATTTCGGCCGGTTCAAACTGGACCTCGGCGCGACCATGGTCATCGAGTAGCACCCGAGGCCCGGAGAAGGGGCCGGGCCTCGAACCCGAATAATGCAGGCGGCTGCCGCCGCCGCGGCGAACCCAACCGCTCAAGCAGCCGCCCCGCGGGGGGCGGTGGGTTTGAGCCGTGCCGATTTCACGCCCTCCGCCCTGATATTCCGGGGTCAGGATAACTGAGGATAGAGCTTGATCCGGCATTCCGGGCAGATGGAGTGGGTGAATTCCGCTTCCGTCCGCGAGGCGATGTACTCTTCCACCGGCCACCATTTTCCGTCCTCGTCCCGGATACGTTTGCAGGAGGCGCAGATGGGCAGCAGGCCGCGCAGAATCCGGTTTTCCCGGAGCAGGCGGGCCGCCTCGACCAGGGCCGCTCGCAACTCATCGACCAGTCGATCCTTTTCCCGTTCAAAGGCCTTGCGCTCCTGAATGTCCTTGGATATGCCCATGATCCGGACGGTCCCGTCCTGCTCCCTGTACAGGCGGGCCGTGACCTCAAGCCAGACCGTCGAGCCGTCCTTGCGCAGCATTTCGAGTTCCAGTATCCGGCTGGTGGCCTCGTTTTGTTCGAACTTTTTGAGCGCTTCCATAATGACTTCAACGGCCTGGGTATAGGAATCGGGCGTCAGGTGGTCCCGGATCGACGAGTTTTTGACTTCCTCCGGCGTAAAGCCCCTCAGGGCGGCTACCGAGGAGCTGATGTAGAGGTATTTCATGCTGGCCGGGTCCAGGACCCACACGGCGTCCACCAACTGCCTGGCCAGCAGACCGTAACGTTCCTCATACTTACGGACTTTCGCTTCCACGTTGGTCATCATTTCCCTCTTCTGTCCTGAATGCCGCGCCGGCGTGGCTTTTTGAAGATTCGGTTGCCGAAGCCTGGACCCGCCCTCTGGCGGGCCGCTTAGGGCCCCAAAGGATGGTTCGGAAAAATGGTACCCGGTCCGTCCATATCCGTCAAGATCGGGGTTCGAGGGTGACCGAAGCAAAGCGAAGATGCTCGCGGGAGGCGGCGGGGAATCTTCGACAGGCAAGGGAGGAATCCATTTGTTTTGCGGGCTGATCCCGGTGCAAACCGAGAGGAATGCGCCCGCCCCGCATGTTCAAATCCGAAGATGCGGAATATATTCGGTCCCGCGCACCAGGCTTGTCCGCCATAGGCGGATTCATCCGCCTATGGAGGATTCATCCGCCTATGGCGGATTGCGTCGTCGCCTTGATGTACCGGGGTCAGGAGAACTGAGGATAGAGCCTGGTCCGGCATTCCGGGCAGATGGTGTGGGTGAAGTCCGCCTCCGTCCGCGAGGCGATGTACTCTTCCACCGGCCACCATTTTCCGTCCTCGTCCCGGATACGCTTGCAGGAGGAGCAGATGGGCAGGAGACCGCGCAAAATACGGTTTTCCCGGAGCAGGCGCTCCGCCTCGGCCAGGGCCGTTCGCAACCGATCGACCAGTTGCTCCTTTTCCCGTTCAAAGGCCTTGCGTTCCTGAATGTCCTTGGATATGCCGATGATCCGGACGGTTCCGTCCTGTTCCTTGTACAGGCGGGCCGTGACCTCGTGCCAGACCGTCGAACCGTCCTTTTGAAAGAGTTCGAGTTCCAGGGTCCGGCTGGCCGCCTCGTTGCGCTCGAACTTTTTCAGTTCATCCATCAGGGCGGCCATGGCCGTTTTATAAGACTCGGGAGTCAGATGGTCCTGGATCGGCGCGTTTTTGACTTCCTCGGGCGTAAAGCCCCTCAGGGTGGCCACCGAATTACTGACGTAGACGTATTTCATGCTGGCCGCGTCCAGGACCCACACGGCGTCCACCATCTGCTTGGCCAGCAGTCCGTAACGTTCCTCGTAACTATGGACTTTCGCTTCCACGTTGGTCATGGTCGCCCTCCACCATCCGGAATGCCGTGCCGGCCTGGCTATTGAGAACCGGTTCCCGTAACCCGGCGCCGTACTCGGACAGGCCGCCCGGATGTCCGCCACTTTTCCGAGCCCCGCCCCGGCCTCCAAAGGACGGCTCCGAAAAAAAATCTGAACGCGCGGGGCGGGCGCATTCCCCTCGGCTTGTCGCGGGGCTGGCCCGCCAACTGATATGGGTTTTTCTTCCTTACATGTCGAATATTCCCCCCGGCCTGCCGCGGGGAGCTTCAATATTTTTATAGTACCCCGTCCGCCCCGGCTCGTCAATAGCGCCGCGGCAGGAGGCGTAAATCTTCAATGGTTGCTGGCATCGTATGACCGCCCTGTCGCGGTCTTCGGCCTCGAGACTCGGGCTGCCGCCTTTTCCATATATACTCAGGGACTCGGCGGCAGAGTCGTCCTTCGGCCAAGGGCCGCGCGGGCCGCTAAAATATCAACTGCCCCGATTCATGGAAAAGTTACTGGGAGGCAACCGCAACATCCGGGATAAATGACTGCTTCGAAGAAACGGCCCGGCGGGAAAAAAGCCTTGGGCCGGCTTGCATGGGCTCGAAAGATGATTATCAATATGAAATGACCGGTTTCCGGAACAGGAGATCAGGTGCGTCCGGCAATGGAAATAGCGCTTTACAGGTCGGTGCGTGTATGGTAACCAAAGGATTTCATGTTGAATTGTTATAATTGTAAGAGATACTTATCAGACAAGAGCCGGGCGGTTCGCACATGATCGAGGTACAAGGGGTTTCCAAGCGGTTCGGGACGATCCAGGCCGTACGCGACGTTTCGTTTCGGGTCGAGCCCGGGGAGGCCCTGGGCTTTTTGGGGCCCAACGGCGCTGGCAAAACCACGACCATGCGCCTGCTGACCGGGTTTTACCCGCCTACCGGCGGCCAGGTCCGCGTGGCCGGCCTGGACGTCTTCGAACACGCCCAGGAAGTTCGCCGCAAGATCGGCTATCTGCCGGAAAACGTACCCCTGTACGGGGAGATGACCGTGCGGGAGTACCTGGACTTCGTGGCCGAGATCAAGGGCCTCAAGCGGTCGGCCCGGTCCCGGGCCGTGGACCGGATCATGGAGACGTGCTCGATCACCGATATGGCCCGGCGCTTCATTCGGAAGCTGTCCAAGGGCTACCGGCAGCGGGTCGGACTGGCCCAGGCCCTGATCGGCGATCCGGAAATCCTGATTCTCGACGAACCGACCATCGGCCTGGACCCCAGGCAGATCAACGAAATCCGAAACCTGATCCGGGGGTTTGCCGGAGAAAAGACCCTGATCCTGTCCACCCATATCCTGCCCGAGGTCTCCATGATCTGCCAGCGGGTGGTCATCATCGACCAGGGTCTGGTCGTGGCCGAGGGCAGCCCGGAAAACCTGAGCGCGCGGGTGACCGGCGCGAACCGCCTCTGGCTGCGCGTCGGCGGCCCGGACGATGAGATTCGCGCCCGCCTGGCCCGGCTTTCCGGGGTGGTCAGCGTGGTCGCCGGGGACGATGCGGGCTCTTTCATCGTCGAGACCGAAAGCGAGGTCCGCCCGGAAATGGCCCAGTTCATCTGCAACGCGGGCTGGGACCTTTTCGAAATGACTCCCAGGACCGCATCCCTGGAAGACGTCTTCCTCAACCTGGTCACCCAGGAAACCCCGGCGGCCAATCGAACGGAGGGGCTCGGGGATGAATAACTTCCTGGCCATATACAAACGGGAACTCAGGCTCTACTTCACCTCGCCCATCGCCTACGTCCTGGTCTTCATCTTTCTGGTCTTGGCCGGGTACTTCTTTTATTCCGGCCTGACCTTCTACTCGATGATCAGCCTTCAGTCCATGCGCAATCCATACATGGCCCGTTTGAACCTGGTGGACATGATCATCACCCCGTTGTTCAGCAATCTGAGCGTCGTTCTGCTGCTGATGCTGCCCATGCTGACCATGCGCCTGTTCGCCGAAGAGAAAAAAAGCGGCACCTACGAACTCCTCTTCTCCTATCCGGTCCGGGACGTCGAGGTGCTGTTGGGCAAATACTTCGCGGCCATGACCGTTTTCGCGGTCATGCTGGCCCTGACCGGGTTTTACCACCTGCTCCTGGCCGGACTGGGCCTGCAAGTCCCCCGCGTCGTCCTGTCCGGGTACCTGGGGCTCCTGCTTTTGGGCGGGGCCTTCATCGCCCTGGGCATCTTCATCTCGTCCCTGACCGAAAACCAGATCGTGGCCGCGGTAGCCAGTTTCGGCGTGCTGCTGCTGTTCTGGATCATCGGCTGGTCGGCCGCTTCCGTCGGGCCGGGCCCGGCCGCCTTTTTCGAATACATCTCCCTGGTCAAACACCTGATGAGCTTTACCAAGGGGCTGATCGACACCGCCGATCTGGCCTACTATCTCCTCTTCACCTTCTTCTTCCTCTTCCTGACCCTGCGCAGTCTTGAATCCAACCGGTGGAGGGGCTGAGATGAAAGCATTCAGCCGAATTCTGGGTTGGATCGGACTGGTTTTGATCTTCCTCGGGGCCGCCGGGTACCTGATCGCCCCGATTTTCATGGGATTCCATGTCATTCCCTGGGCCCTGGCCTTCCTGGCCCTGTCCGTTTTCGCCTCCTATCACCCGGCCGAAATCCGGGCCTTCCTGACCAGCCGCTCGGCCCGGTACGGCGCCGGTTCGGCCCTGTCCGTGCTGCTGGTCACGGGCATCGTCGTCCTGGCCGCCATTCTGACCCTCAAGCACTCGGCCCGGTACGATCTGACCGAAAACCGGCGTTTCAGCCTGGCCCCCCAGACGGTCAAGGTCCTGGACCACCTCAAGGCCGAGATCAGGGTGACCGCTTTTTTCCAGGGCGAACTGGGCCTGGCCGGTCCGGCCCGGGACCTGCTCGACCAGTACGCCCACCAGACCCGCCGCTTCCGGTATCAGATGATCGATCCGGACCGCAATCCGGATCGGGCCAAGGCCCTGGGCATCACCAGCTACAGCATGGCCGTGGTCGAGTCCGGCGGGTCCAGCGAAAAAATCCCCGAGATTACGGAAAGCAAACTGACCAACGCCATCGTCCGGATCACCCGTCCCGGACGCAAGGCCGTCTATTTACTGACCGGCCACGGTGAACGGGACCCGAAGGACGCGGAAAAAACCGGCTTCAGCCAGGTGGAAAAATCCCTCACCGAGCAGAACTTCGAAGTCAAAAGCCTTCTGCTGATGCGGGAGAAGACCGTTCCGGCCGACTGCGCCGTCCTGATCGTGGCCGGACCGGAAAAAGACCTTCTGCCCGAGGAAACCCGGGCCATATCGGCCTACCTGGAACGGGGCGGGAACGCCCTTTTCATGATCGAACCGGAAACCGTGCCTGAACTGGTCCGTTTCCTGGCCCGATACCACGTCAAGATCGGCAACGACATCATCGTCGACAAAATGGGCCGCCTTTTCGGAGGCAGCTACCTCATGCCCCTGGTGGCCCGATACGCCGAGCACCCCATGACCGAGGGCTTCAAGCTGACCTCCTTCTTCCCCACGGCCCGGTCCGTGTCGTCGGACCAGGACCCGGCCGAAGGGGCCTCTACGGTCGACCTGGCCTTCACCGGCGAACAGGCCTGGGCCGAAACCGATCTGGCCCGGCTCCATCAGGGGCAGGCCGCCCCGGACCCGGGCCGGGACATGGCCGGACCCGTACCCGTGGCCGTGGTCGGCGCTCTGAAAGCCGGGGGGCCCGAGCAGGACCGGCAGGCATCCAAGGGCCCGCCGGCGGGCAAAACGGCCGGCCGCTTCGTGGTCTTCGGGGATTCGGACTTCGCCACCAACGGGTATTACGGCTTTCAGGGCAACGGCAACCTGTTCACGGCCGCGGTAAGCTGGCTGGCCGGCGAGGACGACCTGATCGCCATCCGGCCCAAGGAGGACAAGACCCAGCCCCTGATGCTCACGGCCAACCAGGCCAAACTGGTCCTCTGGGTCCCGCTGGTGCTCCTGCCCCTTCTGCCCCTGATCGCCGGGGTCCTGGTCTTCGTCCGTCGGAGGGCCCGGCAGTGAAGCCCCGCCAGCTCGTCGTCTACCTCCTGGTCTTCATCGTCCTGGGCCTGTTCTATTATGTCTATGAGGTCCGTCTCCAGGAAAAGGAGCAGGAACTCGAAGAGGTCCGGACCCGGATATTCGATCTCGACCCGGGCCAGGTCACGGCCGTCAGATTTCGCAACGGCCGGACCGAATTTCACCTGATCAAGGCGGGCCCGGACAGTTGGCGGATGCTCGAACCCATGGACACGCCGGCGGACCGCTTTGCGGCCGAGGACCTGGTCCGCCAGGTCCTCGACGCCAAAAAGGACCGGGTTTTCAAGGAGCCCTCGACCCGGCTCGAGGCGTTCGGCCTGGACCGCCCCGGGATCAGCCTGACCTTGATGGCCGGCGACCGGATTCTGGCGCCCGCGCTGCACCTCGGGCACAAGAACCCGCTGGGGCAGTTGATTTACGCCCGCCTGGGCGATTCGTCCGAGGTCTTTACCGTGGCCTCGCCCCTGGGCCAGGCCCTGGACAAGAGCCTGTTCGATCTGCGGGACAAGTCCCTGGTCCTTTTCCCAGGGGAAAAGATCGACGAACTGCGCATTGAAGACCCGGGGACCATGGTCCTGAAAAAGGCCGGCCTGCGCCGGTGGCGCTTGGTCGAGCCGACCCCGGGACCCGCCGACAACGATGAGGTCCAGAAGCTGGTCTATCGGACTCTGAAGGGCCATGTCCTCCGGTTCGCCGACCCGGAACCTTCGACCGACTACGGCTTCGACCCGCCCAGGGTCCGCCTCCGGGTCATGTCCGAGGGGCGGATCGAGGCCGAAATCGTGGTCGGCCGGGCCGAGGAAAAGTCGGAATCGGATGAAAAAGAGGTCCTGCGGCCTCCCCGTGTGGAAGGATACTGGGTCCGCAACAGCGAGCGCGGCCAACTGGCCCTGATCTCCCCGGAGACGGCCGCCGGCCTGGAACTGGACCCGCAAACCCTCAAGGACCGCCGGCTTTTGCCGGACCTGGACCGATCGGCCTTGACCGGCCTGGAAATCACGCGGGGCGCGGCCCGGTTCAAGGCGCATGCCGAGGCGGGGCGCTGGGAGATCGAAATCCCGGCCGGGAACGAAACCGAATCCTGGCAGGTCGATTCCCTGCTTGCCGGACTCGAAGAATTGAAGTACAAAGAAATATTGGACGCCTTGCCGGAAACGGTCGAGCGTCACGGGCTGGCCAAACCGGACCTGGTCATCCGCCTGACCGCTCCGGGGGTCGAGCCGATCGTCATCGAGGCCGCCCTGAAACCGGAGGACGGCGACAGGGCGGCCGTGCGAGTCAGGGACGGGCCGGTGGCCCTGGTCGCTTCCGCCGACCTGACGGCCCGACTGCCTCGACCGGTCCGTCCGCCGGAACCGGCGGGGCATGGCGAAAAAAAACTGGAGCAATAACTCCGACAGGAGGTCTGATCAATGGCCCGAATAACCGTGGAAGACTGTCTGAAACAAGTGGAGAACCGGTTTCAACTGGTTCACCTGGCCGCCCGGCGGGTACGCCAGCTTCGGGGCGGGGCCCCGACCTTGTCCGACCGGGACAACAAGGACGTGGTCCTGGCCTTGCGCGAAATCGCCTCGACCGCGATTTCCCTGGAAAACGTCAACGAGCACGAACCCCAACCCCGCGAGGAACTGGACCTGATCGAGGACCTGGGCGACGCGGGACTGGACGACGACACGGTCTATTAGAACCATGCCCGCCGACCTGGACTCTCTGGCGCGCCGGAACCTGCTCAACTCCCGGTCCCCGGACCCGGACAAGATGATCCGTCTGGGCCGAACCTGCCTGGAAGAGGGCCACCTGTCCGACGCGGTGGATTTCCTGTCCGCGATCGATGATGAAACGGGTCTGGAAACGGTGCTGGAAACGGCGGTGGACGAGGGGGACTTTTTCATCTATTCCCGGGCCGTCAAAGTTCTGGAACGTCCGATGGAGGCCTCGACCCTCGAGCGGCTGGCCGAAAACGCGGAACGTTTGGGAAAGCTGGTCTTTGCCGCCCAGGCCCGGAACCGGCTGACCAGGAACCAGGCTCCCCCGAGGCAGGAAACGGAATCATGACGAACGGCGTATCCAAAAGAGACTATTACGATGTCCTGGGTGTTTCCCGGGAAGCCGACGAGGATGAAATCAAGCGGGCCTACCGGAAACTGGCCCTCCAGTTCCATCCGGACCGGAACCCGGGGGACCACGAGGCCGAAGAGCGTTTCAAGGAGGCGGCCGAGGCCTATGAGGTCCTGCACGATCCGGAAAAGAAACGCATTTACGACACGTACGGCCACGAGGGCCTCCAGGGCACGGGTTTTTCCGGGTTCGGCGGTTTCGAGGACATCTTTTCGAGCTTCGGAGACCTGTTCGAGGAGTTTTTCGGCGGCGGACGGCGCCGGCGGTCCGGGCCGGCCCCCGGCCGGGACCTTCGCTACGACCTCGAGATCGAATTCGAGGAGGCCGCCTTCGGCAAGGAGGTCGAACTGACCATACCCCGCCAGGAGAGCTGCCAGACCTGCGAAGGCACCGGATCGGAAACCGGTCAGCGGGAGACCTGCCCCACCTGCCGGGGACAGGGCCAGGTCTACCAGTCCCGGGGCTTCATCCGGCTGGCCGCCACCTGTCATCAGTGCGGCGGCCTGGGCCAGATCGTGACCTCCCCCTGTCCCGACTGCCACGGGCAAGGCCGGGTCCAGCGGGAAAAGAAGGTCATGGCCCGCATTCCGGCCGGCGTGGACACGGGCTCCCGACTCCGGTTGCGCGGTGAAGGCGAAACCGGCCGGCTGGGCGGCCCGCCGGGAGACCTGTACATCGTCATTCACGTGCGGCCCCATGCCTTTTTCGAACGCGAGGGCAATCACGTCATCTGCCACATCCCCGTTTCCATGGTCCAGGCCGCCCTGGGCGCGGAAATCGATGCGCCGACCCTGCATGGCGATCACAAGCTCAAGATTCCCAAGGGCATTCAGAACGGCGAGGTCCTGCGCTTCCGGGGCCAGGGCTTTCCGGACCTTCGGGGCTACAGCCCCGGCGACCAGATCATGGAAATCCAGGTCCGCACCCCGAGCAACCTGTCCAAGCGGCAGAAGGAACTGCTCGAAGAGTTCGCCGAGATCGAGGAGGACAAGCGTAAAAAGCAGCAGAAATCCTGGGCCAAGCGGGCCTCGGACAAGGTCAAGGAGGCCCTGGCTTGAGCGGCGACCGGCCCCATGAATCGGGCCTGACCCATCTCGACGAGGCCGGCCGGGTCCGAATGGTCGACGTGGGCGACAAGGCGGTCACCACCCGCCGGGCCCGGGCCCGGGCCGAAGTCCTCATGGCCGAAGAGACCCTGGGCACCATCGTGGCCGGCGGACTGAAAAAAGGCGATGCGCTGTCCGCGGCCCGCCTGGCCGGCATCATGGCCGCCAAAAAGACGCCGGACCTCATCCCCCTCTGCCACCCCCTGGCCCTGTCCTCGGTCCAGGTCGAAGTGACCCCCCTGCCCGGACGGGGCCGGATCGAGATCGTCACGGACGTGCGTTGTGAAGGCCGGACCGGAGTGGAAATGGAGGCCCTGACCGCGGCCGCGGCCGCAGCCCTGACCATTTACGACATGGTCAAGGCCGTGGACAAGACCCTGGTCATCTCCGGGATCATGCTGGTCGAAAAATCCGGCGGCCGGAGCGGGAACTGGCTGCGACCCGCAACCCCCCTATGATCGGGAGCGGTCCGAAATCGCCGGTCGCGGCCCCTGTTCGTCAGATGGATTGCCCAAGGCCCGGCTTTTTTGGTTGACACGGCCTTAAGGTCATGGTAATGATTAGCACTTTTTAATATCATCTCCGGGGCCTTCTGACAGGCCCCGATCACAGGATGCCCCCGGCAAGAAGGGCAGGAGAGATGAGGCCTGAAAAGATCGAACACTTCAAGGGGTTTCTGAGCCAGCGTCTTCAAGAGCTGCTTGGCCACGCCGATGCCACGGTCTCCGACATGACCGATTCCAACGAGAGCTACCCGGACCCCACCGACCGCGCTTCCCTGGAATCCGATCGCAACTTCACCCTCCGTATCCGGGACCGGGAAAGAAAACTCATTTCCAAGATCAAGGAAGCCCTCGAACGAATAGAGGAAGGCACCTTCGGCATCTGCGAGGAGTGCGGCGAGGAGATCGGCGCCAAACGACTCGAAGCCCGCCCGGTCACCACGCTCTGCATCGACTGCAAGACCAAACAGGAACGAAACGAGAAGGCCAGGGGCGACTGACCCGGGGCGCGGGCGGACCGCATCGACCCGGACCGCCGGCCGCCCGGCGCCGCCGTTTGGCCGGACCGCCCAGCCCCGCAACGACCCGATAACCACGCCGCCGGGCCGCATCGGCCCGGCGGCTTTTCTTTGCCCCGCCCCCGGTGCGGGCCCGAGGCCAAATGCGGAAAACCCGATGAACGATCGGCCGGACAAGGAAACCGCGGACCGCCCCGCGACCATCAGGCGCATGAAGTACCTGGCCCGGAGACGCTCGACCCTGGAACTGGAAACCATGCTCGGGGCCGTCATCGACCGCATCGACTGGGGCGCCCTGTCCGGACCGGACATCGATGACCTGGCCCGCATCCTGGAGTCCGACGACCGGGTCCTGGAAATGGCCCTGTTCGGCCGAGGCCCGGCGCCGGAAGGCGCCCGGCCCGAATTATGGACCCGGATCCTCCGCATACTGGACCACGTCCGGGCCGAAGCCGCTATCTCAGGCTAAAGCGCCCTCAACCACTCCGGCTTCAGACCGATCTGACCCTCCAGGGCCGCGTCGATGACCCGAAGCGCATCCGCCTGGCCTTCCGGATACCTGATCCTCAGCGGCAGATAGTTCGAGGCGTGGTTCGAACTGAACAGCCCGTCGCTCAGGCGAGTGGTCCGGACCATTTCACGAAGCTCGGCCAGCATCTCCAACGGCTCGGGCAACGTCCATTCCCCCGAGGCCTGTTCGTCCGCCAGGGCCGTACCCGGTACGACCATGGTCGTCAGGGCCCCCACGTACCGCGGGTCGATCCGGCTCAAGACCTCGCCCGTGGCCCGGGCGTGCTCCAGACCCCGCTCCCGGCCGGCAATGCCCAGGAGCACGGTCGCGGACACGTCGAACCCGGCCTCGACCGCCCGCCGGCCCTGCAAGGTCAGGTTCTCCGCGTTCGTCCCCTTGCGGATGCGCCGCAGGGTTTCGTCGTCCCCGCTCTCGACTCCGTAATACAAAATACCGAGCCCCTTGTCCCGCAACTCGGACAGATCCCGGTCCGATTTCATCTTGATGCTCTTGTGGTTGGCGTAAGCCCCCACCCGTTGGACCCAGGGCAGTTGCGACCGAATCTCGTCCAGCAGCCAGGTCAGCTTCTTTTGCGGCACGATCAGGGCGTCCCCGTCCATGAGGAACAGCTTGTCCTGGCGCCGGCAGTACCGGCGGGCAAAGGCCAGGTCGCGCAGCAGGGTTTCCTCGGGCTTGATGCTGAAACGCTTGGTCTTGTAGGCCGCGCAAAACGTGCACTTGTTGTGGGAACAGCCCGTGGTGAACTGGATCAGAATGCTGTAGGCCTCGCTGGGGGGCCGGATCAGGTGGCCCTGGTAGTCGAAGCCGTCGGGTTCGCCGCCATGCATGATTTCTTCCTCCCGGCCGACTGCTCGGCCTGTCCGGAATATAAACCGGCCCTGGACAAAAAACAAGGCGGACGCTTCTTTTCAAATTGAAGACAACATTTTCAAATTGAATGACCTATCCCGGCCGATTATCAAGGCTTCAATTGGATATGGCTGATTATACTGGATAATTAATTTTGCCAGCTTTGGCACGGACCTTGCCATGGATATAAGGCAACGATGTTTTGAAGGTTACGAAACGAAAAGGATCAAAGGGAGGAAGAACAATGATGAAAATGGCAGCAATACTC
>Ga0180009_10005988_pt1 | contig 12879 bp, 6 predicted proteins | sample OS_PC_MetaG_FD_123537 | JGI IMG/M metagenome (GOLD analysis project Ga0180009, IMG submission 123537) | Groundwater microbial communities from the Aspo Hard Rock Laboratory (HRL) deep subsurface site, Sweden - OS_PC_MetaG | ecosystem: Environmental > Aquatic > Deep subsurface > Groundwater...
CTCAAGCTCAAGCCGCTGGCCTGCATGGGCAGCCCCACCGGCCAGCGCTACCACCTGCTGGTCCGCAAGGGGAGCTACAAGGATCCGGCGTCCCTCAAGGGCAAGACCCTGATCTCCAGCCACCTGGGCGACCTGACCTTCGTGTCCCGCATCATCTTCGACGGCAAGCTCGACGCGGCAAAGCACTTCAAGATCAAGCCTACCCGTCGTCCGCTGAAGGGGATCCGCAACGTGAGCCGTTCCAGGGCCGACGCGACCCTGGTGGACCAGATGGCCCACGACCACCTGGCTGAGCTCAAGCTCACCCCACCCCTCGAATCGATCTACTCCTCGGCCGGCCTGCCCGGCCTGACCCTCGCCGTGGTGGGCGCCGCCAAGCCCAACCCTGCGGTGGTGAAGAAGGTCTCCGCCGCCCTGCCCAGGCTCTGCACCGGCGACGGCAAGAACATGTGCAAGACCTTCCAGGTCGACTCGTTCACCAGGGTCAAGGCCGCCGCCTACGAGGCGCTGGGCAAAAAGTACGGCAAGTAGCACCACGGACAGACTTCAACGGGCGGTCAGAACAAGGCGACCACCAGCGGTCATTGAAAGAGCGGTTCGCCTCGAGATGGTCGCCTTGTCCCGCCGCTCCGCTCGATATCAGCTGCGATTTGAGTACATCCTGCACCGTCGCTGGGGCGACACTCTTGCCGTATTGGTCGGCCAATGTCGGGTTTGTGTCCGGAAAACGCGACACTCTTGCCGTATTGACCGGCCAATGTCGGGTTTGTGTCCGGAAAACGCGACACTGTTGCCGTATTGACCGGCCAATGTCGGGTTTGCGTCGCGCCGGGCCGAGCCCGCGCTCACGTCAACCCGAACGCTGCTAGAACAGGTACCGCGCCCGCGTGAAGATCTGGTGGCCGCCCGTGGCGGGGTCGCCGAACTTGGTCTGCTCCTGGCCCAGCATCAGCAGCGCGCCGGCGCCCAGCTCGAAGCCGTTGCCGAAGTTGTACTGCAGCTCGGGGTAGATCACGGCGCTGAAGCCCTTCGAGCTGAACATGCCGTGGTGCTCGCGCACCCGCTTCTTCGCGGCATCGTCCCACTGCTCCTCGTAGACGCCGATCAGGTCGAGGATGGCGAACAGCCGCAGCAGCATCTTCTGCGACAGCAGCCGTATGTCCACCCCCAGCACCAGGTAGTCGCCGAGCCGCGGGCGGAGCGTCTCCACGGCCACCTCCCCGGCCCTCTCGGCAATGCACTTCTGGGCGCCGGCGCCGAGCAACAGGCAGGGGCGCCCCACTTTGTCCACCAGAACGTCCTGAGCCACCGTGCCGCCCTTGCGCACGCTCCAGCCGGCGCCGAACTCGTCGGGGAAGCCGTGCACCCACTGCACGTTGGCGTAGACATACTGGTTGAAGGTGTAGTCCAGCCCGACCACCCACTTGGCGAAGGGCGTGTCGTCCACCACCAGCGGACGGGGAAAGCGGCCGCTACCCCCGTCGAAGTGATAGATGTACTCGCCCGCCGGCTGAACATAGAGCCCGAAGTCCATCTCCTGCTGGATCAGGCTGATGCTGGCCGCCTGCGGCAGGAACAGGCCGGCCTCGATGCGGTAGCCCAGCGGCTGGATCTTCTTCGAGATCCAGCCCAGCAGGTTGAGCTGCCCAGCCATGTTGAGCCCGATCACCTGCATCCGGGGGTAGCCCAGGTGGGTCTCGGTCTCGAGCAGGCCGTTGATGCACGCGTCGGGATCGGCGGGGTCGCAGCGCTGGTCAGGTCTCAGCCGCGTGACGTTGAGGTAGGGCTGCGGGATGTCGGTACGGCCCCAGTAGTAGCTCAGGGCGATGTCGTGCTCCCAGATCGAGCCGGCCACCCGCAGCGCCCACTGCATGTTGGCGGCCGTGCGCTCCGGCATGTCTGGCACCGCCTGCTGCACCACGGTGGGGAAGCCGAGCACCGACTCGGTGAAGGCCTTCTCGGTGTGGAGGCGCCAGCGCAGCGCGCCGTCGACCATCGGCAGGCGGTCGGATGCGCTCAGGCCGATGACAGCGGAGTCGGGCAGCAGCGCCGGCTTGAACACCGGCACCAGCACGCCGGAGAAGGTCCAGTTGGTGCCGGGCGTGTAGTCCACCTTGACCATCAGGTTGGCCACCTGCTCGCCGAACAGCAGCGGATCCTCGACGTCGTTGGGGTTGATCGTGTTGGTCGGGTTGAACTGGTCGCCCTTGCCCCAGAACACCTGCTGCTGGCCCACGCGCAGGTCGAGCCCCTTGACCAGCAGGTCCACCGCCTCGATGTAGATCGCCTGGGCCTCGATGCGGTAGGGGTCCACCTGCTCCCGGCGCGTGAGGTCGCCGATGCCGTCCAGCTGCTGCAGGTAGCCGTAGTAGACGAAGTCCAGCTCCGCTATTCCGGTGAGTCGGCCCCACTGGGCATCCAGCTTGAGCTTGAACTGGTTCTCGTTGCGCGACACGCCGGCGGGCAGGGCGGTGCGGCCGTAGTAGCGGCCCAGGGCCACCTCGCCGGTGCGGAAGCGGATATCGCTCTGCACCCGTCCGCCCCAGCGAAGGTCCAGATCCGCCCGGGCGCCGGCGGAGGGGAGCAGCAACAGCATCGACAGCAACAGTCGCGTTCGCAGCATGGTCAGCTCCAGGATCGGTCAGCGTTGTCGTCGGAAACGGTGGTCAGCCGCAGCGCCGCTCAGCGGCCGCGCTGCAGGGCCCGCACCGTGAAGAATCGATCATCCACCCCGGTGTTGACCTCCCACTTGTCGCAGATGATCTTGGTCCACGCGTCGTTGCGGGTGTGATCGGTGAGCTTGAGCACGCTGGGCTGGCAGATGCGGCCCTTGCAGAGGTAGTCGGTGCGGACCTCGGTCTTCATCAGCTCGCCCTTTTCGTTGTAGTACTTGATCTCTGACGGCTGCTTGTAGTCCTTGCGGACGGTGAACACGAGCTTCTTGTGGCGAAACTCCTTGCCTGGCCGCCGCGTGGCCTCCACCTTCCAGTGGTTCTTTTCCTCGGACAGCAGCTTGCCGCTGAAGATCCCGCCGTAGGTCACGATCGAGATCTCGTCGTGGCTGAAGGTGGTGCCCATGAAGCCCTGCTCCCGCGCGTGGCCTGCCACCCGCCGCACCTTGCGAAAGGCCGGCAGGTAGACGTACATCTGGTTGACCGAGAGGATCAGGATCTTCATGCCCTTGACGTCGCCGGGAGCCATGAAGTCGATGCGGCGCCACTCCTTACCCTTGATGTGCACATCCATCACGATCGTGCGCTTGGCCTTGCCCGGCTCCTGCGTCACCAGCCTGTGGATGAAGTGCTGGTCCCTGGCGCGGGTCATCGACTCGTCCAGCTGGGCGATGACCCTGTCTCCCGCCGAATCGGCGTGGGCAATGTTGGCACAGGCGACGACGGTCAGGATCGGCAACAGAATTCGCGTGGTCATCGTTCTCCTCCTCGACTCAGCTCTCCGACTTGCGCAGCACCGCCTCCACAACCTCGGAGTCGGTGGAGCCGTCCAGTGTCTCGGCGCTCCGGCTGTAGACACGCCGGCGAGCCAGCACGGGGACCAGCAGGAAGGTGGCGACGGCGGCGGTGATCATCGCAGCGCCGGTCAACCCCCCGACGTTCTGCAGCGGGCGCGCCTCGCCGGTGGCCAGCACGAGGAACCCGGCGCAGACCATGATGGCGTTGGTCCAGATCGCCGGCCCGGAGCGGTCTGCCGCCCGGGCCGCGGCGGAGACGAGAGAGGCCCCCGCCGGGGCGTACCACGTGGCGGTGAGGTGCACGGCGTAGTCCACGCCTGCACCGAGGATCAGGCTGGCCAGCATCGACGTGCCGATATCCAGCCGCACGCCGAGCAGCCCCATCCCCCCATAGACCACCACCAGGGTGAACAGGGTCGGGGCGGCCACCAGCAGACCGGTGGCCAGCGAACGGAAGATCAGCGCCATGATCAGCACGATCAGGGTCAGCGCGAATCCCAGGCTCTTGAGCTGGTTGCGCTGCACCGAGCGGGACAGCCCGCGGTGCATCACCGGCTGGCCGTTGACCTCGTAGCCCAGCGTCCCGACTCCCCGCCCCGACTGCTTGCCTGACGAGACCAGCGCCCGTTGTAGATCCAGGTCCAGCATCGCAGTGGCCGTGCCGGCGAGGAAGCGCTCGCCCTTGCCCGATCGGGGCACCGTCACCCCCGCCGCCTTCAGCGCCTGCCGCGCCGTGAGCTCCGCCCGCTTGCCGCGCCAGAACTCCTGCAGCGGCGTCGCCACCGACATCGCCAGGTCCTGCACCAGATCGTCGCTCTCCGCCCGCCCCAGCGCGGCCGCCACGGCCCGCTGGATGGCGGCCTCCCGGGGCAGTGGGCCCAGGTCGGCCAGCGCACGGGCCACGGCCTGCGCCGGATCCGGGATGCCGGTCCTCGCGCCCCTCCGGGGCGGCGCGCCGGTCCTCGCGCCCATGGCGGGGCGCTCCGGGATGTGGCGACGGCGCGCGGGGTGAAGCAGCGGCATCCCCTCCACCACCGCCGGAAGCTGCACCGCACACTCGGCCGATCGGAGAAAGCGAGCCACCGCCGGGACCACCTGGTCCGCCGACACCGGGGGCCGGGGCCGCGTGAGCGCGCGCTCCAGCTTCTTCTGCTGCTCCCCGGTCAGCGCGCCGGGCAGCAGGTTGTGCGCCAGCGCCTGGACGCGCAGGCTGATCAGCTCCAGCCCACGGGCGCGTGCCCGCGCCGAGCTCTTGACCTGCTGCACCACGTAGCGCTTGACCCCCTGCTGCTCGGCGATCTGCTCCAGCCGGTCCAGCAGCGGCTCGAGATCCGCCGCCAGGTTGGAGCTGACCTTGATGTGCATCAGCGCGTGCTTGCGGTCGGCGGTCACGAGCTGCGCCACCGAGGGGTCCCCGGCCAGGAAGACGTAGAGCAGCCTGACCTGCTCCCCGGTGTCGGGCAAGCGGCGCTGTCCAACCATCACCTCGTTGACCTGCGCCACGGCCTGCCCCACGTGCAGCACGCTGGAGACGTGGGGCAGCAGCGCCATCCGGTCGGCCAGGCGCTGCAGCTCGCGCAGCACCTCCGCGTCGTTCATGTCCCCCTTGACGTGGAGCTGGATGAACAGCGACCCGCCGAAGTGGTCGCGCAGGAAGCGCTCCGCCCGGTCGGGCGGGCTGCCCTTGGCGAAGAAGGTGGCCAGATCCATGCGAGAGTCGACCCGCGCCGCCCACACCAGCCCCAGCAGGCTGACCGCCCCCAGCGCCAGGCCGACGCCCAGGCGGTGCTCGGCGGCAAAGACCGTGAAGCGGACCATCAGCTTGCGCAGGGCGAGCGAGCCCGACTGCCCGCGCTTCAGACCAACGAGGCGGGCCACGGCGGGGATGAACGTCAGCGACAGGATCAGGGTGAACAGGATCCCCAGGGCCGTGAAGAGGCCGAAGGTCCGGATCGGCTGGATGTCCATCATGATGAAGGAGAGCAGGCCAGCCGCGGTGGTCAGACCGGCGGTCAGCACCGTCGGCCCCACGCTGATCACGGTTCGAGCCGCGCAGCTTCCGGCCGGGTCGGGGTCGTCCGGCTCGGTCTGTTGCGTGAGGGTGTAGTAGCGGGCCAGCACGTGGATCCCGTAGGCGCTGCCGATGGCAAACAGGATCACCGGCATCGAGCCGAGGACGATGTTGTACTTGACGCCGAAGAACCCCATCAGACCCACCGACAGCACGATGCCGATGGCGGTCGAGAGCAGCGCGAGGAACGAGCCGATGAAGTCCCGGAAGGACAGCACCATGATCAGAACGATGGCGACCACGGCCCATGGGGTGAGCCGGCGCATGTCGCGCTGGGTCGTGTTGTAGATATAGGTCGAGATGAAGGGGCCGCCGCCGAAGAAGACCTGGTACCCCGAGAAGTCGCCGTGGACGGTGTCCCGGATGCGGGCCGCGACGCTCTTGGGATCGGTGCCGTAGGCCAGGTAGCAGTAGACCAGCACCGCCTTGCCGTCCGCCGAGACCAGGTTCCCGACCACGTGGTCCCGGGACATCACCTTGCGCCTCAGCTCCTTCTGCTCCGCGGGCGTCGAGGGCAGGTGCTCCACCAACCGCGAGGTCACCACGCCGCCCCTGTCCGGGTCCGGGGTGAAGTCGACCACGTTGGCCAGGCTGAGCACGTGGTCCAGCCCCTTGGTCTCCTTCAGCTCCCGGGTCAGCTTGCGCAGGCGCTCGAGGAAGCCCCGCTGTGTGACATCGGTGGTCTGGATCCCGACCAGCGCCACGTCGAGACCGCCGAAGCGCTTGTTGATGTCGGAGAAGACCCGGACCTCCGGGTTGTGCTGCGGCAGGAAGGCGAGGATGTCGTCCTCGTTCTCGACCTGCCGCGCCAGCATCACGCTCACGCCTGCCAGGCCCAGGGTGACTATCACCACACCCCACGCCGTGGCTCGGTTGCTGATCAGTCGGGCGAGGGTCTCCATCAGAAGCTCGTCCTCGGGTCGGAGCTCGCTCCGGCGGCGATGCGATTGAGATAGTCCCGCGCCTCCTTCTTCCACCGCTCGGCGAGCTTGCTGGCCCTGGCGTCTCGCAACGCCAGCCGGAGCTGCTGCTCGGCCGCCTCGTACTCCTCGTCCTGGTAGTAGGCCTGGCCGAGGAACACCCGGTTCAGCGGCACAGGGGCCGCCTTCACCGCCCGCGCCAGGGTCTCGAGCGCCTTGTCCGGGTTGCCCACGCTGACCGGCCAGGCAGGCGCCGTGAGGTAGACCTTGCCCAGGAACCGCAGCGGGCCGGCATCGTCGTAGGTCATATCGATCTTCGCCGCCTGCCGGGCAGGCTCGACCATCGCCTTGACCAGGTGCACGTCGGATGTCGCCTCGGCCACCTTCGCCATGTTCAGTGCCAGGAAGTAGTGCGGCTCCACCCGTCTTTCGTTGAGACTGCGGGCCTGTCTGGCATATTCAACGCCCCGCACGGCGTAGCCATGGCTCTGGGATCTGGCGCCGAGGGCCTCGGTCATCAGGAAGCAGCCGCGGGCCAGGCGCCACTGGATCTCGAACGAATACTGCGGCGCGGTGGTCAACGCCTTCTCCAGCGCGGCGACGGCCCGGTCGGTCCGTGAAAGCGGTGGGGGTTTCTCCGCCATTGGAACATGGGTCAACCGGTCAGCGAGCTCGATCAGCTTCCTCGGGTTGTCAGGCAGTCCCTTGCTCCGGTCCAGGTCGGGAACATACCTGGGCCCGGACGAGGGGCAGGCGGCCGACATCAGCAACAGAACCAGAACAGGGTGTTTGTGGTGCGGCTTCATCCAGTCGCGAAACCCAGTGAAACAAAGCAGAGTCAGGCCGGAAGCGCAAGGGATATCAAACGGATCAGGGCCGCGCTGCCATCAGCTCGTGGGGGGTTGAATCGAAGCGAGGTCGGCCGTACACTCGCCTGCCGTGTGGTTCCACATTCACCTTAAGTAAAGGAAGTGCATCTATGAGACAACTCCGCATGCTTCTAGCCAGTATGTTGGCGCTGTCGCTCGCTCTGGCCCTTGGGAGCGGGTGCAGCGATGACAACGGTACGCCCGACAAGGGGGTGCCCGACCAATACGTCACCGACACCACGGTTGACGCAGAGCCCCTGCCGGACGGCGAAGTGCCGGACCTGCCCGTGGTCAACCCGGAGGCGGGCCCGGACCTGCCCGTGACCCCGGACCTGCCGCCGGTGGAGGCCAGCGTGCCGGACCTCCCAGTCATAGACATGGGCCCTGACGGCACGGGGACCGTGACGAACGACAAGTGCTCGACACCGGAGGTTCTGACTCTGGTCAGCGGCACGGTGACGAAGACCGGCGACACCACCAACGCGACCAACGAGTTCAGCACCGACGTCGATTGCGGGGAGACCTCCTTCGACGGTCCGCAGGTCTACTACAAGGTGTCGCTGACCGCCGCCAAGACCTACAAGGTCACGATGACGCCCACCGGCTGGGACGGGGCGCTGTACGGCTTCCTGGCCGCGACCAGCTGCGCAGGAACCGACATCGATACTGCCTGCACCGGGCACGCCAGCGACAAGATCGGGAGCGGCGCCGGCGAGACCATCCTGCTCAAGCCCACCGCCAACGAGGACTGGATCATCGCCGTGGATGGCTGGACCTCCAGCGCCAGCGGCCCCTTCACGCTCCAGATCGAGGAGGTCGCGGCCCCGACCAACGACGTGTGCTCCAGCCCCAAGGTGCTGACCTTCACCGGCACCTCGCTGACCGAGGCCGGAGACACCACCCTGGCCCTGCCCGAGTTCGGCACCAACGTCGACTGCGGCAGCTACTCGATGGACGGCAACCAGCTGTACTACAAGGTGCCCCTGACCGCCGGCAAGACCTACAAGGCCTCGCTGACCCCTGACAGCACCTGGGACGGCGGGCTCTACGCCTTCGTGGCGTCGACCACCTGCGACTACACCGCGATCAACACCGCCTGCACCGGGTACTACGCCGACGACTACGGCAACGGCAAGGACGAGGTGGTGGTCGTGGCACCGACCACCACCGAGGACTGGATCTTCGTCGTCGACTCCTACTACTCCTCGGACGCCGGCAGCTTCACGCTGACGATCGAGGAGGTGACCCAGCCCGTCAACTCCACCTGCGCCGCCGCCGAGGTGGTGACCTTCGTCAGCGACAAGGCCACGATCACCGGCGACACCACGGTGGCCCCCAACGAGTACACCACGCAGATCGACTGCGGCGGCTTCACGGACTACGACGGCAACCAGGTCTACTTCAAGGTGACGATCCCGACCGGCAAGGCGCTGAAGATGGCGCTGACTCCCAAGTTCTCCGCCTACGCCATCGTGTTCCAGGCCGCGAGCTGCGGCACCGTGGCCAGCATCAACACCGACTGCGGCTCGAGCGGCGCGACCGGCGGTAAGTACGGCTCGGTCAGCTCCGGAACCACCGGGTCCGCCGTCTTCAACCCCACCGCCGGCGGCGACTATATCATCGCGGTGGACGCCTCGAGCGCCAGCAGCTTCGGCTCGTTCACGGGTGATCTCGAGCTCATCACGCCTCCCTCGAACACCGTCTGCAGCGCCCCGACGGTCCTGACCCTGGCCAGCGGCACGGTCTCCACCACCAGCGACACCACCCTCGCCACCAACGAGTTCGGCACCGACATCGAGTGCGGCACCGGCTACTCCCTCGACGGCCCGCAGCTCTACTTCCAGGTCAACCTGGTGGCGACGAAGAGCTACACGCTGACCCTGACCCCCGACAGCGGCTTCGACGCGGCGCTGTACGCCTTCCCCGCCGCCACAGGCTGCGCGACGGGAGCCGCGATCGAGACCGCCTGCGCCAGCTACGGCAGCGACAGCGCCACCGGCGGAGGGGTCGAGACGGTGAGCATCTCGTCGGTCAGCACCACGGCCGACTGGATCATCGGGGTCGACTCCTACACCTCGAGCGAGTACGGCGGCTTCACGCTCAAAATCGACGAGATCTAGCGATCCACTCTCCCCGGCGGGCGACGAGCCCGCCGGGGGATCCCGCTGCTTCACCCCGGAGCGCCCCGCAGGGGCGCGAGGAACGGGATCCTGCCTCCCCCCTCCCCTCTATCGCCCTCGCGCACGTGTGCCCGCCGTTGATGTGGGCAGCCCGAGGACATATACTCCGGCGAACGAACGACCCTCAGCAAAGGGAGAACTGCGATGAGACACGGGCGCGACTTGGTCACGAGGCTAATCTCCCTGGCGCTTGCCACGGCCCTGGTGGCCGGGTGCAGCGACGACAACGGCGCTGCCGACAAGGGCGTGCCCGACCAGGCCCTGGTCGACAGCACGGTGGACGGAGAGCCGACCCCGGACGGACCGATCTCCGACGGCCCAATGTTTGACCAGCCGGTCAGCCCCGACGCCGGTCCGGACCTCCCGGCGCTGGAGGCCGGAGTGGACCTCCCCCTCGGGGAGACGGGCCCCGACGGTCCGGTGACCCCGACCAACGACACGTGCTCGTCACCGGAGGTCCTGACGCTGGTCAGCGGCACGGTGACGAAGAGCAGCGACACATCCGCCGCGACCAACGAGTTCGGTACCGACGTCGACTGCGGCGAGTCCTCCTTCGGCGGCCCCCAGCTGTACTACAAGCTCTCGCTGACCGGCGGCTTGACCTACAAGGTGACGATGACGCCTGCCGGCTGGGATGGCGCGCTGTACGCCTTCCCCGCCTCCACCAGCTGCGGCGGAACCGACATCGACACCGCGTGCACCGGGCACGCCAGCGACAAGATCGGGACCCTGGTGGAGACCATCCTGCTCAAGCCCACCGCCAACGAGGACTGGCTCATCGTGGTGGACGCCTACTCCTCCACCGTCAGTGGGCTCTTCACCCTCAAGATCGAGGAGGTCGTGGCCCCGACCAACGACAAGTGCTCCACCCCCAAGCCCCTGACCTTCACCGGGACATCGATCACCGAGACAGGCGACACGACCCTCGCCCTGCCCGAATACGGCGGCAACGTCGACTGCGGCTCGGGCTACGGCATGGACGCCAACCAGCTGTACTACAAGGTGCCGCTCGCGGCGGGAAAGCTGTACAAGGCCGCCCTGTCTCCCGACAGCAGCTGGGACGGCGCGCTCTACGCCTTCGTGGCGACCACCACCTGCGACTCCGCCGCCATCGACACCGCCTGCACCGGGTACTTCAGCGATGCGTACGGCAACGGCAAGGACGATGTCATCGTGGTCGCTCCGGCGCAGAACGAGGACTGGATCTTCGTCGTCGACTCCGACTACACGTCCGACTCCGGCCCCTTCACGCTGAAGATCGAGGAGCTCGCCATCGCCGCCAACGCCGCCTGCACCTCGGCCCAGGCGGTGACCTTCGTCAGCGACAAGGCTTCGATCACCGCCGACACCACCACCGGCCCCAACGAGTTCGGCACGCAGATCAACTGCGGCGGCGCCACCGACTACGACGGCAACCAGCTGTACTACAAGGTGAACGTCCCGGCGGGCAAGGTGCTCAGGATGTCGCTGTCGTCCCAGTTCAGCGCCTATCTCATCGTGTTCAAGGGTTCCAGCTGCAGCTCCGTGGCCAGCATCAACACCGACTGCGGCTCCGGCGGTGCCACCGGCGACCTGCAGGGCTCCGTCAGCTCGGGCTCCACCGGCAACTACTACTTCAACCCCGCCGCCGCTGGCGACTACATCGTTGCGGTGGACGGGTCCAGCGTCGGCGCCCTCGGCACCTTCAAGCTCGACCTCGAGCTGATGACGCCCCCCACCAACGACACCTGCAACCAGGCACAGGTCGTCTCGACGCTTCCGGCGAAGGTCAGCAGCACCACCGCCCTGTCGAGCAACCAGTTCGGCATCAACATCAACTGCGGCGGCTCCACGAACTTCGACGAGGCGCAGCTGTACTACAAGGTGACGATCCCCGCCGGCAAGGGCCTCAAGCTGACCTACGCGCCGGACTTCTACTCCTACCTCTACATCTTCCCCGACAGCGCCAACTGCGTGGAGGGCGACATCAACACCGCCTGTGGATCCAGCGGCGCCACCGGACTGTACGAGTACGTCCCATCCGGCTCGGTCAAGGCGATCTACTTCATCCCGGGCACCGCCGGAGACTACATCATCGTCGCCGACGGCTCGTCCTACTCGGGAGACTTCACGCTCGACATCGAGGAGTACACGCCGCCCACCAACGGAACCTGCGCCGCCGCCGCCGCCGAGACGCTGACCAACGGCTCCCTGCTTCTGGCGGGAAGCACGGTGGGCACCACCGACGAGCTCGCCACCCTCAAGTGCGGCGGCACGACCGACTTCGACGGACCGCAGGTCTACCACAAGCTGTCGCTCACCGGCGGCAAGAAGTATCGCATCAGCGTGGCCTCCACCTTCGCCTCACAGGTCTACCTCTTCCCTGCCTCGGCGGGCTGCACCCAGACAGCGATCGAGACCGCCTGCGCCAGCGCGGGGACCAGCGGCGCCACGGCCGCCGTGCCGGTCAACGAGGTTTACGACATGATGTTCACCCCGTCTGCCACGGCGGACTATCTGGTCGGCATCGACAGCGCCGATGCCGCCGACGTCGGCACCTACTACCTGTTCATCCAGGAGCACAGCGTCCCGACCTTCACCGCACCGTTCACATTCGACTTCGACGGCGACTGCAAGGGCCTCGCCGGCACCCAGGACTGGCAGTGCGGGACGCTGAGCTTCAAGCCCAGCAGCCGCTGCGAGGCGGCCGCCGTCGGCCCCACGGCCGCTCACTCCGGCGCCGGGGCGTGGGGCACGGTCCTCAACGACTGCTACAGCGAGATCGGCAACAACCAGGAGTCCAACTGCACCAGCACCTTCACCAGCGACGACAGCGTCCTGGCCTTCAAGGTCACCATCCCGGCCAGCTGGACAACAGCGACCATGACCTACTGGTCCTGGGAGGACCTGTGGATCTCGTACGACTTCGGCGAGATCCGGATCAACGGCACCGGCATCACGGCCGGACAGATCTGCAGCGGCGCCTACGTCGCGCCGACGGCCTGGGTCCAGCGCAGTGTCGACCTCAGCGCCCACGTCGGCCAGACGGTCGACGTCGCCTTCCACATGATGGCCTCCACGGTGGTGAACTACGCTGGCTGGTACATCGACGACCTGGCGATCAGCGGCAGCTAAGGGCTCGGGTCAGAATAGCTTAAACTTAAAAGCTGACCCAGCGCGTCTCCCCCGCCGCCACCCCAAAACGGGCGGACCAGCGTCTGCCCGTCTTCGGGTCGGTGGCCGTCACGTGGTGCTCGCCCTCGAAGACCCAGAACGGCGGCAACGGGCTGGTGCCCACGAACCGGCCGTCGAGCTCGATCCGAAAGTCGGCCTGCAGGCGAAACCCCACGCTGGCGTTCCTGGTGAACTGCAGCCGCCGAGCCATCACCTC
>Ga0180009_10005990_pt1 | contig 12878 bp, 13 predicted proteins | sample OS_PC_MetaG_FD_123537 | JGI IMG/M metagenome (GOLD analysis project Ga0180009, IMG submission 123537) | Groundwater microbial communities from the Aspo Hard Rock Laboratory (HRL) deep subsurface site, Sweden - OS_PC_MetaG | ecosystem: Environmental > Aquatic > Deep subsurface > Groundwater...
CCAGCTTTTACACTTGCCATCTTGAAGTCAAGATAAAAAAGCAATCCTGCTGGAAGAGACATTGGCTGGACACTTACGATTTCGTTGGCAATCAGTCCACCGAAGAATCTCCTAACAACAGAAAAGGCGATTGATTGAAAGCCTTTGATATCAGTTGTTTCGGAAGCTTCGGTCAACATTCTACGTTTTAAGGCAATCTCGACAGCTTCATTCTCAAGCAGTCTTGCTAAGTTCCTCTTTTTAACAGGATCAGTATAACCCTTGAGCATTCCAAGGCCATCCCATTTTTCAACAAGCTTTTGGCTAAAGGCAACAGGAGAAAATTCTTTAATGTTGCCATAAATTTGTTTTTCTAAATTACTACTCATTTTTTTTAACCTTTGTTAAATAAATTTTTTGGTTTTAAGGACAATATAATTATTCCTTATCAAGAACTCCCGCTAACTCTTGAAGTCTGCGAAGAGCTTTTTGTTCATCGACATTTTTTTCATTAGGCCTTCTATTAAGTTGTTCATTAATAGCGGCTGTTGCTGTCGATTTTTGCGTAGGTTTTTTACTTGATATCTTTCTTTCGAAAATTCTTTTTGTAAATTCTAAAGTATACTTATCAAGCAATTTCACAACATAATTTTTCTGTTCTACTGTAAGTTTAGGATTTGACCAAACTCTTAAAGCATATTGTAATTTGTCACTATACTTTTTTTCTTCTTGAATCTTTCTTGTAAGCCTACGTTCTCTAAAGTTCCTTCCTTCAGTTGAGTTTCTTCTGCGATTTTCAAAGAATACAGTATTTTTTCCTTTTTCAGGAGCCTCAACTTCTGACGGAAACTTATCGTCTATCAAATCAAAAAGATCTGATTCTTTATCTGCATCAAATTCTGTTTCGCCATAAGCTGCAAGTTCACCTTTTTCTTTTGGATAGTGAGCGCCCACAACTTCTTTTATGCCTCTGCGAACATATCTTCTCAATTCTTCTTTTGTCAAAACTAATTTTTCTTCTTCATCTTCTTTATCTTTCATTTCGACTAATTCCATTTCATCTTCTTCTTCGTCGTCTTTCTTTTTGGCTTCATTAGTTTCTTCAGTTTCTTCAGTTTCTTCTACTTCAGGTTCTTCTACTTCAGGTTCTTCTACTGCCGAATCAAATTCATCACCTTCTTCTGGCGTAAGCTCGACTACAACATCTTCTTCATCTTCGTTCGCTTCATATAAAGATTTAGTAATAAGACTCTTAATAGAAGGAGTTAATGATTCTACTAAAACTTTTTTAGCATTAGTTTCTGCTGCTTCTTTAATTTCTTTTGCTTGGCTAATTGCTTCAGCGATTTTGTTTTTTCTCATTTTATTTCCCTTTAAATTTCAAACACTTAAAACACCTATTAATAAAGATGTTAAATACTCAACTATAATAAATAGTTATAAATTTAAAAAAGTTCATTTTTGGTTATTATTTTTTAATGCTATTCAAAAAATCTTGAAGAAGGCGAGAAGTAGTTGATATATCAAGATTAAGTTCTTGGCCCGCAGAAATAAGGTAAGCTCTTGCATTTTTGGAAAACATTTTATCCTTATGCAATAGTGTCAAAAATTTACTTAATGTTTTAGCATTGCCTATATCCAAATCTTCAAAATCAGGTTTAGATTGTTTTATATCATCAAGTTCATTGTCATTATCTCTTAAAAAATTTTTAATAGTTTTAGAAGAATTAAGAGATTTTAAGCTTTCAAGTACATCTTTCTGTAAATCATCGTTCTCTAAAAATTTTACTATATCATTATATGTTGATGAGTCGCCACTTAATTTATATTCTTTCTTATATTCTTGGAGGCCAATCCAAAATTGTTCATATTCATTTTTATTTTTTTTAAGCGCATCAACTAATTCTACAGCTTCATCTTCCAACATTTTTTGATATGAATCTTTAAGATCTTGTTCTGTATATTCTTTGCCTTCAGGTTCAGGTTCCTCAGGCGGCTCTATTTCTTTTTCCGGCTCTTCAGGCGGTTCTATTTCTTTTTCTGGCTCAGCTGGCTTTGTTTTCACTGGCTCTTCTAATTCACGCCAGAACTCTCTATTCATAAAGTCCTCGTCGGCAAGCTTTGTTTCTTTTTCTGGCTCCAATTTTTCTAAAGCTTTTCGATATTCAGGAATTTTTTCCTTTAATCTATTATGAAATTGACCAATAACTTTCTCTAAAACTATTAAAACTTTTTCTTCATCTACTAATTTGTTAAACTCTTGATCTGAAAGTTCTATAAAACGTTTCCAAAATTCAGGGTTATTAAAAAATTCTTCATACTCTGGCTGATCGAGCTTATCTAAATAATCCCAAAATTCTATATTTTTTAAAAGACCCTTAAATAGAACAGGGTTTTTTAGAAGGCCTTTAATGTCAACAAATTCAAATCCTTTTCCACCAGCTTCATTTAGCCCTGAAGAACCAACGCTCCTATAACCTTTAATCCCCGAAAATGGCCTACCTTTAGGCCCAAACTTTTCAAAATATTTTCTTTTTAATAGTTCAACTCTTTCTTCGGGCGTTATATTATTTTTATTAAACATTCCTGCTTTTGAATCGGCGGCTCTAGGTCTTTTTTCTAAGTGGGTTTGTTGTATAGAACCCCACATTTGTTCTTCAATTTCTTCTTCTTCAAACTCTTCTGGATCATTTAACGCATTATAAATCTTTCTTTCTTGGCCCTGAAAATTAAAAATAGGTGCAAAATTACCATATTCTAACTCTTGCAAAATTATTTCTTTAATTAATAGATAAGCTTTGTTCATTCTATCTATAAATAGGGCGTGAATTTATTTAAGTTTATTTTTCTTTGGGAATATAATATATTATGTGGATACAGCAAAGATGCTAACTTTAAAAAATAAAGGCAGTGTTATTTTTATTGTTTTATTTTTTTTAACCGTTCAGTCAATGTTTTTAATTGGATTAATATCAAAGATTGTTGTTGATAAATATTTGATATCTAATTATTGCGAAAGATTAAAGCGTGTTTCTGCTGCTCACGGTGATCACCTATATAATATTGCTGAATATATGGATAGCCTTGTAAATTTTAAAACACACACTGCCTATAAAAAGAAAATAACAGATAAAGGCTTTATAATAATCAATGAATATTCTCAAACGGCTATTTTGCCAACAGCTTATTTGATAACGAAGCCGCCACTATTAAATAAATTTAAATGGATAGATGATAAAGAATATTATTTTTGGAGGGTTATTTATATAACAGCGAACAACGACAGAGAAACAGTGTTTAAAGAAATTTACTTTTGGGTGATGCAATGATAAAAACAAAAAAGACAATGGTTGAAAAAGAAACTGTAGAGGACATATTATGCGATTATTGTGGGGAATCTTGCAAGAAAAATATTGGTACTGGAAATCTTGTCGTGTTTGAATATGGAACGTTGCAAGCCTCTTGGGGATATTGGTCAAGACATGACGATGAAGATTATGATTTGTACATATGCGAAAAATGTTTTTTTAATATGATAGAAACAATTAAGAACAAAAATTATAATAAAGAGGTATAAAATTATGGAAATTATTTTAATGATTGTATGTATTGTTTTAGCTCTTATATCTTTTGCGAGTATATTCTTAGCATGGTTTTTTGCGAAGCAAACTTATATGTTGCATTTAACAATTGATAATATAAATTTAATGAATAGTGAAATTCGCGCAGCGTCACAACAAATTATTAATAATATTAAAGCAAATGATGTATATTATTCTGCCATTCCTGAGTTACAAGGAGTAGTAAAGAATCTCCTTATTGTTGAACAGATATTTAGAAGATACATTGAGACAACGGAAAAACTTACAAAATAGTACTTGGTATTTTACAACGACAGAAGAAAATTTTGTTAACGATTTTAAAAATACAAATGATGAAGAAAAAAGAAAACAAATTTTAACAAATTTGTATCCTCTTTTTATTCATCTTGCCAAAGGTATTTATTTTACCTATAAATTTAACAACTCAATAAAAAATGAAACTGCAAGCGTTATGATAGACGATTGTGCTATACATCTTATTAGTTGTTTAGAAAAATTTGATGCAAGCAAAGACAAAAAGGCCTTTAGTTATTTTTCTTCAATATCTAAAAATTATTTTATTCAGCAAAGCAAGAAAGAACAGAAACAAGAAAAGACTTCAGAATTTTTGATACCTTTATATGATAAAAATAATAAAATTAAATATGACGCCATTCAAAGTGAAGAACAAAGGCCTCAAGCAAGCGATTATATTTATGAAGTTCTAAAGCAATTAAACGCTTATAAAGAAAATTTATTGATTAAATATGGTATTACCGCTGAAAATATGCTTGATATACCTTATTCAATTAGTATAATAGATGGTCTAATTAAAAAGAGAAAACATAATAAAAATTTGTTGCTTGTAACATTAGCACTAATTCATCTTTTTGAAAATTATCAACATCTTGAAATTTTGTCTAAAAAAGGAATATTAATTTATTTAAAAGAGCTTACACAGTTAAACACAGTTCAAATTTCAAGTTGTCTTAAAAAGCTTAAAATAATTTATTCTCTTGCAAAAAATGATACTTTTAGAAAATTTTTATAATTTTTGATATCATATAGCCATAATCATTTTTTTTCAAAGTTCCTAAAATAATTTTACTTGCTAAACTTTTTGGCGATAAGCTTGGCGAGAAATAAAAAGCTTCTGCATCGGAACTTTGATCTTCAAAAGCAACTTTATAATAAGGTTTGCCTTGCTTCGTTTTTTTAACCTTAATTTCATTTATTAAAAAACAACATGTTTGAGTATTGTTTAAATCAAAATTGATTTCTGAAAAAGTTTTAATGTTGTAAGAGTGTAAAAGTTCAAGAACATATTCTAAGGGGTGTTTGGACAAATTAAAGCCTATAATCTCTTTTTCTAAATTAATGTCAAGCTTGTCCTTGTTATCTTTAAACAAACTACCCTTTTTAAAATTTTTATTATATATTTCTTCAAGATTAGATCTTTCAACAATATCTTTAAAACATTCTAATTTAATTAAAATTTCAAAATTCTTTTTGTCTAATATTTCAATTAATTCTAAAATTGGTTTTTTATTGCGGCCATTGATAAACTTTTTTATATTTGAAGTTCGTATTCCTTTAATAATTGAAATTGGAAATAATATTTGTTTATTATCATAATCAATAAATAAATCATAGCTCATAGTATAAACGTTTCCACAAGTTATTTTATAACCAAGTTTTTTTATTTCTTTGATCGCGGAGTTTACAATGTCTCTATCCTTTTCTGTTTGTATTATTGAGCAATAATATTCAATTGGATAATAAGTTTTAAAAAACATACATGTATAAGCCAAGAAAGAATATCCTGTGGCGTGTGAAAAATTAAATAAGTATTTTATACTGTTAATAACATCGCTTACTATTTTAACAGATTCTTCTTCGGATAAATTATGAAGCTGTTTTGCTTTAAGCTTAAATTTATGGATTATTGCTTCCCATCTTTTCTCAGCTTTTAAATCTCTCTTTCCGTGTTTAACTGAAGTAGTATGCCAAACACTTTTTATTTTTTCTGCTTCGGTTTTTGAAAAACCTCCTATCTTCTCAAAAATTTGAGTTACCTGTTCCTGATATAAAATAATTCCTCTGCTTTTATCGAGAATTTCTTTCATTGTATCATTAACATAATAAGGAATATTTTCAATATATTTTTTAATAAAGCTTGCAGTTCCAGGTCTAAATAATGCATTGCAAGCTGCAAGATCTTCAATTGATGTCGGCTTAGCATTTGTTAAAATATTTTTCATTTGATTTGAAGAAAACTGAAAAACAAAATCTGAACGCCCTTTTCCAAACTGTTCAAAAACTTTTTGATCGTTAAAATCTATATTATAAGGATCAATTTCTGTTTTATATCTGTTCTGAATTTTAGATAGACAAGATTTAATCGTGGATAAAGTTGTTAGACCCAAAAAGTCATATTTTACAAATCCGAGAGTTGTTAGATCCCTGCCTAATGAGCCATCTCTCCAGCTCGTTTGTATTTTTCCTTTGGCTCTTGTAATCGGCAAACAAAAATCTTCCGGAAGAGAATGCGCCGGCAAAACAATATTTCCTGCAGGATGAGTTGAATATTGTCTGATACAACCCTCTAATTTAGGACCAATATCTTCAATGAGCGGTTTTATTTTTTTCCATTCTCCAATATATTTATTTTCTTTGGTAACTATTTTATCAATTTTTTCTATAGATTCATCAAGCGGTGTATTATTATCTAAGTTTTTAGTAATTTCATTTGAGAACTTAAAAGGCAAATCAAAAACTCTACACAGATCTTTGATAATATTTCGGCCTACTAAAAATACATATGTTGAGATAGGTATGATAGCTTGATCACCGTAATTTGATTTTAGATATTCATAGATTAAATGTTGCGATTCGGAATCACAATCTAAGTCTATATCCGGCAAACTTTTAACATTATTAAATTTATGAGGAATTAATTCTTTAATCGGATCTTGTGGAGTGATATCTAATAGATAAAAGATTAGAAGGCCCCATTTATTTTGTTCAGTTTTGATTTTTTTATTTATTAAATCGTTGATATAATTTAATTTATTTTGTTTTATTAGTTCTTCAAATTCTATTTCGAGTTGAAAAATGTAAAGTTTGTCAGTTAACTTTTTTTGAACTAATTGTTGTTCTAAATAATCTTTTAATTCTTTATAATTCTGATACATCAGGAAAAACCATCTCAAACGGCTCACTTTTATTATATGATAAAAAACGTTCAAATGAAAGATTATTTTTTATAGGATCAATATTTGTAATCCCTAACAGATAACTTATAAGAGAACCAGAAGCAGAGCCTCTACCAAAATTGGTTAATAAATTCGTTTTATTTTTTGTTTCACTAATAGCTTTCCAAAGAATATATAAGTAACCCCACACTCCTGATATGCTATTAAATGTTTCTTTTTCTTTTTTTAAACGCGAAATATATTTATTTTTGTTATCAATATTTAATGTTTGAATTTTAGATTCTAAAAATGTTTCAACTTCTTTTTGTTCTTCGCTTGTTAAACTTTTTAATTTATAGCCATCAAAAACAATTAAAGGATCATCAGTTACTTTATTTGCAAACTGTTGTGTATTGTCAATTGCACGTTCTAAACTTTCTCTTGGGAGAAAGTTGCCATCATCCATTTCTTTCCATTTATTTAATACTACCTCAATATTTGCCGGGATTGAGTTATCCCATTCATGTTCAATCTTAGCAATATCAAAATCACTAACTTTTTTTTGCAAAATGTTTTTATATACTCTTTGAACAATATAGTCTTGTTCTAAAACATAATGTGCATCAATTCCATATATTAAGGGAATGTTCAATTGTTTAGAAATTTTGTTTAAAAATTTATTATAATAATTTTGTTGTTCGCCTTTGTTTATTTGAATTTCGAGAAATAAATTTTCTCCGAAAATTTCTTGAAGCTTTAAGGCCCATTGAATAGCTTCTTCTTCTTTTTCTTCTCTTCTTAACATGTTCAACTTAGAACCAATACAAGCAGTCGTAACAAGAATGTCATTTGAATTTTGAAATATATATTCCCAAGAAGCGAGAGGCTTACGGTAAAATCTATTAGTTACAGCCTCATTATTAATTTTAACTATATTTTTTAGACCTTTCCTGTTTCGGGCATATAAACAAATGTGGCTACGAATATTTTTTGCGTTATATTTATCGTCGGCAATTTCTAATTGTTTATCAAGTTTCTTTTGAATTATAAAATCTTGTATGTCTTTTATTGAATCACCAACTTCTGAAACATAAAATTCACAGCCCAAAATAGGTTTTAACCCGTAGGATATACATTCATTTTGAAATTGGTGTATACTTGCTAAAGAACCATGATCTGACACAGCTACAGCTTGATAACCATAATCTTTTAACATTTTTAAATCAATATATCTTATTATTGAATCGCCAACGGAACCTGTTGTTGTGTGCAAATGTACCGCACAATAAATTTTATTCATAAGCTGCTTTGCTTGTCTCTGTTTCAAAAAACTCGACTTTTTTTAAAATTAATTCTGAATCAATTTCGGCTAATTTGATTTTTGTGCAAAGAAATATATCATAAGCTATATTTTCAGCCGTGGTATTATTTTTAAAATAAACATATTTCATTTCGCTATTTTGAAGATATTTAATTAAAACGAAATCATTAATATTAACAAAACATGCGTGGTCATAAGTTTCATCTATATGCTTTTTAATTTTGCTTATAATATCATTAAAATCAATAACAAATCCTTGACTGTTCAGTTCACCTTCTATGGTCAATATAATTTTTCCATTGTGTCCGTGCAAATTTTTGCAAGCACCTTCATAATCTAAAAGTCTATGTGCATATGCAATATAAAACTCTTTGCTAACTTGATACATTTAATTTCTCCAAAGCTACAGATCTATTATATAATATAAGTGAAAGATTTTTAAATTAGTCTACAAATGCTGCGCTGGCTAACTCAAGTCCTTTATTATTAGCTATAACAAGAATCTTTTGGCTTTGAATAGCTTTTCTTATTTCGCCCAAAAGTCCTTGAACTTTGTTATCACTTAGGCTTGCTTCCCTTATAAGCTTTTGAATAGTTTCAACTGTTAAATCGCCTTTTTTTGCTGCTAAAGTAGCTTTAGCGTAAATATCAATTAAATCATTTGTACTTATTTCTTTAGATAATCCAGGAATGTGCGCTCCGAAAGTTCTTAATGCGGCTTCTTCTTCTCCTGTAATTTCGCCCTTTTTAATTCCTTCAGTGAGTAGAGGGGATATTCTTTTGGCCATTTCTCCTGATAAAATTTCACCGGTTTTTCCTAATTTCCCGAGCTCAGCATTCATATCGTACTCGAGTTTTTTTATTCTCGATTCGCTTACTCCGCTCATCTGCTCAGCATATTTGGCTCTTATTTCACTTTCCATATCTTTAATAGCGTTTGCAAAAATATCCATTCCAGCGGTCGCATCTGCGGCATATTTATTTACTGTATCTTTAACAGTATTGGAAGTAGAAAGAATATTATTAGCTGCACCATATATTGCTCCGCAAATAGCGCCAATAGCTGTTGCGAATGGGGCTGCCGGGCCGAGGAATGGAGCAACCACAGAACTTAATATCGCGCCATATATTGCACCTTCGAAAGCATCTTCCCCTATACCTCTTTTTGGCGCTGCAGTTTGACCTGTTTCTCCAGCGGTTGCAAGCGCCGTCGCTCCGATAATTCCGCCCCCGATAAGAGCCGCAGTACCAATTCTACCAAATTTGCCCATATCTTTAAATTTGCCGCCCATATCCTTTACAAAAGGAATTGCTTTACTAACGCCTCCCCCAATCACAATAGCGCTTTTAATGCCCCACGCTGCAAGAAGGACCCGAACAATTGTTTCTATGTGCTTTGCCACCCACAAAAAATAACCCGCCATTTTAGTTAAACTTGAAATTATGGTTGGAAGATTCAAAACGAATTTTGTAGAAAAATCTACTACAGCCGTAATAAGTTCTTGAAGCTTATCTCCGGTTAAAAGTTCGCCAAGTGAATCTATAAGTGCTTTAACAACTTTTGTAACCCCTCCCATTATAGCTGTTATTTGTTTACTATCAAATTTTTTAAAAAAGCCTTGAACACCAACTAATACATCTTTGAGCATTTTTCTTATTGATATAACCATTGCCTTAAAAGTTTCATCATTGTCTTTTAGAAAATTTTGAACTTCTTTACTTAGCTCCTTCCAAAAATCTCCTAAAGAAATACCCTCTGTAAGCTGTTCGGTTAATTTTCCCGTTCTTTCTAATTCTTTATTGTATCTTTCTGTGTCCATCCAGGCACCTTTAAAAGTTTTGGCTATATGAAACTTAACCTCCAAAAACGCTTTGCCCATATCAAATAGAATTATTTGAGTTTCTTTAAGCATCTCATTCCAATCAGCTTGTTCTTTAAGCTTTTGGTTTTGTTCTTCAATAAGCGCGCCAAAAGCTTTAGTTGATTTGAACATGGCTTGAATTTCTATTTCGGAAAAATGAAGCCAATCGACCAAGGCTTTTTTATGAAACCTGGTTAATCCTTCCCACCTTATTCCAACGGTTTTCATATGATCAACAATTAGAGCTAATTTTTTTGTAGGGTCATCTTCCGCGAAAACATCCATAGCAGAAATAGAAGTCCCAAACATCATATTGATTTTAGAAATAACAGGTATAACATCTTCAATGTTCCAAAGACTCTCTGAAAATTCTGCAAATTTTTCCATTTGAATGTTTAATTTTTGAGATAACTTTAGCATATTATAAAAAGCCAAGTCACCGACATTTCCGAGTCGAGAAACTAAATTTATTTGTTGTTTATAGCCTTCCGTAATTGCCTTTAGAGGAACTCCAGATTTAACATGCCACTTGTAAAAACGATTATAATACTTTTCTCTTTTATTAAGAGCGTCTGCGCCAAAAGATTTTTCGAGTATTCTCATAAGCTCTACAGCTTGCTGTGTATCTTTAAATAAAATTCTACCAAACTTATTTGTTTCATCAACTACCTCTTGTAGATTTTCAGGAAGTTCTCTGAATGTTAAAGCTATTTCACTGGCTATTTGAGAAACATCTCCCATCGATTCGAACAGATAAGCATTTTGAACATACGTATCTTGAATTACTTTCTTTACTTCAGGTAATCTATTTATACTTACTCCAACAGACAATTGAAAACTTGAAGTTATTTTTTGTAATTCATTGTACCATTCTATAGAAAGTTCTATTCCTTGTTTAATAGTTTCAACTACTTTTTTTGTTAAACCTATCATAAGAGTAAACGCGCCAATAATTAAAGCTGAAATAGTTTTTAAAGAAGTAATATTGTCTAAAATTCCTTTTCCAACTTCAGAAGTAGCACTTGTGATTGATTGAACAAAACTTTTTTGTGTTTCGAGACCCTCAGCCGCAAGGTGTTCTTGCTTTCGAAATTCAGCTTCAAACGCATTTCCAATAACAGGAATAGATGTTAAAAAGCTTTGTCGATGTCTTAACGTTGCTTTTGATCTTTCTTTTTCGAGTTTGGCAATTTCTTTGTTCAGCTTTTTTTCTTCTTGAGCCGATAAAACGCCTTCTTTTTTCATTTTTAGAAACTTAGTATTTTCTTTATTAATTTTTTTTGTTAATTTTTCAACTCGTGTTAAATCTGAAATGCCCCATAAGTCTCTACCAAAACCTGGTACTGCTCCTTTAATGTTGTCCCAAACAGATAACATTCCATTGCCAAGTTCATTTGTTAAATCTTGCGCAAATTTGTCTCCAATTGTTGATGCTAAATTTTGAAGCTGAGATGTAACGTCACGAGCAGTTGCCATGTTTTAAATAGATATAATTGTTTTTTTTAGATAAAATCTTGTTTGAGGATTTTGATATTTTTAAGATGTATTTTGTGCCATATTCGATAATTATTATATTTTCTTATAAGTGGACGTAATTTTTCAAAATACATCGATTTAGAATTTTCAAAATCACTTTTAACTAAAATTTGTTTTAAATCTTTTTCAAAATCGGAAGGCGCTAGATTTAAGTTTAAGCCATGAACTGTTTCACTGTCTTCAAACAACACAAGTATTTTGGGATATTTATGTGTCGACGTAGGGGATAAATAAGTTGCTAAAATTATCGAATTTGATTTCATTAGTTTTCAAAAGCCTCACGAAATTCTGGAAGAAGATAATTTAATGCTTCTTCTTGTCCTGTTGATATATCATCTACTATAAAGCCAACAGTAAACGCTAAAACTTCAACAGCAGCGCCACTAGACATTCTTTTGCCTATATATTTAAATATTAACGTTATTGCTTCGTTTTCGCCAGAAAAATTTAATTCTAATAAAATAGCTAAAACCCAAAGCCTTAATATTTTATCATATTCAGATGATGGTTTACTAAGAATCAGATTAATTAATTCTTGAATTTGTTTTGTCACTTGATTCTCCAATTTTATCTGAGAGGGGAGTTGAAGTTAAAGTTCTTAAAAAAATGTTAATAACACTTATAAATAAAATTAAAGCTGTAAGAACGTTAGCAGATATTATATTTTCCCAACCAGTTAAATTAAAAATCTCTCCAAACATTAAAAAAAGAATGGCCAAACTTCCAATGTAAACATTCCATTTTATTGTTCGACTTTTTTTAAAATATGTCCAATACTTTTTTTTCATATAATATATACTCTTCTTCTTCAAAAAAATTTCATTTTATGTTAAAATAGAATAAGTACAAAGAGGCAAAAAAAAATGTCAACTTCAAAATATGATGCTCTACCCGATATCCAAACAAGCAGTGCAATTTTGCCCATAGATATTCCCAAGGTGGGAATTTCAAATTTTAAAGCACCTGTTAGTTGGTATCCTGTGACTTCTTGTTGTGACAAGCTCGAAACTAATTTTAGCTGCTACATTAATTGCCAAAAAGAATTAAAAGGTATTTCTATGTCAAGATTGCCCAGAAGTATTTCAAAAGTTTTTCAAAAGTATAATTCATTTAATTCTAAAATGTTTTTTGAGGTACTTCACGAAGCTTACAAAGAAGAAAAACCTTTAAGCTTTTATTTAAAAAGAAAAGCGTATATACCCGTATTTAGAAAATCATTAGTTTCAGAAAATGGTGCTTGGAAGTATTATCCAGTAACTATTGAATCAAAAAAAACCGACGATCAAAAAATCAGTAATTATTTTACTTTTGAAATAAATTATTCTTCTGCTTGCCCTTGTTCATTTGAACTTTCAAAATATTGCGAAACGCTTTATAACGAAGCAGCTATAGCTCATTCTCAAAG
>Ga0180009_10005992_pt1 | contig 12874 bp, 10 predicted proteins | sample OS_PC_MetaG_FD_123537 | JGI IMG/M metagenome (GOLD analysis project Ga0180009, IMG submission 123537) | Groundwater microbial communities from the Aspo Hard Rock Laboratory (HRL) deep subsurface site, Sweden - OS_PC_MetaG | ecosystem: Environmental > Aquatic > Deep subsurface > Groundwater...
TAGACGGCACACTATTCATAAGCTGCGCTCCCTGTGACATTACATCACCGGCCAGTAGACCAGCACCAATAGCCTGTCCACCCGGTACAAACATGGATGCTATCCCAAGACCGGTTTTAAGCAAGTCTCCCCATGGAGCACCGCTATCTTTCTGTGTCGTGGTGGTACCCTGTGCCATTCGAGCCGATGTTAGCGCATTAAGTGCTGGGCTTGCTCCACCCACCAATTGCTGAAAGAGCTGCTGGTTTGCACCGAGAGCCAGGTTCGCCCGTTGAAAGGGCATATTCATTAGTTGCTGTGTACCCTGTGCGCTCTGCTGTGATATCATATCTGCAATTTGCTGTTGTAAACCCTGTTCCAAGAAGGCTCGCTTAAGTCCCTCTGCACTGGAATCAAGTTGTCCACTACCAGCTAGGGCCTCACTAAGCTGGGCCTGACCCTGTGCTGAGGCTCTCTGCATTCCTCGCTGGGCAATGTCCTGCTGAAAGCCCATAATTTTGGCTATCATTTCCTGGTCAGCACCGGTTGGACCAAACTTACTAAGGTCTCCGGAAGCCAGACCGCTCAGATCACCCATTTGTCCTTGAGACTTCTGAGCAAGCTGCTGTAGCATATTCGTCAGAGCTTGTTCCTGTCCGCTCGCACCCGGAATTGTGTTTGTTGTTGTCTCTGTCTGTTTTGACCCCACGGTTTATCTCCTTATAGACCATACAGTAGTCTGTTTCAAATAACATGTTGCTACCCAACTTTGCTGTAGCCAGGCGCAGTGCTTTAAGATTATCTGCCTTTATAACGCCACGTACATACTTGACCCCACTCTTCTTGAACAGTTGTTCTGCTATCAGCGCCAGCTTGGTTGCTGCTACCGGAGATCCGGCCCAGTAATCCAGGTAAGCGTGCGGTACTTGTACGAAGCACCAGATCGTACCCACTATTTCTCCGTCTACTGTTTCAGCAATCAACCACTGTCCGCCTAATTCACTTACCGTAATAGGGTAGAAGAAGTCCAGGTTGTTTATAAACTCCTGTATCTTTGCGTAGTCTTCCCGTTTTCCATCTCTGTACGTGTATGCGTCTATCATTAAATGCCTCCCAAAAATTCAATCATTATTTCATGTAGTCTAGCTTCTCCTCCGCCACCTAAAGGAACCTGGGATTGAATTTTTAATGTAACATCTGCTGTCCAATCTATGTTTTTAGCATCATCAGAAAATGCGTCTACCCCAGAAGTATCGTTGACTGATAGCAAACTATAGTATGTTTTACTGGTACCATCTAAATCTTCTACATGAATAGTATATATTGCCGTAGCCCATGCATCGGCACCCGGTATATTAAAAAGAGCACAATTTGATGCACCAATAAATAGTCTGAATTCGCTAGCATTAGAGCTGTTGTGCTCTGCTGCGATAGTGACACGTACACAGTCTCCGTCTTTTAGTGTATTAGCTGGAATTGTATACGTCCATCCAGTATCAACCCAGGATGTGTCTGTTTTAACTATATCAACGTGTTCTGCGTGCACCGTTCCAATGGTAGGGGTGACTTCCCCAATAATACCTTCGCATCGTAAACCGCTGGTTACGTTGTCCCGAAAGATTCCTTCTGTACCAGACCCAGACACATTTGTATTAACAATGAAACAGTCAGTAGAAGTTCCAGCATCAATACCATATAAGGTGAAGTCCGGTAGATCACAATCTCGTACTATTAACGAATCACTGGCTACGATATCTAACCCAGTTGTACTAGCACTGTATGCATGACAACTTTTAATAACTCCACCAGTTGAATTCACTACAAAGCCTTTGGCTCCGGAGGTGTGGGCCGTACAGTTACTAATATCCACCCACTTGAGCATTTTGGCTGTTTCGCCAAACCGGAAGGCGTCACCGGTACTACCGCTGACCTGACAGTTATTGGCCTGAATACGGCTTTGATTGTTTGTGGCAGTACCATCACCAATTATTCTGATTCCTACGCCGGTTACTGTCGTCACACGCACGTTCTGGAGCTGTATATCTCTTAGCATAGTACCAGCACCGGCCGTTAAATCAATCGCATTAGAACCAGCAACCTTGCTTATAACATCTGTCATCTGGAGACCATCAATATCGTTTCCTATAATATGACTAGTTGTACCATTTGTCATATACAGATTTGATAGCTGCGTATTGGTACAGGAGTTCCCTGGGGTTGAATCGTTAGTCAACTCAATAAAGGCTCCAGTAAAGGCATCCATCCATACTCGATCCATATAGAATCCATCAGCCCGTTGAACCTTAACCCCAACCACACCAGCCCCACCACCGTTGCCATCCAATGTCAGGTTACAGATACCAATGTTAGACTTACTGGCTGTAGTCCGCAAGAGAAACCCAGTAGCCGATCCAGTAATTTTAAGCACTGAACTGGCACCACAACCCATAATTAGGATATCACTACCAGCTATATCTATGTTGTCTTCTGTAATTGTAGTATGTGGAGGTATCAACACGCAACCGCCAGCCACCGCAGCTGTTATAGCATCCTGGAGTGTATCATACTCATCTGCATTAATTACGTTCCAAAAAGTCTGTAATCCGGTTAAAGGATAACCGTTCATATCAATTGAGCCACCAGCTACTAGTGGCCAAGTAAGATCTGCACCGGTAATGGCAGAGAACTTAGACTCAATTGCATCTCGAAGCTGGTTAAGTTTACCAGCAGTTAATTTTTCTTCATCCTCAAATGTTGGTAGAATAACCGTCATTGCTTACTCCTGCTCATATCCATCAGATGTGCATTCAACTTCAAAACCCTGTATTACTAAGTCCTCGCCTATGCCAGACTGTTCTATAACAAAAGCTATAGCCAGTCCTCTATCATCCAGGGGAATTTCAATGATCCCCATCTCTTCTCTTGACCGCAGTATTCCATCTGGATCAAGTGTCAATCTAAAATCGTTGGTCAAGAAAAAGGTAGTAGCCTCCAGAGAGTGAGGAACCTGATTCTTAGTTACAGGTCCCTGTGCCTTTTTGCCAAATACCTTCCACTTAACAGTGAAATCCCAGTTACCGCGTGGCAGAATAAAGAGCCGTAGTTTCTTAAAGGTCTTGGTTAATCCCGGTAACAGAGGATGAATAGATCTACCATCTATGTAGGCTGTCTCAATCAACATGTCTACGGACCCATCCGTAAAATCAGCTTTATAACTTTCATCCGTATAACCCACTCTACCCTCTACGTCTCCATGCATCACTAATTCAGATACTGGATTTGAGACCTCAACATTAGCCATTGCTCGGTTATCTATTGTCCAGGGTCCGCGCCATATCCCAGCATTCACATTGTATACATATATATGTTGAGCTGCCACATCTCCGGTCAGTGGTACTGCCACATAGATAAGGCCCTGATGTGGATTGTAGGCTATTTTTGAATTGGCCAGGTACTCCCGACTAATGGTGAGGACACTACTGGGGTTCCGGTTCCATAAATTCTGGATTGGTCCACTGGGATAGTTGGTTTGAATATTACCAAACTTCTGTGTGGTTGCCAGGGTGTGTACTCCCTGTCTACCTACAAACCATATATCATTACCAACCTCTGTCACAGCATCTGGGGATTCGCATCCTACGTCCTGGTTAATGGCATCCCGCCGATAACTGGTAGGTCCCGATCCCTCTATTCCCCACACACCTGTCCTAGTCCAGGCCACAGATACCCCGTAATAGTCTCCTGTACCGGCTGTCACCTGATCCCCCTTTTTACCGGGGATCGTAATAAAGCCAGCATTAAGAATCACATCAAATTCGTCTTCTATGTTAGTTTTACTGGGGCTGTACCACACGTTGGGATCGTTGATCTTGGAGTAGTATACCCTGAATGGATTATCTGGATCTCCGGCACCGAACAAACGCTGCTGGTGTTCCCACATAAACTGTAGCGGAGGAGCATCATCTAGGAGTTCAGGGTCCTTATACCCATTCCACTTCCAGAGTGAAGCCTGTCTGTTTCCGTCGTTATCGCTCCATATTACATTGTTCTCATAGATACAAAAGAACACATTCTGGTATTGCTTTGCATGAAGAGGTCTCCAGGCTTGAGCCATTTCGTTGTCGTGGTAGACATAGCGTCCGGCTGCGCAAAGAAGTGCCCGATTCTTTGATCCAGCTCTAGTCTTATATTGGAAACTTTTAATAGCCACAACCTCTTTCCCTAAGAAAGGATCAGTGGCTATATCATTATACATTGGAGTACTAAGAAAGGTTGTGTATTGAGTACCGGGTGTTCCACCAACAGTACCCTCTGGCATCCACTGAAATTCCATTGTGGCTGTTTCAGTTAAAGAGACCACCTTCATGTCCGTGCTTGTGATCGTGTCTACTAACATATCTTTATAGTAAACTATAGTATCCCCAGTTGTATCCGAATGTATTTCAATAGATCCCCAGCCGCCCTGACCAGCAAGTTCTGTACCCGAAACGAGTACGTATGTATCATCTACCGCAGCCTTATAATAAAGACCACCAGCATATAGAGCAAATTCTTTTCCTGTGTTTAGAGCACCCTGTACTCGGAAAGCAAAGGTATTAGGGTCTGTTGCTGCTGCCGTGTACTCTGGCAAATTGGTTCCTTTAACCATAAACCGGATAGACCACTCACTGTTTGTTGAAACAATTGGTATTGAATGGTTGAGGGTATATACATTTGTGCTGGCCTGCTCTGTCACGTTAGTCTGGAGCATTCCACCGGTTACAGTCGTGGTCACAGCACCGCTGGTTGCATCGGCTTCTATGAAGCCAGCTGTCCCATTTAAGAAGTCCACAAATCTAGTTATAGTGCTATCCGTAGCATCTGGATCTGGAACCTTAATAGTTTGGCCCCATTGTCGTAGACCCGGACGCTTGGCTATGAGACCATCTAACAGGGTAGTAACATTTTCCATACGCCAAAAGGATGTCTCAGGTATGGTAACCTGGTGTCCGGCCGTGGCAAGCCCACCTCTGGCAGGCATAACACTAATTGTGGTGTTTACTCTACCTGGTCGTGCGCTACCCATTAGCGATCCAATCCGTAAAAGTTAGACCGATCAAACCAGTCACCCCAGTCCATTTTACCACGCTTATTAAACGCCCTACGAATACTGGCTCTAATTCTGTTGGTCTTTTTGAGTCGTATACGAGATCCCGTAACTGTACGATTCGCTATCTGCTGATTATAGGAAGTAAGGGCACTAAGAATTGTAGCCTGCATCTTGTTGGGGTCGTCTTCATTTGTACGAAGGGCCAGAGCCTCAACTGTCTCGACAATAAAGGCTATGAATCTTTGTGGAAATAAGACCTCATCATTGTCTGAGTTAATCTCCGGATGCACCCTCTGGTACTCAAAATTAATAATTCGCTGGTTTTCTGGATATGGATGAAAATGAACCAACTCAGTAGATTGTCCATCATTCATTCCATAGATTGTAAAACAGTCAGGGTCTCCAACTGTAATACCGGGATCTCTGCGCCGGATTGATTCAAATTCCCCAGGGGACCTGGGTTGAATATTATAAGGCTCAAAGAAGGCCTGAGCCTCAGATAGGGGTCTATCAAAATCTGTAGGTAATGCATATTTGTCCATTGCTATAGTAAAGGTGCGCTCATCCCCTACCACGATATCGTCATTAACCCAGATAGAACCCAGCTGCAAAACGGTTGGACTAGGTACCGCCTTAATGCGATACACAATTTCGTCCCCACTAACCTGAATAGCTCGCCATATATAGGTCTCATCAAAGGTGCCATTAGCCACAGTCATTAGATCTGAATTCTGAGATATGGATACGTACTGTTCAGATCCAGAAGTCAGATCACTGGTTTCACTAGCCAATAAAATTACAGCACCGGTTGCTCTGAGTCTGGGCCAGTCTTTGGTACCAGTAATGGTTTGTAGAACCCGGTTTAAGAAACGTAGCAATTTTCTAGTCTCAGAAGTCCGAGGTTCTTGGTCAATACTTTCAGTCTGTGGCCAACTCAGACGGTCTTCTATTTCGTTTATTACTTGGAGTCCGGTCATTATTATTACAACCTTTTAGCTACTGCTACTACCTTAAACGCTTCTGCAGCTACAGCTGTACCAACAGTAAGTGTTACCCTAAATCCGTTCAACAGTAAAACTCCTCTATGTCCAAGCGGAACAGCAGCCGCCATTGGACCGGCTAATACATGCAATAAGTGTACCTCTTGAGCACCACCACCAGCTAATTCATACGTTGTTACTCCAGCAGTATCTGCTGTATCATTTAAATAAAAGGCTTCTCCTACTGCATTGCCATCATCGTCTAATGCAAATACCTGCAAATCAGAGGTAGTGCCAGTAAGCGTACAGGTTACATATAGAGCTATGTCATATAGACCTGGTTGTAAGTTTACATCCGTCCAGTCATAGTTTGTGTTAGCAGCAGGAGTAGGGATCACTGTTGCCAATTCTTTTACTAATGTAGTTGACGGATAATTATTAGTTGCTTTTGCATTTAAAGTCATTAGTCTGACACTCCTATTATCACTGATGCAGACTCCGTGGAAGATGTGTTCTTAATCTTTATCTTCTCAAAGTCACCTTCATCAAGACACAATGATAGACACGCAGGCCAAAATTGATTATCAGTAAATTGAGCTGAGACCTGCACAGCCACATCTGATTGTACTATTAGTGTATGTCCCCGCTCTATACCGCCGATTCGTACTGTTGTAGTAGTAGCCGCAGGCACAACCAACGCATCAAAAGACAACTCCCTAAGACCGCGCTCCTCGTTGTCATACCTATGGTAGTGGGTCTGAATTCTATTTCTGTGCAACTGCATCATCAGATGCATTTCATACCGCCACACTTCCGTATAGATTGGGAATACACTAACAAACTCTTTGGCTGAATCAATGTCTCCTGGTTCATCTAAATCTAATACAGTTAAGGTAACAGTATCTATATTATCACTAGTATCTGGATCAGTAAGGGGATTGGCATCAGTCAACTCTGCTGTCAGTACAATATCATTACCGGCCTGATCAGCATCTACCGTGGTATTGATGACAAGCGTTTCCGATCCCGCATCTGCAAGCGTTGAGAGGGTCCAGATACCGGTCCCCTGGACATATGTTCCAGCAGACGGAGTATGGCTAACATAAGTAAGTCCAGCAGGTATAAGAGAAGTGATTTCCAGGTCCACTGCTGCGGTACCATTATTTTCTGCCGTAATAGTAATTTGGACATCTTCCTCCGGTTCCGGGTATACTTTATCCGTAACAATGGTAATGGTATAATCTGTTTGATAAGAGGGTAATGCCCCAGGAAGCACACCAGACAGTCCAGCTGTTGTATGTAATAGTATTCGTAAATCAGCTGGTATAGTTAGTTCATAGTCTGTTCCACCTATGTCATACCAATTCCATGTAGAAGTTGGATTATAAAATAAAACTGTATTGGCTTTTTCGTACTGTACTATATCTGTAATTTTAGGGTCTTCTGCTGCATCCCAGGGATCTTCATATATATCTCCTACATCTCCAGACGCAATATTGGGGCCAGTATAAATAATGTTATATCCAATATCACCAGCATATGTTGCCGTAGATCCAGAACTGCCATCAAATATTTCTTCTATTACATCAGCAGCCACAGAAGTACTTTCTATCCAAAATACATTACTATGAAAATTAACTGTTCCATAATTTCCGCTGATAGGGGCTGCTGAAATTATTTTACTGACTGTATCATCAGTATCTATATATATAGTATTATTATAAAACTCTACTATATTAGCAGAATTAGCTGTTGCAGCCCAATTCCACCACATTCTTTGTGTAGTAAGATAATCCCCTTTTATCCAAACAACACAATGATTAACAGATCCCTTCACAGTTGTTGTAGCATTTTCCCATTCAACCGGATATGGACAATTTTCAATTACACAATATCGTATTTCACCAAAATTACTTTGCGCAGTTCCAGTACTGTTAAATATTTTTCTAACTGCATCCCCATAATTTACATGATTATCAGTGTATCCTTTAATACGACAGGCAGTGAGTCTTACTGGACCAGCAGTTGCCCCATTCGCGGTAATAAGATTAAAACCATTAGCCGGATCTCCTGGAGACAGATCCATATCTAAACCATCTATCCTTACAAATCGAACATTAGTTTGAAAAGATATAAGAGCTGCTGATACCGCCATATTACCAACTGTTACTTGGGCAGTAGCTTGATTGCCATTGGAATCTGTTCCACGAATCACAAAACCTGGATCTGTGTCATAGTTCGTCCCCAACAAGGATGCCGTAATAGCCGTAGCAGAAGTTGGCATTTCATGTACACCGCTGTCATTTACTACATTAAGAATATCCCCCTTAACTCCGCTGGCATTAAGATAAATTGCAAACCTATTGATAGTAGCCCATGCCGCAGTATAACTATCTCCATTATTGCTGTCACTACCACCGGTTGCTCTAACCCACTTTATTGCCATTACAATTGTTCCTCTGGGACCGGCCCTGGTTGACCGGCCCCATGTTTATGATCAACATTACGTGCGAAAGATTTCGCCAGATGTATCAGCCGTAGCAGATTCACCATAACAAGCACTCATTCGAACAGTTGTCGGAACGATTCCACCTGTCCCAGCATCACCGAATGTTTTGGCAGATCCACCCTCTGATATACAGGCAAACGTACAATTAGTTATATGACCCTCACAGCCAGTAAGAGAAACATATCTCGCGGCTGCTGGTGAGGAAGCATATGCCGGAACATCTACCGCACCAAATTGACAATCATTGATAGTCAATCCATCAATACCGCTGCCTCCAGAAAGAAAGAGATCACAGTCAATAGTCGTATTGGCACTGGCATGGAACGTACATCTTTCTATAACCACATCTTGTGGTCTACTTGAACTGGTTCCTATAAGAACAATACCTGCTCTACAATTATAAAACAAGTTATCTCTAATAAGAACTTGCCAAGCACCACCGGTAGCAGCCCACATAATAGCTCCACCAGTTGAGGCATTTCCAGAAGCCTGACAGTTTTTGAAATGACAGTTTGCAATCTCTGTACCAAATGCCGTCTTCGTAGAACCGTCATCATCCAGCAGAATTCCACCGCCGGTAGAACTAGCACCATTAAAACCAAGATTCTGGATACTGCAACCGGGTGCCCGAATTGTGAGCATTGCGGTTGTACTGGACCCGCCAATCTTGATCTGAGGAAGTCCACCCTGCGTCCGGTTCCCAATACCCATGATTGTGAGGTTAGGTGTCGTAGCCGGAATGATAATGGTTTCTGCATATGATTCAGGATCTGTTGCACCAGCAGCCATTAGTTTGGGCTGAACGACAACTGTATCATAGGCACTAGACACGTCAACAGCTCTTTGAATAGTAGCAAACGGTCTGTTCACTGTACCAGTATTTCCATCCACACCCGTATCTCCATTCACAAACCATACGGCACCAAACGGATTAGTGCCCATGCCGATAAACGCATTAGCTTGGACAACATTAAATCGAGTAATACCCTTAGCCATTTTGCACCTTTCTTCCGCTAATCTGTTTTCCCTATCTTGTGCGAGACAGGTCTAAAAAGCGGGAGTTAAGGGGCGAGACCTGTGCCCCGCCCCAGTTATTAATCCTAGAGACCTTCGCAACCAACCCATCCACGCCAATCGGCGGGACCGTGACTGTTCCGATAGGTCATCTTAGTCTTCATGTTACCTGTATCAAAATCGAGACCATGATCCGTTGTCGGCTCTGTACGCCAGTAGAACATCAGACGATGCGTACTGGGTGCGGCACCAACAAACCAGTCATTGGCTTCGGTAAGATACTTACACTCAATCGGCCTAATGCCCAGCTGATTTACCACGTTAATGGCATTCTCAGCCGTATCTGACCGCAATTGACTCTTCAAAACTTCATTGATTCTCCACTTGAGTGCCGGAGGATGAAGCAGGATTGCAGCGGACAGGTCAACAAATTGACCCCGCTCATCCCTGGTATCATCAAAAATATTAATGACCTCTTCCAGGGAACCCTGATCAAAGTCAGCATTCAGGTAGTTATCAAAGGTACCTCCACCACGAAGCACATGGGAATTGTTGAAGAACGTCACACCATCAGGTGTAGTGACGGTTCCACCAGGCAACCCATTGTTAAAATCGGCAAAGGCATTCGTCTCAATAGAGTTTTTGGCAATTCTCGCCAACGCGGGCGCAGCATTCGTGATCGCTCCATCGATATCATCGTCCATAGCCTCCATCGAAATCTGGAAACCCTTGGCATACGTGGTATGTGCAAAGCGTTTGTCAAATGCCTGGAGAAGCGAATCGTACTCGACTCCTTCACCTTCACCCTTTGACGGAAATAGGCCAAATCCGGTAATACCGGTAATCTCTTCATATGCTCTCGTGCTATTACGGATATTAAAAACTTCCGTATAGGTGAACTGCGGAGCATCAAACAGTTCAAATAGAATCTCATCCAAGAAGGGCAGGCGATCTACAAAGAGATCGGTAAAATGCGCCCTCTGCATTACTAATCCACCAGCTGGCATAATTCACACCTCTCTCTAAGTTAGACGCCTTGCTGCAATACAGCAGACCCACCAACGCCACCAGACCTACGAAGCATAACGGCCTGAATAAAGCGAACAACATAATTAGCGTTAGCTGCAGTAGGATCGTTTCCTATTTCTCTACTCACCCGTTCAATACGAACAGGGTAAAGAGTAGCAGCATTACCACCAACTATCTGGGCACCAGAACTACCATCAATCTCACAAGTAGACTGAAGGGTAGTAGCATTCCCAGATGTAATATTTACTAAATCAAACAAACGACCCAAATAATCAGTAACACCACCGATCAACGAATTGTCGTCAACCTGCATTTCATATTCCTGATCCGGATCGTCATACACAGCAACCAAACGATCTGTAGCAGTAGACGATAACGGTTGTGCAATAGAACCAATTACAGTACCAAGGATACCCAAGGCATCTGTATAGGCAGTTAGCAAACCATCTGTATTAAGAGCTACAGGTTCATACTGGTAAAACGTCTCACTAGACGCGGCTGTATAATAATGAATCTTAGGGGCCGTACCACTCTCGTTAGTGATAGGGACAAACCCCATCGGATGATCAATATTAGCCATTAAATTTCCTACTCCTTATTAGGATCTGGATTATGAACTACTCGTTGCGTGTTGATAAGGTTACCCTCATTATCACGAACAGTAGAGGCCGGAGGTGGCCCAAAAGAGGTGCGACTACGCGGATTCTTAGACCGCTTTGCACCTGCTCCTACAAGTTCAACACCTTCACCTAATCTTTGCGTTGCACCAGACCCAGCTGTAAGGACTTTCCGCTGAGAGCGGTCAACTCTTCGTTTCTTTGTCTGGTCAACTAATTCTTTATCCTTACGAGCCAAAACCATTCCCATCCTACGAACATAGTTATCGACTGAAGCGGCCATTCGTCTGGGTGGATCATTGAGAAACTTTTTCAAGCCCTCTCCATCGGGTCCGGCAACATGATCGCCAAACTCAACAGGAATCCAGTTATCCCATCCACGGTCATTTCGTGTCTTAGGTGATTTCCATCCAAGTACCTCCCCAAAAGGAAATTCAGGACTTGGAGGTATATCCCAACCATTTTCATTGGTCTTCTTGATTTTTAAAGCTCGCCTAGAATCATCATATGGTTCAAACTGAACGTCACCAGCTCTTTGAATAGGCTCACCGGTTGCTTCAGCCTCATCAATAAACTCTGTAAGAGCAGTTACTTTTTCTTCCAATTGAACTTTTTCAAGTTCTCTAGTTTCGTCCCTTGTTTTAAGGGCCTCAACCTCTCTGGACAATTTAGCAACTAAGTCTGCCAGTTTTTTCTGATCGTCCATCACAACGGGCGTTTCCTTTGGTGTAGTTACCGGTTTTGCATCGACCGGAGCACCAGTATCTTTAGGATCTTTCATAATTATTTACCTACTTAACATACAGGTTAATGTCTTTTTTATAAGCCTTATGGCGTTCTTTGACCGCCTTTTTATCAAGTTTCAAACCGGGAATCCCGGCCTTTATCTTGCGACTTATTTCATCGTACTTCTCATCCGTCATTGTCTCTTTGTTGTCTTTCGTATGAACAGGTTTATTGCCTCTGTTAGCAACGGGCTGTTGCGGAACGAATCGCTGTCGAGGGGTAGATCCAGATACCTGTGGTTGCACACCCAAATCAATTGCTACTTCATTTGCTATATTCAGTAGTTCTTGAGGATGCTTCTGCAAGTATGTTTTTCCACCTTTTTCACTTACGATTTGACTAACACGTTGACGAAGATCAGAATTTGGATTCGTTAGATCCGGATATCTATTTACAACTTTCTGCTCAATTCGAGATAAAGCATCTCTACTAGCAGTTTGTTGTGTAACCTCGTTCCGTATCTTTCCAAACTCATCTTGAAGCATTCTTTCCAATAAATACTGTCGGAATACTTCACGACTTTCTTCTGGTACATTAGCCTGCATATTTTTCAGTTGTTCAACTGAAAGATCATCAAGCTGATTCGCGGATTTAGAAGTTGTAGGTTGAGATTCTTGTTTGCCGGGAATGCCTGCCTTGAGTGTATCCATAATGGTATCAAACTTGGCATCCATCCGGGCAGCCAGTGCCTCAATCTTACGCTCTGCTTCCCGCTTTACGTTTTCGAGTGTTCTGCCAGACTTCTCTTTTTTACCGTCCTCATCTGTGGTATCGGTAGATTCCTCTACAGACTCCTCTTCAGGGGTTTCAGTTTCCGGTTCTTCTGGTTCATCACTCTGTCCGGTAGACGAGACCGGGGTTACGTCATCTA
>Ga0180009_10005993_pt1 | contig 12873 bp, 15 predicted proteins | sample OS_PC_MetaG_FD_123537 | JGI IMG/M metagenome (GOLD analysis project Ga0180009, IMG submission 123537) | Groundwater microbial communities from the Aspo Hard Rock Laboratory (HRL) deep subsurface site, Sweden - OS_PC_MetaG | ecosystem: Environmental > Aquatic > Deep subsurface > Groundwater...
TATTGATGGTTTTTTAAAAGAAAGAAGAAAACATATTAAATACTTAAAAACAAAGAAAAAACTAGGTCATGAACACCCAAAAGCAGAGAAACATAGGTAATATAAATTAAAATGCCACCGATGAGCAGAATCCTTATTTTCTAATGCCCTAACTAAATACTATATGATTTTGAAGTTTTTAAATGTTTTTATTTAATTATTTAACATTCCCTATTTTTTAATTTCATTAGGATATTTTTGAAATAAATTTAAACTCATTTGTTTAAAATAAGCTCTTTCTTTAATCAATTTATATTGGTAACACATTTCTTGTAAGGTAAACAAATCTATCTCACCCTTTAATTTTCTTTTAATATCTTTTATATCCCTAAATTTATAGTATTCAATAAGCTCCCTTAAGAATGTGTCTTTAGTCCATTGACCAAAAGATAATATAAACCATTCAATGAATTCATTTAAATTTTTATATTTTAGGTTAGGTGTGTAAAATTTTTTAACAACATCTGTTAAATGCTGTTTGTCTGAGATATTAATAAATTTTTTTATTAGTTCTTTGGCATTAGATTCATCACTTTTTAAGAGATATTTTCTATTTTCTTCTAAACTTATTGAAAATTTCCTGCTGGGAACAAAGCGGGTTATTTCTGACTTATCTTTTGATAAATATGTTGTTATTCTTAAGATTATTTCACTGATTATTAAGTTTGTTAGATTTTTCCAATTGATACTACATAAATAATTTTTGTTAAGATTTGTTTTGATAATTCTTTCTTTTTTTAATACTTCTAAATAATCTCTTTTTATATTACTACAATGGCTTTTTGTTTTATTAGATTGTGTATAAGGAAAAAAATCATAAGAAATATCTTCTATGTTTTGTAAGACACTTTCCTTTATAATTTCTTTTATCCTTTTTTTACGAACTATTCTATATTTAAATAATGGGCGTCTACATATTTTTTTATTAGACAATATTCTTTTACATTTTTGAGATTTTTTTATAAATTTTCTGAACCTTTCTACACCCTCCCTTCTATTAGGGTTAACATCACTATAAGAAGAATCCTTTAATTTTTTTATTAAAGGAAAAATATTCTTTTGCCCACATTTTGGACATTTTATGATTACATGTTCAATATCTTTTTGTATTAATTCTTTTGCTATATTATAAACTGTTTTAGGTTCATTCCAAATAGAGAACAAAATCCTTGCATATATCTCTTTTTCATATATATCTGCTAAAATGGTATTCATAAAGAATATAAAAAATACAGTTCTATATAAATATGACCTTTCTATAAAAGTATTATGGTACTTGTAGTTAAAAAATGTATAAGCATTCCAAATGATGTTTATGTAAAAGCAAAAAAATCATCAGAAGAAATTGGAGCAACATTTAGTGGATTTGTAAAAGTAAGCTTAACAGAAAAATTGAATAAAAATGCAGAATAATCAATGTCAATACTTCCCAAAGTGGTATATTCAACTTAAAAAAGTTTATACTGAACAAACTAAATTTTCAGAGGAGGCGAACAAAGAAGAAAAAATAAAATAAAAAAATAGATTCCTTAATGAGGGTAGGCTTTTTCTTAGTTTATAAAGTATAGTGAACTACCTGAAAGGCTCTATTTTTTTTATCTTCAAATAATTAAAATGCAAGCAAAAAAAAGAAATGGGAATAGTAATTTAAGCCAAAATAAACGTGTTACAAGACATTTCTATATTCCCAACAATATCTATGATAATCTCATTAAAGAGAGTGAAAATAAAGATATTCCGGTCTCAAGACTACTTGAGCAAAAATTACAATTATTAGATAAAATAAAATTTGAAATTTTGAGATTTGATTTTAAAGGAGATATTAATAAAAAAAATGGACAAATTTAAACAATTTAAAAAGTTTTTAGAACAAGAGATTTTACCTAAACTATCCGATTTAGAATGGACTGAAAAAGATAGTATTAGAAACCAAATACGATATAAAAGAGATTTAAAAGGATTAAAAAAATTAGTTGATGAATTAAAAGAAAAAGATATTGATTTATTTTCTTTTGAAGATTATGCAAATGCATTTGAAGAATTAATAAAAACAAACCAAAAAGAACAAGCGATTGAATATTCAGAAGTTAAAGTAGTTTTTCCATCAGGTAAATTAAATGAGGATGTATTTTTTAATACTATTTTCTTAAGAGAGGATAATGAATTTAAACCAAAAGTTTGTTTAAATAATGGAGATATATTAGACGTTGAAGAAAGAGAAATTAATAGAGATTTAGAACAATACTTTATTTTAGGTAGAACTAAATATAAACTTATTAGTGAGATTTTCTTTGGTGATAATTATAGGATAAATCATATTGATAATGAAGTAGTTCAATTAATAAGAGATAAATTCTCGAATAAAGATATTTATGATGAATTAATAAATAAAATTAAGGAATTCTGGGATCATTTTAATCAATATGAATGTGATGTTATTAGTTCATTCATAATACACACACCAATTTTAAGATTACTTGGGAAAACTTTTTATTTAATTTTAAATGGTAAGGAAGATACAGGCAAATCTACATTACAAAAGGTAATAACAAAATTACAATTTAATGGTATATTTGGTGGTAAAGGGTCAATTCCTGTTAATGTTAGGTTAATAAGTTGTTTGGGGGTTAATTTAAATCAGGATGAATTTGAAAAATTAAGCAGAGAAGAAAAAGCAAATTTAGGGGGTGTTTTTAATTCAGGATTATATGCTGATGGAACTTATTCTTTTGTTAACACAAACAAAAGGAGAATAAAAGAGCAAATAACTATTTTACATACTTTTGGTGCTAAATCATTTTCATCTAATTCTCTACATGGTTTTGATAAGAGTTTTTTAAGTAGAACCTATGAACTAATATGTGTAAAACAAAATAGAAAATTAAAAGATATTTATGATTTAAATAATGAAGATATAAAAGAATTTCAAGAGCTAACAAATAAAATTTTTACTTATTGTTTAATTAATGCATTTGATATTAAAAGAGATATAAATGCTGTTAAAAAAGAGTTAGAAGCCGAAAATATATTTGGTAGAAAGACAGACACTAATAGCATTATTCTAGGCATTATTAAACATTTTAAAGGTGATTATTATTTAGAGGTTAAAGAACATTTAAAACAGAAAGAAGGTATCTCAGAAGAAGAGAATGCAGGAACTTATGAATCTATTATTTTTGAATACCTAAATAATAAATTCTTACAAGAACAAAAAATATTAGAAATTAATAATAAAGAAATCTTAAACCATTTATGTGAAGAACTAGAAATTGATATTAAAGATGAAAAAGCTCCCAAAGGTAAGACCATAGGCACTATACTAAAGAATTATAGCTTAATAAGAAAACCAGAGAATCTAAAAAGAAAGTCTAAGGGTGTGTGTTATTTCTTAAACAAATCGGATTTCTTAGATATGCTTAAGAGGTTCGGATATACTAAACTTTTAGATAAACATACTACATTTAGTACATATGATTCATTTGATACACCAAAGAATGAACCAAGTGAACCAAATGAAGAAAATGAAGGCGGGTTCTCCAATAATAAGAAACAAAACCAAGAAGTAGAACAGTTACCAGAAAACCCTGATGTTGAGGAGATTAAATTATAAAATGTCAGAAAGTGCATGGACTAAGATGATACGTGAATCTGTTGAAAATATTGATATAGATAAAATAATAAAAGAAAATAAAGAGCTTTTAAGAAAAGCAGGAAATAGTAGAAAAGGCAATCCTCACCCAAAAATACATTTAAACATGAATATAAAGAATGAAAAGAAGACAGGTCCACGAACTCGTTTAGGAAAAATGAGAAGCAGTACAAATTCAAGGAAGTATTCTGGAAGGGCTTTACGATTAAGTGAAGATGGTTTATTTATGCAAAACGTTAGAGAGTATTTTGAAGCTGATGGTAATCCTATATTGCAAGATATGAGGCATGTTCGACTGATAATGTACTTAAATGAAGAGATGGAAAAGAAATTTACAACCAAAAAGAAATTACCAAACGAAATTAGATAAAATTAGTGTTTTCATTTTTTCTTTTTCTTAGTTTTAGGATTAATCCTTTTTATCTCTTCTTCTAGCAAGGTTTGATCTATTAATATCTTGTTAAGATTAGCTGCAATTCTAGCTGCCGATTCAACTACATCCTTAATAATATCTGCACAAGTAAATCCTTCAGTAATTTTAGCTAATTGTTTAAAATCAATTTTCTTATCATATGGTCGATTAGATAGTCCTATTTTAAACAATTCCTTACGAGCTTCAAAATCAGGAGGAGGCACATAAATCTTTTTGTCAAATCTTCCTGGTCTCAATATTGCAGGGTCTATACTTTCAATATAATTAGTAGCTCCAACAACCAAGATTCCATTCTCTGCGGCATCATTTAATTGCATTAAAAATTCATTTATTTCCTCTTCTTTGTGAGAGGATGATTCACTAAGATTTTTTCTATTTGGAACAAGTCCACTAATCTCATCAAAAAACAGGACAGCAGGAGCATTCTGTTTAGCCATTTCAAAAGCCTTACCAATATTTCCAACCGAACCATGAATAAAAGGCGTTGCCAAATCAGAATGTTTGACTTCAAAGAAATCATAATTTAGTTCCTCTGCCAATTTTCTAACTATAAATGTTTTGCCACAACCTGGAGGACCATATAATATTATTCCATTAGGAATTGAAACTTTGAATTTCTTAAAATTCTCAGGATTTTTCAAAGGATTTATCACGTCTGTGATTAACAGTCGTTTCAGATCCACCATGCCTGCAACACATTCAAATCCTCTAGCACTTTTTAAGTCATCTTGAATATCAGATATCTGGTTTTTTTGATGATATTTAACAATAACACCAAGATACTCTTTACTTTCATTATTCAGTCTTATAACATCATATTTTTTGCTTCTATCTACAATTTCATTAGGATCTAACTTTAGAAACAAATAAAGATAAGAGCCATCAGATAATTCATATATATCAGTAAAATACAGTCTTTCGATACGATCTTTAATCGTGACTCCTTCTCTTATTTTAAATCCATTATAAAAAATGGGCTTTGATGTTTTCATTTTATCTTTTATTTATTGGTATAAATAGTATGTATCAACACAAGCCATTATTAACTCTGGTAAAACTACGGCATTAGGTTCATCCATTTTGATTGCTGCAAATTGTTTTCCATTATCTTGTTTTTCTTCTTTGAATAAAATGACTTGCCCTTGAACATATTGTGGAATAAAGATTTTATCACTCCATTTTACTTTATCAGTGCCTCTAAAAGATTTATCTACTGAATAACCATCCTTATCAAGAGTGACTTCACCAATAGCATATTTAATCTTTTTTTTGAATATCTTTTCAACTATTTTCCGGATGATTATAGGTTCAATCAATTGTTTTGAGATGCCGATTAAATTTTGCCATTTATCTTCATCAAAAGATAAAGAAAAACCATCATTAGTTGATGCTAAGCTGAATTCACAAGAGGTACTAGTTTTAATTCCATATACACTATGTGAAGTTGCCATATAAGATACTTGTTCAATATCATCATATATAATTTTCTTATTATTATATTCTAAATAATTTCCTGTAAATTTAATTGTATCGCCATTACTAAGATTTAATGTGGATGAGTTCTTCTTATCATCCTTTTTAATTTTTTTTATTGCTTGTATATCTGATTCAAGTTTTTTCTTCATACTTTCAGTACCACAAATTTTTAGAGCAATTTTAATTAATTTTATAGAATCTTCATGAAGAAACGATTTATTGTATAATGATACTGCTAATAACCTTATTACTTCTGCAACACGATCTCTAACAATTTTTGATTGAGAATTATCATACAAACCTATTTTATACAAATTATCAATTTTTCTCTCTATCAATCTTATGATTTCATAAGCACCTTTCATCATTTTTCTCCACTTTTTTTCATGCATATCTAAATCATCAATCTTTTTGCATGATTTTTTAGATATATCCTTACATTTATCACAAAGAACAGCACCATTATCACAAAGCCAGAAAGATCTCAATCCAAGTATAGATAAAAAGCCGGAATCACTTTGACCACAAATATCGCAAACCTCATTTTCATCATCATCTTTATTATCATCAAGTTTAAATTTTCTTAATTTTTCAAGTTCAATATACATTGATTCAATCGCAGGAGTTAAAACTTTTTTTTCAGTTTCCTTACCATAGGTATTAAACATTTTTTGAAAATCTTTAACATACTGTGGTTTTTTATATCTTTTAGATATATCTGTATAAACATCTGAAATCAGCCCAGGTACATCTTTTTTAAAGCCATCAATATTATTCGAGTTTGTAATCAAATCATTATTCATTGAATATATTTTTAAGAACGCAAACCAAAATTTATCTGACTCAATAATTTCTTTCCATAGTTCTAAAGATTTTTTAACGTAAGTAGGCTTATCATTTTCCAAAAGAGCTAAACAGTAGAGTATTGCCAAATTTTTTTTATATAAATATGCTCTAGAATTTTGGGTTTCTGATGATTTCTCCCATATTTGAATTGCTTTGGGGATTTCGTTATCTTTTATTTGCTTGAATGCTTTTTCATCAATCTTATCCGATATATGAAACCAAAAGAAAAATTCTATGATATTTATTTTGTATGATTGCAATTTTTTAAGAGCTTTATCTACTTCTGTCTCAGTTCGCATTTTTTCAGAAAGCTTATAATCTAATTCATATTCAGGTATATCTTCTATTTTTAGCCTATTGATTATATCCTTATATCTTCTGAGAATATCTTTCTGGGACGCAATTACATCTAACCCTAAGATACGATAAGCATTGTTTTCTATTACATTTACCATTTTAACGGGTTATACCTGATAACTTAATCTTTTCTTGGCTTTCTTCTGATAATAAAAGAGTTAATTGATGAATACAACGTTTAAGCTCTTCAGTATCTTCTGAATCAATTGCCTTTATGCCTTTTTTAATATAGTATTGGGCTTCTTTATCGTTTACAAATGTTCCATTTTCGGCAATCTCTTTAAAATGAGCAATCCGGGTGTTTGGATTAGAAAATATTGCTCTGTTTCTTAGTTCTTCTAACTGTTCGTTAACCCTAATAAGTTGTATTTTATCATTGTTATCAATTGATTTCTTACTCTCAAGTTCTAGACTTTTAAACTGATTATTAAGATCATCTTTTTCTTTTGGATTAGCATATTCATTAATGATTTTTTTTAAATCACTTAATCTTTCTGAATTTTCTTTAGTAATAAGAGGCATTTCCTTTTCTTCTGCTAATTTATCTAGTTCAATTTTAAGATCTTTTAATTGCTTACTTGCTTTTCTTTTTTCATCTTCATCAATTTTAGAATTTTCAATTCCCTGCGAAACTGATTCAATCGAATCAGAAATTTCTTTTCTTTCTTTTGTTGAGCAATTATCTGAAAGCATTTCAACCCTTCTTCTTTGTAATTCTAATTCATCAGACATGGCTGTTGCATCTATAGCTTCATCCATAATTGTAGAACGGGCATTTAGAATCATATCAATCAAGGGTATATATGCAGTTACAGTAAGTTCTCTAGACTCATTCATCTCTAGAGTTAATTCAACAGGTGTTCCTGCAGGAAGGTCATGGGGCAATTCCTTTCCTTTTATTCCAACTTCACATAAAAAATTATTTCTGTCAGGAATATCAGACTCGCCTTCCACAATGGCGATATCCAAAGAATTATCTTCACCTTTTTTTAGCTTTTTAGATGTTTTATATATATCTAGTGTCTCCTTTAAAGGTAAAACCGCACCCTTTTCAAAAACCCTATCAACTACATTTGTTATTTGATTATATGAAAAATCTTTCGAAGCAATCACAACACCAACCGAATGAGGTATTGGGGCACCAGAAACTGAAAGCCCTTGTGTAATAATGAAAGAGTCTTGTGATATTTTTATGGAATTTCCTTTATTGTCAAAAAGATAGACCCAATACAAATTTTGTTTATTTGCAGCAACATTGACAGGATAATAAAACTTTCCTTTATTCACCTTTGTTTTTGGACCTGTAAATGTGCCACCATCAGATTGGATTTGAATGTAATATTCCTGATCATCCTTAAGTCCTTCAATTATGCCAGTTACAGATTCTTCAGTATCTGAAGTTAAGGTAACATGATTAAGAGTTATATTATGAACGCCTACTTTTTTCTTATTTTTTGATTCAATCAGGAATTCTTTAGGTATTTTCTTACTAATGCCATATACACAAGCACCATGAGCAACAACAGTTAGCGGATCTACTGAAGAGTCCACCTTAATCTTTAATTCACTTTCTAAACAATTTTGTAGATAAGGGATTTGGGTAGGTCCACCAACCAAAACAATTTTGTTAACTGATAAACTTTTGATTCCTGCATCTTTTAATGTTTCTTTGGATAGCTTGATAGTTCTATCAATTGTGGGTTTAATAATATTTTCAAGTTCATTTCTGGACATTTTAATGGATAAGCAAATTTCTTTACCTGCTTCATCCTTTCCGATATCTTCTAATTCTATAGTTGTTTTCTTATATTGGGATAATTCAATCTTTGCAGTTTCTGCATAAAACTTTAGTTTTGAAAAAATTGTGGAGAATTTTTTATTAGAACGAGAAAGGTTTGAAAGAGTATATTTTTCTTGTATTTTTGGGATTATAATCTTCTCAACTATGCTCCAATCTATATTTTTTCCACCTAAAAAATTATCACCATTATGACTCAAAATAGAAAGTATGCCTTCTTTTGAAGAAATAAGTGCTACATCAAATGTGCCTCCCCCTAAATCATAAACAAGCCAGTTCTCATCTTTTTTCTTATCAAAACCATAAGAAATTGCCGCTGCAATTGGTTCTTGTAATAATATTACATATTTGAATCCTGCTAAATTTCCTGCCCTTTTAGTTGCTTCTGATTGCAAAACAGAAAACGCTGCTGGAACAGTTATAACTGCTGCAGAAGTATCGTAATCAGGATATTTTCTTAAAAGATCTTCTTTTAAACTTTTTAATATCTCTGCAGAAATTTCTTCTGGACTCATCTTAACATTAGTTCTTTCAAATTTAATTTTTTCAGAAGTTCCCATTTCTCTTTTAATTTCTGCTTTAAAATTCTTTTCTTCATCCTTTAAATTAAATTTGTATAGGTAATCATAGGCTTTTTGTCCAACTACTTTATTTTTCTTTTTATCAAAACCAAAAACAGAGGGAGTATACTCTACACCCCCTGGCTTTTTTATTATCTCAATCTTTCCATTAGTGCTAACTGCTATAGAAGAATTAGTTGTCCCAAGATCAATCCCTATTGTAATGGTATCTTTAATCATTTTGAGTAGCCTCTTTCTCTTCTTCTTTTACTAAGATAATTTTGCCTTTTCTAACTACTTCACCTTTATAAATAATTGTGGGTTCTTTAGTTTCTTTTATTATTGGAAATTGAATATTAGAATCATTTTCTACTGCAATTATATCTAGATTAAGACCTTCATTAAATTTTTGATTTGTATAATCAATTATTTCAATATCATTTTTTTCAAGATATCTTTTTAATTTCTTAAAGGAATTATTAATACTCTCTTTAATATCATCATTTAATTTAGGTAATACCTTATTTAATCTAGATTCCATCCGCCATAGTTCAATTGCATGCTCTATCAAATCATTTGTCTTAATTGATACATCCAGAAATTTAGGATTAATTACCTGTTTGATATCATTTCGCACTTCTTGAATCTCATTGATTAGTTTATTATATTGATTTTCATCCATTTTTCTTAATATCATTAAATATGATAAAATAAGTGGATTTACCCCTTATAAATTTTTCTATTTTATACTACTAAATAGTAATTATAATATTGGTTTAAATAAGGTAAGATCTATAATCCCTAAAATATATACAACTTTTTCATACCATTTTAAATTTTTCCAAACTATTTTTTTCATTTTAACTATTCCACTCACAAGCTAACCCATCACCATCTTCATCTAAATGATGAACATCATTACTTACACCACCACACAACTCAAAAACATATTGTGCTTCTGCTTTTGTAGGGAGATCATCACAGTTATATGCATTATAGGAACATATGTGCTGGTTCTGGGTTTGTTGGGTTGTTTGAGTAGACTCTAACTCTGGGAGATTCTGAAATAGGTTTTGTTCTACTATATTGGCATCTTTATCGGTACAAAAACAAATATAATCTTCATTATCATAATCATATTCTATAAGATAATGTGTTGCCCCATTAAGTTCATAGCAATAATTGCTACAAGAGGCTTCAATATCTTCTGGCATGTAATCATAAGCTGATTCTTCTAATAATTCATAACTAGCGAAGATTAGACCAATCATTAAGGTTAAGATTAAATAAGATGCTAATACTAAAGAGATTATTGTGAATATTTTTTGTTTATATCTTGTTAAATGAATTATTGATAAAATAAAAGTGAAAATTATAGAGATAGTCCAAAATATATAAAACACCCAAAAAAAAGTTGTTTCTTCTGTAAAGAGAAATAAATCAAAAAAAATAACATTCAAAAACCAGAACCCAATCATTATAAAAAAACCAACTCTTAACCCATACCAAACAAAATCTTTCTTCCTTTTTTCCTTAATATCATATTTTGGATTTTCTTCTGTTTTTCTAAAGCGATTTATTTCTTGAATACCCCAAACAATTTGGACTATCCCAAAAACACCCCAAAAAGTAGAAGCTCCTTCACTTATAGAGGCAAGGAGGTTTAAAATACCAACTAAGATTAATAAAATTCCTAAAGTAAGAAGCATTCTTCTTGAACGATAAAATAATGCGATTATCCCAACAGGAATTAAGACAAGGCCCCAAGTAAAATCAAGAAATCCTGAAAAAACAATATGTAATACACCAAGAATTATAAGGGCAATACCTATATTTTTTACTTCCTTATCTAAATTAATTTTATTTACTTGTTTTTTTTTCATTGTATATTTTCTTTTTAAAAATATATTTCTTTATAAAAAGAATCTCTAAAATAATTAAAAGAGTTAGATAACCAATATTAAACATTCCTAACAATCCCATAATGCTAAATATAACAGCCACTGCAACACTTACCAATGTTACATTAAATAATCTAAAAATTAAAATGCCTTTTTTCATAGTTTAATAAAGATTCATCAATATTTAACATTTACTATTTTTATGTTAAAAAAGTATTAGATTTAAAATCATTCCGATAATTAATGTAAGGATAATTACTTTCCAGAATCTTGAGGTTGTGAAATGGAAAAGGGCTATTGGGAAGAATGGGTTATATGCTAAAGAAATTCTCTCCTTTTTTTTAGGTTCAATTTTTTTTGCAGGTTTTAATATGAATGATGCTATAACAAAACAAACAATCCAAAAGATTATACTTATGATTATATACTCCAAATTATTAACCTTCAAAATTAAGTGATTTTGTATATATTTAAATTTTCGTATTATATATTAAGTTTCTCCATAAGTTTCAACTAAATCAGGTATTTCTTTATAGAGAATATGACAATTGTTCCCACAACTTTCAACATAACATATGGGAGCGTATTCTTCATCATCACTATATGTTGAAGGTTTTTCTGGAGTAAATTCCCCAAGTTCAGTAGATTTTGATGCTAAATTCCCATAATTATCTATTACGGAAGCTTTTATTTTATTCTCATCACCAATAAGTTTACATCTTACTACAATATTTTTAGCTTCTATATCCCCATAATTTGATATCCAATAATCAAATAACAATTCATCTTCATTATATTCATTATATCCCCAGTCATAAACTTCTACATCTAATATTGCCATACCTTCTTCTATTTGGCAATTAGAACATTCTATATCAGGAATTTGTTGTCCAGAACATAAATCTATTGAGTCAACAATTTGACCATTTTCACATTGATATTTTGTAATTGTTTGTGTTTGACATCCAGCCAAAAATAATACTAATAAAACAAATACAGGAAATATTATCTTTTTCATTGTTATAATAGTAATTTAATCATATTTAACATTTTCTATAGTCTCAACTAAGACAAATTACTTCGTTCAGTCATCTTCTCACTAAAGTATCAAATTAGTTACTTTTCTCAAACAATCTAAATCTTCATTAGTGTCATAAATGTTAAACACTGCACCAAAACTTACACCAACCTTGATAAACTTATCAAGATTGTTAAACAATTCATCATAAACAAATCTATTTTTTATTTGAAAGAGCATTTCTCTTTCTAATGGTTCTTTATCTTTTCTAAACTTTGTGAATACTAATGCTTTCATCAAAGTTGGTTTCAAATCTATTATTCTTAAGTACGCTTTTGGCATTTTAATCTTTTTTAATGATATCAACATCATCAGTATACTGTTTAAAACTACCCTGCAACCATTCACAATCACATTCTAAACATTTAAAGTGTTCATCACAATCTTCATATAAGTAATAATTATCGCTATCAATAAATTCAAAATTAAAGCTTTTACACTTTGGACATTTAACTTCATCTGGATTCATTTTATTACCTCCTTACTATCTATTGTTCTAAATGTTACTGCATTGCTTTTGTCATTTAACATTTTATTCATTTCTTTTATAGATGTATAAAGCCACGTACCCTCTACTATCATTTTAAACCCAAATCCTCTTTTTGTTTTACACAAAATTACATCTTTCATTTTATCCTCCTATAAGTTTTGATTATGTTGGAACACCCAAACAGCTTTTTTTAACGTGGAGCTTCCTCTGTTCCCGTGAGCACGAGCAACCATTTACCAAATAAAA